>Ga0137412_10003099_pt1 | contig 13268 bp, 7 predicted proteins | sample CZODoug2_1_16fun_FD_122160 | JGI IMG/M metagenome (GOLD analysis project Ga0137412, IMG submission 122160) | Vadose zone soil fungal communities from Angelo Coast Range Reserve, California, USA - CZODoug2_1_16fungal (Hybrid Assembly) | ecosystem: Environmental > Terrestrial > Soil > Vadose zone... | reverse complement strand
ATGGCTTAATCTTGCTTTACTGTTTGACTTACACGTCTATCAGTCGCGTAAGCGGGGCATATGATCACAAGATGCAGAAAGGAAAGGTCTTGGATTTTTGAAAAAGCTACGCTAGGGATAACAGGCTAATTGCGCCGGAGAGTACAAATTGGGTGCGCAGTTTGGCACCTCGATGTCGGCTTAACTTATCCACATGAATGTAAGAATCATGAAGGGTTCGACTGTTCGTCGATTAAAAAGTTACACGAGCTGGGTTAAATACGTCGTGAGACAGTATGGTTTCTATCTTCTAGAGGGAATTAGAATAAAATAAGGTTAGCCCCCTCGTACGAAAGGAGCTGGGTATATTAACCTATGGTTTACCTGTTGTTTATGTTTACCCTATATTAATTTAAGTATATTAAACCTAAAATGTTTTTATACAGGGTTATTACTTTCACTTAAGTAAATTATAATCTATAATTTGGATTAAACTCTAATGATGTAAGATGAGGTATAATTGTCTATAGCATAGGCACGGCAGGAACGCTATGTTAGTTAAAAATAAGTGCTGAAAGCATCTAGGCACGAAGTTTATCTTAAGATATTCTTAAATATATGTAGTTGAACACTACAATTTTGTAGTTAAGTATTATTGAATCTATTTCTTATAGGTTAGGTATTATTTAATTACAATTAATAGGTTTTGGCTGGAAGAATTTTAATATTTTTAGGTACAAAGTACTAATTTTATATATAACTAATTATTCATGATATCGTATAGAATATTTGTAAAAAAAAAGATTTAGCCTGGTTAGCATAAAAGTAATGCGACTGTTTTGTAACCAGTTGAAGCAAGCGCGATACTTGCACTGGGCTTATGTAAAACAAAGGCCTTATAGTCAAGTGGTTACGACATAATGTTTTCATCATTACTTTCAAGGGTTCGAACCCCTTTAAGGCTATTATATATTTATTTAGGTAAAATGCGGATTAATGTAATAGTAACATAACTGGCTCATGTCCAGTATATAGAGGTGCAAATCCTTTGTCCGCACCATTATTTGTGTACAATATAAAGGTTATAGCTTAATTGGCAAAGCAAGCTGCTCATGACAGCTTAGATGAGTGTTCAATTCACTCTGGCCTTAGATAATATTCTTATTTATATCCGAGTGCTGAAATTGGTAGACAGGACGAACTTAAGCTTCGTTGATTAGTATCGTGAAGGTTCAAGTCCTTTCTCGGATAAACTAAGGAAGAATTTTATATATTTATATAAATAGAAAACTTTAAAAGATACATACGTGTTAGTTTAATGGTAAAGCAAAGTATTTCGGCTACTAGGATAGGGGTTCGAGTCCTTTACGCGTAAAGTTTTTTTTTCAGTTATATAAGGGGACATAGTTTAACTGGTAAAACTGCGATTTTGCATATCGTTATTTCAGGATCGAGTCCTGATGTCTCCAATTTGTTTAATTTAAGCTCGAGAAGCTCAACCTGGTAGAGCGGAACTCTGAAGATGTTTAGGTTGTAAGTTCAAATCTTATCTCGAGCAATTATATTTATAAAGGTAATGATGGAATTGGTAGACATGAATAGCTTAGGACTATTTGATTTTTATTTAATTTTGTCCGTTCAAGTCGGATTTACCTTATATTTTATATATTTTAAAATATGTTGTGGACTAATAGGTAAGTCATAAATTTTTGGTATTTATTATTGGGTGTTCGAATCACTCCAGCATAAAACAATAATGCTAGTTTTTTTAGGTGGATATAGTTCAATGGTAGAGCAATTGTATGTGGCACAATGAGTTCCCTGTTCGAATCAGGGTATCCACCCTACAAATTTATATAAATTAAATTTGTTATATCTTAGGCCAGGATAGTTTAATTGGTTAAAACATTAATTTCATGCATTAACATTGAGAATTCGAATTTCTCTCCCGGCTGTATAATATAATTACCATGTTATATGTGTATTATATAATATAAATTTATCAAGGGTGTAACAATATATAAAGGCGTATTTTTATTATTATTAGCTTAATGGTAGAGCAGAATATTCCTAATATTTAGATCCAGGTTCAAGTCTTGGATAATAATCTTTATATAGTACATTTCATATTAGTTATAATCTTTAAGATAATTTAATAAGTTTTATGTATATATTATTTAAATAATATCTTTATATAGGATATATTATTTTTGTAAGGATATATTTTGCTTTTATATATATCTATTATTTATATGAAAAAAATATAACAATATAATTGTTATATTGCTTAATAGTTAATATTAATTATTAATGAAATAGACTTAATCCTCGATTAAAGGTTAAGCCAAAAAATAAAAAGAATAAAAAAAAAATTCTTTTTATTTGTAGACTTTATTAATAAGGTCTATAAAAATATACCTAAAATTATGAATAAAAAGCAAATAAACTCATTTTACACTACAGGTAAAAAAGTAAATAGATCTATTCTATTTAAAAATAAAGAAATGATAAAAATTAAAGAAAAAAAAACTTCTCTTAATGAACCTCTTATATTTAAGAAGAATAAATCACCTATAAAAACTCTAAAATATATAAATAATGATACAGGTAAAATGAGACATTTTATACCTGCAGCTCAAGAATGATATAATAGTATATATGCATATAATCAAAATTATGCTAAATTATTACCTGTTGCGGATAAAAATCTTATGTATTTGTTAAATAGTTATTTTAATTTTTTTGTTGATCCTAAAATTTTAAAAATTAAGCGTATAGCTAATAGATATCGTCGATTATCAGCAAATAAAGTTTTTGTAGGTAAAGGAGAATTAAAACATACTAATGAAAAAGTTATAATAACTTCTTATGTTTATAACGTAGAACAATTATATTTAAAAAGTAAAATATTAAAAGAAGCTAGATCTTTGTATTATCCTCAAAAAGAATTAGAAAGATACGTTAATAAGGATATAAATGGTAAAGTAGTTATATCATATAATAGACGTTTTACATTAGAAGAATATTTAAACTTTCCTGATCATTTAATATGGCACAAAAATATTTGTTTTAAACTATTTTGAAAAAAATATGTTAAATTAATTGGACAGAAAAAATTAAGAAATGAAGAAAAAGTAGCAAACAAATTGAAGGATAAAAAAAATAAAAATTTTATCAGTTTTATAGATAAAACTAAAGCAATCTTTATAGAAGCTTTTTCACAGAATGTTGATATAAAAACTACATTAAAAATTTTTTTAGAGCCGTTACTACAATTAGTAGAAAAAAAAGAAGAAAATGAAAAATTTTTAAAGTTTGAAAATGAAATTTATAAGTTGAAAAATATATACGATAATTTTGATATGTACATGACTATGGTTGAATATCTATATAAAAAGACTTTTAAAAGATTTGTTTATTTATTAATGATAAATAATGTTAAATTTGAAAAATCTTTTATACGAAAACTTGCTTATTTAGTAAAAAATATTTATAATAAAGAAATAGAATTTAATATAGTTAATCTATATAAAATGCATTTAAATAGTGATATATATACACAAGCTGTTTCTTTAAAATTAAGAAATAGAGATAATAAATTATTTAAAGTTTTAACACGATCTTTAAGTAAAGTTAAATTACCTAATGTAAGCAGAATGAGTGAAAAATATCATAAAGTTAATAGAGACGAATATTTAATTAATAAAATAAGAAACGTTTATATTAATTCTATGTTTAAAGATAACTCTAATGTAGATCCTTTAAATAATTTATTGTTAGGTTTTTTCCCTTTAAATGAAGATTTAGAAATAGAGGTTAGAAATAGATCATCTACTATAAAACGTCCAGTTTCATTGTATAAATATATACTTAGAACATTAAAACATTTAAAGTTGGCTGGTATTAGAGTAGAAGCTAAAGGTAGATTAACTAGAAGATTTACTGCAGCTAAATCTGTCTTTAAAGTAAAATGAAAAGGAGGTTTAAAGAATGTAGATTCATCTTTCAAAGGGTTATCTACTATAATGTTAAGAGGTGATCGTAAATCTAATGTACAATATTCTATATTAAGTTCTAAAAATCGTAATGGAGCTTTTGGAGTTAAAAGTTGAGTAAGTAGTAAATAATATTATAAAAAATATTTAATTAATTAGAGTATATAATTTTTCTATATTATTATGTTTCCTATTTTCATTTCTCGCGTTGCTAAATATATATAAATAAAAAAATAAATTGTCTTGATTTTTTTTTTCGTTTTTTAAGAAGAAAAACTTTTTTATAGATATAAAAATTACATTTGTAATAGTATAATTACTTATAAAAATATTTTTATATAGAAAGATAAGGGAATTAGTCCAAAGGTATAGTAACTACTATATTACCAGGTATAGCAATAGAATTTAGGGCAGGTGCTAACAGACCTGTAAATTAGATAAAATTTAAATTTATTGAAAATAACATTCCTTTAAATTTCGATATTATAAAGTCCCTAAATACTGTAAAATTTAATATAAAAATTATAATTATATAAAAGATTAATATACAATGAATTTATCCTTAATACTTTTCTTAACAGGAATTTTAGGTTTTGTATTAAATAGAAAAAATATTATTTTAATGCTTATTTCAATTGAAATAATGTTATTAGCTATTACATTCTTAATATTGGTAAGTTCACTTAGCTTTGATGATATATTAGGCCAGACTTATGCTATATACGTTATAGCAATAGCTGGTGCAGAATCAGCCATAGGTTTAGGTATTCTGGTTGCTTTTTACAGATTAAGAGGAAGTATTGCAATAGAATATAAATAATGTATTTAGCTATAATTACTTTACCTTTATTAGGATCAATAGTTTCCGGTTTTTTTGGTAGAAAAATCGGAGTTAGTGGAGCACAATTTATTACATGTACAAGTGTAATTGTAACAACTTTATTAGCAATTGTTGCTTTTTTTGAAGTAGGTTTAAATAATATACCAGTATCAATCAATCTTTTTAGATGAATAGACAGTGAATCATTAAATGTCTTATGAGGTTTTCATTTTGATAGTTTAACTGTATCTATGTTAATACCAGTTTTAATAGTTAGTTCTTTAGTACACATATATTCTATTGGATATATGAGTCATGATCCACATAACCAAAGATTTTTTAGTTACTTAAGTTTATTCACATTTATGATGATAATACTTGTTACAGCTAATAATTTTTTATTAATGTTTGTAGGATGAGAAGGAGTTGGTATTTGTTCGTATCTTCTAGTAAGTTTTTGATTTACTAGAATAGCAGCAAATCAAAGTTCTATGTCTGCTTTCTTAACTAACAGAGTGGGTGATTGTTTTTTAACTATTGGTATGTTTGCAATCTTATGATCTTTTGGTAATGTTGATTATAGTACTGTTTTCTCATTAGCTCCTTTTGTTAATGAAAATATTGTTACAATTATAGGTATTTGTTTGTTAATTGGTGCTATGGCTAAAAGTTCTCAGGTTGGATTACATGTTTGATTACCCATGGCTATGGAGGGTCCTACACCAGTTAGTGCTCTTATACACGCTGCTACTATGGTTACAGCCGGTGTATATTTATTAATGCGTACAAGTCCTTTAATAGAGTATAGTTCAACCGTATTAATATTATGTTTATGGCTGGGAGCAATCACTACAGTATTTAGTTCTCTTATTGGTTTATTCCAACAAGATATTAAAAAGGTTATCGCTTATTCTACTATGAGTCAATTAGGTATGATGGTTATAGCAGTAGGTTTATCCTCATATAATATTGCCTTATTTCATTTAGTTAATCATGCTTTTTACAAAGGATTATTATTTTTAGGTGCAGGTGCCGTTATTCATGCGGTTGCTGACAATCAAGATTTTAGAAAATATGGTGGATTAAGAGCATATTTACCTCTAACATATTCAGTTATGTTAATAGCAAGTCTTAGTCTTGTAGCTTTTCCTTTTATGACAGGATTTTATAGTAAAGATTTTATTTTAGAATCTGCTTACGGGCAATTTTACTTTAGCGGTACAATAGTTTACTTTATAGCTACTATTGGTGCTATGTTTACTACTTTGTATTCTGTTAAAGTATTATATTTAACATTTTTAACTAATCCTAATGGACCATTAAGTAATTATGATTATTATCCTAAATATTTAGCAGATAACTCTAGTAATACAATAACATCCGCTAAGAATAATAAACGTAATATAAGTGTAGCTCACGAGGGTGATATATTCATGAGTTTACCTTTAATACTGTTAGCTATTTTTTCTATTTTTTTTGGTTATATTACTAAAGATATATTTATAGGATTAGGATCAGGTTTTTTTTCAGATAATAGTTTATTTATTCACCCTACACATGAAATAATGTTAGATACAGAATTTGCGGTACCTACTTTATTTAAATTATTACCTTTAATATTTACTGTATCTCTTAGTGCATTAGCCATAATTATTTCTGAATTTTTACCTAGAACGCTTATTGGTTTTAAATTTTCTAGATTAGGTTATAATATATTTGGGTTCTTTAACCAACGTTTTTTAATAGAACTTTTCTATAATAAATATATAACTGGTCTTGTTTTAGATTTAGGAGGTCAAACCACTAAAGTTTTAGATAAAGGAAGTGTAGAATTATTAGGACCTTATGGTTTAGAAAGAGGCTTAATTACTTTAAGTAAAAATATAGCTAGTTTAGATAAGGGTATAATTACAAGTTATGCTTTGTATATTCTAATAGGTCTTATTTTTTATATATTAATACCTTATTTATATCTAATAGATAATAGTTTACTTTTATTAATAATATTAGCACTTTTATCTCTTATTTTTAATAAAATTTAACCTTACAATACTGTTTTATATAAATCTTTATAAGTAGGGTTTATAGGTTATAAAAAAAATTTTTTTTTCCACTTATTTGTAAACTTTACTATTTTTCTATTCATTTTTAAATAAATAATAATATTATTTTATTTATATTGGTTATTATTTATATAGTTTAATTAAACTATTAGAGTATTGTAATTTAACAAAATAAAAAGATCTATTTACCTTTATTATTTTTCTAACATCTAAAAAAAAAATTAATAAAATTATTATTAAATAATGAGAATTTTTAAAAGTCATCCCTTACTAAAATTGGTTAATTCTTATATCATCGATTCACCACAACCATCTAACTTAAGTTATTTATGAAATTTTGGTTCTTTATTAGCTGTTTGTTTAGTTATACAAATAATTACAGGTGTAACTTTAGCTATGCATTACAATCCTAGCGTATTAGAAGCCTTTAATTCAGTAGAACATATTATGCGTGACGTAAATAATGGGTGATTAATACGTTATTTACATAGTAATACTGCTTCAGCCTTTTTCTTCTTAGTGTATTTACATATAGGTAGAGGATTGTACTATGGATCATACAGATCACCAAGAACATTAGTTTGAGTTTTAGGTACAGTTATATTTTTATTAATGGTAGTTACAGGATTTTTGGGTTATGTATTACCATATGGGCAAATGTCATTATGAGGTGCCACTGTTATTACTAATCTTATGAGTGCAATACCATGAATAGGACAAGATATAGTAGAATTCCTTTGAGGTGGATTCTCCGTAAATAATGCTACATTAAACAGATTCTTTGCTTTACATTTTGTTTTACCATTTGTATTAGCCGCTGTAGTATTAATGCATTTAATTGCACTTCATGACAGTGCAGGATCAGGTAATCCTTTAGGTGTTTCGGGTAACTATGATAGATTACCTTTTGCTCCTTATTTCCTATTCAAAGATTTAATTACTATATTTATATTTATAATTATATTAAGTGTACTTGTATTCTTCATGCCTAATCTATTGGGTGATAGTGAAAACTATGTTGTGGCTAATCCTATGCAAACTCCCCCTGCTATAGTACCGGAATGATATCTTTTACCATTCTATGCTATATTAAGATCTATACCTAATAAATTACTAGGTGTTATCGCTATGTTTAGTGCTATTTTAATAATATTAGCTATGCCTTTTACTGATTTAAGTAGAAGTAGAGGTATACAATTCAGACCATTAAGTAAAATAGCTTTCTATATTTTTGTAGCTAATTTTTTAATTTTAATGGTATTAGGTGCTAAACACGTAGAATCTCCATTTATAGAGTTTGGACAAATAAGTACTGTTATTTATTTTTCTCATTTCTTAATTATAGTTCCATTTATTAGTTTATTAGAAAATAGTTTAATTGAATTATCTGCAATTAAGTCTTCTAATAAAGTTGCATAAATATATATTAAATTTAAAAGATATTTATTAAGCATTATATATAATGTATTGAGTATGAATACATATGTTATAAAAATAAACAGAATTGTATATTATTGCTTTTCTATACATATAATATAATATATTATTAGATTATATTGTTTTATAAAGAGCATAATTTAAAGGTAAAATTTGAAGCTCCAAACTTCACATTCTCAGTTCAAGTCTGAGTGCTCTTGACATTAATATACTTTAATCTAAATAAATCCTAAATTATTATTTTAGGTATTGTTAATAAAATTAACAGTCATAATTTTCAAATAATTTACCCACCTATTGCTAGTTATAAATTATATAACTAAAAAAGCATAGAGTTGTAGACCTAATGTTTGCCAGCTTCTCATCTCCAGTCCAATTTTATTTCATTAGAGAGGAATATAAAGAATGGGGAGGTAAATCAACCTTTACCTTCTAACATGACAGTTCATAAGACTAGTATATCATTATGAACTGAAAGATGATTTTTATCTTCGAATGCTAAAGATATAGGTACATTATACCTAATATTTGCATTATTCTCAGGATTATTAGGTACAGCTTTTTCTGTATTGATAAGACTTGAGTTAAGTGGACCTGGTGTTCAATATATCGCAGATAATCAACTATATAATAGTATCATTACTGCTCATGCAATATTAATGATATTCTTTATGGTTATGCCAGCCCTAATAGGGGGTTTCGGTAACTTTTTATTACCATTATTAGTTGGAGGGCCGGATATGGCATTCCCTAGACTTAATAATATAAGTTTCTGATTATTACCACCTAGTTTATTATTATTTTTATTTGCTAGTGGAATAGAAAATGGAGCAGGTACAGGTTGAACTCTTTATCCACCTTTATCAGGAGTACAGAGTCATAGTGGACCGAGTGTTGACTTGGCCATATTTGCTTTACATCTATCAGGTATAAGTAGTTTATTAGGTGCAATTAACTTTATAACTACTATATTGAATATGAGAAGTCCAGGAATAAGATTACATAAACTAGCTTTATTTGGATGAGCCGTAGTTGTTACAGCTGTGTTATTATTATTATCTTTACCAGTATTAGCCGGTGCAATTACTATGGTTTTAACAGATAGAAATTTTAATACTTCATTCTTTGAGGCAGCCGGTGGTGGTGATCCTATACTTTACCAACATCTTTTTTGGTTCTTTGGACACCCAGAAGTTTATATATTAATAATACCAGGTTTTGGTATTATTAGTACAACTATTTCAGCTAGTTCAAACAAATCCGTGTTTGGGTATTTAGGAATGGTATATGCTATGATGTCTATTGGAGTTTTAGGATTTGTTGTTTGAAGTCATCATATGTATACAGTCGGATTAGACGTGGATACAAGAGCATATTTTACGGCAGCTACCTTAATAATAGCCGTGCCAACGGGTATTAAAATATTTAGTTGATTAGCGACATGTTACGGAGGATCTTTACAATTAACACCATCAATGTTATTTGCTTTAGGTTTTGTATTTATGTTCACAATTGGAGGATTATCAGGTGTCGTTTTAGCTAACGCGTCTCTTGATATTGCATTCCACGATACGTATTACGTTGTTGCTCATTTTCATTACGTTTTAAGTATGGGAGCAGTATTTGCATTATTTAGTGCATGGTATTTTTGAATACCTAAAATATTAGGATTAGAATACAATAGAACTTTAGGTAAAGTACATTTCTGAATACTTTTCATAGGGGTTAATGTAACATTCTTCCCACAACATTTCCTGGGTCTGCAAGGAATGCCTAGAAGAATTAGTGATTACCCTGATGCTTTTGCAGGATGAAATTTAATAAGTAGTTTTGGAAGTATTATAAGTGTAGTAGCTACATGGTTATTCTTACATATAGTTTATGTACAATTAGTTGAAGGTAAAGCTACAAGTAGATATCCATGATTAACTCCACAATTCTATAGTGATACATTGCAAACATTATTAAATAGAAGTTATAATAGTTTAGAGTGAGCATTAACAAGTCCACCTAAACCTCACGCTTTTGTTAGTTTACCTCTACAAAGTTTTTTATCTTATATAAAATAAAGTTAAAATAAATATAAATTATATTTAAAAGGAATTAGTTTAATAGGTAAAATTTATTTTTTTTATTATAGATAAAATAAGATAAGAGTTCGAATCTTTTTTTCCTCATTATATATTTAATAATATATTTATTTATGTATCTAAATTATACTATTAATACAATAAGTATTAGTTTATTTGCTGTTTATAGACATTGTTATATATAAGTTAAAATAATAATTAAGATAGTATGCAAGAACAAAAGTAAAATTGTATGAAGGAATACATAGAGGATTATAACAAGGGAGCAGGTAGGAATCTATATATATATAATATATATTAGTATTGCTCTAATTCTTAATGAATTAAGGTGGTAATAAAAAATTTTTTTAAGTGGAATTATTTTTTTTTATATATTTTTTAATCATATAGTTAATTATGTGAATAAACAATAATTGTTTAATTAGCTTTTTGTAACGATTTAAAATAGCGTAGGTTTCCTAGATTAGGTTAATTTATATAAATAAATATATGATACAAGCAGCAAAAATTATAGGAACAGGTTTAGCAACTACAGGTTTAATCGGTGCCGGTGTAGGAATTGGTGTAGTTTTTGGTGCATTAATTTTAGGTGTAGCTAGAAATCCATCATTAAGAGGTCAATTATTTGCATACGCTATATTAGGTTTTGCTTTTGCAGAAGCTACTGGTTTATTTGCTCTTATGATGGCATTCTTATTATTATACGTTGCTTAATAGCAATTTAGAATATTTTTTTCAAAAAAATAAGTATATATACTCTTATTAGCTTAATGGTAGAGCAGGATACTTCTAATATCTAGGTCCAAGTTCAAGTCTTGGATAAGAATTCACACTTAATTATAAAAAAATAGGAAAATAAGTTAATTAAAAATATTAATTCTTAATTGACAATATGTCCTTTTTGTTCATATAAAATTAGTAATAAATAACTTATATATTATATTTATAAATAAATATTTATATGTCAAAAATTATTTTTAACCTAATATTTAATAAAAAATTTTTTTATTAATTTTTTATTAAATTTAGATAATTAACAAAAAAATGTTATACTTACCTACCTTAATCTCTATAATAGAAGTTCTATTAGTAACTGTTCCGGTTTTATTGACTGTAGCATATGTAACTGTAGCCGAAAGAAAAACAATGGCTAGTATGCAAAGAAGATTAGGTCCTAATATTGTAGGATATTATGGTCTTTTACAAGCGTTTGCTGATGCTTTAAAACTTCTTTTAAAAGAATACGTTTCACCCACACAAGCTAATTTAGCTTTATTCTTCCTTGGTCCTATTATAACTTTAATATTTTCATTATTAGGTTATCTTGTTATACCTTATGGACCTGGTTTAGCATTAAGTGACTTTAATTTAGGTATTCTTTATATGTTGGCTGTTTCTTCTTTATCTACTTATGGTATATTATTAGCAGGTTGAAGTGCTAATAGTAAGTATGCTTTCTTAGGTTCACTTAGAAGTACTGCACAATTAATTAGTTACGAATTAATATTAAGTTCCGCTATACTTCTCGTTATAATGTTAACAGGTAGTTTAAATCTTACTGTTAATATAGAAGCTCAAAGAGCTGTTTGATTTATTATACCGTTATTCCCTATATTTATTATATTCTTTATAGGATCAGTTGCAGAAACTAATAGAGCTCCTTTTGACTTAGCCGAGGCTGAATCTGAACTTGTTAGTGGTTTTATGACAGAACACGCTGCTGTTATTTTTGTATTTTTCTTCTTAGCTGAATATGCTAGTATAGTGTTGATTTGTATATTAATTAGTATTTTATTTTTAGGTGGTTATTTGTATGATTATCTGCCTTTATTTACTTTAATGCAATATATCGACTTCGAATATTATATTAATAATTTAAATAATGAAAGCTTGTTCTCTGACCCTCTAATTGAAGGATTATTATATGGTTTAACTTTAGGAGTAAAGTCTTGTATTATGATATTTATTTTTATATGAGCTAGAGCTTCATTCCCTAGAATACGTTTTGATCAATTGATGTCTTTCTGTTGAACTATATTATTGCCTGTTGTTATAGCTTTTATAATTTTAGTTCCTTGTATATTATATAGTTTTGAAATTATACCTAGTAATATTAGTTTATTATAAAAATAAATTATAATATTTGTGAATATAAAATTTATATATTTGTAGCCTAGGTAATCTTTAATAACTTAATTTATAAAAGAATAAAAATATATGTAATTAAAGGTTACTATTCACTATCACACAATTGTATGCGATGTTAATGAAGATTGTACAGAAATGTATAATTCTGAGGGAAATTAGTTTATTTTTTTTTTTTGATGTTATTAACATTTTTATTATTAATACCTTTACTTGGTATATTTACTATATCTACCGGTATATCTTATGAATTAACGAATTTAAATATTAAACGTATTAAAACAATTGCTTTAAGTACATCAGTAGTTAATTTATTTATTTCTTTAATAGTTTTTATTATGTTTGATTTTAGTAGCAATCAATTTCAATTTGTTCAAGAATACCATGAAATAGGTCCTTTTGATTTTTACTTAGGTTTAGACGGATTGTCTATATATTTTGTTTTATTAACAACTATAATAATTCCTATAGCCTTATTAAGTAATTGAACTTCAATTAGCCAAAATGTAAGATCATATGTAGTAATAATTTTATTGCTAGAAACTTTATTATTAGCAGTTTTTTTAGTTTTAGATATATTATTATTCTATATTTTTTTCGAAAGTATTTTACCTCCATTGTTTATATTAATAGGTTTATTTGGATCAAGTAATAAAGTAAGAGCTAGTTTTTATTTATTTTTATACACATTATTAGGATCATTATTTTTATTATTATCTATACTAACAATGTCTTCAAT
>Ga0137412_10003098_pt1 | contig 13270 bp, 12 predicted proteins | sample CZODoug2_1_16fun_FD_122160 | JGI IMG/M metagenome (GOLD analysis project Ga0137412, IMG submission 122160) | Vadose zone soil fungal communities from Angelo Coast Range Reserve, California, USA - CZODoug2_1_16fungal (Hybrid Assembly) | ecosystem: Environmental > Terrestrial > Soil > Vadose zone... | reverse complement strand
AAGCACCCCATCAGCTCGCCCAGGGACAGCAGCGAGCCGAATCCGTACTTGCCGATGGTGAAGGCCATGGCGCCGAACGCGCCCAGCGGGGCGACCTTCATGATGATCCCGACGATCCCGAACAAGACGCTCGAAAGGGCATCGATGAAGCCCAGCATCGGCCCGCTGCGGCTGCCGAGGTGCTGCAGCGCGAAGCCGAACAGCACGGCAAAGAGCAGGACTTGAAGGATCTCCCCCTTGGCGAAGGAGTCGACCACCGTGGTGGGAATGACGTTGAGGAGGAAATCGGTCACCGACTGCAATTTCCCGGGCCCGGTGTACGCCGCCACCGAAGCCGAATCGAGGGTGCGCGGATCGACGTTCATCCCGCTTCCCGGCCGCAGGATATTGATCACCACGAGCCCCAGGATCAGCGCTACGGTGCTCATGACCTCGAAGTAGATCAGGGCCAACCCGCCGGTCTTCCCGACCTTCTTCATGTCCTCGACGCCGGCGATCCCCGTCACCACGGTGCAGAAAATTACCGGGGCGATCATCATCTTGATCAGCTTGATGAACGCATCGCCGAACGGCTTCATCGCGGCCCCGGCTTCCGGGTAGAGCGTACCCACGAGTACGCCCAGCACGATGGCGACAATGACTTGAAAATACAGAGACCGCAGCAGGGTTTTCACGCGGCCAGACTTTAAGCGATCCGGGTAAGGGAGATGGCAAAAGAATCCCCGGACTGGCCGGGGAATTCGAGTGGAACAGGTGCTAGGTAAAAACCCGACACGTCCGTAAGTGGAAGATACGTAGGCGGCAAATTGCCCCTACGTTCGACCTTGTTTGTCTCAAAACCAGTGTTGCAACTAAGTAACGCTGGTTGCAAATGCGCGCTGCGTCGACGACTGAATAATAACAGATAATATAGAAAAATCTAGTAGTTATGGCGTAATGTTTGGCTACTGCTGCACTATGTCAAATATGTCGCTAATTTGTGACAGGGAAGCAACATTCGGGTCCATGAGGATGCCTCGCGGCCGGCGGCCACCTTAGGTATGAGGATGCCCGGCGCCAGCGCCCACCCTGTCCATGAGGATGCCCGGCGCCAGCGCCCGCCTGGGTCCAAGAGGATGCCCGGCATCGGCGCCCCCTACGTTCCATGACGATGCCGGCGGCCGGCGCCCACCTAGGTCCATCGGGTGGCTTGCTCCGTGAAGGTCTTCGAGGCCGCGCGCACCACGCAAAATCGCTGCCCCGTCGGCGCCTCCATCACCCACCAGGTATGAATGGCTTGTATTCGTTTGGCGCCCAATTTCTCCAGCCGCAGAACCTCGGCGTCGATATCGTCGGTTTCGATATCGAGGTGCACGCGGCTAGGATGGCTCACTTTCTGCACTTCGATATTGAGACCGTGCTGAGAATCTTGGAGCCCTTTGTAGAGCGCGGCTTCATCGGCCGGCAATTCGCGCACGGGCATGCCGAGCGCACCCGCCCAGAAATCTGCGGCGCGCTGGAGATCGTCGGTTTGGCAATCGATGATAAATCCCGCAAGTTTGCTTTTGTGCATTGCTTCCTCCAAATTTGCGCCATTCACGAAAACATTCTTCCGAGGACGGACGCCGATGAAATATTTACACACCATGGTACGCGTGACGGACATCGAGCAATCGTTGCGCTTCTATCGCGACGCACTGGGCCTGCGCGAATTATCGCGCAAAGACTATCCTCAGGGACGCTACACGTTAGTGTTCTTGGCAGCGCCGGGCGACGACAGCGCCCAGGTGGAGCTGACTCACAATTGGGATCCGGAAGGCTACGCCGGCGGACGCAACTTCGGGCATCTGGCGTACGCGGTGGACGACGTCTACGCCACGTGCCGGCGCTTGATGGATCATGGAGTCACGATCAACCGGCCGCCCCGCGACGGCCGCATGGCCTTCGTGCGCTCGCCGGACAACATATCGATCGAGCTGCTGCAGAAGGGAGCGGCGCTGGCTCCGGCGGAACCTTGGACCACCATGCCTAACATCGGTGCCTGGTAGCCCCCAAAGGTACGAGGTACGCCTGGTATCACCGAGGGGTATGAGGTACACCTCATAGCACCGAGAGGTACGCCTGGCAGACGGCCGTTCACCTGGCAAGCGGCCCGCCGCGACCGATCAGAACATTTCCGACGCGTCCGGGGTTTTGATATCGACTCGCGTGCGCGAGGGAATGTGCTCGCCGGTGATCATGTCCACGTATGCCTGTCCGGGGCCGACCATGGGATAGACGCCGGCATCCGGATCGATCATGACCTCGAGGAATGCCGCTCCGTCGAAACGGATGAACTCGCCGATGACGCGCGGCACATCGGCCTTCTTGTCGAGCCGCACGGCGTACTTGAAGCCGTCGGCCTGCGCTGCCTTGACGAAATCCTTGGTGTGCAGGCTTTTGTCGCTGGCGCTGAGGCGGCCGCTGTGGAACAGCTTTTGCCATTGCTTGACCATGCCGTCGCCGCAATTGTTGAGCACCACCACTTTGATGGGCAGATCGTAGGTCGTGACGGTTTCGAGTTCGCCGATATTCATCCGAATGCTGGAATCGCCGTCGATATCGATGACCAAGCGATTGCGCTGCGCATACTGGGCGCCCACCGCCGCCGGCAAACCGAATCCCATGGTGCCCATGCTTCCCGACGTCAGCCAGAGCCGCGGATGGCGGAAATCGAAATACTGCGCCGCCCACATCTGGTGCTGACCAACACCCGTGGTGATGATGGCCTCGCCTCCGGTCAGGCGGTTGATTTCCTCGATGACGGCATACGGTTGAATCAAGGCGCTGTCGCGATCGTAGTTCATGGCGTACTTCGACCGAAGTTCATCGCAATGCCGGTGCCACTCCGACCAATCGCGCTTGAAGCCCTTGCGCCGGCCGTAGTCCAGCAATGCGAGCAGAGCATCCGGCATCAAGCCCACGTGGCTCCAGTCCACTCGCTTGACCTTGTTGATTTCCGACGCATCGATGTCCAGATGCGCGATGAATTTGGCGCCCCCGGCGAATTTGGCCGGATTGCCGGCGACGCGGTCGTCGAAGCGTGCGCCGAGCGCAAGCAGGCAATCGCAGTCGTCGACCGCGTAGTTGGCGAACGCCGCACCGTGCATACCGAGCATGCGCATCGATAGCGGGTGGGTCGTGTCGACGGCGCCGATGCCCATCAGGGTGGTGACGACCGGCACTTGAAATTCCGTCGAAAACTCGCGCAACGCGTGCGCCGCGCTGCCGTTGATCACGCCGCCGCCCGCGTAGATCAGCGGGCGCTTCGCGGCGCCGAAGGCCGCAAAGAAATCGGCAGACGCCGCCTCCGGCACTCTGCTCTGTTCCAGGCGATTCATCCGCTGCCGGTAGCCGGGCACCGGCAAGCGCCCGGCGCCGTGGAACACGCCTTTCCAGTTCTGCACATCCTTGGGCACGTCGAGCACCACCGGGCCTGGGCGGCCGGTGCGGGCGATTTCGAACGCCGTGCGCACCGTCGCCTCCAGTTTGGTCGGGTCGGTGATCAGGAAAACGTGCTTGGCGACGGCGCCCATGATGCTGGGTACGGGCGCCTCCTGGAATGCGTCCGTGCCGATGGCGGTCGTGGGCACTTGACCGCAGATCACCACGATGGGCACCGAATCGGCCATGGAATCGCGCACCGGAGTCACCATGTTGGTGGCCCCCGGGCCCGAAGTCACCAGCGCCACGCCCACCCGGCCGCTGGCACGGGCGAATCCCGCGGCCATGAATCCGGCGCCCTGCTCATTGGCGGGCACGATCAGCGGCATCGAGGATTGATGTTCCTGGTTGTAGCGGAATACGGCGTCGTATATCGGCAGGATCGCCCCGCCGCTATAGCCGAAAATCGTGTCTACGCCCTCGTCGGCCAGTACCTGCACCAGCATGTCCGCGCCCGTCATACTGGCGCCCGCCAGTGGATGCGCGGCTTGATTTAACATGTCGTGGCGGTCTTTCACGGTGAAAGACTAGCAGTTCTCGCCCTGGCGCCCAAGTGCCGCCCTCCCGTATGCTTAACCATCCATGCGGCACCTCATAGCAATACACCTGCAAAATGAAGCGGGCGCACTGACGCGCGTCACCGGCCTGATCTCCAGCCGCGGCTACAATATCGAGTCGTTGTCGGTGGCCCCCACCAATGACCCCACGGTATCGCGTATCACGCTCGTGACCATCGGCTCCGACCCGGTCATCGCGCAAATCAACGCCCAGCTGCTCAAGCTTGTCGATGTCGTGGCGGTCGAGGACATGACCAGCGGCGATCATCTGGCGCGCGAATTGCTGCTGATAAAACTCCAAATCGCGGCCGAGCATGTCGAATCCGTGGGATCGCTGCTGCGCCGCGTCGGCGGCAGGGTGCTGTCTTCCAACCCCTCGAGCTACATCGTGGAGCTGACCAGCACGGAAACCGAAATCGGCGAATTCATCGCCAACGTCGCCGCCTTCGGCGAAATCGTCGAAGTCGTCCGCAGCGGCGTCCTCGGTATCGCGCGCGCCAATCCGCGCCTGCACGCCGTCAAATGAACGCGCGGATCTCTGCGCCCCGAGCCCCCCACGGCGCCGCCGCCGGGGGTGGGCCGCCGATTTAGTCATTTCAAGGATCTTTGCCTCATGCCCGAAATCGAAGTCACGCCCGAACACGCCGCCGATCCCGCCACCCGTCGGGTCGGAGTTCTGGTGGGAGTGGTCGGCATTCTGCTGTCGGTTGTCACCATCGCTTCGCACCGCGCGCATACCCAAGCCGTGATTCATAGGACCGAATCGAATGATGCATGGGCCTACTACCAGGCCAAGAAGAATCGCGAATACACCAGCGAAGTGACTCTGACCCTGCTGCGCAGCCTTGGCTCGGACCCCGCCAAGATGGAGGCCCCTGTTCAAAAACTGGAGGCGGCGCGCGCCAAATACACGGCGGACGCCGAGAAGATCCAAGACGACGCCAGGGCGAAGGACGACGAAACCAAGGTCGAGGAACGCCGCGCAATGCGCTTTGATATCGGCGAAGGATTCCTGGAACTCGGTCTGGTGCTGTGTTCCTTGTATTTTTTGGCGCGCAACAATTTCTTCCCTGTCTTCGGCGTGACCGCCGCCGTTGCCGGCGCGGCGATGGGCATTTGGGGCTTCCTGCTTTGAGGACGTTATCGGCACGCGGATTGGCCTTCGCGTTCGCCGTGTTGAGCATTGCGGGCCCTGCGCTCGCCGCGGCGCCCGCGGCGGCGCCCACGAAATCGCCGGCGCCGGCGCGGGTGGAAGCGCGTTCGGACGATTTACTGGCGGTTGGGCTGGCGCAAGGCGATCGCATGATCATTCGCATCAGCCGCTCGATCGATAACGCGCCCGTGCGGGACGCCGCCGTGACGGTGACTCTGCGCGGCGTCACGCACCCGACCATCGCCGAAACCGACGGCAGCTTCACGCTGCAGACGGAAGACCTCGCGCTGCCGGGAGCGGCAGCGGTCGAATTTCAGGTGGTTCAGGCCGCGGCGCATGAGACGCTCAAGGGCATGCTGCAAGTCGCGGGCGGCGCCGGTTCGGCGGGCGACAAGAACTCCGCCCGGCAGCTGTGGTGGTGGGTGCTCAATTTCGCCGTGTGCATCGGGTTCCTGTGGCTCATATCGAAGCGGCGCAAGGCGGCCCAGAGCAAGGCCGCAGAGAGCTAGGCCGCACAGGCTGGGCGTGGGTCCGCTAGAAAGTCTGCATGGTTTGCACCAAGAACTGGAATTTTTGGATTCCACGCATATTGTTGAGCGGAAACGCGAAATCGATGTGCAGTACGTTGCCGAGACCGGAGCGGGTATTGCCGAGCCGAAAACCAAAGCCCACGTCTCGCAGCATCCCGGGATCGCTGTTGCCGATGACCCCGCTTCCCCAGGTGCGGCCCATGTCGGCGAAAACGGCGGCGCCCACCCGCACTAAGCGAAAAGGGTACCAATCGGTATAAACCCGCTGTTCCACGGTCAGCAATGCCCGGGAAGTACCCGACTCGTAGCGTAAGGGATAGCCCCGCATGCCATTGTCGCCGCCGAGCAGAAGTTGCAGATCCGGATCCAGCGAATCGGTGACCGTCCCGGAGACTGCAGCGTACAGCAGCCAATCGGGGCGCCAGCGCCAATAGTATTTCCCGCCGACGTCGGCGATCAAATTGCGCGCACGGCCGTCCTCGATGCGGGAAGAGAAATTGCTCGTCATGAACAGCTGCTGCAGGTCGCCTATCTGAAATCCCCGCAGCAAATGCGCGGCCAGCATGATGGCATTGCGGTCCGCGCCGAAAGCCGAGTTCGACAAGCCTACCTCGCCCGACACTTCGGTGCCGAAATACAAATCCTCGGTTCGGCCGATCTGATTCTCGTCGCCCACCTTCTTGTACTTGTCCTCAATGATGTCGAATCCGACAAACGGGTAGGACAAGATCCGATCGGGCGGCAGCTGCTTCGCCGGCGTGTAGGTAAGCGGCGTCGGCAGGAATGTATTGTGGTCGTAGCGCAGGCCGAATGTGAGGCGTTTGGTCCAGCCGTCGATCAACCCGCTGGAAACGCCGCCGCTCAGTTCGTACGACGCCTCGTTGTCGTTGAATTGATCGACGACGTCCCCCAAGTTGTAGCGCGAAATGGTGCGGTCGAAGCTCACCGCGGTGATCTTCGCGCTCCACGGCGTATCCAGCGAATAGAAAGGCTGCGCCACCTGTACGACGCGCTCCGTGCCGTCGCTCGAGCCGACGTAGGCACCCGCGGCGGTCCATCTCGAGCCGAATACATTCGGATCCGACCAAGACACGGTGTTGCTGGTGCGGTCGACGGAGGTGTTGCGCGAAACCTGCAGCGTCTTTCCCCAGCCCAGGAAATTCGAGTCTTGAAGATTGAAATTGCTGCTGTTGCTGCCGCCCGCCCGACCGAAGGAGACCCCCGGACTCAAGGTCCAGACATCCTTGGTGATCACCTTGATATCGACCTTGCCGTCGGCATAACGGACGGGCACGACCCGGGCGTCATAAATGTAGCTGAGCAGGCGTAATACCCGCTCGGTTTCCGCGAGCTTGCGCGCGGCGTACTTGTCCCCGCTTGCAAACAGCAGCTGCGCCTTGATCGTCGAGCGTTTGGTGCGTATGTGCAGACGGTTTGCGAGTAGAAATAACCCGTTGCGCTCGCGCTCGTCGCTTTCGTCGAATATATTGCGAGGATCGATGTCGATCTTGCCGATGACGGCTCCGGCGGCTTCCAACTCACTATCGCTGGGCACATCCGCTGGACGCGGCTCCTCGATGCGGGTGTGCTCCTTGTCGGTCAGCTTCGCCGCGAACGCCGGTAGCGCCGCGGCGAGGAACGTGAACGCAAGCAGCATGCCGCTGTCGGATAGCTTCATCCGATGATGGACGTCCGTTTACCCGGTTTGGGTCGATGTACCACGGCGTTCATGGCGAGATTGGATGGCACCCGCCATTGCGCTGCAAGCGGCTATAGGGGCGAGATGCCGTAAGTTTGCGCCGACGGAGTGTCGGAATACCTTGGACAACCGCACGGGACGGGCCGTGCGCGGCATGACAACCCCCGGGGGCGTTCACGTACGGGCTACAACGCGGCGTTGTCGGTCTCGCCGGTGCGAATGCGCAAAACTCGCAGGATGTCGGTGACAAATATCTTGCCGTCGCCGACCTTCCCGGTTTTCGAAGCGCCGACTATGGCCTCCATCACTTGATCGACGAGCTCGTTCTTGACTGCGACCTCGATGCGCGTCTTTGGCACGAAATCCACGACATACTCCGCGCCCCGGTACAGTTCCGTGTGACCGCGCTGGCGGCCGAAGCCCTTGACCTCGGTTACCGTCATGCCGGAGACCCCAATTTCCGAAAGCGCCGCGCGCACGTCGTCGAGCTTGAAGGGTTTGATAATGGCAGTAATCAATTTCATTGTGGACTCCGGTCATCGTTGGGCCGTCGCCGCAATACTATTACGATTGCGCGCGGCAGGCACGGCCAGTTGCGGATGCAGCGGTTTGACGGGGGGGTCTCTCGCTCAGCCCGCTCTTCCGGGGCAGGCTCCGACCCGCTATAAAGGAACTGTCGTAGACGCGGTAGGCTTTCCCAAGGAATCCAATGATCTCCACCATTCTCATCATAGGCGGCGGGCAGGCGGGTGCGCAGGCCATCGACACCCTCCGGCGGGAAGGGTTTCGCGGCCGTTTGGTGTTGATCGGCGACGAGCCGGAGTTGCCGTACCAACGGCCGCCGCTCTCGAAGAAATACCTTTCGGGCGAAATGGCGGCCGATCGCCTCCCGTTCCGGCACCGCGCCTTCTACGACGAGCATCGGGTCGAACTCAAATTGGGCAGGCGTGCCGTGCGTCTCAATCCCGCCGCAAGGCAGGTTGAACTCGCGGACGGCGAACAATTGACCTATGACCGATTGTTGCTGTGTCTCGGCGCAGAATCGCGCCAGCTGACCTGCCCAGGGGCCGCGCTTGCCGGCGTGCACTATCTGCGCGGGCTCGCCGATGTTGCGCCCATTCAGGCGGGCTTCAAACCCCAGGCCCGCGTCGTCATCATCGGCGGCGGCTACATCGGGCTCGAGACTGCAGCCACCTGCCGCAAAATGGGCTGCGAAGTCACGGTGCTGGAAATGGCCGACCGCGTCATGAATCGTGTGGCCGCGCCCAGCGTCTCGCAATATTTTGCCCAGGAGCATCGCGCGCACGGCATCACCCTGATTTGCGACACGCGGGTGGTTTGCCTCGAAGGCCAAGGACGGGTCGAAAACGTGGTTTGCGCCGACGGCACCCGTCACGCGGCGGACTTGGTCATTGTCGGCGTCGGCGCCGTGGCCACGACCGAGCTCGCGAGCGCCGCGGGATTGGCCTGCGACAACGGCATCGTGGTGGACGAATACTGCCGCACCAGCGATGCGCTGATTTATGCGGCGGGCGACTGCACCAATCATCCTTCGCCGCGCTTCGGCCGACGGGTGCGCCTCGAATCGGTGGACAACGCTTTTGAGCAAGCGAAGACCGCCTCGCTCAATCTCTTGGATCGGCCGGTCGTGCACGATCGGGTACCTTGGTTCTGGTCCGATCAGTTCGACAACAAGCTGCTCATCGTCGGGCTTTCGCAGGATTGCGACCGGCTGGTGTTGCGGGGAGATCCCGCCTCGCGCAGCTTCAGCGTCTGTTATCTCAAGGGCAGGGAATTGCTTGCGGTGGAGGCAGTCAACCATTCGAAGGACTACATGGCGGCTCGCAAACTCATCGCCGAGCGCGCGCTGTTCGACGTCGGCAAATTGGCGGATAGCGAACTTGCGCTCAAAGAAGCGATCTGATGCCCAAAATCGTGTTCACCGAGCCCGGCGGCGGACGACGCGAGATAGACGCGCCGCTCGGGATCACCTTGATGGAGGCGGCGCGCCAACATGGCGTGCAGGGCGTGGTGGCGCAATGCGGCGGCGCCTGCGCCTGCTCGACCTGCCACGTGTACATCGAGCGATCCTGGCTCGCACGGCTCGGACCGCGCGAGGAAATGGAGGAAGCCATGCTGGAGAACGCCTGGGAACCGCATGACAACAGCCGTCTCAGTTGCCAGATCCACATCACGGCGGATCTGGATGGACTGCAAGTCACCGTGCCGGCACGGCAGCGGGAGGAGTGACGCGCAAGCCCTCTGGGTGACCTTCCATGGTCGCCCGCGGGACGCACGTGTCACGCCCATGGCCACCCGCGCGACGCATGCGTTGCGCGGGTGGGGTCTGCGGGAAAAACTTCCGGTGTTACTCGAAGACGACCAGCAGATCCTTGGTGTCGACCTGTAGGCCGGGCCGGGCCAGGATCTCCTTGATCACTCCGTCGCGCTCGGCGCGCACCGTCGTTTCCATTTTCATCGCTTCCAGCGTCAGGAGCACCTCGCCCTTGGCGAGCTTTTGGCCGACATGCGCCGGCACCGTGGCGATGGTGCCCGGCATGGGCGCGCCCACGTGGCTCGCATTGCCCGGCTCGGCCTTGCGCCGCGGCGGCCGCTTCGCCACCTGGCTGCGATCCGCGACGCGAATCGGGCGGGGCTGGCCGTTGAGCTCAAAGAATACCGTACGCGTTCCGTCTTCATGCGGATCGCTGGTGGTCACGTAGCGCACGATCAGCGTCTTGCCGCGCTCCAGATCGATGTTGATCTCCTGGCCCGGCTCCATTCCGTAGAAGAAAACGGCCGTAGGCAGCGCGCTGACATCGCCGAACGCGCTGCGATTGGCCGCATAGTCGGCGAATACCTTGGGGTACATCAGATAGGAGGCAAGTTCATCCTCGTTGATCGCCCGGCCTACTTTGTTCTCCGCAAGCCGGCGCTCGGCGTCGAGGTCCGCCGGCGCCAGCAATTCGCCCGGCCGCACGTCGAGCGGAGCCTTTCCGCCCAGCACTTTTTTCTGCAGAGCCGGCGGAAAGCCGCCGACCGGCTGGCCGAGCTCGCCGCGAAATAGACGCACCACCGAATCGGGAAATGCAATTTCCACCGCCGGATCGAGCACCGCGTCTCGCGTGAGACCGCTGGTGACCATGGTGATGGCCATGTCGCCGACGACCTTGGACGTCGGCGTGACCTTGACGATATCGCCGAACATTTCGTTGACTTCGGCGTAAGCGTGCGCGACTTCCGGCCACCGGTAATCGTCGAGTCCGAGCGAGCGCGCCTGCTCGCGCAGGTTCGTGTATTGCCCCCCCGGCATGCCGTGCACGTACACCTCGGAGGCGCCCGCGCGAATATCGCTCTCGAAAGCGATATAACCGCGCCGAACTTGTTCCCAGTAGGTCGAGATCAGGCGCAATTTGCCGGCATCGAGCCCCGCATCGCGCGGGCCAAATCGCAGCGCCTCGACGATCGATCCGAGATTGGGCTGTGAGGTGAGGCCCGACAGGGCATCGATCGCCCCGTCCACCGCATCGACGCCGGCTTCGATCGCGGCGAGTACGCTGGCCGCCCCGATCCCGCTCGTATCATGAGTGTGGAAATGAATCGGCAGACCCACTTCTTCCTTGAGCGCCTTGACGAGAACCGCCGCGGCCCGCGGCTGACAAAGGCCGCCCATATCCTTGATCGCCAGCACGTGAGCACCCATCGCCCGCAGCTCCTTGGCGAGCTTGACGTAGTACTTGAGGTCGTACTTGGTCTCGCCGGGATTCGTCAAGTTTCCCGTGTAACAGATTGCCGCCTCACAGAGCCTTCCAGCATCGCGCACCGCCTCGATGGCGACCTTCATGTTGTCGACCCAATTCAAGCAATCGAATACTCGAAACACGTCGATTCCGGCAGCGGCTGCGCGTCCGACAAAATGCCTCACGACGTTGTCGGGGTAGTTGGTGTAGCCGACCGCGTTGGCCGATCGAAACAGCATTTGCAGCAACAGGTTGGGCATCGCTTCGCGAAAAGCCGCGAGGCGCGCCCAGGGATCCTCCTTGAGGAAGCGCAGCGCGACGTCGAAAGTCGCGCCGCCCCAGCACTCCACGGAAAACAGCTGCGGCAGCAACTCGGCGTAATACGGCGCGATCATCGCCATGTCGTGGGTACGAAAGCGCGTTGCCAGCAACGACTGATGCGCGTCGCGCATGCTCGTGTCGGTCAATAGGACGCGGCGCTCCGCCAGCATCCAGTCGGCGAACTTTTCCGGCCCCAGCTCGTCGAGCTTTTGCTTGGTACCGGTCTGCGGGGCCTTGAGAGCGGCCCGCGGCAGCCGGGGAAACACCGGCTGCTTGGGCCGGGCTCGACCCTTCACCTCCGGATTGCCGTTGACGATCACATCGCCGATGAAACTCAACAGCCGCGTCGCCCGATCGCGCTTGCGCGGACTGCGGAAGAGTTCGGGAGTTTCGTCGATGAACTTGGTGGTGTAATCGGCGGATGCAAAACGCGGATGCGTGATCAGCTGGTCGAGGAACCGCAAATTGGTCACCACGCCGCGAATCCGAAACTCCCACAGCGCCCGGTGCATGCGTGCGATGGTCTCTTCGGGAGTCGGCGACCAGGCGGTCACCTTCACCAGCAACGAATCGTAGAAGCGCGTGATGATGGCGCCCGAATAGGCAGTCCCGGCGTCGAGCCGTATGCCGAATCCGGCCGGACTGCGGTAGGCCGTGACGCGGCCGTAATCCGGCACGAAGTTGTTCTCCGGGTCTTCCGTGGTGACGCGGCATTGCAATGCGTGGGCGTTGACGCGTATCTCTTCCTGCGGCGGCACGCCGCTTTCCACGGTGCCGATCCGCGCGCCGGCGGCGATCCGGATCTGCGCCTTGACCAAGTCGATTCCGGTCACGCATTCGGTGACGGTGTGTTCGACCTGAATGCGCGGGTTGACTTCGATGAAATAAAACTTGCCCGTGTCGGCGTCCTGCAGGAACTCGACGGTGCCGGCGGCACGATAGCCCACGGCTCGGCCTATCTTGAGCGCCGCCTCGAATAGTTCGGCCCGCTGCCCATCGTTGAGGAAAGCCGCCGGCGCGCGTTCCACGACCTTCTGGTTGCGGCGCTGCACGGTGCAATCCCGCTCATGCAGATGCACCAAGTTGCCATGGGAGTCGCCCAGGATCTGCACTTCCACGTGGCGCGCCCGCCGGATCAGCTTCTCGAGATAAACCTCGTCCTTGCCGAATGCCGCTTTGGCTTCGCGCCTCGCGGCCGCCACGGTCGGGTGGCGAGAATTCCTGGATTATCCGCGGTACGTGTGGCAGCTAGAACAGCACCTCGGACGTGGCGCCATCCTTCCAACCGCGATGCCCAATTTGCGGGGATTCGTCGCCATTTTTACCCGTGATGGATATGCGCTCTCTCTGATACTTACTTTCGCTGGTTCGCTGTTTCTGCTGATTTTATGAGACTTCGACCAGTTTTTACTGTGGGGGGCGGGGTGAGAAGTAGCCCTTTTGAGCGCGAACTTTGTAACGGGGGTCGAGCGCCTGAAGGTAGATGGTGCGGAAGGATCCGTCCTGCTTGAGCTCTGTAGGCCGGTAGACGAGCAGGTACTGACTGCGAAGCTCCTCCTCGATATTGTGGAAGCCGTTGGCTACATCCTCGATGCGAGTGGGGTAGAAGGCCTGGCCTCCGGTGGACTCGGAGATGGCGCGAAGGACTTCGTCGCCGCGGGGATGGCCGTGTTTATCATTCACTTCCTTGAAGCGATGAAGATCGAGAACGACCAGGCCCAAAGGCGAACCATAGCGACGGCCCCGATTGAGCTCCTTTTCAAATGTTTCGCTGAAAAGGCGCCGGTTGTAGAGACCGGTGAGTGGAT
>Ga0137412_10003097_pt1 | contig 13273 bp, 13 predicted proteins | sample CZODoug2_1_16fun_FD_122160 | JGI IMG/M metagenome (GOLD analysis project Ga0137412, IMG submission 122160) | Vadose zone soil fungal communities from Angelo Coast Range Reserve, California, USA - CZODoug2_1_16fungal (Hybrid Assembly) | ecosystem: Environmental > Terrestrial > Soil > Vadose zone... | reverse complement strand
GCCGCGAGCAACGTGATCATCATTGCCTTCGCGGAACTCGACTTCGAGCCAGCCTGCTGAAGATCGGTCACATCGGCCTCGTAAGGGTTATGCAGAAAACCTTGGGTCATTGGGAGCAATTTGTACGGGGGAGCCTGTTTACTACGAGCGCTCCGCGAAACTTCGTCAACAACTCTCGCGAATAAGGTGCGTAATTCCTGAAGATATCAAAGGATATCGTGAGCAGGAGGCAAAAATTGACGATGGGTCGTAGAAAGGCTTCGAGGCTCACCTGAAAATTGACCGACACCGTCGCATCTGAGAGATATGAGTAGCGATTTCCGAGACTTTCGCTAAACAGCGTAATGACGTCAATTGGCATAAAGATCAGAAAGACGCACGCCAAATAAATTCTGCGGTACGTCAGACGACAAAGGGTCGGAATGACGCAAGCATACAGAATGAACGAGTAGCCACCAACCCAAGTTCCGAGGTTTGTAATTGCGATCGTGGTAGCCACCAGTGTGGTCTCAATAGGAATGCGGCGTCCTCCGAGCCCGAGCGACAAGAACGCCGCAAGAATTACTAACCATTTGATTGATTCGACCAGAGTTACGATTGAGTCGATACCCAGGCCGGCGATCGAAAAGGTGCCTCCCACGGAGGAATATATTCGCAAAACGGAGGTGAAGGCCGAAACGCTCGAGGGCAAACCAAGCAGTTCGCGCGGCGAGAACAAGTTCAGATCCTGGGAAAATTGGAAGAGATTCTGAAGAAACTCCAGAAAATGCTCATCGAGCAGGATTCCGGATATCAGGAAAATGGCTCCGGCCATCATGGTGCAGGAGATCAGCTCTTTTGGTCTTTGCGAGATCGCGAATGCAACCAGGTAGAGCGCAAAGTAGGGTTTGATATTGATCAGCATTCCGATTGCGAAAGTTCGCGTCCAGCCGGGCCTTGCGAGTGCCAGGGCTAAAAATCCCAAGGCGAAAATGATCAAATTGCCGCGCTCTATCGAAAACATCATCGGAGGGGAAAGAAGGAATATGAAGAAGAACAATGCCTTCTGGGCACCCGTGAAGCCCCGCCACAGATCATGTCGGAAGACAAACAGGGCTGATGCAGCGAATACGGCGGCTATATAAGGAATAAAAGGCTTCGCGGAATCCCGCAATGTGAAGGCATCGGACTCGTGAATCTGGCCGACCAACAGCCATCGCACGCCTTTCAGAAAGAGAAAATTAAGCGGTGGATAGACCGAGCCCCAGTCCGTGTAACGCCCCGGCTCGTCAGCCCAATACATTGGGTTGAAGAGATCCATGAATGTATCGGCTTTGTCGTAGACGAATGGCGAGGGCAGGTAGCCATTTTCCTTGAAGCTTAGCCACAAGTAGACGCATGCCGCGATCTGGATAACGCAACACGCAAGCAGCAACTGCGTCGTTCGCTCGCGATGGGAATTGGGGATCAAAAATTGATCCTCTCTTTTTCGACGACGGTCGGCCTTCGCTGCACATAGGTATGAATGGAGCCGATGTATTCGCCGATGATTCCGATAAACAGGAGCTGGACTCCAAACAGAAAAAACACCCCGATCATGATCGGGGCAAGTCCAAACGGAAACTCGTCCCAGAACATCAGCTTCAACGTCAGATACCCCAGGGCGGCGACGATGCTGAGAAAGCCGAGAACGAAACCGAAAAAGGCGGCGATTCTGATCGGCACCTTTGAATGGCTGACGATGCCGAGCATCGCAATATCGTACAGGGTATAAATGTTGTTCTTGGAGATGCCCCGGAGGCGGCGCGGCTGCTCGAACGGAATGGCCTTGATGTCGTATCCGAGTTCGCAAATCAGTCCGCGAAGGTAGGGATAGGGATCATCAATCTCCCGTACATGGTCCAGCACTTCCTTGTCGTAGAGGCCGAAACCGGTCGAGTCGCTCAACAGGGTGATATCCGAGATGCCGTCGAGAAATCTGTAGTAGCTCTTGCGCAGCGAGTGCACCAGCGCGTTGCCCTTGCTGACCGGCTTGATAGCCATCACCAGCTTGTAGCCATTTTCCCATTCACGGATGAACTGCGGAATGATCTCGGGGGGATCCTGGAGATCGGACGCGAGATAGATGGTGGCAGCCCCGCTCGATTGCGTAATGCCGTAATAGGGTGATCGTATATGTCCAAAGTTGCGGGTGTTCACGATGAGTTTGACCGCTGGATCAATCGACGCCAGCGTCTTTATTTTGGCGACCGTTCCATCCCTCGATGCGTTGTCGATGAAGATGATCTCGAAGTCGTATGCGCTCTCGCCCGCGATCGCCGCCTTGATCCGGCGATAAAGCTCGTCAACGTTTTCCTCCTCGTTGAAGCAGGGCGTGACGATGCTGAGGAGCTTGCGATCTGACATCAGCTCGCTCGCTTCGGCGTGGCGATGGTCAGCATGTTTCCGAGTTTGAGGCCGACGGCGATCTGGCCGAAGCTCGGTATCGTATCAATCCGCAATCCCAATGCCCACAACAGCTGCTTGAGAAGAAAGCTGACGGGAAAATAGTTTACGGTCTTGGCTTGCTTGACCACCTCATAGCCGGCGGCTTCGAAAAGTTTTCGCATCGTCTTGAGATTGTAGATTTCGGGATGTTGCAGACAGAATGCGGGCCATTTCCAGCCGATCATCCGACGAAGCAGCGAGGCTTCATCGTGGGTCACGAGCATCACATTGCCGCCGGGGGCCAGTTTTCCTTTGAGCTCCCGCAACGTCGACACAGGGTCGAGAAGGTGATCCATCACATGGACCATGACGGCAACCGACGCGGCGCCGTCGGGAACCTGCGAAAAACCGAACATGTCATGGATGATGTGAAACTTCGCATCGCCCATGGTTGAACTTAAGGCGCGTTCCACGTCACGATTAGGCTCAAACAGCCAATACTGGTTGAAGCGCCCGTCCTTGACGCAATTCTTGGTAAATAAACCCACGTCGGGGCCGACCTCGATAAAACCACCTTCAAGCGGCACCGCGGATTTCATCGTGTCGAAGTACCCTCGTTGCGTACGCTCGAGGGATGTCGTCGGCACGATATCCATGTTCGGCGGCATCTGCGCGTAGAGTTGTTCGAGTTGGGGGGGCGAGAAAAAAACCGGCGTGTACAAAAGCCCGCAAGACTCGCAGCGGTAATAGGAAAAGAACACCTTGTCCTTGAAGAACCCGTTCCAGTAGGGAACGAGGGATTCGAAGCTCTTGGTCTCAGCGGGGACGCTGGACGATATCTCGGGCTTGGCGGGAGGCGCGCTGCCGCAGATCGGACAGGTTCGCGAGAGGTAGCCGCTCTGGGTCATTTGGCGCTCGATGGGGCAAACGTGACGTTGCTGTGCCAGAAATAGCTCGTGATGATAACCGCAACGGCGAAGAGGGTCTGTCCCCAAACCGGAGACATCCCGATAACCTCGACAAGAACGGGCAGCGCAACCAGGTTGACGAGAAAATACGACAGGTGAAAGAGTACGAACTTTCCACTCTCGCGAAGATAATTTCCAACGGTGCGAAAAACCAGAAACTTGTTCGTCAGGTAGGAGAATGCGACGCAGGTTACTTGGGTAATCCCCAGCACCACCATGTAGTGGAGCTTGAGGGGGGCCAGCAGAAAGAACAATACCGGATAGGCAGCGAGGCCAACGACCGTATTCAGCGCCCCCGCAAGCAGGAACCTGACCTTCGTCTCATGGCGACGAATGAGTGTCCACGCACCTTGCCATCGTGACTGGACGTCGGCTGCCATCACTCGTCAATCGTGTCGATGATCATGCTCGCACGGAACTGATCCCGTGGCAAAAACGGCGAGAGGTCCTCCAACGGCGGCGAAACGATTCGCCCGTCGGGGAGCTGCTTGGCGCCGAGTTTCGGAGCGAATATCGTGTTCTCGTCGAGCATGATCTCGCAAATCGCGGGACCTTCCGTGCTCATGGTGTCTCTGATGGCTTCGGCCATGTCCTGATGGCGGGAACAGCGCAGGTAGGGAAAGCCGAACGCCTTGCTCAGCGGTTCGAAATCGGGAAAGCTGACGCCGCTCTTCGGTCCGCCGCCGATTTCGACGCCGTTGAAGAAGTTGCGGTGCGTCTGAAAGATCGAGACGTAGCCGTTGTTGTTGAGAATGAAGATCTTGATGGGCAGTCTGTTGCCGACGATGGTCTGCAGTTCCTGCAGGTTCATCATGATACTGCCGTCGCCCGCGAGGCAGACGATCGGCTTGCCTCCCGACCCTTTGCAGGCGCCGATCGAGGCCGGCAGATCATAGCCCATCGTCGCACAACCGGAATTGGTCCAGAGCCGCTGCTCCGGCTTGAGCGCGGCCGCCTGAAAGCCGGTTACGCACGCGCTGCCATTGCCGGTGACGACGATTTGCCCTTCTTCGAGTTCGTCGAACAAGGCCTTCATGAAGCAATAGGGATTGACGAGCTGGTTGTGCCAGTATTCCGGCAGGACGGTCGGGAAACGGGCTTGCTTGTCCTTGGACCAGGCCAGCCAGGTCTTGTGGGCCTCCGTGGGGCCCGGATACGGCATCTCCGCAAGCACAGGAAGCAGATCGGTCAAGCTCGCCAGCACCGGCATGTCGGCCTTCACCGAGGGCTTCTTCAACTCGGTTTCGTCAATTTCGACCCAGATCTTGAAGGCCTCGCGTGCAAACGACTTCCAGTTGTAGCTGACCTGCCGGATATTCAGCCGGCTTCCGAGAACCAGAAGGCAGTCGCAATTCTGCACAACAAAATTGCCTCCGCGGTCGCCGAGGCTGCCTGGCCGGCCGACATAGGTCGGGTGCGCGTCGTACAGGACGTCGTGCGCGTTCCACCCCGTGACGGTGGGGATGCCCAGCTTGTCGATGAGTTTCAGGAAATCGGCATGCCGGCCACTCAGGCGGACACCGCCTCCGACAAATACGACGGGGCGCTTGGCGGATGCAACTTTGTCCAGGATGGCCTTGCTGGCGGCCACGAGATCGGTCTTCTTCCAGGGCTCGTCAATCTCCGATGGGTCGAAGCCCTTCAGGGTCTCGGGATCGATCTTGGTGGCCTGAACATCGAGCGGAATGTCCAGCCAGACCGGACCGGGACGTCCGGACGTTGCGATATAAAATGCCTTTTCCAGGTGATAACGGATCGTCTGGGGGTCTGTGACCATCACGCAGTACTTGGTGATCGGCCGCACCAGTTCCTCAATATCGAGCTCCTGGTCGCCGTATTGACGAAGAGGTAATCCTGTACTCCTGACCGTGGTCTCCCATTTGACCTGACCGGAAAGGACCACCATGCCGATCGAATCGACAAACGCCCCATAAACCCCGGTGATGGTGTTGGTGCCGCCGGGTCCGGAGGTCACGTTCACCAGCGGGAGGCGGTTGGTCAGCCGATAATAGGCCTCGGCGCCGATCGCGCACGCCTGCTCGTGGTGGTTGAAAATGCATTCGATCTGCTTGTGGCTGCCGAGCGAATGATTGAGGTGCATGGCCCCCCCGCCCGTCACCATGAATACATGGCGCACGCCGAGTTCGACCGCTTTCTGGGCCACCCAGTCAGATAACTTGATCACCTTGGTTTCCATCCGTGCCAGAGGGCGGTGCGGCGGATTGCCTCATCCAATGAAACCGTTCTGTACAAGCCCAGCTCTCGGCTCACAAGATCGGTTTTTGGTACATACCGGCCCGGATTCCATCCGGTATCGGCGGCTCCCAGCACCTCGAATTCACCCGTCCCAAGCAGCTGGCTCGTCCGCTGCGCGAGATCCCGGATCGAAACGGACTCATCCGAACCGACATTATAGGGTTTGCCCGGAGCGGCCCGCACCAGCATGTTCAGAAGCCAGACCGTCAGATCGGACGCATATAGATAGGATCGACAGGGCAGGCCGTTGCCCTGCACGATGACCGGCTTGCCCTGCATGGCGTCGAGGATGAAGTTGCCGGCGGCAAAATGGATGTCGAGGGAAAGATACGGGCCGAGCAGGGCAAAAATTCTGGCGATCGCAATTTTCAGGCCAAATTGCTTCGCATAGATGCCACATAGCATTTCCGCGGCCCGCTTGCCCTCCGCGTAGGCATTCTTGGGATCAGTGCAATCGGGGGCGCCGATCCAGTCTTCTGCTACCCGCTCCATCTCCCACGGCTGCCGCCCGTAGACGGCGCCGGAACTCAGAAAGAGGCAGCGGCGCACCTTTTTTTCGTTCGCGAAGTCCAGCGCCCGGCGGGTTCCCTGCACCACGGTCTCGAACATCCGGCGGGGGTCTTTTTCGTTGAGCTCGGCGCTGGCATCCGTGGCCGCATGGATCAGGTGCGAAAACGATTGATCGGGAATCGCGAAATTTGTGACATCGCCGGCGACGAATCGAAAGCTTTCATAGCTTGCGAGGTGCGGGGCCTTGCGGTGAAAGGCGGCCGGATCCCGCGTCAGCACCGTGACGCGTAACCCCAGCCCGAGCTTCCTGTCAGCCTGCCGCAGTGCCTCCAGCAGCCAGCATCCGATGAAACCCGTGCCGCCGGTCATGAACAGCCGGGCATGCTTCAGCTCCGCCCACACCTCGCCCAAGGCATCGGTGACGAACTCAAGATCGCTCGTCAGCGACCAGTCAGGACCTGAGGATTGAAGCTTCATGGAGACCTGTGATCCATGGAAAGCGGCTCACGACGCGAGAGCGGCAGGTTCGGATGCGGAAAATGGCCAAGGGATCTGCCCCAGGGCTGCTTCAAACGCCGAAACGAAATCGCGCCGAACCTTATCGCTTTTCGGCACCGAGATCAGTTCGAGGCTCCCGTCACCAGCGGGAACGATGATGCGATACGATCCGGGCCGATGTTTTTTGTCGTGATCGAATTTGTCCATCACCAGCCCAAGATCGATCGCCGGCAGGCTTGCCTGAACGCAGGAAGCCCCGGCGCCGAGCAGGGCTCTTACGTGGCTTCCCAGATGTTCTACGCGGGCCAGTCCGTCGCTTGTCAGGTTTCCCTGTCGTTTCGCATATTCGTTCGCCACCAGCATTCCGAGTCCGACGCCTATGCCGTGGGAGATGCCGAAATCCGTGCCGGCCTCCATCGCGTGACCGAATGTGTGTCCAAAATTGAGAAGCAGCCGCTCTTTCTGGTCGAATTCGTCAACCTCGATAAACCATTTCTTCGTCCGCAGCGACTGCAGGATCACGCGCTGCGCCTGTTCCGGTGTCATCGGACAGGAAGGCTGTTCGGCGAGATAGGCGAGGAATCCCGGATAGCCGCTAGCGTAACAGATCTTGGCGGCCTCATAGAGGCCGCCCACAATCATCTCGGCGTCGAGGGTCGCGATGAAGGAGACGTCGACCAGGACATTGCTCGGAGGGAAGAAATTGCCGACGAGATTCTTGTATCCTGCGGCATTGATCGATGACTTGCCGCCGATGCAGGAGTCGACCATGCTTAGTAGCGTAGTCGGCAAATAGGTCCAGGGTACGCCTCGCATATAGATCGATGCCGCGAACGTCGTCACGTCCTGGATGATGCCGCCGCCGATCGCGAACAGGTGACTGCTGCGGTCCGCGCCAAGTTTCCGCAACTCCTTGATCATGTGCGGCGCGAATTCGAGGGACTTGTTGGCCTCGATCGCCTCGATCACAATCCGCTTGGTGATGCTGGGCGGCAGCCGCGGTTCGAGGTTGCTGTCGACGATATAAGTCGCGTCGGGATTTTCGATCAGCAGCTGCGACAAAAGGTTGGTGCCGACGGTGACCGGGTAGCTGCCCGTTGACGCTGATATTTCAAATGATTCGGGCATGGGAAAAGCCTCGGTCCGCAGCGACAAACTGGCCCGTTATGCCAGTATTTGCCTCGGAGCACAAAAAACCAACCAGATTGCAGACGTCGTCGAGTGAAGGCAATGTCCCCAGCGGGCTCATGTGCTCAAGGCGCGCGATCTGATCGGCGTTCAGGTTGGCGCGCGTCATCGGCGTATCGAGCGCACCCGGCAGCACGGCGTTGACTAGAATCCCGGAACTTCCCAGGTCAATCGACAGGGATTGCACGAGGCCCTGAAGCGCAGACTTGGTGATGGCATATGACATCTTTTTTTGCTTGGCGATGTTCTGCCAGATCGAGCTGATGACGCATAGACGTGCCGCCGGGGCCAGTAACTTGTCCTTCAGGAGCACTTGCAGGCTGGCCAACACGAAGACGACATTTGCGGCATAGATCCGCTGGTGCTCACCGATGTCGAACGAATAGATGTCGTCGTTGAAATTGATGCCTTGTGCCCACACCACCGCGTTCAATTTGCGCGATTGCAGGATTTCCGGAAAGCGGTCGGGCTGGCCGATATCCCAACCGATCCACCGTACGCCTTCCGCGCCCGGAGGGGCCGAGGCCGCGCGGCCGATCGCCACAACGTCGTGGCCGCGCGTCATGTACCAGCGGCAGATGGCCTGTCCGATCGCGCCGGTTGCTCCGAACACCGCTACGGAAAAACTGGCGGGTGTTTCCATCACATCTGCCCCGAGAGGGAAGCCGGGCGGCTTCAGCCCTTGATCTTCTCCCAACGCCTGTCGAGCATTTCAATGCGCGCCGCGTCCTCGCCCTGGATCTCGCCGTAATAGTCGCGCTTGTTCTTCAGCCACTGCAGTTCGAAGTTGACGGTGTTTTTGAGACCTTCCGCCATCTTCGGATTGGACAGCGCATCTGCGCCGAAAATCACCTTGCGGGTCTCAAATCGGGTCAGATGAATTTCCCGCATTTTTTTCAGCTCAGGCAGTGAATCGATGCCGATCGCACCACCGACGACCAATTCCAGATTGGCCGCCTTGGCCTTTTCCGCAGTCGTGAGGATGTATTTGGTGATTTCCCCGCTGTCGATCACCGAGCGGTCTTGACCGTTCGAACCTGCGAAATCCACGCGTCCAAAGACTACTCCCTGAAGGCCGTCCTTGATTCTCGCGACCTTGACCATCTCGTCAAGGTTGTTGAAGCCGGTGATTGTCTCGACATTGACGAGGAAGCCGGTGTCTTCCTTCTGTTCGTCGGTGTAAACCTTGTTCTTCGCATCGATAAATTTCTTCAGCGCGTACGGCGTTTCCACCATCGGAGCGATGATGTATTCGACGCCGAACTGCTTACTCTCGATGAGGTCGCGGACGGCCTCGCAGCCGCCGATTTTCAGACCGATCTTGAGATCGGCGCGGCGCGCCAGATCGATCAGCCGAAGCAGCTCATCCGTACGGGTGCCTTCCGCCTCGAATTCCGCCTTGACGGAAACTGCACCATATTCCTGACGCAGCTTCTTAAGAAGCTCGAGCATCTCTCGTTCGCGCTTATTCATTGTCTTCCCCGGGCGAATTGGCGATCTTGAATTGAAGTTCTTCCTGGTACTCTCTCACTTGCGCGAGTGTCTTTGCATGCAAATTCCCGCCCTGTAAAGACAACTTGTGCCATTCGACGATCTTGGCGAGTGCCTTTTCCAGAGCCCATAGCGGTCTCCATCCAAAAGCCGATCGAGCCTTGGAACAATCAAGCTTCAAATAATGCGCCTCGTGGAGCGAGCTGGCCTGGCTGTCCAATTGCCAGCGCGCACCTTCGCCCCACATTCGAGTCAGGCGCTCGACGATCCATTGCACGGGTCGGGCGTCCGCCTCGGCCGGACCAAAATTCCAGGCTCCGGCAAAGGCCGGACCCGACTCGTAAAGCTTGTACGCCAATGTGAGGTATCCGCTCAATGGTTCCAGCACGTGTTGCCAGGGACGGATCGCGCTTGGATTTCGGATCTTGACAGGCTCGCCGGCTTCGATAGCTCGCAAAATATCGGGAATCAGCCGATCGCGCGCCCAGTCGCCGCCGCCGATGACATTGCCGGCTCGCGCGCTCGCCAGTGCGACACCATGTTCGCTATATTTATCGGGATTGAAGAACGAACGGCGATAGGCCGCGGTCACAAGCTCCGCGCAGCCTTTGCTGCTGCTATAGGGGTCATGCCCTCCCATGGGCTCGCTTTCGCGATATCCCCAAACCCATTCCCTGTTTTCATAGCATTTGTCGCTGGTGACATTAACGACGGCGCGGACGCCGGGCGATTGCCGTACGGCCTCAAACAGATGGACTAGTCCCATCACATTGGTTGAGTAGGTTTCGACCGGTTGTTCGTACGACAGCCGAACGATGGGCTGGGCGGCCATGTGGATGACAATCTCCGGTTGTGCTTCGCACAAGGCTTTTGTGAGCACCGCCGGGTCGCGGATGTCGCCGATGATAGAGGTCATGCCGGATGAGACGTTCGCAACCTCGAACAGGCTCGGCGTGGTCGGGGGAGGCAGCGCAAATCCTGTTACGTTTGCGCCGAGATCCTTCAGCCAGATGGAGAGCCAGCTGCCCTTGAAACCCGTATGCCCCGTCAGGAAGACCCGCCTGCCGGCCCAGAATTGCCCGGGGGTCATAACCACGCCTTCCACGGTGCCTTTCCGGATTGCCAGAGGTCTTCGAGGTAGTTCTTGTCGCGCAGCGTGTCCATCGGCTGCCAAAAGCCGGGATGAAAAAAAGCCTGCAACTGCCCAGCCTGCGCTAGCGCTTCAAGCGGCTTGCGTTCCCAGATCGTTTCATCTCCTTCAATAAGCTCCAGCGTCTTCGGAGAGAGCACGAAGAAACCGCCGTTGATCCAGCCACCATCGCCCGTCGGCTTCTCCAGGAATGACGTCACGGCATTTCCCTTCAGCTGCAAGGCACCAAATCGACCGGGGGGTTGCGTCGCGGTCATCGTTGCAAGCTTCCCATGTTGCCGGTGGAAGGCAGTCAACTCAGTGATGTCGACTGATCCGACACCATCGCCATAGGTCATGCAAAAATCGTCATCGATGTACTCAGAGATGCGTTTCAATCGTCCGCCTGTTTGAGTGGCTTCGCCGGTATCCACCAGAGTGACGCGCCAGGGCTCGGCCTTCTTTTGGTGAACCTCGATGGAGTTTTTTTCCATGTCGATGGTGACATCGGACATATGGAGCGAGTAATTCGCAAAATACTCCTTGATCATGTATCCTTTGTAGCCGCAGCAGATCACAAAATCGCGCAGGCCGTGCGCCAGGTAGATTTTCATGATGTGCCAGAGTATCGGCCGTCCCCCGATTTCGATCATCGGTTTCGGCCGAAGCGAGGACTCTTCCGAGATTCGCGTGCCAAGGCCGCCCGCAAGAAGCACGACTTTCATCTGACCAGACCTATCATGTATAAAAGGGTCTACCTAGTCTACTTGCTTGACCGCTGCAATACGGGGCATTCGACGAGACCTTGCAGCGCGCCCATCGTCCTATCGAAATGTTCAGGGACGGTACAGATCGAAAAGGCGCCAAATGACCGATATTCTGCTTGTCGATTTTGGAACCAGCCGCGTGAAATCCGTGGTGGTTTCTCTGGACTCAGGCGATGTCCTGGACGAAGCGCAGATCGCCTCGCCAGTTCCCCGCTTTGGCCCGCTTGGCGAGGTTGAAGTTTCCGCGGAGTCCTATTGGTCGGCGCTGGAAGCGACCGCCGGTGCCCTCGCAACGAGACATCCTCAGATTAAGGCGCTTTGGCTGTGTTCGGAATTGCATGGCGTTATCGTTGCCGACCCCGCTGGCGTGCCAATCACACCTTACATCAGCTGGCGTGACGGGCGAGCGTCTTCGATCGATGCATCCGGCAGCTCGACGTTTGATCGAATGAACGATCGCAGTGAGCTGTTTTTCTCTTTGACCGGCATGAAGCTCCGGCCCGGCCTGCCAATCTTGTCCCTGGCGTTTCTTGCGGCTCAGAACCAGCTGCCCGACGCGTTCAGGCTGTTTACGCTTTCGGACTGGCTGCTTTGGCGTGGAGGTGAACGCGATCCCGGGGTTCATGTCTCGATCGCGGCGGGTACCGGCCTTTACGACCTGGGCCGGCGTGAATGGTCCGGGCCCCTTTACGAGCTTGCCGGGCTCCATGGTCGAACCATCGTCACACCCCGGATTGCGCCGGTCGGAGAGGTGGCCGGTCGCATCCGGCTAGGAACGCTGGACTTGCCGGTGTTCGGATGTGTGGGCGATGTTCAATCCGCTGCAGCGGGTACGGGATTTCCAAAGGCAGCCCAACTGCTCGTGAATCTCGGCACCGGTTCGCAGGTTCTGCGCAGCACACCGGCCATACCGATCGGCATCGAACGGCGTCCCGGAGCGGACGGCGCCGACTTCGCTGCAATCACACACATTCCATCGGGCCGCGCGCTCAGCGTTTTTGCAGAACTGCTGGACGGAAGCGCGAAACTCGGTGGAGGCGTGCCATTCTTCTGGAGCAAGTTTAGCCAGCTCTCGGCGGCCGAAGTGCTCGATGCAAAGCTTGAGGTCGACTTGAATGTCTTTGAGGCCGCGTGGCGATACCGTTGTGGTGGTGTGGTTGGCGGAATCAATGAAGGACGTTTCTCTCCCGCGGATTTGATGGCTGGGATCGCGAGGGGCTGGCTTGCACAATATGCGCAAGCCATGGATCGCCTGGACCCGTCGCGGCAAGAGGACACATTTCTCGTGTCGGGTGGCCTTAGTCGACGGGCGAACTTCATCGTGCCTGTCATGTCTGCGCTGTGCGGGCGAGCGGCCCGGCTTGCAGAAGTCGTAACCGGGGAAGAAACGCTCGACGGCTTGCTGGCGATGTCGCGCACTCTTAAACCGGCGATCTGATTGCCGCATCGGGTAAATTTTGATGACAGTCGAAACAGATCTTGAGAACATCCTTGCGAATATGAGTGACCCCCAAAACGGCCTACCCGATGAGGTCTTTCACTTTATTCGGAAAGTCACACCGCTCATCAACGTCGATCTGCTCATTTGCTGCGACGGACGTGCACTTCTCGCCTGGCGCGAAGACGAATACGACAAAGGGTGGCACATTCCCGGCGGGATTGTGCGCTTTCGGGAAGCCTTCCACGCGCGGATCGATGCCGTCGCGTTGACAGAGATTGGCGCAACGGTCGAGAGTGAGCCTTTGCCCTGCAATCTCGCTCAACTACGCCACCACGACCGCGGTCACTTTATCTCGTTGTTGTATCGCTGCAGCTTGACCAGTGAAATCGATCCGGTGAGGTTTTATCCGGGGCAGGGAAAGCCGGTGAATGGATCCTTGAGTTGGATCGAAGGCGTCCCGCACGATTTTTATCCGGCGCAACTATTCTACAAGGACTGGCTGGAAGGACGAAGTTAGAGCGTTTTCCAGCGAAGTGGACCCCGGTTCGCGTGAAGAAAACGCGTCAAGACAAGGAGCTAGAGCCCCGTTCCGATTCAATCGGAACGGAAAAGGCTCTAG
>Ga0137412_10002967_pt2 | contig 13273 bp, 14 predicted proteins | sample CZODoug2_1_16fun_FD_122160 | JGI IMG/M metagenome (GOLD analysis project Ga0137412, IMG submission 122160) | Vadose zone soil fungal communities from Angelo Coast Range Reserve, California, USA - CZODoug2_1_16fungal (Hybrid Assembly) | ecosystem: Environmental > Terrestrial > Soil > Vadose zone... | reverse complement strand
GGCGTCAATCGGCGGTATCGAGGGAAGAAGGGTTGGCAAGGAGGGCTGTGTGGTCCCCTTCAGTCGCATGTGTACGGTGAGCCGCCGCGACTCCGACCAAAGCTGCGCGCGGCGAGACCCAAATCCGCCACCGCTGCCGCCGAGTCTCTGACGGTTCGACTGGCCTTCATACGCACTGCCGGTGTTGAGGCAGGGCGAAGAGAATCGTGCTCTTGGCCTGTTGAAGAGACGCAGGAATCACACATCTTGATCGACGCCTATGTCGACGTGGGGCGCGCACAGGTGAAGTCCGTTCCGCTTACAACCGCGAACAGCGACGCGACGGACGATGATGCAGGCGTTGGGTGACTAGCTGGATAGACCACGCGGCGGCACCTCGACAAACATCACTTCGCAATCGACTCCGACTCCATCGGCGTGATTAACAGACCTCGACTGTAGTCAGTCGAAGTTAAATTTCTGCGTGCTGAAAATCGTTCTGCCACAGACCTCGCGTTGGTCTATCAAACACGAACTATTCCGCGGCTATATGTACAGCGGTAAGTATTGCCGTCCAGAAAATAACTCGCTGCTGAAAATTGAGACGTCTTTCAGACTGGAGCAAGCGTTTGTGAGCATATTGATATCGGTTTGTGAACTCGCACAGGCCGTAGCGATTGTCGGGCCGCTCGAGCGCTCGTTTGCAATATCCCAGAATTAGGATAATACTATGCGTGCAAAGCTGGCGCCAGGTGAACGCCTGGTCATCTGGATGGCGTCATCGAAGAAGGATCTTCTCGACATGCCGCGACCCGTTATCAGGGGAGTCGGCGTGGCGCTGGGTGTTGCGCAGCGCGGAAGCAAGGACCCTTCGGCGAAACCATGGAAAGGCGAGGGACCTGGTGTGATGGAGATCGTCAATGACTTCGACTCAGATACATTCCGAGCGGTGTACACGATAGCGTTTCGAGAGGCGATTTACGTCCTTCATTGCTTCCAGAAAAAATCACCGCGGGGAAGGAAGACCGCTAAAACGGATGTCGATCTCATTCGGGAGCGATTGAAGGCGGCACGCGAGCACCACGAGCAACGGTATGGCAAAAAAGCGAAGTAAAAAAATGGAAGTCGAAGTAGGTTCAGGGAACGTGTTTGCGGATCTGGGGTTTCCGGACGCCGCCGAACTCGATATCAAGGTTCGTCTAGCGGTAGAGATCGTTCGGATAATCAATGCGCGACGCTTATCGCAGGTTGCAGCGGGCAGTGTCTTAAAGATCAACCAACCGAAAGTCTCAGCCCTGAAGAACTACAAACTCGAGGGCTTTTCAGTTGAAAGATTGATGACCTTCCTCTTGGCACTCGGTCATGACGTCGAGATCCATGTGAAACCCCGTCGGACATACCGCACGACGGGCAGGCTTTCCGTGGCAACGACCTAGCTGGTGCTTCTTCCAGGTGTCCCATTCACGCCACGGTCGGGCCCTCTGGAAAACCTCAGGCGAGTAACCGTTTTGCGATTCTCGATTACTTGCAGAGGAAGGAGAACATCAGGTTCACCTTGAATACCTCGGCTCGCTCGCCCGGCACATGATCGTGCGCCAGGCTGAACCCGGCCTGTGATGCGCGGTGCCGTCTGTCTCTGCGCCGCCGATACAGCCAAAGGCCCAACGCCAGCAACGTTCCCCCCGGCAACAGCAGCTCAATGAGCGCGTACGGGGCCAATTGCCGCAACTTCTCGAATACCCGCCGCGCCGCCATCATGTGAGCTCTCCGAAATCCTGTTGACTGACTCCAGGACGTTCGGAATACACAGGCTCGGACAAGTTTTTGACGGCAAAGAAATATTTCCGGGGGATGTCGTAGCCGCTCGTGGCCCCGCGTCCTCGGGTACTGGACGAGGAGTCGCGCGGCGGGTGGCCGCCGTCACCCCATCGAGGCGCGCCTCAGCCGCCGATCTTGTGCTCGACGTCCAGGTAGGCCTCGGTGATGCGCTTCATGTCCTTTCGGGCCTCGCCACTGTCCGACTGCTCAACCTCATCGCGGAGCGTTTGATAGCTCTGCGATAGGCGTTCGAACGCCGCCTTTACTTCAGGCTTGTCTGGACTCGTTTCAGCGAGCGTTTCGCGGAAGCGGTGGGTGTCTTCCGAAAGGTACTGCGCGTCGCGCGCATAACCCCGTGGGTCCGACCCGTAATTGGAGTTGAGCGTGTTGCGGCCAAGCACAGAAGCGTTGTGCTGTAACTGCTCAGCGGACTTGGCGAGCTTGCCGTGCGTGGAGGCACAACCTCCGACCGCAGCGAGTGCTGTCATCAGGGCGGTCGTCAAGAGGGATGACCTGGATATTGCGACACCAACAGTACAACAGGCAGGCATGGCCTACTCCTAGACCGGCAACGCGGTCGCTCGTGGTTTAGTGCTTCGACGCTGGCGGACATGGCAGGTTCCGTGGTGCGGCAGCCCGGCGGCCCCAATCGTCGCGCACCTCGTGATCGTCCCATTGGGCGAAGATCGGAACTTGCGCATTGAAGGCGCGCATGTTCGCGTCGAGCAGGTTGTATTTGTAGTTGCCGCGATAGTCGGCGAGCGTCTCCGCGACTCTTTCCTTCTCTTCGGTCACGATGTTCCGCCACACCTCGCCGTTGGGCATCTGCCGCCTGGGCTGGATGGTGCAGTCGGCGTAGATCGTGTCGCCCGAATGGATGAAGAAATCGGGCTTGTTCGCCAGCATGGTGGCGTAGGTGCGCATGCCGCCGCGCGCTTCGTCGATGCCCCAGCCCTGGCCGGCGGTGTCGCCCGACCAGACGAAGGACAGCGAGCGCCGATCGTCCGGCGCGGTGCGGAAGCGCCCGACCGTCGGGGCGCCGAGAACCGTCGGCGACGCCAGATCCTGGAACCGGATGCGATAAAAAATGTCGGCGCCCGCCGGCAGGTCCTCGATCAGCGCCTTGGCGGTGAAATCGCTCTCCGGCAGCGCGTCCACATAGGTGCCGGCGCGGATGTCCTTGAAGCTGTCCGTCGTGGCGACCTCGACCAGCATGCGGGCGGGCCGGTCGGTACGCGCCCAGACCAAGCCCGACTCGGTGGTGACGTCGCCCGATTGAATGCCATGCGTGATGCGCGGCCGGTCGGCCGCACGGCTGAGATGCGGCTTGGCGATCCCGCCCAAGGCTGTGAGCCCGGCCGATGCCGCGCCCGCAACCAGGAGCCTGCGGCGCGTCAGCGCCCGCGTGAGCGCCTTTGTGGTGGGCACCAGGACCGCCATCCGGCCTCCGCCGTCGAATCAGCGCGGAGGGTGGCGGCGGTTTCTGACAGGAAGGCTACGGCCTTGCGACTCTTGCGTGACTCTAGGGCGCCGCGAAGCGCAGCGGGGTGACGTCGGCCATGGTGGCCGAGGTCGCCTGGCTCGGCGTTTGACCTGTCAGCATCGCGCGCCGGTCGGAGATGGCCAGCTGGGCTTGATTGAGCGCGAGCCCGAAAGCCGCCAGGGCCTGCTCGTCGACCGCGTGCTGCTCGGCTTGCTGGATGGTCTTGCGCAGGATGTCGTCGACATCGGCCCGCAGCTTGTCGAGCTCTTCGATGGTCTCGGCCTTGCGCGCCGCCGTCATCAATTCGATCAGCTGGTCGAGCACGTGGGTGTGGCGCAAGCGCTCGTCGGCCTTGGTATAGCTCGTGAGCCAGGCGATGCCGGAGCCCAGGAACGAGGTCACCATCAGGCCCCAGTAGAGCAGATCGCTATAGCGATCGAAAAACGTCTTCTGGTCATTGTCGAGATAGGCCGCCGCGCCCGGATGCGCCGCCACCGTCGCATCGCGGTCGGTATCGGGTTTCTCGATCTTGGCGGCGCCGGGAAATTCCGTCCCCAGGGCCTGGCGCACGCCGAACAGCAACTTGGTGAAGTCGCCGACCTCCGCTTCCGACAGCTCGCGGCGCGCCATGATGTAGTGGGAGAATCCGATGGTGTCGACGTCCTCCTCCGGCAGCGGTTTGTGGCCGCCGAAGACGCCGGCCTTGATCTCGGTCGCCTCATAGACCGGCAGGCGGTTCTCGATCGCCTGCGCGGCGCCCACCTTGAGAAAGGTCGGGCTCTCCTTGTCGGTCGATGAGGCCGCGATGGCGTCGGCAAAGTAGCGCGCCGTGACCGGCCCGGCCCCGAAGATCACGTCGACCGGATTGTCGCGCAACGACGCCGCGACGTTGTCGGGATCGAGCGCGACGATCGTGATGTGGTCGGGGAGCACCTCGTATTGCTTCAGGATCGCGTTGAGGACGTCGACATTGGCGCTGGTGCGTCCGATGACGCCGACGCGCTTGCCCTTGATGTCCTCGATCTTCTCGATTCCTGTCGGCTTGGCGGCGGCCTTCTTGGGCTTGACGCCTTTGGCGGCTTTGGCGGGTTTGGTCTCTGGCGGCTTGACGGCGCCGAGCGCGGGCGAGCCGGCGGCGGGCACCAGCAGCACGGCCACGTTCTTGCGCAGGATGGCGACCGCCAATCCGGATTTCGGCATCGCGATATCCTGGCGCACCACGGCGAGGTCGGCCTTCCTGTCATCGATCGCCTTGGCGCTTTCGGCCGCGCCCGCCGTGTTGACCAGGCGGAGCTGGATGTTGGCGCGGTCGCTCGAGAAATGCCGGTGGACCGCCTGGACCAGCTTGGCGTCCTCGCCATTGGCGGGGCCGACGGCGAATTTGAGCGTGGCGGGCCGCGTCGCCGCGTAGAAGGCAGCGCCGACCAGGCCGGCGACCAGCAGGCAGATGGCAATCGTGAGAAGCAGGGTGTGATGAAGCATCATGCGCACCCTGCTGCGCCTGGGTTTCCACATCTTTCCCACCACGAAGCTGGTTGCGAACATCCTGCGTAAAGGATTCATGGCCGGACGGTCATCCTGCCCTAATGCGGCGGCGATATGACGCGCAACCCGTTTCGGACATTAACCAATCCGAGCCGCCGGTGGCAAAACCTTAGTCGGATTCGGTTGCGGATTCGTTTAGCGAACGGGCCGGGCGCTCCAGGGTTCCATATGGGCGCCTTTGGGCAGGGCCTGCTGGACCATCAGCATCTCCCCGACGGTTTCCGGCGTGATCAGGCCGACCAGGCTTCCGGCCGGGTCGACGACGCCGACGGCGGGCGCCGAGGTTTCCTGCAGCGTGCGGAACGCAGCGTCGAGACGGCTGCGGTTCCCGACCGTCGGGATGCCGGTCGCCATCGCGTCGGCGACGCGCGCGTCCGGACCCTGCGTCTTCAACGCGCGGATCACGCCGTCGCGGTCGAGCAGGCCGACGAGGCGGCCGTCGGCGTCGACGACGGGAAACTCACTCTGGCTGGTGCGCAGCAGGGTCTCGACCGCCGCGTCCATGCGGTCGTCCGGAGAGAGCGTGGCGAATTCGGTCATCATCGCGGCGCTGACCGGCAGGTCGCGCGACATGGCCCGCATCGCGACGAGATGGGCTTCCGACGCCGCGGCGAGGTAAACGAAGATCGCGATGAAGATCAGGATGGGGTTGCCGAACAGGCCGATGAAGCCGAGCACGAAGGCGACAAGCTGGCCGATGGTCGCGGCGATCGCGGTCGCGCGCACATGGCCGAGCCGGATCGCCAGCAGGGCCCGCAGCACGCGCCCGCCATCCATCGGGAAAGCGGGAATCATGTTGAACAGCGCGAGGAAGAGGTTCACTGCGGCGAGACGGTCGATCAGGGAGACATGCGCGTCCTCCATGGTGCCGAGATGCTGCGGCTCGAGGTGCGCGCCCATCAAAACCACCAACCCGAACGCGATCGCCACATTGACGAGCGGGCCCGCGACGGCAATCAGGAATTCCTCGCCCGGCGCCTCGGGGATGCGGGCAAGCCGCGCCACGCCGCCGATCGGCAGCAGCGTCACGTCGGGCGTCGGCACCCCGAAGGCGCGCGCCACCAGGATGTGGCCGAACTCGTGCGCCAGCACGCAGGCGAACAGCAGAAGCATGAAGGCGAGGCCGTTCCACGCCGCGGCCGGGCCGCCGGAAACCCAGCTCGCGACGAAGATCCAGAGCAGGAACAGCACGAAGGTGAAATGGACGCGGATCGCCGTGCCGGCGATCGAGCCGATGTTGACGGACCATGACATGCAGGCGTCTCCCTGTCGGCAACGGCGCGTAGGGCGAAACGGCGCGATGGGCATGTAGGAGGGCGCGCCGCCGATTGCCAGGAGTGGGCGGACGGCGTGCCGCGATTCCGGGGGCGGAACCGGCTTGTCGGGGCGGGCGTTGCGTGAGCTAATGGGCCCAACCAGAACCAGAGGCCTGCATCATGGCTCAGAAACTCAGCGCCGAAGCCCGCAAGGCTGCGCTCGCCAAGCTCCCGGGCTGGAGTGCGGCGAAAGACCGCGAGGCGATCACCAGGAAATTCGTGTTCGAGGATTTCAACGCGGCATTCGGGTTCATGACGCGCGCCGCCCTGGTGGCCGAGAAGCTCGACCATCACCCGGAATGGTTCAACGTCTACAAGACGGTCGAGGTCACGCTCGCGACCCACGACGCCGGCGGGGTGACCGAGCTCGACGTGACGCTCGCTCAGGCCATGGACCGCATCGCGGGGCGTTGACGGCGCCACTTGCGGACGCCCGCCGGACCAGCCATTTTAATCCTGGTTCGGCGCTGCAGGAGCCGTCATGTCGATCGAAGCGGGCGTGTCATCGGGTGTCGCCAAGTTCGCGCGCGAGAAGGCCTATGTGCGGCGCGGCTTCTGGGCGAAGGCCCGGCGCGTCGCGGCGGCCCTTCCGTTTGCGGAAGATCTGGTCGCCGCCTATTTTTGCGCGTTCGACCGCGAAACGCCGCGCCACGTCCAGGCCGCCTTGATCGGGGCGCTGGCCTATTTCGTGCTTCCGTTCGACATCATTCCGGACATGATGCCGTTGCTCGGCTTCACCGATGACGCGGCCGTGCTGGCGACGGCATTGCGGATGGTGGCGACGCATATCCGCCCCGAGCACCGCGCCGCCGCCAGGCAGGCGATCGAGCGCGGGTTGGCGGAGCCGTCCGACGCCGGCGCGACCTGACGGTCACGGCCGCAGGATCACCTTTCCCATCGCCTTGCGGGTGGCGAGCGCATGCAGCGCCGGCGCGATCTCTTCCAGCCGATAGGTTTCGTGCACATGGGCGCTGAGCCTGCCTTGCGCGCATAATTGCAGGATCTCGCTCAGATTGGCGCGGTAGCCGGCGCGGTTGCGCTCGGCCCATGAGCCCCAGAACACGCCGCGGATATCGCAGCTCTTGAGCAGCACGAGATTGAGCGGCAGCTTGGGAATTTCGCCGCTCGCGAAGCCGACCACCAGGAAGCGGCCGCCCCACGCGATTGCGCGCAGCGCCGCCTCCGCATAGGGCCCGCCCACCGGATCGTAGATCACGTCGGGGCCCTTGCGGTCGGTTGCGCCGCGCAGGGCCTCTTTCAGGTCCTCCTCTGCGTAATTGACGGTCGCGTCGGCGCCGTGCCGGCGCGCGAAGGCGAGTTTCTCGGCCGACGACGCGCAGGCGATCACGCGCGCCCCCATCAGCTTGCCGAGCTCGATCGCCGCGAGACCGACGCCGCCGGCGGCGCCGAGCACCGCGAGCGTCTCGCCGGCGCGCAATTGCGCGCGGTCCTTCAGGGCATAGAGCGTGGTGCCGTAGGTGACGATCAGCCCGGCGGCGCGCTCGAAGGCGAGGCCGTCCGGCAACTTGACCAGCCGGTCGGCCGCGACCGCCACTTTCTGGCGCGCCGCCCCGTAGCCGATATTCGCGGCCACGCGGTCGCCCGGCCGCAGGTTGGTCACGCCGGCGCCGACGCTCTCGACCTCGCCGGCGAATTCCGCGGCGGGCGAAAACGGAAAGGCCGGCTTGGTCTGGTACTTGCCGGCGATGATCAGCGTGTCGAAGAAGTTGAGCGCCGCCGCCCGCACCGCGACCACCGCCTCGCCGGCGCCCGCCACCGGGTCGGGCAGATCGCGGATCTCGAGCTCGTCGGGGCCGCAGGCGTGGGTGCAGAGAACGGCTTTCATCGCAGGGTGCGCGGGCTGGCGGTGCGATGCCGACGCTTCGCCGCCGCGATCGCGTCCGCATCGATCCACGGGAGATCGATTTCCCCTCATACCATGCCGGCGGCGTGCCGCGACATTCGGTTCGTCCGATTTGCCGGCCGTATCTTCTGCGCACGACCGCAGGTCGCCTATTCGGATTCGGTCACGCCGCCCTGTTCGAGCGCCCGGCGCAGCCGCGAGAAGGCAAGCCGCAGCCGCGATTTGACCGTCCCAAGCGGCAGGCCGGTCTGCGACGCGATGTCGCCGTGCGACAGGCCCTCGAAAAACGCCAGCCGGATGAGGTCGAGCTGCTCCTCCGGCAACAGCCGCAACGCGACGCGGATGCTCGCCGCGCGCCGGCTCATGTCGAGCGAGTCGTCGGGGGCCGGCGAGGGATCGGGCGTGTCGGTGGGGCGCGGCTCCGGCACCGTGTCCTCGCGGCTGCGCCGGTGCACGTCGATGCGCCGGTTGTGGGCGATGCGGAGCAGCCAGGTGCCGACCGAGGATTTGGTGCGATCGAACAGCTCGGCTTTCTGCCAGAGCGTCGTCATCACGTCCTGGGTCAGCTCGTCGGCGACGCCGGGATCGAGCCGCAGCCGCAACAGGTAGGCGTAGACGCGTGGAGCGTAGAAGTCGAACAGGCGCGCGAATGCGGTGCGGTCGCGTTTGGTCGCGACCGCCATGACCAGATCCGCAAATTCGTCAGGAGTTGTCACCCCCGCTGCCACTCCCATCGGCCGACCGCCTCTCATCATCGTCGGAAAGACGAGATCTCCACCTTCACCTCGTTGGTGTCGGTGGTCGGCGCTCGGGTCAAACTTTTTTTGGGAGTGCTTCGGCCAAGCCCTCGAGCCGGCGAGGCGCGGGTTGATCCCACCAACCCCTGGCAACTTCGTCTTTTATATTCCGGGTGTGTTTTTGAGCGACTTCTTCGCGATCATCTGTATGATGGACGGCGGAGCGGTCCGGATGCGTGCCGTCGCGGTACCCTGTAGCGTCTCGGCGTTGCCGAAATGATTCTTTATTTGGTAAGGTTTGATTACAGTTCGACCAGAGTCCGAATGAATGAATGTCGGGGCGAGTCACTCACCCGAATGCGAGGCCCGATGAGTCACGTCACGCGCTCGATCTTCGGCATATCACTTGTCGTTGCGGCGGCGATTGCCCTTACGGCGTCCGCAACGGCCCAGCCGGCCGCACCGGCGCCCGCGACGCCCGCCAAGCCCAACCCGCCCAAGCCCGCCGCGCCCAAGCCGCCGCAGGCGGCCGCCAAGCCGAAACCGAAACCGGCGCCGGCCGCTGCGGCGCCCGAAGCGCCGGCCGCGCCCGCCGTCGGCGGCGTGCAGCCGACGCTGCTCGGCACCTTCGGCGACTGGGGCGCCTATACGGCGTCGCCGGCCGGCAAGAAGGTCTGCTTCGCGCTCGCCAAGCCGGCGAACTCGCAAACGACCCCGCCCGGCCGCCCGCGCGATCCCGCGTTCCTGTTCGTGTCGTCGCGTCCGGCCGAAAAGGTCAAGGACGAGGTCTCGCTCATCATCGGCTATGGCTTCAAGCCCAATTCGGACGCGACGCTCGAAATGGGCGGGGCCACCTATGCCATGTACACCCAGGCCGACGGCGCCTGGGTCAAGAATGCCGCCGAGGAGACGCGTCTGGTCGACTCCATGCGCAAGGGTACCGACCTGACCATCAAGGGCACGTCGGCGCGCGGCACCGCCACCAGCGATGTGTTTTCGCTCAAGGGCCTGGCGCAGGCGCTGGACAAGGTGGGCCAGGAATGCCGCTGATCTCCTGGTAGCCCGCATGGAGCCTTAAGGGCGTTTACGCCCGTCTTCGCGGGCTATGGCGGAATGCGGGGCGGTGCGCGAATTGCGGTTGCTGGTCCCGGATTACGCTGACGCTCCATCCGGGCTACAGACCGCTAGGCGCTTCCTATATAAGGGGACATGACCACCTCCCTGACCACGGACCGTCTCGCCGGCTTCGTCGAAAAGGCGCCGCTGGAGCGCTATGTCGCGCCCGAAAAGCCTTCGCTTGTCGGCCTGTCGCGGCCCGAGCTGGCCGAGGCGCTGGCGTCGGTCGGGGTGCCGGCATCGCAGCGCAAGATGCGGGCGCAACAGATCTGGAACTGGCTCTACGCGCGCGGCGCCACCGGCTTCGAGCAGATGACCAGCGTGTCGAAGGAGCTGCGTGCCGCGCTGGCGGAGAAGTTCACCCTGGGACGGCCCGATATCGTTGCCGAGCAGGTCTCGGTCGACGGCACGCGCAAATGGCTGCTGCGGCTGCCGAGCGAAAATCCGGGCGAGCGGCCGCACGAGGTCGAGTGCGTCTATATCCCGGAAACCGATCGCGGCACCTTATGCGTGTCGAGCCAGGTCGGCTGTACGCTCACCTGCTCGTTCTGCCACACCGGCACGCAGCGCCTGGTGCGCAATCTCACGCCCGGCGAGATCGTCGGTCAGGTCATGCTGGCGCGCGACCGGCTCGGAGACTGGTCGGGCGGCCTCGCGCCGCAAGGCGCCCAGCCAAGCGCCCCTGAGGCCGCCGCCGCGCCCAAAGAGGGCGGTCGCCTGATCACCAACGTGGTCATGATGGGCATGGGCGAGCCGCTGTATAATTTCGAGGCGGTGCGCGACGCGCTGCTGATCGTCGCCGACAACGAAGGCATCGGCATTTCCAAGCGCAGGATCACGCTGTCGACGTCGGGCGTGGTGCCGAACATCGCGCGCGCCGGCGCCGAGATCGGCGTGATGCTGGCGATCTCGCTGCATGCGGTGCGCGACGAGCTGCGCAACGAGCTGGTGCCGCTCAATCGCAAATATCCGATCAAGGAATTGCTCGACGCCTGCCGCAACTATCCGGGGCTCACCAATGCCAAGCGCATCACCTTCGAATACGTGATGCTCAAGGGCGTCAACGACTCCCTCGCCGACGCCAAGGCGCTGGTCAAGCTCTTGAAGGGCATCCCGGCCAAGATCAACCTGATCCCGTTCAATCCGTGGCCGGGCAGCCGCTACGAATGCTCCGAGTGGGAGCAGATCGAGAAATTCTCCGAATATGTCTTCAGTGCCGGCTATTCGTCGCCGGTGCGCACGCCGCGCGGGCGCGACATCCTGGCGGCCTGCGGCCAGCTCAAAAGCGCGACCGAGAAGCTGTCCGCGCGCGAGCGCATGGCGCTGCGCGCCATGGCGATGACGGACTGAAGGCGATGGAAAGCGTCCTTCGCCTGATCCTGCGCCTGTTCCTGGTGCCGCTCGGCGGCGTGGTGGCGGTCACCATCGCGATGATCCTGCTGGTCGTCGCTCATTGGCACGAATTCGCGGCGCTCGCGGATGCGCGGCCGGACGAGCAGGGATACTGGCTCCTCGCATTCGTGCTCGCCGGACCGGTGCTGGCCTTCCTGTTCTCGCTCGCCGTCGCCCTGACGTTGCTTCCCGCCGCGGTCGGCGTGCTGATCTCCGAAGCCTTCGCGATCCGCTCGTGGATCTATCACGCCGCCAACGGCGGGCTGGCGGCCTGGATCGGCTGGTCGCTCATGCAGGACACGCAGAACGATTACCGTTTCCTGGCCGAGCCCAAGATCATGGTCGCGGCGGGCCTCGCGGGCGGTCTCGCCTATTGGGTGGTGGCGGGCAGCACGGCGGGCTTTTGGAAGCCGGTTTTCCGCTCCCGACCGCAGCAGGCCTGACGATTTACCATGCCGGCGCGCCGCCATCGGCCGGCTCGCCGGCCGGGTGGGGACATGATAGAAAGCCTGGGTGAGAAAGCCTGCCTGAAAGCCGGACATCCGCCATGACGGCGCCGCTCAAAACCGTGGAAGCACCGGGGGATATCGCCACCGTGATGCGCGATATCGGGGTCCGCGCCAAGCGCGCGGCCCGCGCGCTGGCGCTTGCCACGCCCGCCGACAAGGCGCGTGCGCTCGCCGCCATGGCGGCCGCGGTGCGGGCGGGACGCGCCGCCATCCTCGCCGCCAACGCCGAGGACATCGCCGAGGCGCGCGCCGGCGGGGCGACCCCCGCCTTCGTGGATCGCCTGATGCTGGACGATAAGCGCGTCGCCGCCATGGTCGAGGGGATCGAGGTCGTGGGTGCCCTGCCGGACCCGGTCGGGACGGTCTCGGAATCCTGGACGCGGCCGAACGGCCTGCGCATCGAGCGCGTGCGCGTGCCGCTCGGGGTGGTCGGCGTCGTCTACGAGAGCCGGCCGAACGTGACCGCCGATGCCGGCAGCCTCTGCCTCAAGGCCGGCAATGCGGTCATCCTGCGCGGCGGCTCGGAAAGTTTTCGCTCCGCGCGCGCGATCCATGCGGCGCTGGCGAGCGGCCTGCGGACAGCCGGCCTGCCGGCGGACGCGATCCAGCTCGTGCCGACCCGCGATCGCGCCGCCGTCGGCCTCATGCTGGCGGGGCTCGACGGCGCCATCGACGTGATCGTGCCGCGCGGCGGCAAGGGACTGGTGGCGCGGGTGCAGGCGGAAGCGCGCGTGCCGGTCTTCGCCCATCTCGACGGCAATTGTCACGTCTATGTCGACAAGGCCGCCGATCTCGCCATGGCCGAGCGCATCGTGCTCAACGCAAAAATGCGCCGCACCGGCGTCTGCGGGGCGGCCGAGACCCTGCTGGTCGACCGCGCGGCCGCGCCGGCCGATCTTGCGCCGCTCGTGAGCATGCTGCTCGACGCCGGCTGCGAGGTGCGCGGCGACCGCGACACGCAGGGCGTCGATGGGCGCGTCAAGCCGGCGAGCGAGGAGGATTGGAGCACCGAGTTTCTCGACGCCATCATCGCCGTGAAGGTGGTCGACGGCGTCGACGGCGCGATCGCCCATATCGAGCGCTACGGCTCGCACCACACCGACGCGATCGTCACCGCCGATCAGACGACCGCCGACAAATTCCTCAGTGAGGTCGACAGCGCGATCGTGCTGCACAACGCCTCGACCCAGTTCGCCGACGGCGGCGAATTCGGCTTCGGCGCCGAGATCGGCATCGCCACCGGAAAATTTCACGCCCGCGGCCCGGTCGGCGCCGAGCAACTGACGAGCTTCAAATATCGCGTGCACGGCACCGGGCAGACGCGGCCGTGAACGCAACATTGCGGTGGCCCAGTTGAATAGAGTTTCGGTCGCGCCGCAATCGGTCTCTCAAGCCATCCCGCTCTATACCAACGGCATGCGCATCGGCCTGCTCGGCGGCTCCTTCAATCCGCCGCATCTCGCGCATCGCGCCATCAGCCTGTTCGCCATCAAGCGATTGAAGCTCGACCGGGT
>Ga0137412_10003096_pt1 | contig 13277 bp, 18 predicted proteins | sample CZODoug2_1_16fun_FD_122160 | JGI IMG/M metagenome (GOLD analysis project Ga0137412, IMG submission 122160) | Vadose zone soil fungal communities from Angelo Coast Range Reserve, California, USA - CZODoug2_1_16fungal (Hybrid Assembly) | ecosystem: Environmental > Terrestrial > Soil > Vadose zone... | reverse complement strand
GGGGCGAGCTCTCGATCGAAGCGAGGCCGCTGACCGGGTTTACGCTCACCAGTTGGGTCACTTATGACGAGGCGGTGTTGACTGACGCGTTGCCGTCGACCAGCACGGCCTACGGCCCCGCTGGCAGCCGGCTGCCGTTCGCGATTCGCTGGTCGGGGAACCTGTCGCTCAAGCGGGATTTCCGCGTCACGGGCAGTGTTACCGGCTTTGCCGGTAGTTCTGTAAGTTATGTCGGTGATCGTGTCGGCCAGTTTTTGGCCGACGCTTCGTCGCGTCAATATTACCCGGCCTATGTGCGAGCAGACGTGCACGCCGGCCTGAATTACGGGCGGTGGACGGGGAACTTCTACGTGAATAATCTTGCGGACAGGCGCGGTCTCAACGGCGGTGGACGGGGGACCGTTCCTCCATTCGCACTTGACTTTATGCAGCCGCGAACCATTGGGTTGACTGTCACCGCGCGGTTTTGATCCGCGCCCTGTGCGCGCTAACCTTTCGCCGCTTTGTGTATCGCCTTGCGGACCCGATCATACGTGCCGCAGCGACAGATGTTGGTCATGGCTGAGTTGATATCCGCATCGGTGGGGTGCGTTTTGCGTCTGAGCAGGGCTACCGCTGCCAGGATCATCCCCCACTGGCAGTAACCGCATTGGGGGACGCTTTCCGCAATCCATGCCTTTTGCACAGGGTGTGATTTGTCTGCCGACAACCCCTCGATGGTGGTGATGGACGCCCCGGCCACCGCGCTCAGAGGCAGCACGCAGGAGCACGTGGGCTCGCCTTCGAGCAACACTGTGCAGGCGCCGCAGGCGCCGACACCGCAGCCGAACTTGGTCCCCGTGAGGCCCACTTCGTCGCGGATCACCCAGAGCACTGGCGTGTCGCTCTCGACATCAAGGTCGTGTGTCCTGCCGTTGACAGTGAGTTTCATCGTGCTCAGGTCCTCGCGACTGAGAAGCTGAATCCATGCTTGGAAAGGGGTAACGAGCGCACGCGCGTGGCCGTGCCGGCGTAGATGGCATTGGCCAATGCCGGTGCGATGGTTGCCGTCCCGGGCTCACCGATGCCGCCGGGCGGCGCTGTGCTCGGCAGAATATACGACTCCGTCCTGGGCGTCTCGGACATCGTCAACATGGGGTAGTCTGTGAAGTTACTTTGTTTCACCGCGCCGTTCTCCAAGGTAATCTCGCCGCGCAACACTGCCGCCAAGCCGTAGACCATGCCGCCCTCCAACTGTGCGCGGATGTTGTCGGGATGCACTGCTACGCCGCAATCAATGACGGTCACGAGTTTGTGCAGCGTGATCACCTTGTCTTTGACGGTGATGTCTGCCACTGAACCGACATAACTGCCAAAAGATTCGAACGCTGCGATGCCGAGCGCGTGACCCGGTTAGGCACTGCCCCAGCCGCCTCTCTGCGCGACGGCATCGAGCACACGCAGCAGCCGCTGGGCCGGCGGTTGTTGCAACATCGAGCGCCGAAACAGATAAGGATCCTGTCCCGCTCGGTGGCCGATCTCATCGATGAAACCTTCGAGCATGAAAGGGTTGTGCGATGAGTTCACCGAGCGCCAGAACCCGAAGCGTACACCGATGTTTTTGTCGATCCCCGTGACGCGCAGGTTGGGAATGGCATAACTCAGGTTGTAGACACCTGCGGTGTAGAAGGGTGGGTCGGTCGATGCAAAGGAGGGCTTTGACGATGTGACGACGTTGCACTCCAGCGCGGCGAGCTTCTTCTCATGGTCGAGCGCAGCGCGGAACTTGATGGCCGCTGCCGGGCGATAGAAATCGTGTTGGATGTCTTCTTCTCGCGTCCACACTAGCTTCACCGGTCTACGGGCCGCCTTGGCTGCTATGGTCGACTGCGTCACGAAGTCCGCCTCGCCGCGCCGGCCAAAGCCGCCGCCGAGATACATTGTGTTGACTTTGATGTTGACGGGCGCGATCCCGAGTACCGCGGCCGCAGCATGCTGCGCGGGGATTTCTCAGCCGTTTTGAATCCGGCAGGGGCCGTTGATACCGGCCTCAACGTAATGGTACTATTCATCATATCTTCACAAATGGTGATATGTACCATTATGAGAACCGCCGTGTTCAACGCTGAAGATCTGCAGCGCGTCTTGCAGCAACGGACCGTTTGCACGTTTGAACAGTTGGCCGACGCTCTGGGAACTTCCTCCAGAATGACTGTGTTCCGGAAATTGGCCGAGCTGACGTATCTGACGAGCTACTCCCATCGCGGCAAGTATTACACGCTCAGAGCCTCCTGTGAGTTTGATCCGAGTGGTCTGTGGTCTCACCGCGGCATCTGGTTTTCCAGCGACGGCACCCTGCTGGACACCGGCAAGCGCTTTGTGGAGCAGGCGCCGGCGGGATATTCGGCGAACGAGTTGGACAACGCTCTGCACGTGCAGACGCGACAGAGCCTGTTGCAGCTGGTCCACAAACAGCTGATCTCGCGCCAAAGGATCGGCGAGGCCTTTATCTACTTCGCCCTGGATCAGGTGCGGCGCCAGCGGCAAATCAGCGCGCGAAGCAAGATCGCGGAGGTTCCTGTTGGAGGGGTGTCTGAGGAGGTGCTGGCGCACGAGGTGAAAGCAGCGATTATCCTGTTCTTTGGATTGCTCGATGAACAGCAGCGACGGCTGTTTGCGGGGCTGGAGTCGCTGAAGATCGGTCGAGGGGGAGATGCGCGAGTGGCTGCCCTGCTCGGGGTCGATCCGCATACGGTCGCCAAGGGTAGGATCGAGCTGTTGGGTGAGGACATAGACCCCACACGTGTTCGCAGGTCGGGCGGTGGCCGCAGAGCGGCGGAAAAAAAACTCCACGATCAGGGAAAAGATCCAGGAGATCCTCAAAGATGAAGTCGCCGGGGATCCGATCGACGGTACGCGCTGGACGAGAAAGACGACGCAGTCGATCTCAGGGGAGTTGTTGGCCCATGGCATTGAGGTCAGTGCCAACACCGTCGGGCGGTTGTTGCATGCAATGGACTTCTCGCTCAAGACGAATCGGAAGAGCATCGAGTCAGGCTTCAAGCGCAAGCGTGGAGATCGTGCCAGACGCAACCGGCAGTTTATGGTCATTGCAGCCAAGCGTCGCCACTTCGAGACCGCGGATCTGCCCATCATCAGTATCGATGGCAAGAAGCGCGAGCTCATCGGTAACTTCAAAAACGGCGGTCGCACGTGGCGGCGCAAAGCCACACAGGTCAAGGACCACGACTTTCCCTCCGACGCTCAAGGGGTGGCACTCCCGTATGGAATCTACGATGTCTGCCGCAATGCCGGTATGCTCGTCGTGGGCACCTCCCGAGAAACCCCCGAGTTCGCTGTCGATGCCATCGAGTACTGGTGGTGCCGCTACGGCAGGAAACACTATCCCGGTGCCACTGAGCTTCTCATCCTCGCCGACTCGGGTGGAGCCAACAGTCCGCGCTGCAAGGTCTGGAAGTGCGATCTGCAGCAGAAACTCTGCAATGAGCACGGACTGCGCATCACCGTCTGTCACTATCCGCCAGGGGCCTCCAAATGGAATCCCATCGAGCATCGACTGTTCAGCGAGGTCAGCCGGAACTGGCAAGGCGTGCCGCTCGAGACCTACGAGGTGGCTCTGAACTACATCTCGACCACCAAGACCAAAACAGGATTGACGGTGTCTGCGAAACTCAACTCCAAAATCTACGAGAAAGGTCAAACAGCGACCGACGAAGAAATGGACTTGCTGAATATCCGCGCGCACAGAACTCTTCCAGAATGGAACTACACCATCAAGCCGTATGCCCAGAAACAGCTACGCAAAATGTGAAGTTATTTTTGAGCGGCCCCTTAGGCCGGTCGGCGAGTAAGAGGGGACCATCACTTACGGGATCGCAGATCTTTACCTCCGGCGCTTGTGTCGGAAAGTTGGTGACTTCAAAACGAAAGCTGAACTCGCTGTGGCGTTGCTGACCAGGCACCGCCATGACCGCAATCTTGACCATCGGGAAGTCATAGCAGTCGAGCCGCCAGTGTCCACGCAAGGCTCCTGCGCGAAAGCGAGCGGATTCCAAGTCTGCGCGCAGCGTCGCGTCCGAACCTGATGCGATCACCGATTGATCCCACCGTTCGGAATGACACCGCGGATCAGGTCGAGGCGCAACTCATGGGAGGGGTGGTGAACAAAGCGGCCGAGGTGTGCTTGCCGCGGAAGTGGCTTCTCGGACCCCTCCAGGGCAAGTTCCATCTCCGGCGCAATCGCGGGGTCAATCTTGAAGCCGTGCGGGCCGATCGCCCAGTCCAGCGCCCTTTGTACCGTGACCGCGGGGCTATAGTGGTGCTCGATGTCCTTATCCTGGTAAGCCACGTGGATATCGAGGCTCCGGGCACGATGTACGTGATGGGCGCGATCGCGGAATTGCTCGTCGATGACGAGCCCGGCTATCTCAATGGGCTCGTCGGCGCCTTCGATAAAGAGCACGGCCTCCTCCGCTGGGAACCCGCCGCGATCTGCGACACGGCGGATCAATTCGAACGCGGTAGCACCATGCTCGGCATGAAATATCTCGATGTCTCTCAGACCCTCACCTTCGCTCAGAATCTCGATAATCACAGTTTTTGTCCTCACATAAGCGATAGCGACGGATTGAGTTTGCCCCGAGAGGTTCCGCGTGTAAAGCACGCACATAAGTTGCGTGTATTACGAACGTTTTGCTTTCCACATTGACAAAATGTTGCTCGTACGGCATGGTAAGGGCTCATGAGCCTCGAACCGCTTTATCGGACCATTGGTAGTGTGATTCGAGCCAAGAGGAGACAACGGGACTGGTCGCAAGAACTGCTGGCGCAGAAACTAATGATCTCCCGCGGGACGCTCGCCAATATCGAAGCCGGCCGTCAACGGATCCTGGTGCATCAGCTCTACGCAATCGCCGCGGCTCTCGAACTCAAACCTATCGATCTGTTACCGGCTGCTACGGCGGCCGCGAGCACACCGGAAGCCTTTCCACTTCCGGAGAATTTGAACGCGCAGCAAAAAGATCAGTTGGCACGCTTGATTCAGTCGGCAGATCCCACGCACCCACCTGTGAACAAGGTCAATGAGAAAAGGTAAGCGCACTATCGAAGAAGAGGCTCAGTCACTTCTCGATGAGTTGGAGATTCATACTGTACCGGTGCCGGTCGATAAGATTGCGCGCGCGTTGGGAGCTCGCGTGTCTTACACGCCCTTGGATGAAGAACTATCGGGGATGGTCTATATCAAGGACTCAGTTGCCATCATCGGGGTAAATTCACTTCATCATCCGCACCGACAGCGATTCACGTTGGCTCACGAGATTGCCCATCTGCAGTTGCATCGTGATGAGATCACCCATGAAGTGCACGTGGACAAGCGGTTCGCGGAAACCGTGCTCAGACGCGATCAACGTTCGAGTAAAGGAATAGACGAGAAGGAGATCGAGGCGAACCAATTCGCGGCGGCGTTGCTTATGCCGGCCGAGAAACTCTTCGAGGCGCTGGAGGAGGCTGAGCTCGACGTGGAAGACGAAGAGGCATTGGATGCCTTAGCACGACGTTTCAAAGTGAGCAAGGCAACCCTGCAATATCGGATTCGCAATCTTGCTCTCGGTCGTCGCGGGCGGACGCGAACGGCTTCTGCTCCACGTACCTAGCCGGAACCTTGCATGTCGCAGACTCTTCAGTTCAGAGCCTCCGAAGAACACATCATTGAACGCACCTGTATCTACTTACGTCTATCGCATCACGCATGCGGCAAACATACCTTGGATATTGGACCACGGTTTGCGAGCGGCTGGCTCGGGTCAAGTCGATGCTCATTTCACGGTGATTGGCAATGAGGATCTCATCGGAAAGCGGAAGACTCGAGCCGTACCAATTGCGCCTCACGGCGTACTGGACGATTACGTGCCATTCTACTTTTGCACGCACTCCGTGATGCTCTATAACATCCATACAGGGGTTGGTGTTCATCAGAAACCCCAGCGAGATATTGTCTATTTGGTTTCAACGGTTGAGCGGGTACATGGGGCAGGCTTACCGTTCGTGTTCACAGATCGACATGCCTATGTTGCGAATGCAACGTATTTCTCGAATCCCAGCGATCTTACGCGCCTGGATTGGGCGCTTATCCGCGGCCGTGACTTCCGACGCGATCCCAACCGTCCAGACAAGATGGACCTGCGAGCGGCCGAGTTCTTGGTCCATCAACAGTTTCCCGTGGAAGCGCTCGCGGGTGTCGCGTGTTTCGATGATGCCCAGACGGATTCAATACGAGCGGAGGTTGCTACGAGAAGCCTTACAATGTCGGTAAAGACGGTGCGCGGTTGGTACTTCTAATATGATCGAATATAGAGAAGGCAATCTATTGGTGGCGCATGCCCAAGCGCTCGTCAATACCGTGAACACGGTGGGCGTGATGGGCAAGGGTATCGCGCTGCAGTTTAAGGAGGCGTTTCCGGAAAATTTCCGGGCGTATTCCGTTGCCTGCAAGAGTGGGGGGGTCACCATCGGTGCGATGTTTGTGACGGAGACCCGACGCCTTGATGATCCGCGCTGGATCATCAACTTCCCTACGAAGAAGCATTGGCGAGACCCTTCGAAGCTCGAGTACGTGGAAGCGGGACTTAAAGACTTGGTCAGAGTCGTTCGTGAACGCGCCATCGAAAGCATGGCGTTGCCACCCCTGGGCTGCGGGCATGGCGGACTTGATTGGGCGCTGGTGCGCCCCTTGATCGTCGCGGCTGCGGAAGAAATTCCAAACGTGCGCGTCGACGTTTACGTTCCGACAGCGGTCTACCAAGCGAGCCCGAAGCGGCAGGGCGTCGAGGAGCTTACACTCGCCCGAGCCATGATGGTTGATATCATCCGTCGCTACAGCGTGCTAGGATTCGAGTGCACTAATCTAGAAGTGCAGAAGCTCGCATACTTCATGCAGCGGATCATTGAGGGGCTAAGCCTCGAAAATCCGTTCAAGCTCAACTTCAAACCCAATCAATACGGACCGTACGCCGACGCGTTACGCCACATGTTGGACGCGCTCGACGGCAGTTATCTGCATTGTCAGAAGCGCTTACATGACGCCGGCCCTTTAGATCCCATTCAACTCGATTTGGGCCGTCTGAATCGCGTCAAGGAATATCTGTCCCAGGCGCCTCTCAAGGAATACCGGGACGCGCTGAATCAACTGGACGATTTGATCGACGGCTTTCAGTCTCCTTTTCTCATTGAACTTCTGGCGACCGTTGATTGGCTAGCTGTGCGCGACCGAAATGCCGCCTCAGCGGACCAGATCGGTAGTGCCATGACCCGGTGGCCGGGTGGCATGAACGCTGGTCGACGGAAGGCTAAGTTGTTCGATCAGAAGTCGATTGAACTCGCCATGCGGAGACTGGCTGATCACTCCGGAGTGCTTTATGCACCGTAATGGTTTTCCGGAAGGCCTGATGCTAGGAGTGTGATCAAGTCTGAATCGGACGGCCTCCAAGACATGCGAACGACCTCATAGAGGAATCTTTGCTCGAGGGCGCGCTGGCTGCGTTGCGACCGGATCGTAACGGTCACGCACCAACAGCCTTGCTGCGCATCGCGCCGATGCCCCGATGCGGACGGCATTCGGCAGTGCGCGCGTGGGTACCGCCGATGGGGCAGCAACTTCCGACCGATCTCGCGGCAGACGTAGGTGGAAGAGTTCTTGCGACACCCGGGGATGTGCAGGAATTCGACCGCGTCGAAGTGTGGGCCAAACACCGGTGACGCCGTTCCGCGGATTCCACGACTGCCAATATGAGTGTGACGCTTTCTGTGACAGTTTCATCCGGATTTATATGGACTCATGCGGACGAAAACGACCTTGCGATCGCATTTTAGCGGCATAAGCTATTGATATTAAGCAGCTTTCTGCTTGAGCTGAGCACTCATAATGCCGGGGTCGAGGGTTCGAGTCCCTCCCTTTCCAATCAACTACTTACGCTCTCACGCGGCGACATGAAGCAGGGTACGCGCGGGAGAGTCTGCCCGCGTCAAGCCGCCCAAGCCTCAAATCATCGCCTCAGGGGCTAACAGTCAGAAAGATGTGCCCCTGATGGGGATGTTCCGCACCAGCCCCGATGAGTTGGCGAGGGATCTAGCCACCCTCATCCACGACGTTTTTCGAAATGGGGGTCGCATCATTCCCGGAACGAATGTACGACTGCACCCGGATGCAAATGGGGGCGATGTCGCGGATGCGGTGTTTCTAGCCCACAGCGTCAGCGAGTTCGGTCGACCTTCTTTTGGCAAGCCGGGCAAGGCTCGAATACCCTGGCTGTTGCGCCAGGAGCTTCAAGCCCGAGGCATCCCCACTTTCAACCCGCGGGGCCGAGCACTCAAGGTAAGCGTGGTCCCTGGGCCCTCTTGACCGCTAGCGTCTTTTGCGAGTGCTGGGCGGTTTGAGGACGTACCGACTGTCGTTGATTTCGTTGGTCCGGGTGCCGCCGCTCTGCGCAAGTCCGATCGCCTGGTTCAGGCGCTGCAACAGTGCTGGAAGAGTCTCATCCGGACGACGTCGTAGGGCTGCGTAAAGATTGTGCTCATCACCGGCGACCGCAACACCATCCAGAGGCGCCATCCGCCCCAGCGTGATCTGGCCGCCTGATTTCATCAGAGCCTCTATGTGTGCCCATTGATCATCAGTGTCTGTAGTGTCATCGGACATAGGATGCAGTCGCTATCGGTGTTCTGTTAGATTCCAGATCAGCTCGCGCAGGAGTGCTCATGCGCAAAGCCATCCCAGAGCGTCCCCTGCCAGCCTCGGATGACTCCATGGTCGTCGCAAATAGGGCAGTGCCAGTAAATGCTCTCGTGCTCGTCTGCGGTCGGATAGGACACTACAACTCCCTTGCAGCGTTGGTGCTTCGGCCAGCGTCGGCAACGAACAGTGGGTGGATCATCGAGATGCGTCGTCGCATCTACCACGATACTGGCGAAGTACTCCGCCAAGAGTCTTGCTCGAGATGGCATTTCGGCAAATGCACCGGCGGGCGTGAGATAGTGGCGCAGATCAATGACCCAGCTATTAACCACGATGTCAGCTCAACCAAGGGACTCAGTGGCCACAGTTGAGCTATCGCGGGCAATCGGCAATGTGCGTGGGAGCGGCACGTTCCAGGGAAGTAACTCAACAATGCGGCTGACGGGATGGTCGGCGATTCGCTCCAGCACGTAGTGCAAATATTTCTCCGGGTCGATGCCATTCAAGCGCGCCGTACCGATCAAACTATAGGCAGCCGCAGCTCGCTCACCACCCGCATCAGAGCCTGCGAACAAAAAGTTGTTTCTGCCCAGAGCCACCGGTCTGATCTGACGTTCGACCGCCAGATTATCGATCTGCGCGCGACCATCCTTGCAGTAGTAAGTGAGCGCAGTCCAATGAGCTTCCTTGATGGTGTAGCGGATAGCCCCGGCGAGCGCTGAACTTTTTGAGGTCTTCACCAGCGTGTTGGTTAGCCACACATGTAATGCCTTCAAACGGGGCACGGCCTGTTCCTGGCGGACGCGATACCGCTCCTGCGGCGTGCATCCTTTGATCTTACGCTCGATGCAATATAACTCACCGATTCTCTGCAGCGCCTCAAAGGCAACCGGCGAGCGTGCAGCCACATGCAGATCGTTGAAGCGCCTGCGGGCGTGACCCAGGCACAGCACGCGCCGTGCGCGTGCATTGGCTGATGCCTTGCGTGGTGCGCGTTCAGCGATCGCATCGTAGCCCGCATAGGCGTCGGTCTGCAGCAAGCCTGCAAAGTCACGCAGATGATGTTGCGGATGAGCACCCTTGCGATTGGGCGAGTATGCGAACCACACCGCCGGTGGATCATGCCCACCGCAATCGCGGTCATCGCGCACATAAGACCACAACTGTCCGCGTTTAGTACGACCTCGTCCGGGATCTAACACCGGCAGCGGTGTGTCGTCGGCGTGGACCTTTTCACCGCTCAAAACATAGTGCTCGACACTCGATAACAAAGGTCTCCACAGACGACAACAGTGTGCTACCCACTGCGCCAGGGTCGATCGGTCCAGCGGCATTCCGGCGCGCGCGTAGATCTCGCTTTGCCGGTTGAGGGGAAGGTGGTGCCCGTACTTACTGTTGACGACATGAGCTAGTAATGCAGGTCCCGCCAGGCCGCGCTCGATGGGGCATGAGGGCGCTCCCGGCTGCACGATGCGCGAGCACTTGCGACAGGCATGCTTTTCACGGACATGACGGATGACTTTGAACGTCCCCGGCACGTACTCCAATAACTCGGCTACATCTTCGCCCAGCTTACGAAGCGTGCCGCCGCAGCTTGCACACCCGCAGCCCTGGATGACCTCAGGCGACTGGTGTACGAGGGTCTGCCGCGGCAAATGAGCGGGCAACGCGCGTCGGGCCGGGCGATGCCGCCGCGGCTTCGCCGTGGATTCAGTCTCGGCTGATTTGGGTTCAGGCGCCACCGCCTGTAGCACCTCGAGTGTCAGCTCGATCTGGGTGATCGCCAGATTCAATTGTTCGCTCGAGCTTCCGAACTTCCAGCGCCGCAGCCGGGCCAGTTGTATGTGCAAGCGCTCGATCTCGATCTGCAGCGCCTCGACCTTACGGTCGCGCTCCGCGAGCAGTTGCCTCAGGCGATTGAGTTCGGTGGATGCGCGAGTGTTGGGCACCAGCGGATTATACGCGCCACATTATTCTGTGCACGTGTTGTTGGCGGCAAAACCGCTCCCGTCTCCGAGATCTCTCGGCTCTGTCGCAGTGAACTCAGAACCAACTTCAACTGGCGAGAGTCTCTACGCTGCCGTCGTCGGCGGTTTCGGATCTGTCTCAACAGGGCCACTTCGGTGAGCTCGGCGCCAGTCGATCCCTTCCAAGAGAAGCGATAGTTGCGCGGCACTCAACAGCACTGTCCCGCTGCTTGGCTGCGGCCATACAAAATGGCCTTCGTCCAATCTGCGGTAGTACAGGCACAGTCCCTGTGCCTGGTGCCACAGAATCTTCAGTCTGTCCGCTCGACGTCCCCGGAAAATGAAGAGCTGGCCACCAAAGGGGTCTTCAGATAGTGCGGTTTGAACGTGGGCGCTCAGAGAATCCATTCCTTTACGCATGTCACAGATGCCGGACACCAGCCAGATCCTCACCCCCGGTGCTAACCCAATCATGGTCGACAGAACTCCCGCAGGATGGCACCGAGCGTTTCCAGATCCGCTCGGCCCCACACACTCACACGCCGTCCACCGGTGAACTCGATCTCGATCCGGCCCGCATTTTCCGACTCAACGGCAACGGCTTCGCTCGGAACCGAACTTGGCTCCACTACCACCGGCATCAAGGCTGCCGCCTCGTCCACGGGCGCATCCGCCAGCTCCAAAGCGCCCCCTCGAAATTGCCGCCGCCAGGAGAACAACTGGTTTGCGTTGATGCCGTGACGCCTTGCAATGATCGCAACTGAAGCGCCGGGTTTGAGGGTTTCCTGCACCATCTGGCGCTTTTGCTCGATCGATCGGAACTGCCGCCGGCGTACACCGCTGCCTCGCACTTCGCTGATCACACTACTACGCACACTAGTTGTGTCCACTCGTACACCTCATGTGGACACGACCAAGTGCCCACTACCATCGTGGGCACATCATGTGTCAGTCTGGTTCTCTGGGGGAGGCGGCCCAGACACCACGCTTACCACTCAAGGACATTCTGGAAGTTGGTCAACTCCTCGGGCTCATGTGCCTGTGTCTAGACCCGACGGGGAACCAACTTCTTAATCTGCGGATCACCGGCGATGCCAAGCGGACGATCACTCACTGGCGGGATGTGGCACAGAACTTCATGCGCACTAACCCCGCGCCGACCTCACCCCACGGGCTCGCCGCCTTCGTGAATGCGTGGACTCAGGGCCGGGCCCAAGTGCCCGGGATGCAATGGCCGCGCGAGTGGCCCATACTGGATCTGTTATACAAACTACTCACGTGGATGCCGCAGTTCCAGAACCTGCCCGAGTATCAGGTCTATCTTGAGGCCATCACACGCAGTGCGACACAGGCCACGGCCTTCTCTCCCTATCAAGGTCGTATCATGCGCGAGGCACCCCATGCCGAGCGCAGCCGGGACAGCATCCTGCGTGACATTTTGACCCCCGTTGCAGAGAATGTCGTGGACGTCGATGAAGACTTGTTGACCCATCTTCCTCGCAATCACCTCAACGTCATGACGATTCACCAAAGCAAAGGACTCGAGTTTCCTCTGGTCATGGTCGATGTGGGGGCCGACTTCAAAACTGATCATCAGAAACAGCGCTTCAAACGCTTTCCCGAGGATCCCTCGAATGTGGCTCGCGCAGAAGATGATTTGGCTCCCTACACAGAAGTCGGTTCGCTGCGCACGCGCCGTACGGCGCTGGATCGCACTTTCGAGGACCTGATTCGTTTGTATTACGTTGCCTACAGTCGGCCCCAGACTGCGTTACTTCTGCTCGGACATACGAATCTGTTGGCGTACAAGTGCAGGATCAAGAACGTCGCCACGTTCTGGCAGCAAAGCGGTACCTGGCCTTGGAAAGACAACACCCCAACGCCGGCCCGCCGACCACCCGCCTCGGTCAGCGGAACGGGTATCGTGGAGTATTAGCGGATGGCGCTTGAGTCTCGCCGGGCCTCCAAGCTCGTGCCAAGCTACAGTCTTACGGGCGATCTGCTGTCCTACATGCGGTGTGGTCTCCAATATCGCTACCAAAACGGGAGCGCACTGCCCCCTTCGCGACCGGTTCAGTTGTGGTTCGGCGAATTCATTCACGGGGTGATGGAAGCCGCGTATCGACTCTGGGCGGACAAGATTGCGGATTTCTCCATGGACTGGCCGTGCAACAAGACCAGTTGGGATGATCGCAAGAATCCCGATCCCAATCGGCTTCCGCACGATATCGGGGTTCTCGGGGAGCGTATCGAGCTGTCGCTTGCCAATCAGGGCAAGCGGCCGCGAAACCGCGAAGTGCGGGATGCGGCGTACCGCCGCGCGCAAGTTGCAGTGAATCTCGTGGGCCGGTATCTGTTCCCCCTCGTGACATCGGCCGAAGAGCCGATCAACGGATCGAGACTGATTCCGAATTCCACCGCCTTACGCGCAGACCGATACGAGTTGACTGGCGTGGTGGATGTCTTGTCGCACGTCAAAGTCAACGAGTGCCCCGTTGACAACCGCTTTCGCCTAGCCTTGCACGCAGCGTGCGCGGATTTGCCTCAGGAGTATGAGGTGGTCGTCGATTACAAGGGCG
>Ga0137412_10003095_pt1 | contig 13279 bp, 10 predicted proteins | sample CZODoug2_1_16fun_FD_122160 | JGI IMG/M metagenome (GOLD analysis project Ga0137412, IMG submission 122160) | Vadose zone soil fungal communities from Angelo Coast Range Reserve, California, USA - CZODoug2_1_16fungal (Hybrid Assembly) | ecosystem: Environmental > Terrestrial > Soil > Vadose zone... | reverse complement strand
TTGTTGAGCGACATGCAGAACATGTTCAATGCATAGCCGATGCGGCCCCGCTCGGCGTCGTAGACATAGGTGCCGGGAATGCTTTCATAGTCGCGTGGCTTGGTCATGCTGGGATCTCCGCGCCGCGTATTTCCTGGCGCACGATATCGCGAATCACGTCGATCGCCTTGCGCATGAGAGGACTCTTGGGACGTTGCGCCGACATCGCGATGGAGAGCGATGTCTTGAGAACGGGCGCGAGGATGGGCACCACCCGTACTTCGGCGCTCCACTGCGTGGATTTCACCGCGTTCAAGGGCAGCACTCCAAACCCATGGCCCTGCCGGACCAAATCGATGACCGCAGGAATGCATTCGATTTCGTGCGCCACACGGATCTTGCGGTCGACGCCGGCCAGCGCATTTTCAACCGACATGCGGATGGAATGGGGACGGCTTGGAATGATGAGCGGGTGGTCGGCGAGCTCGGTGAGCGTGATGGATTTGCGCGCCTTGCGCGGCGACTTGGCCGAGAGCCTCGACTTGGGCGAGAGCGGCGCAATCAGAAAGAGCTGATCATCGAGCAGCGGCTGCAAGTCGACGGTGGGCGAGGCCGGTGCATTGTAGACCAGCGCACAATCCACTCGGCCGACGCTCAGCCACTCGAGCATGTAGGCGGACAGACCTTCGACAGTGGCCAAACTGGCATTGGGCAGCAGCCGGCCGAAGGCCATGACCAGCGGGACCGTGACGCTGCGCCCGAGACTCGGCGGCAGCCCGAGCACGAAGTGGCCAGAATCGCCGTTTCTCTGATCCTCGAGTTCCTGTCGAGCGCGGCCCACCTGCATCAGAATGCCGCGGGTGTGCTCGAGCAGGCGGGAGCCGGCATCGGTGAGCACAACGCCGCGCCCGTTGCGGTCGAAGAGATTCTGGCCCAGCTCGACTTCCAGCTGACGCACTTGGCGGCTCAGGGCCGGCTGCACCACGGAGAGATACGAGGCGGCGCGCGTAAAGCTGCCGAGTTCCGCGACGTGGCGAAAATATTCGAGCTGTTTCAGATCCATGTGCCGCCCGGTTAGGACCTATGCCGAAGTGCGATAACAGGTATGTAGCGCATTCCTTGATAGTATACGTGATAATCGGTGCTGCCGACGACTTACCGGCGCGACTAGCCCACGAGACCGCCGCGCAATACCGGCGTGCGGATGAACATACCGACAACGGAACGAGCCATGCAGCGATCCATTCCCTGTCTTTTCATGCGCGGCGGAACATCGCGCGGCCCGTTCTTTCTGGAAGATGACTTGCCCATCGACGTTGCGCAGCGCGACGCGGTCCTGCTGTCGGTGATGGGCTCGCCCGACGTGCGCCAGATCGACGGCATGGGCGGCGCCGATCCTTTGACCAGCAAGGTCGGCATGGTGCGCCGAGGCCGGAGCGCGGGGGTCGATTTGGAATTCTTGTTCGCCCAAGTGTCCGTCAAGGAAGCGCTGGTCGATACCACGCCGAATTGCGGCAACATGCTCGCGGCAGTCGTTCCATTCGGGCTCGAGACCGGTCTGGTGCAGGCCGCGGGCGAGGTCACGACTTTGCGGGTGCTGACGCGCAACACAGGCACGTTGAGTGATATCGAAGTGCGCACGCCGGGCGGCAGGGTCGAGTACTCGGGCGACGCTCGTATCGACGGCGTGCCGGGGGCGGCCGCACCCATCAATATCAGTTTTCTCGAGACCGCGGGTTCGGTGTGTGGTTCGCTGTTGCCGACGGGACGGCTCGTCGATCGCTTCGACGGCGTCGATGTCACCTGCATCGACAATGGGATGCCGGTGGTGGTGATGGCGGCCGAGGCGTTGGGAGTGACCGGATACGAGAGCCGCGATGAGCTCAATGCCGACGCCGCGCTCAAGCAGAAGATCGAATCGATTCGTCTGCAGGTGGGCCCGGCGATGAATTTGGGCGACGTCGCCAAGAAAGTCGTGCCGAAAATGTGTTTGGTGGCCAAGCCCAAGGCGGGCGGCCAGATTTGCACCCGTACGTTCATACCGCGCGACTGCCATTCGGCGGTGGGGGTATTGGGTGCGGTGACGGTCGCGACCGCCGCGGTCATGCCCGGCAGCGTCGCCAATCGCTATGCGTTGATTCCGCCGGGCACCCGCAAGACCGTTTCGGTGGAGCATCCGAGCGGCGAGTTCAGCGTGATCCTGACCGTGAATCCCGCCAATCCGACCGAAGTGCTGCGGGCGGCGCTTGTACGGACCGCGCGGCTCATCATGCGCGGTGAAGTCTTCATACCCCATCATTGACGCGAAAAGGTGATACATGATCGGACGATCCGGAATAGCGGTTAAGCAGGTGTCGCGCGCCGACGCGGCCAGCGTCGCGGAGCTCGCGAAACATGGTGTCGCCACCGTGCACGAAGCGATGGGTCGCGTCGGACTGCTCGATACCTACATGCGTCCCATCTATCCGGGCGTCGCAGCCTGCGGCACGGCGGTGACCATCTTCGCGCATCCCGGCGACAACTGGATGCTGCATGTCGCCGCCGAGATGCTGAAGCCCGGCGACGTGGCCGTGCTCGGCACGTCCTCCGAGAACACAGACGGTATGTTCGGCGATTTACTCGCGACCTCGTTTCGCGCGCGCGGCGCCGTGGCTCTGGTGATCGACGCCGGCTGCCGCGATACCGGGGAGTTGCGCGACATGGGGTTTCCGGTGTGGTCGAGGGCGGTTCATGCCAAAGGCACGGTGAAAGCCACGGTCGGCTCCGTCAATACCCCGATCATTTGCGCCGGAGTCCTGGTTCATCCGGGCGACGTGGTGGTCGCGGACGACGACGGCGTGGTCATCGTGCCCAAGCAGCATGCAGCCAAGACCGCCGCCGCCGCCGCGGCGCGCGCCACGAAGGAGGCGGGGACGCGTCGACGGCTCGCCGCCGGTGAGTTGGGTCTCGACGTGTACGGCATGCGCGAGGCTCTGGCCAAGGCCGGTCTCAAATATGTCGAGGACGAGGCGGCGCTGCAGGAATTGCAGAAATGAGCGAGGCCGCCAAGAATCCCCTGAAGGGCTGCCTGCCGCCCGATCCGAATCCCGTCAAACCCGCCGTGAGCCTGCCGCCCGGCGCGTGCGACGCGCATTGCCATGTGTTCGGGCCGGCGAGCAAATTTCCCTATGCGCCGGACCGCAGCTACACGCCTCCCGACGCCCCCGTCGAGAATCTGCGCGCACTGCACGACCGGCTGGGCGTGTCGCGCGCCGTGATCGTCCATGCCAGCTGCCATGGCACGAACATGGCCGTGACCTTGGACGCCATTGCCTCTAGCCGGGGCGCCTACCGAGGCGTCGCCTGCGTCGATGATGCGGTGACCGATGTCGAATTGCAGCGGCTCCATGAGGGCGGCATTCGCGGCATTCGCTTCAACTTCGTCAAGCACCTGGGCGGTGTCCCTGACCTCGACGTGTTTCGCCGGTTGGTCGCGCGCATCAAGCCGCTGGGCTGGCATGTGGTGCTGCATTTCGACGCCGAGGACATCGTGACGCAAGCCGAGCTTTTGCGCCGGATCGACGTGCCGTTCATCATCGACCACATGGGACGCGTCAAGGCGGCCGACGGCCTCGGGCAGCGTCCCTTCCAGCTGCTGCTCGATCTCTACGGCAGCAACCCGCTGGCCTGGATCAAGGTCTGCGGCTCGGAACGCGTGTCGGTGGGCAAACGTCCGTTTCGAGATGCCGTGCCGTTCGCGCGCGCGCTGATCGGGGTGGATTCGCAACGCATTCTTTGGGGCACGGATTGGCCGCACCCGAACATCACCAAGGACATGCCCAACGACGGCGAGTTGGTGGATCTATTCGCGGAAATCTGCCCGGATCCGGCGATGCGGCAGCGCATCCTGGTGGACAACCCCACGCGCATGTATTGGGCGCAGTGACATGGCAACGACGCGCGTTTCCGCGGAAACGCGGTGCCATCCACTGACCGGTCATTCCGACGTTTCCGCGGAAACGTTTCGCCATCCACAGGTTGGTCGCTCCGACGTTTCCGCGGAAACGTGTGTCACCGCGCCGATCGGGCGCTTTGCGATCACGAGGGCTTGCACATGATCATCGATTGTCACGGTCACTACACCACGGCGCCGGCGGGGCTGCAGACGTTTCGCGAGCAGCAGATCGCGGGCCTCAAAGACAGCATCGACATCCCGCTGTCCGCGCTGCCCAAGATCAGCGACGATCAAATTCGCGACAGCTTGGAGAACGCCCAGCTCAAGCTGCAGCGCGCCCGCGGCACGGACTTGACGATTTTCTCGCCGCGCGCCTCCGCCATGGCGCACCACATCGGCAATGAAACCACCAGCCGCCTCTGGACGCAGGCCTGCAACGACTTGATCCATCGCGTGGTGTCGCTGTATCCGGACAATTTCATCGGGGTCTGTCAGCTGCCTCAATCGCCGGGAGTGGCGCCGGCGTCGAGCGCGGCCGAACTCGAGCGCTGCGTCAAGGAACTGGGATTCATCGGCTGCAATTTGAACCCGGATCCATCCGGAGGCCATTGGACCTCGCCGCCGCTCACCGATCGGCACTGGTATCCGCTGTACGAAAAATTGGTGGCACTCGATGTGCCCGCCATGGTGCACGTGAGCTCCTCCTGCAACCCGAATTTCCATGCCACCGGAGCACACTACATCAACGCCGATACCACCGCGTTCATGCAGTTTCTGACCAGCGACCTGTTCGCCGATTTTCCGACATTGCGATTCATCATTCCGCACGGCGGCGGGGCGGTTCCCTATCACTGGGGCCGCTACCGCGGGCTTGCCCAGGACCTGAAGCGGCCGCGGCTCGGCGATTACTTGCTCAAGAACGTGTTCTTCGACACCTGTGTTTATCATCTGCCGGGCATCGAACTCTTGCTCAAGGTCATCCCGGTGGACAACATCATCTTCGGTTCGGAAATGGTGGGAGCCGTCCGCGGCATCGATCCGGAGACGGGGCAGTATTTCGACGATACCAAGCGCTACGTGGATGCGCTCAACTTGAGCGATACGGACCGCCACAAGATATTCGAAGGCAATGCGCGCAGGGTGTTTCCGCGGCTCGACGCCAGACTTGCCCGCTCACACGTCGCGTGAGCACTCGGCCACGGAACGATACCGTAGTGTTCGAACTTCCCGGCAACCTCCGGTGCAATTTGCCTGGCGGCTTCGAGGTCGCTTTCGCTGTCTTTCTTTTGATTCTTGCGTGATTCGGCGACCGCCCGCGCGTATAACGCGGGTGCATTTTTCGGCATGACCTTGAGCGCATCAGCGCCGACTTGGCCTCACCAATTCCGGCCAGCTTGGCCTCACCAATTCCGGCCAGGACGTTTCAGGGCGATATTCTCTCCGTCTTCGCGGCGTCATAGACGATCTTGCCGCCGACCATGGTCGTGACCACGCGCGTCTTGCCGATGGTGTCGGGCGGCACCGCAAAGATATCCTGCGACAGGACGACGAGATCCGCGAGTTTTCCGACTTCCAAGGTGCCGACCTGTTTGTCGGAAAAAGCGGCAAATGCCGATCCTTGCGTATAGGCGCGAACGGCATCGGCTACGCTGATCCGCTCCTGGGGAACGTAGATCGCGCCGGTGGTATGCGCGCCGCCTTGGCCCGCTCCGTCTAGGGGCATGCCGCCAATATTGGCCGTATCGGCGGATTTCCACGCCTGCCGGGTGGCCGTCTGTTGAATCGAGACGAAGGGGTCGGGCGGCCAGGTGCACGGCCAGTCGCTGCTGAAGGCGAGTACGGCGCCGTCCTGTTGCAGAGTTTGCCAGCGGTCGGCCGGCACGTCATCGGCCGGATCGAGGTTGCCGCCGTTCTCGCCGCAGCAGAAGGTGGGCTGCATGTCGGCAATCACCGAGAGTTTGGCGAAGCGCGGCAGGTCGACCGCATCCACGAAATCCGCGTGTTCTATGCGCAGCCGGCGGTCGCGAGGCCCATGCGCCTGCTCCAGGCGCTCGTAGGTGTCCAGAATCATGTGCACCGAGTCGGCACGCAGAGCATGCGTCATGATCTGGTATCCGCGCGCATCGAGTTCCATGACCATTGCTTCGTAATCATGGGCGGCATAGACGAGCGGGGGAATCAGCCCGGTGCCGCCGTCGGCAAAGAATTTCACCAAGTTCGCCGACACCCAGTCATCGTGATAGTGCTGCCGCGCCCGATCCAGATCGGCCAGAAAGGCCGGGGTCAAATGATGCTGCACGGCGACCGAGCCGAAACTCGTGCGCGTACGCACCGTGAGCATGCCGCGGTCACGCAAGGTGCCGTAGAGCTCGATCTCAGCCAGATCACCGGTGGCGTTGACGACGCTGGTGATGCCCATGCTGTTCAAGTAGCGGGTCGCAGCCTGCACCATCGCCAGCTGCTCCTCGAGCGGCACGCGGCCGGCGACCGCGCGCGCAGCGAGCTGCATGGCGGCTTCGAGCAGCACGCCGCTCGGGTGTCCGCTGGCGTCGCGAATGACGCCGCGTTCTTCGTCGCCGTCGGCAACCGGGCGGTCGGTAATGCCGGCCATCTGCAAGGCGGCGGAGTTCAACCACAGCGCATGCTCGGAAGTGTTGTGGATCACGACCGGACGGTCCGCCACGGCGCGGTCCAACAGCGCGTGCGTCGGAGTCGAGGGCGGCACGGTGCTGAAATCCGCGCGGCCGAATAGCACGGCGTCATGCGGATGCGCGGCGGCGTATGCCTTCAAACGCCCGATCAGGAGATCGGGCTTCTCCGGCGTGATGCTGGATTCCGGGGTCGAGAGGTTCATACCGTGCAGCGCATACGCACCGTAGAGCATATGAGTGTGCGAATCGACGATCCCGGGGATGACGGTTTGTCCATGCAGATCGATCACCTGAGCGCGGCGCCCGCGATGGGTCATGACCGCCGCATCCGTGCCGACGGCCTCGATACGCGCTCCGCTGACCGACAGCGCGGAGGCCCAGGGGGCGTGAGGGTTGCCGGTGTAAATGTGACCGTGAACGAGCAGCGTATCGCCGGCGAGCGCCGTGGACTGCCAGCCCAACGCGACCAGGATTGCGCAAAGACCCAGCTGATGAGCAAGCTTCAAGTACCTCTCCTTTCCACGATGATGTTTCATTGGATTTCGGCCAGCCATTCGCGCAGCGCCAATGCGACTGCGTCCGGTCGTTCGGCCGGCGCCATGTGTCCGGCTCCATGGATCTCGAACAGCGTGGCATGCGGAATACGGCGCCGCATGGTCTCGTGCTGCGAAATCGGCGACCAGGTATCTTCGCTGCCGCTGAGCAGCAAGGTGGGAACGCCGATCATGGGCAGCACCGACAGGGCTTCCGGCCGATGCAACAGGGCGTTGATCTGACCGGCATAGGATTCCGGAGTCGAGCGCTCAACCATCGCGATCAAACGCGGCATGAGTTCCACGGTTCGACCGCCGCTGCCGGCCATCATCGGCGGCAGCCATTCGGCCGCGAGCGCCGACATGCCGCGCTCGTATGCCAACCGCAGCAAGCGGCCCCGGCTCTGAGTTTCGCCGTCGCGGACCGTGTGCACGCCGGTGTTGAGCAGGGCGAGGCCGGAAACCCGCCGCGGCGCCGAGCGCAGCACCTCGAGCGCAACCCGCCCGCCCATGGAATGTCCCGCGACGGCGAAGCGTTCGGGGGCCATCGTCAGCACATGCTCTGCCATGGCGGGTATCGACGAGAATCCGCGAAACGACATGACGCGGACATCCGCTCGATCCCCGAGGCGCTCCGGGATGTCGGCCCAAATGGTTTCATCGCATAGAAGTCCGGAGAGGAGCAGGAGCGGCTGCTTCATCGGCGAGAGCTCGTGATTTGTCAGCTCTCACTGTAGCATCCCGCCATCGATTCGCGTGGAGGAGCAGGTGGCGCTCGATGTCAACCAAGCCGTGCGGGATGCATGCCTGTGGCTGCCGGAAGCCGAGGAATTCCTCTCGCACGGTTCGCCCAATTTCCGGGTTCGCGGCAAGACCTTTGCGAGCTACGCGGTGAATCACCACGGCGACGGACGCGTCGCCCTATGGCTCAACGCGCCGCCGGGGTCCCAGGAGCTGCATGTGGGCGCCGAACCGGAACATTTTTTCGTTCCGCCGTACGTCGGACCGCGCGGTTGGTTGGGCGTTGGGCTCGACCGGGGCATCGCTTGGATGCGCGTCGCGGCGCTGGTGCGCGAAGCCTATGAAAAGGTTGCGCCGGCGGATCTGCGTGTGCGCATCGGCAAGACACCGGCCCTCAAAGGGCCCGCCAAGAGGCTGTCAGCCAGCCAGATCGACCCGCTGCAATCGCCGCGGGCGTTGACGGTGCTCAAATCCTTTCGCAAGTTCTGCCTGCGCCTGCCGGAGTCGCACGAGGAGCGTCAATTCGGTCATCCCGTCTGGCAGGCGGGCAAGAAAACATTCGCCATGGCGCGTCACGACGCTCAGCGGCTTACGTTGTGTTTCTGGGTGGGCGTCGACCAACAAGGTTTCCTGACCGCGGACCCGCGCTATCGAATTCCGCCGTACATGGGCCATAACGGTTGGATCGCGCTCGATGTGGGCAGCGATTGCGACTGGCGGGAAATCGAGGCACTGACCCTGCAGAGTTACCGGCATTTCGCCCTGAAGCGGATGTTGGCGCTGCTGCCCTAGGCCCACTGCTCTAGTCCGACTGTTCTAGTCCCACTGCCCTAGCCCAAGGCCGCAGGCTTCCCCGCCGCCGACCCTGCTGCATCCAGGGCGAGCACCAAGGCGCCGAGAACGCCGGCGCGGTCACCGAGCTCAGGAGCGACGACATAGCGATCGACGCCATCGAGGATCTCGCGGCGATCGATATACCCGCCCAGCCAGCGGCGGAGGCGCGGACGAACGAGCGGCAGCAAGCGCGCCTGATTCATGACGCCGCCGCCCATCACGATGCGTTCGGGCGACACGGTGACGACCAGCTGCGCGCACAATTGGCCTAGATAGTCCGCCTCGATTTCCCACTGCGGATGGGATTCTTCGATCTGCGAGAGCGTGACACCGGTGCGCGCGATGATCGCCGGACCAGCGGCGAGGCCTTCCAGACAGTCGCCGTGAAACGGACACACTCCGGCGAACTCGAGGTCCAAAGGATGGCGCCGCGGGTAGATGTGGCCGATCTCCGGATGCATGAGGCCGTGAATCGGAATGCCGTCGACCAGCACGCCGCCGCCGATTCCGGTGCCGATGGTGACATACACGAGAGTTTTGACGTCGCGCGCCGCCCCCCAGCGATGTTCGGCCAGCGCCGCCGCGTTGACGTCGGTATCGAAACCGACGGGACATGAGAATTCGCGCGCGAGCGTGCCCACCATATCGGTGCCGGACCAGCCCGCCTTCGGAGTCTTGCCGATGAAACCGTAACGGGGCGAGGTCTCATCGAGCTCGACGGGACCGAAAGAGGCCACGCCGATCGCGGCGAGCGTGCCGAGCGCCCGGCCTCGTTGCCGCAGAAAGGACTGCGTCGCCACGAGCGTCGAGATCGGGTCAGTGGTGGGGAAGCGTTCCTGCGCGAGAATTTCGCCGCGGTCGTTGCCGATGGCGCAAACGAACTTGGTGCCGCCGGCTTCGACACACCCGAAAAAACGTGGCCCTCCCGTCATGATCCGGAAGCATAGCGCATCTGAACGCGCGAATAGCTCGAGTCAGGCCTGCGCGGCGCAGATCAAGGAGCGGCGCGGGGGCGGGCGATCTTCGCCAAGAGATCCTCCATTCCCGGCCGCCTCGACAGATTCGGATAGCGCTCCGCGCCGGAATAAGTAAGCTCCAGTGTTTTGAACGTGTCATCCTTCTGGACCAGCAGCGTGATTTTGCCTGAAGGGTCGGGCGGCGCGGACAGGGTGTCGTGCAGTAGTTCCTTGGACCACTTGTAGCCGTTGAGGGCGACGAGATGGGAGCCGGGTGCGGCCCCCGCGAGATCCGCCGGCGATCTCGGCACGATGTCGCCAATGGTCGCTCCCTCATCATCGACGTAGAACCCCAAGGAGTAGCGCAGGTCCAGATCCCGGTCATCGGCCTCATGCGCGAGGTGCATGCTCGACGGAGTCGCCGTGAGAGCCAGCGACCACCCCGCCGCCTGCAAACCCTCCAGCGGCGCGCCGGGCCGCAGGCGATCGAGACGCTCGCGCCAGAATCCCGCCCAATCGTGGGCCAGGACGGTGTTGAGTGCGCTCACCACGGCATCGAAGTCATAGGGCACCACTTTGGGAGCTGAGCTCTCTCCGCCGTAAAACAATTTGCAGAAATCATCGAGACTCTTGCGCCCTTTGGATTCGCGCCGGATGAGCGTGTCCGCCTCCAGCCACAGCAGCGCGGATTCTTGGTAGAAATCGTCCTGACGGCGCAGCCGGGCGGCCCAGGCGCGCGATTGATAATAGAGCAGCTGCGCAGAGATCGTCGTGTCCCGCAACGGCCGCCACTCCCGCGCGCTGTGCGCATCCATGGCGGCGGCGATCCGCGCAAACTCGTCGCGAAATTCTTCAGGGGTCAAGAGACCGCTGCGCACGGCGAGCACGTCGCCCAAGTATTCGGTCAATCCCTCGTATACCCAGAGCAACTCGTCGAGCATAGGGGTTTGATAATTGGGCGTCGCGATACCCGCCGGCCGCCGATATTTCCCGTTCCACGAATGGACGTATTCGTGCGGCAATAGATTCGCTTCCGCGCGGCGGATGGGATCGTCGAGCAAGGCGCGCAGCGGCGATCGATCGTCGCTCGACTCGTGATGTTCCAAACCGTCGGGCATGATTTGGTCGGTCAGAGCCCATAGAAATTCATAGTGATTATAATGGGTTGCGCCGAAAAGCTCGATCGCCTCACGAACCAAATTTCGATAATGCGCCTGCGTTGCCGGACTCAGGTTAAGTGCCACGGGGGTATCGGCTGCGAGGTGCAGCGTCACGGCCGGCGCGCCGCCGAGCGGGATGTCGTGAACGTAGCGGCCGGCGAGCAGGGTCGAATCAACCAGCGTCGTCAGCGACACCGGGGCAAATTGAGCGCCGTCGGCGGTGACGGCGCTTGTCTGCAATGCGGTTGCGAACTTCCAGCCCTGCGGCAGGTGCACCGATGCCTGGTAGGACAGGTCGTCGCTGCGCATGCCGGCGGGGTACAGCAGCAGCTGATTCCATTCGAGAATCAACAGCGATTCCGTCGCGGTGCGCGGAGTTTCCAAGCCCTGAACGACGCCGTCCGGCGCCGGTGCGGTGAGGATCTCGAGATCCGCGTCGAGACTCGAGACTCCCGCGGGAATGTCGACGCTGAACGCATTCATGTCGACGGCATCGCGGCGCCAGGACAGCGCGCGGCCGTTGGCGGCGAAGCGCGGACCGCCGAGAGAGGTGAGAGGGCCCGCCGGACTATGCCGGCCCGGCAGCCATTTGGGATACACCAGCGTCAGGGTCCCGGCGCTTACCGGCAAACGCAGGTGCGCCGTCATGATGCCGCGGGGTGCTTCGCGAGCATCGACGTCGATGGTCGCGGGCACCGCAGCCGCCGCCCAATGAATCGTCCCCAGCAGCAGCAGCGCAATCCATGGACCACCAGCCCGCGATCGATCGGTTATCCGCATAACGGTGGGAACTCTTGTGTTGGGGCTCGGTAACTTGAAGTGGGGCTCAGTAACTTGAGGTTGGGTTTAGTAATGATAGTTCACGGCGATTTCGAAGAAGGTTCCAACGGCACCGGCCTGATCCAGGGAGGGATTGTAGTTGGTCCCGCCGTACGTTGCCGTATTGAGAGGCGGCAATCGATTGGTGACGTTGGTGACGGTCGCGGTCATGCGCAGCTGCGGAGAAAATTCGTACTGGCCGTACATATCGAGGTAGGTGAACGACGCGACGTAGCAGTGCGGATTCGGATCTGTCAATTGAATGCAGGCAGGACCGTTCGATGGATCGACCCCATACATATGGCTGCGATAGTTGAGCGTCGCCCCGATGGACACCGGCTTCAAAGTCCAATCGAGCGTGAACGAGCCTCGCGTCCGCGGGGTGCCGGTGGCGCCGCTCAACGCCGTGGGTCCGACCGTACCCGCATAACGATACTCCGCGCCGTCGATGATTTGCGTGGATTCGATCAGGTAGGTGGCGTCGGCCTTGGCAGTGAGGGCGCCGTAGGCGCCGAGCGGGAACACCGTGTGCAGCTCCGCGTCGAATCCCGAGGTTCTGGACTCCGATGCATTGATGTACGGCGTTGCGTAGTAAATGATGGGGCCGGGATAGGTGGTGCCCGGCTGCTGCGCACCGCGCACGGCATTGACCGTGGGGTCGAGCGTCGAGCCGACGATCTCATTGGTGCGCTTGATGTTGAAATAATCCGCCGTGAGGTTGATCTCTCGGATGGGTTCGACGATGACCCCCAGCGTATAGCTTCTCGAATGCTCGGGTTTCAAGTTGGGATTCGCCGTCGACAACACGGCCACGTAGCCGGCGCCGCAATCGGAAGGCTTGTTCGCGAGACCGGGGCCGCAGCGCGCCGGGTCCAGGGGAGCGGTGGTGCTGGACGCCGCGCTGCTATTGCCGCTTTCGGAAATGCCGGGCGCGCGAAAGCCGCGAGCGAAGGTGCCGCGAAACGCCAATTGCGGAATTACCTTCCATTTCAGTCCGAATTTCGGCGTAAAGGCAGTGCCTGCCGTATTGTAGTGATCCACGCGCGCCGCCGCGCTGAGTTCCAGTTGATGAGTAATCGGCGCCGACAGTTCGGTGAAGGCGGCATAGACGTCTTGCGAACCTTTCGCGTAGAAACTGCCGTCCATCAAGATATCGCCCAGGGTCGCGTAGGGCTCACCGGGATTGTCGAGGCGGGTGAAGCGCGCATCCGCGCCCACGGCGAGCGCGAGGTCTCCGCCCGGCAATGGGGCCAGCGGCCGCGACGCGTTCGCGGAAAAGAAACTCAAGGTCGAGGTCGCGGTGTCGTGCGTTTCCGGGGCCAGAGTCTGGTACAGCGAAGGCGGATTCAAATAGGCATTTTGACCGACGCGGTACTCATCGCTCGCCAAGGCCGCGTTCAATGCGCTGGCGCGGACGAAGCCGGTATAGGTCATTCGAGTTGCCGCCTGCACGAAGCCGGCGCTCAAGGTCGTATCCCACTCGCCGAGCTGGGCGGTCACGTCCTCCACCAGTCGAATCACATCGGTTTGATACTTGGTGATCTGCACCGGAATGTCGGTGAGCGCGCCGTAGAACAGGGCCGGTTTGCCGATGTAGTTGGCAAAATTGGCGCCGTAAAAAGCCTGCGCCGCCGCGAAGTAGGGGCTCGCCGGATTGAACGGATTGTCCGGA
>Ga0137412_10003094_pt1 | contig 13280 bp, 12 predicted proteins | sample CZODoug2_1_16fun_FD_122160 | JGI IMG/M metagenome (GOLD analysis project Ga0137412, IMG submission 122160) | Vadose zone soil fungal communities from Angelo Coast Range Reserve, California, USA - CZODoug2_1_16fungal (Hybrid Assembly) | ecosystem: Environmental > Terrestrial > Soil > Vadose zone... | reverse complement strand
GTTAAAAGGATCACTTCGGGATCAGATTTCAGGATCAGATTTCGTCGACCCGATGGCAGGCGACCAGGCTGTCCCGGTACGGCAGCAGAAGCGGGACTTCGATGCGGCAGCGTTCGACGGCGTACGGACAACGGTTGTGGAAGGCGCAGCCCGGCGGCGGCGCCAGCGGCGAGGGCGGTTCGCCGGCGAGCATGATTTTAGCCTGGCGCTGCGCCGGATCGATGTGCGGCGTGCTGGCCAGCAGCGCGCGCGTGTACGGATGCAGCGGGCGGCTGAAGGTGTCGTGCTTGCTGCCGTATTCGACGCTCTTGCCGAGATACATCACCAGCACGTTGTCGGCGATATGCTGCACCACCGACAGATTGTGCGAAATGAAAAGGTACGTCAGCCCAAGTCGACGTTGCAGATCTCGCAGCTGATTGACAACCTGCGCCTGAATTGACACATCCAGGGCGCTCACCGGCTCATCCAGGACCAACAACTTCGGATCCAGCGCCAGTGCCCTGGCCAGGCCGATCCGCTGCCGTTGCCCACCGGAAAACTCGTGCGCATAACGATTTGCGTGATCGGGCGCCAGCCCGACCAACTCCAGCAGCTCGGCCACCCGGGTCGGACCGCCGGCCCGATAGCGGCCCTGCACCCGCAGCGGCTCGGCGACGATGTCGTGCACGGTCATTCGCGGCGACAGCGAGGCATACGGATCCTGAAACATGATCTGTACGTCCCGCCGCAGCGGCCGCATCTCCCGTGGGTGCAGCGTGGCCAGGTCACGTCCCTGGAATACGATCCGGCCGGCTGTTGGGTCGAGCAGCCGTACGATCAGCCGGCCCGTGGTCGACTTTCCGCAACCGGACTCGCCGACCAGGCTGAGCGTGTCGCCCTGCTCTAGTGACAGGTCGATGCCGTCGACCGCCCGGACCGCGCCGACCTGCCGGCGAAAGACGCCGCGGCGGATCGGAAAGTGCTTGGTGAGGTTTTCCACCCGGAGCAGCTCGGTCATGGCGCGACGCTCGCCGGGAAAAGAGCCGCCGGGTCGATCTCGATCAGCTTTTCGTGGAAATGGCAGGCGGTCTGCCGGCCATCGCCGATATCGGTCGGCTCGGGGCGCTCGGTGCGGCATTTATCGGCGGCAAGCGGGCAGCGCGGGTGAAACGGGCATCCCGATGGTGGTGCAAGCATATTCGGTGGGCTGCCCGGGATTGGCCGCAGCGGACCGTCCTCATCATCCAGTCGGGGCAGGCTGGCCAGCAGGCCCACCGTGTAGGGATGTCGAGGCGTGGCGAACAGCGGTCGTACCGGCGCCTGCTCCATGACCCGGCCGGCGTACATGACGACTACCCGGTCGGCCAGCTCGGCTATTACGCCGAGATCGTGGGTGATCAGTATGGTCGCCGCCTGAGTCTTCTCCTGCGCGGTACGAAGAAGATCCAGCACCTGCGCCTGAATTGTAACGTCCAATGCGGTCGTCGGCTCGTCGGCGATCAGTAGCTCCGGGTCATTGGCGATCGCCATCGCAATCATCGCGCGCTGGCGCATCCCGCCGGAGAACTCGTGCGGATACTGCCGGAGTCGCTGTGCCGGATTCGGCACGCCCACCGACTCGAGCAATTCCGCCGCTCGGGCTCGAGCTTGATCCTTCGACAGATCCGCATTATGCAATCGCAGCGCCTCCACGATCTGGGCACCTACCGACATCACCGGATTGAGCGTCGTCATCGGATCCTGGAACACCATCGCGATCGGCCCGCCGCGTATCGCACGCAGCCGGCGCGGCGCCATCGCCCGCAGATCCTCACCGTGAAAGCTGAGTCGGCCACTGCGAATATGCCCCGGCGGCTGCCGGATGAGACCCAGGATCGACATTGCGGTGACGCTCTTGCCCGACCCGGATTCGCCTACCACACCGACGATCTCACCCGAATCCACGGAGAACGTCACGCCGTCGACGGCGTGCACTGTGCCGTCCTCGGTGCCGAAATCGACGACCAGATCGGCCACTTCCAGGAGACTCATGACCGCCTCGGATCGACCGCATCACGCAAACCGTCACCGATGAAGTTGACCGCCAGCACGGTGATCGCCACCGCGAGACCTGGCGGCAGCCACAGCCACGGCATGCTCCTGATCACGGTGAGGCTCTGTGCGTCGGTGAGCATATTGCCCCAGCTCGGCTGTGGCGGTTGCACGCCGAGCCCCAGGAATGACAGTGTCGCCTCGAGCCCGATCGCCTGCGCCACACCCAAAGTCGCTACCACGCTGACCGGCGGCAGCGCGGCCGGAATAATGTGGCGGGCCATCAGCCACACCGGCCCGGCACCGACCGCGCGCGACGCCTGGACATATTCCTGCTCACGGAGGGACAACGTCACGCCGCGCACCAGCCGGCCGCACGTAGGCCATTGGAACAAGCCGATTGCCAGCACCATTGTGATCACGCTCGGCCCGAGAATTCCGGCGACCACGATCATCACGACGAGCGATGGGAACGACAGAAAGATGTCCGCCAGCCGCATCACGGTTTGATCGACCCAGCCACCGAGCAAACCGGCGAGGCTGCCGAGAACGGTGCCGATCACGACGGCGATGAGCGCTGCGGCAACCCCAACACCCAGCGAAACCCGCCCGGCGTACAACAATCGGGAAAACACGTCCCGACCGGTGGAGTCCGTGCCCAGCCAGTGCTTTTCCGATGGCGAGGCTCGGATGTGAAACAGGTCGATGGTGGTCGGGCTGTGTCCGGAAATCGGTCCGGCGAATACCGCGCCGATCACCACAACGAGGAGCACCCCGACACTCACCACGGCAATCCGGTGCCGAACGAAGCGGCGCACCGCGAGCCGAGCCGGCGACCGGCGGGCGGGTGCCACGGCAATATCGACGGCGGTCATCGGAGCCGCACTCTCGGATCGGCCACGGTGTAGAGCAGATCGGCCACCAGATTCGACAGCAGTACGAGAATGGCGATGATCAGTGCGAATCCGATGATCACCGAATAGTCCTGCTGCTGCACCGAGCTGACCGCGAGCTGACCCATGCCCGGCCAGGCGAACACCTTCTCGATGACCACCGCCCCGGCCAGTACGCCTGGCAGCGACAACGCGATAATTGTCAGCACCGGGATCAGGGCATTGCGGAGCGTGTGTCGGACCACCACCCGGATCGGCCCCGCACCCTTGGCCTCCGCGGTGCGCACATAGTCCGAGCCGAGCTCGGAAATCATGCTGCTGCGGATGTAGCGCATGAACGGCCCGGAATTGCCGAAGCCGAGAATCAGCGCCGGCAACAGAAGATGGCGCAACAGGTCGATCAACCCGGACGCGCCCGGGGTCGACATCCCGGCCGACGGCAACAGCTGGAAACGCAGCGTCAACACGTAGATCGCCAGCAGGGCAAGGAAGAACGCCGGGATCGAGACAGAGCCGAGACTGACGACCGTGGCTGCATAATCCACCGCGGTGTTGCGCCGGACCGCCGCGATGATGCCCAGTGGAAAGGCGATCAGCAGTGACAGCGCCAGCCCCACACCCATCAGCTCGATCGTCGGCCCGATCCGCTCGGACAGCAACGACGTGACCGAACGGCCACTGACCAGTGAATATCCCAGATTTCCGTGCACCGCATTGTCCAGCCAATGCCAATACTGCAGAAAAACCGACTGGTCGAGACCGAGCTCATGCCGTTTTGCCGCGATGAATGCCGCACTGCCGGAGTTGAGCTGGTCGGGCGGGATCATCATCTTCACCGGGTCGCCGGGCGCGGCGTGGACCAGCATGAAGATCGCGACCGTAATGAGCGCGAACACCAGCAGGTTGATCAGCAGCCGCCGCAGAATATACGCTCCCATCAGCTGGAGATGCTCCACGAGCCAGGATCCCAGAAGTTGGCTTCCTGCGATCCGCCCGCCACGAATCCCTTGATCCGGTCGTTGACCGCCCACAATCCTTTCGGGTCGTAGAGCCAGAGATAGGAAGCCTGCTTGTTCTCTTCGACCGCAGCCTGGTCGTACAGGTTCTTACGGGCTTGCGCATCGGTGGTGGAGTTGGCCTGCTTCAGCAACTTGTCCAGGTTGGGGTCGCAGAAGAAGACGATATTGCCACCGGCCGGAAATTGCTGGCCGCAGTCCACGATCACATCAACGTTCCACGAGTCGACCGCATAGTTGCCGCCGCCGAACAGCACCATGTCGTAGGTCTTTTTCTCGTAGCTGGGCAGGATCTGCGCCGCCTGCACCTGGGTGAGCTTCACCTTGACCCCAACTGCCTGCAGCTCGTTCTGCACGATGGTGGCCGTGGCGTCGCGGTCGCGTTGACCCGGAATCCATTCCAACGCGATCGTCTTGCTCGAGTCCCAACCGGCGGCCTTGAGCAGTTCCTTCGCCTTGCCGGGGTTGTAGTCATACTGGTTCAACCCGGCCGGCTGATTGTCCTTATAGAACACCGAGCTCTGCACGACGCCCTTGCCGGCCAGGACACTTTGCACGATCTGCTTGCGGTTGATCGCATAGGCGAACGCCTGGCGCACCCGGGCGTCCTTGAACATCGACTTGCTCTGATTGAGCCCGATGCGGATGAATCCGGCGCCCAGACTCTCCTTGACCGAGACGTTGCTCAGCCCCTGCACGGTTTTCAGGTCGGTCGGCGAAATCGAGGCAACGTCGATCCCGCCATTGCCCAGCTGCGCGGTCGCTACATCCGAAGTGAGCGGCTTGAGATAGATATTCTTAACGGACACATGCGAGCGGTACGTCGGATTGGCCTTCAACTGTACGTACTGATTGGGCTTGTAGGCCACGAACGTGTATGGGCCGATGCCGACCGTGGGGCTGCGGAAGAACTTGTCCTTGGCCACTTCGGCGACCGGATCCCCGCCGAGAATGTGCTCCGGCATGATGTTGATAGCGCCGAGCTGCGCCACCAGACCGTAGTTCGGCTTGGTGGCCTTGATGACGAACGTATCAGGGTCGGGCGCGCTCAGACCCGAGATCGTCTTGGCCTTCCCGGAGATGAACGCAGAGACACCCGCTACCGCGGCAAAGCTGCCGGCGGTCGCGCTGGTGCTTTTCGGGTTCGCCAGCAGTTGGTAGGTGAACAACACGTCCTTGGAGGTGAACGGCTTCCCATCGCTCCACTTGAGACCCTTGCGGAGATGGAAGGTGAACGTCTTGGCGTCCTTGGACACGTCGAAGCTCTCCGCCAGGATCGGCTGCAGCTTGTACTGCGGATCGACGCCAAGCATGCCCTGGTAGATGAAGGACATCACCTGGCCATCGGGACCACTGGCCGGGGCCAGCGGGCTGAATACGCCGGCGGGCTCCTGATACAGATAGACGTTGACCGTTCCGGCGGCGCCGCCAGTCCCGCCCGAGCTGTTGCTGCTTGTATTGTCGGTCGATTTCGGGCCGCTGCAGCCCGCGGCCAGCAGAGCGGCGGTGAGGGCAGCGCCGGCGATCACATGTCGTCTCATTGTGCTCTCCTATTTAACGGAATTACGGAGCGTGCCGAGCCCGCTGATCGTCACTGTCATTTCATCGCCGGCAGCCAGGAACTCGCCGGTCGCGGCGCCGACGCCGGACGGCGTGCCGGTCAGGATGACGTCACCTGGCTCGAGGGTGGTCAGCCGCGACGCATGCGCGATCAGCTCGGCAACGGAAAAGATCATGTCCTTTGTGGATCCGTCTTGCTTGACCAATCCGTTCAGGCGGAATTCGATCGTGCGGTCCTGCGGGTCGGGCACCTCGTCGGCGGTCACGAGATACGGGCCGATGGGCGCGAACCCGTCCAGCCATTTCCCGGCCAGCCAATCGAAGAACCAGACCGCCTTGTCCTCGACGTCGCGCTCGTACCCATAATCGACTGATCGCGCCGAGACGTCGTTGGCACAGCAATAGCCGGCGACGTGGTCGAGCGCATTCTCGATCGCGATTCGCTTGCCACCACGGCCGATCACAACTGCGAGCTCGGCCTCCCAGTCCACCTGCCTGCTGACATCGGGCAGCTCCACGATCGCGTCCGGGCCGACGATCGAGGTGGTTGGCTTGAGGAACAACCGCGGCGAGAGGCGCGATCGATCCAGCGGCGCAGCCCCGGACTCGGTGACGTGATCCTGATAGTTCGCCGCGACGGCCAGCAGCTTTCCCGGACGCAGCAGCGGGGCAAGCAGCTCAACCTCGGCTAAGTCGTACATGCCGAGTGCCGTCGCCGACGCGGGACTTGTCAGGAATGCCATGAGGTCGCCGTCGCCGAGCTCTCGTACCCGATCACCATCGACCTGTCCATGATGGACTGTCCCGGTTCGGCGGTACGTTGCGAGTTTCATGTCCGCTCCGGTGCTCCGCTGCGCAGCGACCGCTCGGCCGCCTCAATGACCTGGTGGGTATGCACCGCGTCGGTGACGGCGATGTCCGGCAAGCCGGTCTGAATTCCGCGGTGCAGCACGTCGAGCAGCGCGTCTATGGTGCCCGGGCCGATCCACCGCCGCTCTTGGGCGTCGGCGGTGTGCAGGTCGAGCGCGGGTTTCAGCGCGTCGACCAGCAGCACACCGTGCGATCCGCTGACCCGATACCGATGCTTGGTAAGGCCGCCCGGCTGGGTATCACGAGCCGCACCAGTGCGGCCGACGGTAATCGTGCCGGTGACGCCGTGGGCATAATCGAGCATTAACGCGACGAAATCATCGGCCTCGGAATTCCAGTATCGGCCGGATCGGGCGAATACCCGGGTCACCGACAAACCGAGCATCGCGTGCAGCACGTCGACCGGATAGAGCGCGAGATTGACCAGCTCACCGGTCGGCGCGACATCACCACCGGCGACGAGGAAATCCGCTTGCACGTTCCACGGGAGGCCGACCCGCCCGGCTCCCAGCGCCGCGGTTGCCGACCGGATCGAGCCGTGCAGGCGTTGGTGGTGCGCCGGGACCAGCACTCGTTTCGACAGGGCAGCCGCCTCGGCTATCGCCTCGGTCTCGGCCAATGACGCGGCCAGCGGTTTATCCGCCAGTACGTGCTTTCCCGCCCGCAGCAGCTGCGTGATGATCGCCGCTCGATGCGGCAATCCGACGGCGACACTGGCGACGTCGAAATCGGCCTGGTCGAACGACTCGTACTGCGGTACATCGAGCCGCCCGGCCGCCGTCTTCGCTGCGCTACCGGGCTCATCCGGGCCGGCGCACACGCCAACGACAGTGAATTCCGGATGCTTTTCAAAAGCCGGCCCGTACATGGCGGTCTGATGATCCTGGCCGCCGATACCGGCGAAACCGACGAGCAGGACCCTGCTCATGCGGTCTCCGCGAGAGGGAGTACGTCGGCGGGAATCACGACAGCACCTCGGCCAACGTAATCGGCTCGCCGGAGGCTATTGACCGCTCGGCCGCGACGCCCATGGCGACGGCGAGAACGCCGTCCTGCGGGCTCGTCGCCGGCTGCCCGCCGGCAATTGCGTCCAGCCACGACTCGAGCTGCACCGCGAACCCGTTGCGGCCGGCGGCTGGGACCGTGCTCGCACCACTTTCGCTGAAGAGCAACGACGATTCACCGTCCCATTCCTGGGCGAGCGTGCCGTCGCTGCCGTAGACCGACACGTCGCGATGGGCGAATGATCCCGGTCGGTGCGCCCGGCTCATCTCACACACGGCGGTGCCGCCATTCTCGTAGCTGACGACCATTTCCAGATAGTCATAGATCTCCAGCTCGGCGGCCGTTTGCTTGCGGCCGCGGGCGAAGACACTGATCGGCTGGTCGTCGAGCCACCACGTGACCAAATCGAGCAGATGTACGCCGTTGTGCAGGGAATGGCCACCGGAGCGGGCCGGGTCAAGAATCCAGGACCGCCAGTCCGGCCAGATCCAGCCGCCGAGAATTGCGAGGCGGGCAAATACCGGCCGCCCGATCGCGCCATCCTCAATCGCGTCCTTGACCGCCCGGCCGTAGTCGTAGCAGCGATGCGTGTGCGCCACCGAGAGCACCCGGTCGGTCGCCGCAAAGTGCGCGGCAAGCGCCTGCGCATCGGAAACCGTGGTAGCCAACGGCTTTTCCACCAGCAGGTGCTTGCCCGCGGCGGCCACCGCAATCCCGATCTCGGCGTGGCTGTCGTTGGGCGTACAGACGACGACCGCGTCCACCTCCGGCCAGGTCAACGCGGCGGTCAGCTCGGTGTCCCACCGGACGCCGCCGTGCGATCCTGCCGACGCGGCGGCTCGATCGGCCACGGTGTCGACCAGCCCGACCAAGCTGGCCCGACCGGATGCGGACAACGCCCGAATGTGTTCGTCCGCGATGAAGCCCGCCCCCACGACGAGAACGCCCAGTGTCATCGATTGCCTCACCTACTGGGTCACGGAACGATATTCCATGTGGGCTGAAATCTTGACGGACGGGCGTGACTTATGTCAAGCGTTTCCTGTACGACATGGAATGCCTTGCCATGTTGCTTCCCCGTAACATAGCCTCGGGCACGTGCTTGGAATGCATTTTCATGTCCCGAAGGACGGCTATGTCATCCGCTGAATCGGTCATCTCCGTGACCAATCGGTCACCGCGCGGCCAACGCCTGGCCGATGACGCGGCAAAGGTCCTGCCCGGCGGCGTCAACTCGGCGACCCGCTATATCGGCGAGCCGTACGCGTTCGCCGGCGCGGACGGCGCATACCTCACGGACCTCGACGGCCGACGTTATCTGGACTACCACGCCGCATTCGGCGCGATTCTGCTCGGCCATAATGTGCCGGTTGTCGACGACGCGGTCCGGGCCGTTATCGGCCGGCGGGATCTCACCGGGCTTGGCGTGACCGAGCTGGAGGTCCGGCTCGCCCAGCGGGTCACCGAGATCATGCCGTCGGCGCAGATGATGATCGCGACGATGAGCGGCTCCGAGGCGACGGCCCAGGCGATCCGGCTCGCCCGCGGTGTCACCGGCCGGTCGCTGATCATCAAATTCCAGGGCGGGTTCCACGGTTGGCACGACTCGGTCGCGCGCAATGTGATTTCTCCGGCGGAACGTGCCTACCGGGTCGATCCACTCTCCGCCGGCATTCTCGACTCGGCCCTTGACGCGACGTTGATCGCCGAATTCAACGACCTGAATTCTGTACGCGCGCTCTTTGAGGCGCATCACGAGGCCATTGCGGCCGTTATTCTCGAGCCAATCCCGCACAACGTCGGCGCACTCGTACCCACCCAGGAATTCGTGACCGGCCTGCGCAAGCTGACCACCGATCGTGGTGCGGTGCTCATCTTCGACGAGGTGATCACGGGCTTCCGCCATGCGCTGGGCGGATACCAAGAAATCTGCGGCGTGACCCCGGACATCACCACGTTCGGAAAGGGCATGGCGAACGGTTATCCGATCGGCGGTGTCGCCGGCCGCCGGGATCTGATGGAGCATTTCGACGGCCGTACCGGCGATGTGCTGTTGGCCGGCACATTCAACGGAAATCCGATTGCCTGCGCCGCCGCGATTGCCACGATCGACTATTTGCGCGACAACCCGGATTTCTATGTACGTACGCATTCGCTTGGGGATCAAATGCGGGACGGGCTGCGGGATATCGTCGGCGAGCTCGGCATCTCGGCGACAATCGCCGGCTTCGGCGGGATCTTCGTACTGTATTTCACCGAAGGGCCGATCAGCGGATACCGCGACCTGCTGCGCAACGACAACAATGCCTACATTACCTTTCACCGCCGGATGACCGACGCCGGCTTTCTCATGCTTCCATTGTCGCTGAAACGCAACCACATCTCGGGCTCCCATACCGCCGAGGACGTCGATCGGACCCTCGACGCCGCGCGCACGGTCCTGCGCGGAATGCGCTCCGACGGCCTCATCTGAATCTCATTCCGCGCGAACGTCACGTTGGTGCGGATAGAGTGCCCCAACTCCCCACTCGCGGAAAGAACCAGCCCGCGCCGTTCCGCACGAACGTCACGTTCGCGCGAATAGAGTGCCCTAACCTCCCGCTCGCGGAAGGCGCCTCGGCAGCGGTTCATGATCGTGAGGCCGAACCCCCATCTTCCGACGGTTTCGCCCTCACGATCATGAAGCCCTGCAACTAAACCGGAGCCAATGTGACATTCGTGCGTTCTACGCGTACCGATGTGACATTGGCTCGGGAATTCGCGCAAGTTGAGACGGCGGTGCGCGGGATCGTCGGCCGGGCGTGGCAGACTGGCGCGCGAGAGGTGAGGAGGTGCCCGTGACCGCGCTGCCGTATGCCGGCGTGTCGCCGGCGCCGTTCACCGTGGCCCGGTATGCGGCGCTGGGCGAGGAGGACGACCGACTGCAGACCCGGTTCGAGCTGCAGGAGGGCAGCATCGTGGTCGGGCCGAGCGCGCGCGCTGACCACCAGATGGCGATGGGCAGGCTGATCCGTCAGCTGCACGAACAACTGCCCGCCAATGTCGCGCTCCTACACGCGATCGACGTCGACCTTCAATTGGTGCCGCCTGATGCGCCTGGTTTCGTGCGCCGACCGGACCTGATTGTGATCCGCGCAGACGCGCTAGAGCGCCTGCGCGCCACGGACGAGCTGGTCACGGCGGCCGATGTCATCCTGGTTGTCGAGATCCTCGCGCCGACGTCGGTGCGGACAGACACCGTAATCAAGCGCGGGGAGTACGCCGACGCCGGGATTCCGTACTATTGGATCGTCGATATCACCGCCCCCGCTTCGCTCACCGCCTGTCACCGGACCGAGGAATTCGGTTACCAGGACCCGGGCGCGGTCACCGGCGAATTCCGCGCCATCGAGCCATTCCCCGTACAGATAGATCTCACGAAGCTTGGCTAGTCGCGTTGTTGTCGTGGGCGCCGGGCTGGCTGGGCTGCGCTCGGTCCAGGAGCTGCGCAAACAGGGATTCGACGGCGAGATAACCGTCATCGGTGCCGAGCCACACCGCCCGTACGACCGTCCGCCGCTGTCCAAGAATCTCTTGCTCGGTCGGGTCGAGCCCGACGACATCGGGCTGCTTACCCCGGAGGACGAAAAGACCGCCGACTGGCTGCTGGGCCGCACGGTTACCGCGGTCGAGCCGGCGGCGGTCACCCTCGACGACGGGGAGCGAATCACCGCCAACGGCATCGTGCTCGCCGCCGGCGCCCGCCCCCGCCGACTACCGCTACCGGACCTGCCGGGCGTACACACGCTGCGCACGGTCGAGGACGCGCTCGCATTGCGCGCCGCGATCCGCCCGGGCGCCCGGCTCACCATCGTCGGCGCCGGCCTGATCGGATCCGAGGTCGCGGCCGCGGCCAGCACCCTCGGCGCCACGGTAACCGTACTCGAGGTCGATTCCGAGCCGTTTGTCCGGTTATTCGACCCGTCCGCGGCGGCGCTGCTGCGCGCCGAGCACGCCGAGCACGGGGTCACGATCCATCCCAGCACGGCCGTCACCGACGTCGGCGGCGCCGGCCGGGTCGAATGGGCCGGCCTGCCGGACGGGACCCGGCTGCCGACCGACGTGCTGCTGGTCAGCGTCGGGGCGGTCCCCAATATCGAGTTCCTCGCCGGCTCGCCGGTGGCTTGCGATCGCGGCGTGCTCACCGACGAGTTCGGCCAGACAAATGTCGATCGCGTCGTCGCCGTCGGCGATATTGCCCGCTACCGATCGGCTGCAGGCGAACCGGTCCGGTACGAGCACTGGACGAACGCCCGGGACATGCCGCCGACCGCGATTGCCGCGCTGCTGGCCCAGCTGAACGGCGGCGCAGCGCTGCCGGCGGCCTACGATCCGGTGCCCTACTTCTGGTCCGACCAGTACGGCCACCACATCCAGCTCGCCGGCCAGGTCCGACCCGGCGACGACATCGAACTCCTCGAGGGCAGCCTTGCCGAACGCCGATTTGTGCTGCAACACCGTCGCGACGGCCGGCCGGTCGCCGTGGTCGGCTGGGACAGTCCGCGGATGTTCAACCGATTGCGCAAGAGTCTGCGCCGATCGGCATAGAATACGAATCCGTCCCCAGGTAACAGCACGCCGGCATCGCGGCTGGCTGCCAGCGCGGCCCATAGGAGGAACGACCGGATGCGGACACCAGACTCATGGGTCGTCGTCGGCCTGGACAACGGCGGTACGAGCAACAACGCCACAGTGCTCGACGCCGGCGGCCGGTTTCTGGTCGATCGGCTGGTCGAGACGCCCAGCTGCGTGCTCGATGGCCCACAGGTCGCGATTCCGGCCCTCGTCGAGGCGTTGGACAATGTGCTGACCCAGCTGGAGATTCCGCGCGGCGCCGTCCGCGCGGTCGGTCTCGATACACCCGGTCCGGCCAGCGCCGACGGCGTGATGTCGTCCAAGGGCGCCACGAATTTCTCCGCGCCGGAATGGCACGGCTTCGATTACCGCGGCGCGCTCGCCGAGCAGTTGGCGCTGCCGGTCATTTACAACAACGACGGCAATGCCGCCGCGCTTTACGCTCACCACACCCGATTCGGCGAGGCTGCCGCGGCGCATTCCTCGATATCGGCGATCGTCGGCACCGGATTGGGCGGCGGGGTGATCGAGGGCGGCCGGGTCGTCCGTGGCGCGGCCGGGATGGCCGGCGAGCTCGGTCACGTACAAATTCCGATGCAGGGCCTGCTCGAGGACGATCAGCCGCTCCCCCACTGCAACTGCGGTTTCGAGGGCGACGTCGAGAGCATCGCGTCGCTGACCGGCATTACCAACAACCTGTTGCCGTATTGGCTCACCCGATTCGACGGGCACGAGCTCGGCCGGGTGTCGCTGGACAAGGCGGCCAAGCTGGTCCGCTCCTACGGCGAGAACGCCGACCCGATGGCGCTGAAGATCTTTGAGCAGCAGGCGATGGCGCTGGGTCGGCTCAATACATTGGCGGCGAATTTCTTCGACCCGACCGCATATTTCCTCGGTGGCGGCGTGGTCGAGGCGGCGCCGCATTTCCGTGAATGGTTCCTGGCGAAGGTACGGGAACACTCCGCGCTTCGGGAGGAACAGGAGCAGGTCGCGATCTTTGCGCTCGTTCCCGATCTCGATATGGCCGGGGCGCGCGGGGCGGCCGTGGCCGCTCTCGAGTCCGTGCAGGGTGCCGACAATCCACCGCCGCTGACCCCGATAAAGTCCTGATCGTTCCGCGCGAACGTGACATTCGGGCGGAATAGCTCCGGGGCGGTTGTCGAGTGAACGAGAAGATCGGGCACTCTAGCCGTACCAACGTCACGTTCGCGCGGAATGAGGCGCGGGATTACAGCTGGCCGAGGTAGAACCGGGTTCCCTGATCGTCGGTGCATTCCGCGGTCGTTCCGTACGGGTGGGTTTCCGGTTC
>Ga0137412_10003093_pt1 | contig 13281 bp, 11 predicted proteins | sample CZODoug2_1_16fun_FD_122160 | JGI IMG/M metagenome (GOLD analysis project Ga0137412, IMG submission 122160) | Vadose zone soil fungal communities from Angelo Coast Range Reserve, California, USA - CZODoug2_1_16fungal (Hybrid Assembly) | ecosystem: Environmental > Terrestrial > Soil > Vadose zone... | reverse complement strand
TGCGGCCCATCCCGATGATGTAGTCCCGTGGAGTGAGGTAAAGGACTCCGCGCTCACTCGCATCCGGCGATGAGCCTATCGGCATCGTTTCGTCATTCTGCGCGCGCAGAGTTCATCGAAGCGGCAGCATGGTACGAAAGTGAACGGCAAAACCTGGGCGTCGAATTCATTGCCGAAATCGAACGCTGTGTGGCCGCCGCCGCTGAGCGGCCAATGACCTACACAGCGGTTTACAAGGATGTTCGCCGTGTCGTCGCCAAGCGATTCCCGTTTAGTGTGTACTTCCGCGCGGAAGCTCATCGTATCGTCGTTTTGGCCGTTTTCCATGGCAGCCGGGGCCCCGCGATTTGGCGGCACCGGACTTGGTGAACGACGAAGGTAGACCTGGATGCGGCGCACCAGAAAATGACCGAGAATGCGCACAAGCACCCGGTCGAGAGTGCGCGGGCTCCCTCATTCCGACAATGGCGATCCAACTATGCGAATGACCTCCAAATCACGGATGCTGGAACTCGCCTTGATGGCTGCGACGGCTGGATTGACGCAAGGCTGCGCGACGCTTATCAAGGGTTCGTCTCAATCCATCCCGGTGTCGTCCGATCCGCCTGCGGCCGACATCTTGCTCGACGGTAAGTTGGTGGGCCAAACACCCAAGACTTTGGCCCTGAAGCGCAACAACAATTACCTCATCACCATTCAAAAGACGAGCTTTGAGCAGCAATCCGTGCCTGTTGTGAAGGAGATTGGCGGAGCCGTGTGGGGGAATGTGCTCGCCGGAGGGTTGGTTGGATGGGGCGTGGACGCGGCGAGTGGCGCGCAATACAACCTGCTACCTGCTTCAGTGTCCGTCAAGCTCGTGCCGGTCAACACCGTTGTGAAAGGCATGGCGGCCGATGACTCCAACACCTTCGTAAGCAAACTCAAGGCGTTGGACCAGCAACACGATGCCAAGCAGATATCGAACCAGGACTATGTGAACGGCCGGTTGGAACTCTTCAAGAAATACATGCCAGAGGCGTTGCCCGCCGACAGTGCGCCGCAGCCGAAATGATGTGAATCAGCGACGGTGATCGCTACTTGCGCAGCGCCTCCGACTGCAGGACCGCGGCTTGAAACTTTTCCAAAGCATCGCGCGACGCTCGTTCGCCCGCCGCTGAAAAATCCGATTTGAGGTCGGAGAATTCCGCATGGCCGGTGCCTGTCGACGATACAGTGGCCACTTCGCGGCCCGCCACGTCGGTGAATTTACAGGAGAGCTGGACCGTGAAATCGGTTGCCATCCACGTAAAAACTCCGTTGGAGGATGACGTCGTCGTGATCTCCGGGATCGCGATGAGCGTCAGTGAATGCTTGGCAATGGAGTTGACGTCGCTCAGCGTGCTCAATAAATCCACGTTCTGGAAGGTGTTGCCAAATACCTTGTACAGGCCGGTCTCCATGTCGGCATAAGGGCGATAGGAGACCTTGTCCCCACCACCGCCCGGCGTCGTCACTTCCTTGGCGCGATTGTCCGGGGATATATGCAGGCCGATATTCTTGGGGATGGGTGTGGCGCCAGCAGGCAACGCAAGCCCCGCGATATCCGCTCTTATGGTCATCTGGTGAGCGCAGCCGGCCGCCATTATCACCACTGCCATCATGAATCCTAGGCGTAAGCTCTGCATGTCATCCCCTCCCTGAAGCTTTATTTCAACGCTTCGATGAAGGCCGGATCGGCGTACAGCTCCGCCAGAAGCTTTTGCACAATGACCGGATAACGGGCTTGCGCGCGGGGAATCGCGACGGCCCCCACGAATGAGGATTCCCACACATCGTGAATGGTCTTCACCTGATCATACTTCATCTCGCCTGCGCGTTTGACGATGAAGCGCGCTTCCAGATCGCCGGTGCCCGAACCGACTGCGGGAATGTTGACGTCGTTTTTTTGCAAGGCACCCGAGATTTCGATCTTCGCATCAGGAGCGAGCCTGCCCGCGAGTTCCAGATCCTGCCTCAACGCTTCCGCGATGTACTTGGCATACGAGGAATCATAGGGCGAGGCAAGCGAGCTGCCGCGAATCGAGATGGGATTGGCGTTACCCTTGCCCGGCGTTGATTCAAACGTCCCAACCTTCACGGGCTGCGTGTCGGCATCCTTGATCTTCTGCACATTGTCGATCGATGCCGTGTAACGAGGCGCCATCATCGAACAGCCGCTCGATAACGTGATCGTCGCCAGACACAAGGGTAGGAGATAGCCTCTATTCATGGTTGTCGCTCCCTGCGGATTTTTTTGAAACTCTTCTTGTCAGCAGTATATACGCCCCTGTTGCGGAAGATCGAGCGCGATTAGGACCGCAGCGTCGGGCAGCACCTGAGCACGGGGGCCAGATCACATCCGGGCCGAATAGCTCGCGCGCCTTTTCACCCACGACCGCACTATCTCTGGCCTGTCGCCAGATGGTGGCATTGTCAGGATCAGCAGTGTCTGGGCCATGTTTCTCCAACCACATACGATCGAACCGAAAAGTTTTCTCAATCGCGGAGAATAAGCGGTCGGTGTTCCACCCAAAAATCCTCATAATGCAAATCGGGGATTTAGCTGCTTTGTTCCCTCCCTTACGAGAGGTAGACGAAAATGAAGGCCAAGCCCGGAAAGCATATCGAGCAATGTGTACGATCCCGGCGCCGAAGGCGGCCCCGGTCCTTTGTCGTTTGATCCGGAAAAATACCGAACATATCTTGCCGAGACTGGTTGGAGCGAGAAGGTCCAGGACGAGTGGCTTTAGACGCTTTGGAACATGATGGGCACGTTCGTGGATCTTGCCTGGGGCACCGACTCTGTTCAGACCGTTTTAAAAACGGAGACGCCCTCGTCGCTCGAAGACTTACAGCCTAAGGCCCAATGGACTTCGAACCCTCGCAACGTCCGTAAGTCATTAAGAAAGACCGGGAAACGCCGCCGAATATAGCGATACCAAACTTGTGAATTTCCGGCCGTAGAAGCGACCGAATTTTCGAACCCCTGAAATTTCTTGCCTTTACAGAGCCTTGCGAAGCTCGTAAGGCAAGCGCGTAGGAAGTGGCGTCCCTAAGGGGAGAAAGTTCGAACCAACTCTTTGAAATCCTTGAAGAATGGAATGACTATCTCGAGCGCGAGCATGCACTCGCACGCCAACAGCCGCCGCCATGATAGGTGGGCAACGCCGCAATGTCTCCAAGGGGTTTCCGGGGAGTTTCAGGCTTTACCTTGACGAATCTAGCCGTCAGGTTAGTCCCCAGTTTTGGCGTTGGGTGCTGCGGAAATTCCGGCCGAAGCCATTCACTACAATCATGAAATGACGTAGTCGCCACGGATGGGCGCTGGGTCAAAACCTTCCTGATCGACAAACTTTCCGTAGCGCCGGATAGCCGGCAATAGCACGGCGTCGGCATGCTGACATCCTGTAAATCCCGGATCCCGCTGCCCTGCCTTGCGCGCCGCTTCGGGATCATGCCCACCTTCGGCTTCAAGGATTTGCAGAAGTATCCCGTATCCCGGTTTCCAGGCCTCGGCGCATTCGAAGCTTCCTCGCAGCCGCGCGACGATAGTCATGCCGGCGAAATCCAGGTCGCCGTAAAAGGCAACGGGCACCTCCGACCCTTCTCGCAATAACCAAGCCTGAAAACGATCTGCCTCCGCTTGCGAGGGCAATGCTGAGGCGGCAAAGTACACACTGGCTCCATCGCGCATACGCAGACGCTTTGCCGAGCAGAGATATCCGCTGGCATAGATCAGCGCCAGCTTTGCAGTTGCCACCGGACGACGCCTTGCGAGCGATTCAAACGTCGTCGAGTTCTCCACAAAAAGAACTCCCTCGAACGCAGTAGCCGGCAAGTGCACCGAGAGCTGCAACGGCATCGCAGGAAAAGGGCATTCCTCCTGCTCAAGGACAGCCGCGATCAGCGATTCCTTCCCATCCAGTACCTTGGACTGCGCGAAGAACAGGCGGCTCGCGACCTCGCGCAGTAGCAAGGGCTCATCCGTCAGCGCTCGAACGCCGAGCAACCGCTCCGCGACGAGCACGGGATCGTAATCCTGTAAAGACAAGCTATTGCTTAAAGCTTCTTCGAGAGCTGGATGTTCAGGCGGCAGGAGCTCGGCGAGTCGGGAGTGGAATCGATGCTGCCAGCTGGGCGTGAGGTCAAGGGACCGGTTTGCGAGTTCTCTAAGTGCCGCCTCGTCCCCCAATACGGCGCGCGGATTCCGATAGTAGCCTGGTTCATCCGATCGATTTCTGTCCGTGATAATCTGGATCCAACCCGCCTGCGCCAGTTTTTCAATGAGCGACCATTGGTAATCACATTCCCGCGCGCTACCTGTAAACAGCCCTGGTATCGTGTCTGCGTTTAGTCGCAATCGAGGACTTCGAACGCGATCTTTCGGGCCTTGGTCGATGCGGTCCAGAAACACGTTAGCAATCGCGAGCACGGTGGGCTCGCGCTGCCACGCCAGCTTCTCGGGCTCGCTCACATTCCCTCAAGCTCGGCCTGCGCGCCGGGATTCTTGGCAAAGAACTCTTCACGAGCGCTCTTTGCCGCTCGGTCCCGCGCAGCCTGCCAGAGCCTCTGCATGGCTTCGGGCTTGAGATCCTTTTCCTGCACCTCACTCGCCTTCCATTCGCGGCCGTCGGCCAGGATCGCGGGTACCTTGGCAAACGTAAACTCCTTCTCGAATTCAGGTTTGACGGAGCCGGAGTTGGAAGTCGGCATAGCCACGATGAACTGGACCTTCAACGCCTGCCGGAGATACCGAATGACCGCGCGTCGCCTACTCTCGTCCATCTTGGCGAAGGCCTCGTCCGACAGCATGAGTCGCAGGTGCGTGCCTTCCTTAGTGAAAAAACGCAGCGCGCTGGAAAGCACGGCGCTGCGCACAATGTAAAAGGGTGTCTCCAGCTCACCGCCCGATCCGGTTCCCCACTTGGACAATGGGACAGGGTCACCGCTGCCAGAGTGCCTCCAAATCTCATACGTGCGGTAGTTGCGATAGTCGGCGATTTCCTTGAGGCGCTTATCGGCTCGCTCGCGATTCTTATCCAGGAGAAGCGCCTTCAACGTATCCCGGACTTTCGCTAGGTCTGGGCTCAGTGTCCCTTCGTCGAAAATACTCCGTTGCGCCAAGTCCTCGGCGCTGTCGTGAACCGCGCTGAAGAAGCGGTAGTAATCCTCGTACTCAGGAACCCATTTCCAGGCGAGGTCGAAGCGGTCGCTGCCGAAGGTGAGGTGTTCGAGCTCACGGTTGAGCTCACGGAGAGCGCCGACGCCCGCATTGACCCTGCTGTGGATCTTGAAGCAGAAATCGCTGGTAAAGACGTGATTGAACCGGCCCTCAGCGTCCCGCAAGCGTTCGCGATTTTGAGCGATGCCGATATCGCGCTGGAGTTTCAACTGTCGCTCAATCTCAGTCAGCAATAGCGCGAGCCAGCGTACGACGGGCTCGAAGTTATCCATGTTCAGTCGCTCGCGTTCCAGGGGGATACGTTCTGGCTCACGAGCGTTGGCGTTGTAGTCGCCGAGCGTACCGAGGAACGCCCCGTAGTTTTCCGCCGCGAGAGCGGATGCTGTCCCCATATTGGAGGCAAACGCCCGCTCCGCGATGGCGCGGTCGGCGGCGAGCCCCTCCGCTCGAGCACTGAGCGTCGAAGCTCCGATGCGATGACCAGCGCATTCTTCGAGTAGAACAAAACGTGCAAAGCGATTCGCTGCGTCGGCACGCTTGCCTGGAAGATTCTGACCGAGCTCGTCGGCTAGCTTCGTCTTATCCTCGGCGGCTTTGCCACGGATCTCCACACTGGCAAGCAGCTGCCCGCGCCGCTGGTCGAGCGCCTCGATCTCGCCTTCGAGCGCTTCGAGCGCCGCCTGCAACTCCTTGGCTTCGGCGAGATCCAATCTTGCAAGTGCGGTGATCGCCTCGCTACGAACAATCGCACAGTGAGATAGGCCATGGATCGCCGGATGAGCGTCTGCAAGCGAAAGCTTGCGCAGACTGCTGGCAATTGCTCTCAGATCGCGGAGATTCTTTTGCTGATCTTGTATCTGTTGCCGCGCGGTACGGTACTCGGCCTCTGTCCTACGACGCGCACGCTCACGGGCCTCATGGCCCAGCGCCAGGTTCTCATCATCCATCCAAGCGACGAACATGGCGTAGTTAGCGGCAGCATGGCCGTTGGCGGTAATTCCCCGGTTGACGTCTCGCAGGGTCTCGGTGTTAGTCACCTTCATGACGTTGCCGTACGCCGCACGCATGTAGGCTTCCGCTGTCGGATGCGCGATGATCAGTTCTTCGACTATGGAACCTCGAGGTAGCTCGCGATGTCCAGCGTCTCGAATTGCACGTCTCCCCTGGATGATCTTCACCCGTTCCTGCGGAAACTCCTCGCGCAGGAATTCTATGGCATCCCGCTCGGCGTCCTCTTCCACGACGATAACGAAGCGATTTTCCCCGATGAAACCTTCGATCGCGTTCTGCCAGACGCTGCCGGGTTTGACTTCGATGAGTTCGGCCAGTACTTGAGGTTTGGCGTGCGGAAAACGTGCCGCTATGGCTACGAGGACGCGCGCGACTTTCGGGGGCAGCGCGGCGCGGCCCGACTCGAGACGTCTCAGGGTTGCTGCTAAGGATTCTTCGCGCAATTGTAGGGTATTGATGTCCGTCTGCAAGTAAGCGCTCTGCCGTTCGCAGGCACCAGCAAAACTTGCTTCGTCGCGCATCAATGAATCGAAGAGTCGGACGGCAGGCTGCGCGAGTGCCTCGGCATCACGCGTGAGAGAGGTGGTCTCTTCGACGGGAAACCCCTCCTCCGGCAACGCCGCAATACCAGCACGAAGACGTTGGGCAGAGAGCCGGCGCGCAGGACCGAGCGTTTCACGCACGGCAACCTGTGCACCACGCAGATCTTCCGAAAATGCCTCCGCCCCGAAACCGTCGATGTTGCGCCCCCATTCGACAAGCGTTGTGACGGATTGGAGCCATTGGGCGACGAGCTGGGCGTGCTCAGTCCCCTGCCGTTCGGCCTCGGCGAGTTCTCTCTTGAGCCGCTCGTGCTCATCCCAGGCTGGGATCTCTTTGAGCTTGGCTCGCAAGGCAGTGGCGTTTCGATTCAGTGCATTGAGCTGACGAGCGAGATCTTCGGCCTGTGAGCGAATGCGCGCTTGTTCCGTCAAAGCCTGGCTCGCTTCGGAGCGCAAGCGTGCCACATCCTCTTCATCGCAAAGTACCGCCCGGCGTGCCGCCGCGGCTTGCTGTATCAGATGATCCGCAAGCGTGTCCAGCGTGCGTCCGCCTTCGGCCTGACCGCGCTCCAGGCGCTCAATATTGTGGTTCAGGCGCTCTGCCTCATCGGAAAGCTCACGTATATCGCGTAGCAGATCGCCAACCTGGCGCAGGTCTTCCGACAGGTCTTGTTCCTCCAGTAACTCGCCTCTAACGAGCTCATCGATCGAGCCCACGGGCTTGTAGGCCATGGCCTTGACGATAGCGCGGGCAGCGCGCAGTGCCTCCGGTTCGGATACGTGCGCGTGACCGCGGAAGGCGCCATAGAGCGCTCGCAAATAGTCGCCTTTGTCTTCGGCGAAATAGCTAACGGTATCGCGGCCGAAGCGTCGTTGCAGGTGCGCCCAGAACTCGCGCACTTCGACGACGTGTACTTGGCCATCAAGCTCGAGGTTCTCGCGCATGAAGTCCGCCATCTGTAGAGCGCGGTTTCTGGCAATATAGAGACCGAGACGAGACTGGTCCGCCCGATTCGCAATCGCGATTGCTTCGACAGCCACGACCGCAGTCAAGGTTTGAGCCTCATCCTCGCCTTCCGACGGCTCGAAAATGCAGGCAAGGTACGTATGCGCGGATTCCCGCGCAAGCTGAGTCCCTTCGCGACCCAGGCAGTAGTCCGGCAGGGTGCGCTTCTCTTTCTTACGTGAGGTTTGCGTGGTCTCTTCCTGTCCTGGGTTGTAGAAGAACACGCCGGCGTAGGTGGCCGTAAGCACCGTTTGAATCGCGTCCAGAAGCGTAGATTTTCCCGAACCTGTCTCCCCGGTGAGCAACGTCATGTCCGGAAATACCCACTCCCGGTTGTCAACGTTTGCCCAATTGAGCGTGACCAGCCGCGCGAGGCGCATCGGTCAGTCTTCCTCGCCCAAGGGCTCGCCTTCGCGGGGTTCTTCGACTGCAGCTGGCGCCACAGCATGCCCGGCCAGCACGGACTCGAGTATCCCCTCATTGACCAGCGAAAGAATGCTGCGCTGGATGGCGATGAAGCTGTCGGGCATACCGACGCGGGACTCCTCTGGTAGGCGCAGGATGCGATGCATGCGCAGCTCTCTGAAGAGAGTCTGGCGCTCAGCGCTTGATCGCGGTAGCTGAAGACCCAGCGTCCCGGCCATCGCTTGCGCCACTTCCTCGATCGTGACAGTCACTTCGTCTTGTGCGTTGACATTACCTTCCTGCACGGCTTTGCCATACAGAAAACGCAGAGCCAGCAGCGCGGCGGCAAATTCTCGAGACAAGCGTGCGCGAAGGCGTTTGGTGACTTCCTGTGTGCCTTCCTCAGATTCGCCTTCGGTGGCACCAGGAGGAAACAGGCGCAAGATCCGAGCGTCCCGGTCATGAGTCAGCCGAAACCCGGCCAGGTTAAAATAGTCGTTGAGGATTGGCTCAATTCGTGAGGCATCGTCGTAGAGCCGTCCCTCCTCCTCGCTCCAGGGACGATACAACGCACCTGTCGCATAAAGCCGGCCAATGAGCTGACGGAAACGATGCAGGGTGACACTCGTATCGGCCAGGCGAGCCTCAAGTTGGGTTTGCAAGGTATCGGTCACGCACGATGCTCGAATAGCAGGTCCTGGGTTTCGAACGTGACGGTGTCCGCACGCTCGTCCACCCGTTGAGCCTTGAACCGCTCCCGGCCCTCCACACCTTCGACGGCGCTCAGCATGTGCATAGCATAGAGGGCTTCGAGCGCAGTCGTCTGCGGCAACGAGGACAAACGCACGCCTCGCGGGTGCAGCAAGAGCGCGTGGCCCAGCGATCCGAGCACATCGTCTGTCGTAAAGTCGAATGCAGCGGCCGATGCACGGCGCTCAGCGGCTGCTAGCCGGCCTGCCAGAGTCAACTTAGGCGGCGCGAGCAACGCACTAGCGCGTCGGCGCGCGCTCGGTGCATCGACCTTCAAAGTTTGCGGATCGATCAAACGTATGCGCGTCAGTGCAAAGCGAGATGCCAGAGCATCGAGTAAGCGGGCCTGTCGATCGGGCTGCGCTTCCTTGATGGCGTCACATGCGCGGCCCACTGCGCTCATCCCAAAAGACGTCTCCATCGCCATCACTTGGCGCAGCAGACTGGTAAATCGATTGATGTAGTTGCGCATGGCAGTGCGCAGCTCGGGGAGCTTGCGCTCGCAGGCGGAGTCGACGGCAGCCTCGATCTGACGCAGGAGCCATGAGAGGGGTCGGCTGCGTGTGTCTTCGGAGGCGAGCCACGGGGCACGCTGCAACAATTGAGATTCGGTGTCGGTCAAGCGCGATGCCGGCAGACGGCGGATGTTGTCGAGCAAGGCAAGGATTTCGTCGCGATGGCGTTCGGCGTTGTCCGCCACCAGTCGCGCGGCAAACTCCGAGCGGAAGCGGTTATCCAGGAAATCCGCGAATTCAGTCCAGGCGAGCTTGCGTTCGATAGCGTCGCGTGCAAGCCCACGTACCAGAGCGGTAAAATATTCGACGTCTTCCTGCAGGTCGGCGGTTACCCGATTGGCATAGTCCCAGGCGTCCAGCAAGTCATCAGGGTCGTAGGCTCGCAGGAAGGCGGCCAGGTGACCCTTTGCCGACCGCATGTTGCGCTGCCGGGTCTTCGAGCGTGGGCGATCCAGCTGCGCGAGTGCGCCTGTGACATGCTTACCCGCCCGAGTGAAGCGGAACACCCTCTCGAGCGTCATGCGGTCGGATTCCGATTCAAGCCAGGCGTAGGCTTCGAGGTCGCGGATAAGTGAGGAAGCCAGGCGCATCTCATCGGACAGATCGACCACGCCCTCGTCATCGGCCTCAGCAACGACCAGTTGGGACCAGTCACGGGAACGCAAAACGCCTATGAACAAGATACGAAGGCGTTCGCGGGTCATCGGAGCCGCTTGCCCTGCGCCCGGACCGTAGAGCGTTTCGTACAAAGCTTTCAGGCACGCAGCAATCAGCTCGCGTCGGCCCCAAGTGAGAGGACGGAAAAAATGGGTACGATCTTGGGTAAAGAAATCCAATGCCAGTCCACCTTTCCGACCCTAGGACTTAGGTGCCAATTCGCGCAAACGCTGACGCAAATATTTGCGCACTTTCCGTCGGCTTTCATCATCCAAATATTGACCTAGCTTACCCTTACAGCGGGCCAAAACCTTACTATCCAATTCATGCGGGACGTTGTTGGTGTTCTCCGTCATGTAGTCGACCGCACCCTTAATTTCGGAAGGGGCCAACTCCGAAAGAGCAGATTCCACCACGGCTTCTAAGCCCGGCGCCACATTGGCAGCGGCTGCAACACCGGTAGCAGGCGCAGAAGCAACAGACGTATTTGATGGTGGGACGCTCGTTGACTTAGCGACGCTTACGGGTCTTTTGTTAGCTACCGCTGCAGGCGTGGCAAGGCTAACGGCGGGCTGGCGCATCGAAATTATTTTCTTGAGAACTGAAATGTCCAACTCAGTGCAAGTGTCGGCCTCTTGCCTAAGCTCGGGTGATTGGTTGCCCGCGCAGGGCTTAACGCCAACCAGATGAACTCTCACACCAAAACTTTGCGCTAGCTGCACGCCTATTCGCACATCCTCATCACCGCTAACAAGGACGACATCACCGACTGCACGATTGCGCGCCAGCTCTACCAAATCAGTTACGATCAGGGAATCGACGCCTTTTTGCAGTCCGGCGGAATTCAGAAAACCCAATCGCACTTTTATGTTGTTGCAGTGGGCAAGCCTACTGTGTTCCGCGGTCGGGCCGGTTTTTCTGGAGGCGCCGTCATACCAATAAATTCGCAACAGTGGCGAGTTTTGCGCAACTCTTTGCGCGAGGGCTTCCAATTCCTTCACGGCTGATTTCTCGTCGAAAATCAGCGAATCGCGGCGCTGATTACCACTACCACTCACGAGCGCCGATCCGGCGGCGAAAAAGTAGCCCGCATCCACGAGAACTGCTACGCGATCCATGCACTGGTTCTCCTCAAATAACAAGGGCCCCCGAAGGAGCCCTTTGTAGGCCGCGACAACCACACGCTGAAAAATAAGGTGGCACCGCGACCCCCGTAGACTAGGGAAACTTGACGGCGCCGTCAATCGGGGTTTGTCCTACCGTGATCAGGTTATCGATTTAGAACCCCTGAAATTTCATGCGTTTACAGAGCGTTACGAACGCTCTTCTGACAAACACGCAGGAAGTGGCGTCCCCACGGGGATTCGAACCCCGGTTCTCACCGTGAAAGGGTGGTGTCCTAGGCCTCTAGACGATGGGGACAATCAACGAAATCAATCAATCACTGGGCTAAATCTGGTGGAGCCAGGCGGGATCGAACCGCCGACCTCTTGCATGCCATGCAAGCGCTCTCCCAGCTGAGCTATGGCCCCACATGGAGGCGCGGCACGTTACCTGAGAGGGGCCACTTGGTCAAGAAAATGAACGATTTACGCGCCCCAAAGCGCTTGCGCCCGCGCCAGCCGGGACAGCGCCTCAGCTTTGCCCAAAATAGCCAAGGTGGCGTCGATGGGCGGCGATACGGTACCACCGCACACGGCCAGCCGAATGGGTTGCGCGAGTTTGCCGAGCGCAATGCCCCTCGCCGCCGCGACGCCGCTGATGACTTCGTGAATGGCAGCCGCGGTCCAGTCTCCCAGGCTTCCCAAGGCCGCCGCCGCCTCGGCCAGCAGCACCGGCACGTCCGCAGTCACGTGCTTGCGCACGGCTCTCTCGTCATAGGCCTCAGGCGCACGAAAAAAGAAAACGCTGTTGAGCGCCATTTCACGCAGCGTCTTTGCGCGTTCGCGTTGCGCGAGCACAATTTGTTCGAGTTGCGCTTCGTCGGCTGCCTGAACTCCTTCCCGCTCCAAATGCCAGCGCAGCACCGGCGCGACGCGCGCGGCCGGGGCCCGCATCATGTGCTGCTGATTGAGCCAGGCCAGCTTCTCAAAATTGAACGCCGCCGCCGACTTGTTGACATCAACGATGTCGAATAGCGACTTCATTTCCTCGATCGAGAAAAATTCCTGATCGCCGTGCGACCAGCCGAGACGCACGAGGTAGTTGAGCACCGCCTCCGGCAAAAAGCCTTGATCGCGATATTCCAGCACGCTGACCGCGCCGTGGCGCTTCGAGAGTTTGGCGCCGTCAGAACCCAAGATCATCGGCAGATGCGCATAGACCGGCGGCCGATTTCCCAGTGCCAGGAGCATGTTCAACTGGCGCGGCGTATTGTTGAGGTGATCATCGCCCCGGATCACATGAGTGATCTGCATGTCCATGTCATCCACGACCACGCAGAAATTATAAGTAGGCGTGCCGTCCGAACGAGCGATGATCAAATCGTCGAGCTCTGAATTCTGGAAAATAACGGATCCGTGCACAATGTCATCGACAACCACTTCACCCTCGAGCGGATTCTTGAAGCGAACGACCGGCGCCACGCCCGCCGGGGAGTCCGTGCGCTCGCGCCATCGTCCGTCGTAGCGGGGTTTCTCGCCGCGCGCGATCTGCTGGGCGCGCATCTGTTCGAGCTCTTCCTTGCTGCAATAACATCGATACGCTTTGCCCTCGGCAAGCAGCTCTTCGATGACTTCCTGGTAGCGCTCAAAGCGCTTGGTCTGAAAGAAGGGACCCTCGTCATAGTCGAGGCCGGCCCACTCCAGACCATCGAGAATCTGCTGAATGGCCTCGGCAGTCGAGCGCTCCAAATCCGTGTCCTCGATCCGCAGGACAAACTGTCCTGCATGACGCCGGGCGTACAACCAACAAAACAGCGCCGTGCGCAATCCACCGATATGCAAAAAGCCGGTTGGACTGGGAGCAAATCGGGTACGGACAATCATGGAATGGGATCTGGGGAAATTGAGGGGCGCAGAGTTTAGCAGAGCTCCAAACGCGGCCGCGGTGCGGGAAGTGCGGCTCTCCGCGCCGTTTGTTTTAAGGGATCGTCGATGCCATACTTCGCCCGCATTTTCTTGGGCGGTTAGCTCAGCGGTAGAGCACTGCTTTCACACGGCAGGGGTCACAGGTTCAATCCCTGTACCGCCCACC
>Ga0137412_10003092_pt1 | contig 13283 bp, 9 predicted proteins | sample CZODoug2_1_16fun_FD_122160 | JGI IMG/M metagenome (GOLD analysis project Ga0137412, IMG submission 122160) | Vadose zone soil fungal communities from Angelo Coast Range Reserve, California, USA - CZODoug2_1_16fungal (Hybrid Assembly) | ecosystem: Environmental > Terrestrial > Soil > Vadose zone... | reverse complement strand
CTACCGCCGCCAGGAGCGCATCCCGGCCGACTTGGGCACCGCGGTCAACGTGCAGTCGATGGTGTTCGGCAACCTCGGCATGGACTCCGGCACCGGGGTCTGCTTCACCCGCGACCCGGGCACCGGACAGATCGGCCTGTACGGCGACTACCTGGAGAACGCGCAGGGCGAGGACGTCGTCGCCGGTATCCGCAACACGCTGCCGCTGCAGGACCTCGAGCGCTTGGACAAGGCCAGCTTCGACCGCCTGGTCGCGATCATGTCCCAGCTGGAGACGCACTACCGGGACCTGTGCGACATCGAGTTCACCATCGAGCGCGGCAAGCTCTGGATGCTGCAGACCCGGGTCGGCAAGCGCACCGCGGGCGCGGCGTTCCGGATCGCCACCCAGCTGATCGACGAAGGCCTGATCGACCTGGATGAGGCGCTGCAGCGCGTCACCGGCGAGCAGCTGACGCAGTTGATGTTCCCCAAGTTCGACACCTCGACGAACCCGAAGCGGCTCACCAAGGGCATGAACGCCTCGCCCGGCGCCGCAGTGGGCCGGGCCGTGTTCTCCTCGCCCGAGGCGGTGGCCTGGGCCGAGCGCGGCGAAGCGGTGATCCTGGTCCGCCGGGAGACCAACCCGGACGACCTCGAGGGCATGATCGCCGCCGCCGGCATCCTGACCAGCCGCGGTGGCAAGACCTCGCACGCCGCGGTGGTCGCCCGCGGCATGGGCAAGACCTGCGTCTGCGGCGCCGAGGAACTCGACGTCGACACCAAGGCCAGGACCATCAAGGCACCGGGTGGCGTGGTGATCCACGAGGGCGACGTGCTGTCCATCGACGGGTCCTCCGGCGCGGTCTACCTCGGTGAGGTGCCGGTGCAGCCGAGCCCGGTCGTGCAGTACTTCGAGGGCAACCTCGACCCGGCCGCGGCCGACGCCGACGACCTGGTCAAGGCCGTGCACCGGCTGATCACGCACGCCGACGGCGTGCGGCGGATGCGGATCCGCACCAACGCCGACACCCCGGAGGACTCGGCCCGCGCCCGTCGGATGGGCGCGCAGGGCATCGGCCTGTGCCGCACCGAGCACATGTTCCTCGGTGATCGCGCGATCCAGGTGGAGAAGCTGATCCTGGCCAACTCCGACGCCGAGCGCCTTGCCGCCCTGGCTGCGCTGGAGCCGCTGCAGAAGCAGGACTTCGTCGAGATCTTCGAGGCGATGGACGGCCTGCCGGTCACGGTGCGCCTGATCGACCCGCCGCTGCACGAGTTCCTGCCCAACCTCACCGACCTCGCGGTGAAGGTTGCGGTCGCCGAGGCGCTGGGCCAGGACCCCGGCCACGACAAAGACCTGCTCGCCGCGGTCAACCGGCTGCACGAGTCCAACCCGATGCTCGGCCTGCGCGGGGTGCGCCTCGGCGTGGTCATTCCCGGCCTGTTCGGCATGCAGGTGCGCGCGATCGCCGAGGCGACCGCGGAACGCATCAAGGCCGGCGGCGACCCGCAGCCGGAGGTGATGATCCCGCTGGTCGGTGCGGTTCAGGAGCTCGAGCTCATGCGCGAGGAGTCCGAGGGGGTCATCGCCGGGGTCGCGGCCGCGACCGGCGTGGATCTCTCGTTCATCCCGATCGGCACCATGATCGAGCTGCCCCGCGCCGCGCTGACCGCCGGTCAGATCGCCGAGGCGGCGGACTTCTTCTCCTACGGCACCAACGACCTGACCCAGACCACCTGGGGCTTCTCCCGCGATGACGTGGAGGCCGCGTTCTTCACCCAGTACCTGGAGAAGGGCATCTTCGGTGTCTCCCCGTTCGAGTCGCTGGACCGGGAGGGTGTCGGCCGGTTGGTGCGCATCGCCTCGGAGGAGGGCCGGGCCGCCAAGCCCGGGCTCAAGCTCGGGGTGTGCGGTGAGCACGGCGGTGACCCGGACTCGATCCACTTCTTCAACACCGTCGGGTTGGACTACGTGTCCTGCTCGCCGTTCCGGGTGCCGGTGGCCCGCCTGGAGGCCGGCCGCGCGGCGGGCGCCGGCGGTTCGGACACCCGCTGACTCACCCGGCGTCCGATCAACCGTGACCTATAGCTCACGGTTGATCGGACGCCGCCGGCTGTGGCACTAAGTTGGGCGCTGATGGCGGATCAGGCGGAGCTCGCGGACGGTTACGGCCCGGCCGACGTGGAGCGTTGGGTACCCGAGCCCCCGAAGCGGCCGGGTCGGACGGCCTTTCAGCGTGACCGGGCCCGGGTGCTGCACTCCGCGGCGCTGCGCCGACTCGCCGCCAAGACCCAGGTGGTCGCCCCGGCCAGCGACGACTTCGCCCGCAACCGGCTCACCCACTCCCTCGAGGTCGGCCAAATCGGCCGCGAATTGGGCCGCCGGCTCGGCGCCGATCCGGACCTGGTGGAGACCGCCTGCCTGGCCCACGACCTCGGCCACCCGCCGTTCGGGCATAACGGGGAGGACGCCCTCGACCTGGCCGCGGCCGGTTGCGGCGGCTTCGAGGGCAACGCGCAGACGCTGCGGGTGCTGACCCGGCTGGAGGCCAAGACCATCCGCGCGGACGGTCAGAGCGCCGGGTTGAACCTGACCCGGGCCGCGCTGGACGCGACCGTGAAGTACCCCTGGCAGCGGGGGGCGGACAAGGCGAAGTTCGGCTGCTACGTCGAGGACGACGCGGTCTACCGGTGGTTGCGGGCCGGGCGCCCCGACGGCGCCCGCTGCTTGGAGGCGCAGCTGATGGACTTCGCCGACGACGTGGCCTACTCGGTGCACGACGTCGAGGACGGCACGCACTCCGGCGCGGTGGACCTGCGGGTGCTGTCCGCGATGACCGAACGCGTGGACCTGGCCAAGATCGTCGCCGAGGCCTACCTGGCCGACGTCGACCCGGCCGAGATCGACGTGGCCGCCGCGGCCCTGGTGGACGCGCCGTTCTGGCCGCGCGAGCCGGACCGCACGCGCCGCGGGTTGGCCGCGCTGAAGGACATGACCAGTGAACTGATCGGCCGCTTCTGCGAGGCCGCCGAGCACGCCACCCGCGCCGGGCACGGCACCGGCCCGTTGACCCGATACGCCGCCGATCTGGTGGTGCCGCGGGACACCGCGGTGGAGGTGGCGTTGCTCAAGGCGGTGGCCGCTCGCTACGTGATGCGCACCCCGCTGCGCTTCGGTGTGCAGGCCCTGGAACGGGCGCTGATTGCCGAACTGGTCGACGCGCTCGACGCGGGTGCTCCGGACGTGCTGGAGCCCCCGTTTCGCACCGACTGGCTCGACGCCGCCGATGACCTGGCCCGCCGTCGGGTGGTCATCGACCAGATCGCCACATTGTCCGATGCCGCCGCGGTGACCTGGCACGAACGGCTGTGCCGGCCGGCGCGGTGAACAACGCCGGGCTGATCGCGGTGGTCGGCGCGACCGCCACCGGCAAGTCCGCGCTCGGGGTGGCGTTGGCCGAGGCGCTGGACGGCGAGGTGATCAACGCCGACTCCATGCAGCTCTACCGCGGCATGGACATCGGTACTGCGAAGATCACCGAGGCCGAGCGCGCGGGCGTACCGCACCATCTGCTCGACGTTCTGGACGTCACGGAGCCGGCCAACGTGGCGGAGTATCAGCGGGATGCGCGCGCCGTGATCGAGCAGCTGTCTGCGGCCGGGCGTACCGCGGTGCTGGTCGGGGGGTCCGGCCTGTACGTGCGCGCCGCCCTGGATGACCTGCGGTTCCCCGGCACCGACCCCGCCGTGCGTGCCCGCCTGGAGGCCGAAGCAGTCGACGCGGAACCCGGTGCGTTGCACGCCCGACTGGCTGGGGTGGATCCGCCCGCGGCGGCGCGCATCCTGCCCGGCAACACCCGCCGACTGGTCCGCGCGCTCGAGGTGATCGAGCTGACCGGCGGGCCGTTCCTCGCCGAGCTGCCCGAGCCGCAGTATGTCCGCCCCGCCGTCCAGCTCGGCCTGTACCTGGACCGGGCGGAGCTGGGCCGGCGGATCGCGCTGCGGGTCGAGGCCATGTGGCAGGCGGGATTGGTGGCGGAAGTGGCCACCCTGGCCGAGAAGGGCCTGCGGGAAGGCCGGACCGCGTCCCGGGCGCTCGGTTACGCGCAGGTCCTGGAGTTTCTGGATGGCCGCATCAGTGAGGACGAGGCCCACGCGGCCACCGTGCGCGCGACCCGAAAGTTCGCGCGCCGCCAACAGAAATGGTTCGACCGGGACCGTCGGATCGTCTGGCTGCCCCCGGATCGCACCGAAACGCTCGCCATGGCGCTGCGTGAGGCCCGCACCCCCCGCTGATGACGCGGCTGCAGAACTCACCCGAGTGTGCAGTTCTGCAGCTGGAGAGGGCCGTTAAACCTGCACAACTACACGCTCGGGTGAATTCCGACCCGGCGCGGGAGGGCGCTCTGACCTACTCTGGAGAGCGATGAACACCCGCGGGCTGCCCTTCGTGAAGGGCCACGGCACGGAGAACGACTTCGTGCTGATCCCGGATATCGAGGGCCGGCTGCGGCTGAGCGCCGCTGCGGTGGCCGCGATCTGCGACCGACGCGCGGGCATCGGCGGCGACGGAATCCTGCGGGTGGTCGCCACCGAAGCCGAACCCGACGCCGCGCAGTACCGCGGCGCGGCCCGCTGGTTCATGGACTACCGCAACGCCGACGGCTCCATCGCCGAGATGTGCGGCAACGGCATCCGGGTCTTCGCCCGGTACCTGGTCGACGCGGGCCTGGAGCCCGCGGGCCTGATCCCGATCGCCACCCGCGGCGGGGTGCGCACCGTGGACTGCCCGGCCACCGGGTCGATCACCGTGGACATGGGGCCTGCGCAGTTGCCCGATCTCGGCGAGATCACCGTGCGGGTGGGGGAGCGCACCTGGGCGGCCCGGGCGGTGTTCATGCCGAACCCGCACGCGGTGGTGTTCGTGGACGACCTCGCGGAGGCCGGCGATCTGCGCAGCGCCCCGCTGGTCACCCCGGCCGAGGCCTACCCCGACGGGGTCAACGTGGAGTTCGTGGTCCGGGTCGGCCCGGGGCATCTGGCCCTGCGGGTGCACGAGCGCGGCTCGGGGGAGACCCGTTCGTGCGGCACCGGGATCTGCGCGGCAGCGGTGGCCGCCGGACGCGCCGGCGGACCGGACGGATACCTGGTCGACGTGCCGGGCGGCCGGTTGGCGATCACCGAGACAGACACCACGGTGTTCATGACCGGGCCGGCCGAATTGGTCGCGACCGGGGAATGGCACGGCGATATCGGGTGGTCGGCCGACGCGTCCGCGTGGGACGCTACCGAGCAGACCGCCACCGCCGTCGGGACAGGGAGCGCATGACGAGCACCGAACGTTTCGAGTTGGACGACAACGGAACTGACGAGCAGTCAGATCAGGCGTTTGATCTCGATGTCGATCAGCTCGATCTCGATGGTGATCAGCAGGATCTGGCCGACCGGCACGCGCTGCGGCGCGTGCAAGGGCTGTCCACCGAGCTCGAGGACGTCACCGAGGTCGAGTACCGCCAGCTCCGTCTGGAGCGCGTGGTGCTGATCGGCGTGTGGATGTCGGGCACCGCGGCCGCCGCGGAGAGCTCGTTGCACGAGTTGCGGCTGCTCGCCGAGACCGCCGGGGCGCTGGTGCTGGACGGCTTCGTGCAGCGCCGCCCCAAGCCGGACCCGGCCACCTATGTGGGATCGGGCAAGGCCAAGGAACTGCGCGACGTGGTCGTGGCCATGGGGGCGGACACCGTCATCTGTGACGGTGAATTGACGCCGAGTCAGCTGGTCCAGCTGGAGAAAGTGGTCAAGGTCAAGGTCATCGACCGGACCGCGTTGATCCTGGACATCTTCGCCCAGCACGCGAAGTCGCGGGAGGGCAAGGCGCAGGTCGAACTCGCCCAGATGCAGTACATGCTGCCGCGGTTGCGTGGCTGGGGTGAGTCGATGTCCCGACAGGCCGGTGGCCGGGTGGCCGGCGGTGCCGGTATCGGTGGCCGTGGCCCCGGTGAGACGAAGATCGAGACCGACCGGCGGCGCATTCGCACCAAGATGGCCAAGCTGCGCGGCGAGATCGGCGAGATGGGCACCTCGCGGGCTACGCAGCGCAGCGAGCGCCGCCGCAACGCGGTGGCCTCGGTGGCCATCGTCGGCTACACCAACGCGGGCAAGTCCTCGTTGCTGAACCGGCTGACCGGGGCCGGGGTGTTGGTGGAGAACGCATTGTTCGCCACCCTGGACCCGACCGTGCGCAAGGCCGAGACACCGGACGGGCGGGTGTTCACCCTCACCGACACCGTCGGTTTCGTGCGCCACCTGCCGCACCAGTTGGTGGAGGCCTTCCGGTCCACGCTGGAGGAGATCTCCGACGCCGATTTGATCCTGCACGTGGTCGACGGATCCGACCCGGAACCCGAGGAGCAGTTGTCCGCGGTGCGCGCGGTGCTCGCCGAGATCGACGCGCGCAACGTTCCGGAGATCGTGGTGGTGAACAAGGCCGACGCCGCCGAGACGTACACGCTGGAGCGATTGGTCCGCCGTGAGCGCACCGCCGTGGTGGTCTCCGCCCGCACCGGCGCCGGCATCCCCGGCCTGCTCGACGCCATCTCCGCGGCCATCCCGCGCCCCGAGGTGGAGGTCGATGTGCTGGTGCCCTACGACCGCGGCGGCCTGATCTCCCGGGTGCACGAGCACGGCGACGTGCTGGTCGAGGAGCACACCGGCGAGGGCACGCGTCTGCGCGCCCGGGTCGGCGAGGCGCTGGCCGCTGAACTCACCGCCTACGCCGTCTGATCTTTGCCGGGGCTGGTTGCCGCCGTGTCCCGGGAGTAGCGTCGGCCTCGGTCCCGGGGGGATTGCGCGCCCCGGTTCTGACCGGGCTCGGTCTGGAAGGCGAACCCGATGAGTTCACTGAGCAAGCGCTCGATCGCGATCGGGTTGCTGATTGCCGTGGTGGCTGCCGGCGCCTCGGCGGCCGTGACAGCCGCTGCCGTCTCCGACTCTGATTCTGACTCCGGCCCAGCTTCGACGATCGAGTACCTCAACGCGGATCCGGCCACCACCTCGCCCTTCTCCGATGTGGTGGCCGTGGGCTCGATGTTGCATCTGTCCGGCAACCTCGGACTCGACGCGGCCGGCACGATCGTGCCCGGCGGCCTCAAGGCCGAGACCACCCAGATGATGGCGAACCTCAAGGCGGCGCTGGAACGCAACGGGTCCTCGCTCGATCGGGTGGTCGGTTGCGAGGTGATGCTGTCCACTGCCGGCGCCGAGATGGGGAAGGCGTTCATCGACGCGCGGAACGCCTTCAATGAGGTGTACAGCACCTACTGGAAACAGGGCCGATTCCCGGCCAGGCACGCGTTTGGGGTCACCGGCCTCTACCTCGGTGCCCTCGTGGAGATCGCCTGCGACGCCGTGCGGGCATAGCCGGCACGCCGCGGTCGTCTAGGGTCGGGCAGTGCCCACCACCCCGTCCGTGCGCGAGCTGCTGGAGGCGGCGGTCGGCGATATCGGGGGCGTGGAACGGCCCGGCCAACTCGAGATGGCGGACGCCGTCGCGGCCGCGTTCAGCTGCCGGGAGCACCTGCTGGTGCAGGCCGGAACCGGGACCGGAAAATCGTTGGCGTACTTGGTGCCGGCCCTGCTGCACCGTCGCCCGGTGGTGGTGGCCACCGCGACCCTGGGCCTGCAGGCGCAGCTGGTGCGTCGTGATCTGCCGCGTCTGGTCGACGCGGCCACTGCGGTCCTCGGCCGCCGGCCGAGCTTCGCGATCCTGAAGGGTCGCAACAACTACGCCTGCCTGCATCGCATCGGCGGCGGTGCCGGAACCGAGGAGGGCGACGGGCTGTTCGACGTCGCCGCGGCACAAACGCCGACCAGTCCGCTCGGCAAAGAGGTGCTGAGGGCGCGTCAGTGGGCCGAGGAGACCGACACCGGGGACCGCGACGACCTCGTGCCCGGCGTCAGCGACCGGGCCTGGGCACAGATCTCGGTGTCCTCCCGCGAATGCCTCGGCGCCACCCGGTGCCCACAGGGGGAGCAGTGCTTCACCGAACGCGCGCGCTACACCGCCGCCGAGGCCGACGTGGTGGTCACCAACCACGCGCTGTTGGCCATCGACGCGCTGGAGAACATCCCGGTGTTGCCCGATCACGATGCGGTGATCGTGGATGAGGCCCACGAACTCGTCGACCGGGTGGCCGCGGTGGCCACCGCCGAACTCACCGCAACGCTGGTGGAACGTGCCGCGCGGGCCGCGACGAAAGTCGCCGACACCCGCGCGGTGGACATCCTCAACGGGGTGGGCGACGGGTTCGCCGCCACGCTGGCCGCGGTGGAACCGGGCGCCCTGACCACGATGCCTGCACTGCTCGGCGCGGAACTCGCGGCATTGCGCGACGCCGCCCGCGGCGTGCTCACCTCGATCTCCACGTCCAAGGACGATGCCCCGGAGGTGCTGCTGGCCAAGCGCATCGCCCGGGCCGGGGTCGAGGAGATCATGGAAACTGCGGCCCGGCTGGCCAACCTGTCCGAGTACGACGTGGCCTGGTTGGACGTCGAGGAACGCCGCGGTCGGGTGCTGCGGGTGGCGCCGTTGTCCGTGGCCGGACTGCTGCGCGCCTCGCTGTTCGCCAACCGGACCGTGGTACTCACCTCGGCCACCCTCACCGTGGGCGGCACCTTCGAACACACCGCCCGCAGCGTCGGGCTCGGCCCGCCCACCGACGACCGCACGCCGATCGAACCGGCCGTCGAGGGCCCGCCGGCCGCCGAGGCTGACGCCGGGACGGACGAGGCCGAGGACGCGCCGCTGCGCTGGCACGGCCTGGATGTCGGATCGCCGTTCGACTACGGACGGCAGGGCATCCTCTATGTCGCCGAGCATCTTCCCGCGCCCGGCCGGGACGGCCTGGCGCCCGGCGCGTTGGACGAGTTGGCCGCGTTGATCGAGACCGCGGGCGGGCGCACGCTGGGCCTGTTCTCCTCCCGCCGGGTGGCCGAGCTGACCGCGGCGGAGATGCGCGAACGGCTGGCCTTCCCGGTGCTCTGCCAGGGCGAGGACACCCTGGCCGCGTTGATCACCGCGTTCACCGAGGATCCGGCGGCCTGCCTGTTCGGCACCCTGTCGTTGTGGCAGGGCATCGACGTGCCGGGCTCCTCGTGCAACCTGGTGGTCATCGACCGCCTGCCGTTCCCACGACCGGACGACCCACTGGCCACCGCCCGGGCCCGGGCCGCCGACCGCGCAGGCGGTAACGGCTTCATGGCGGTCTACGCGGCGCACGCCGCGGTGCGGCTGGCCCAGGGCAGCGGACGGTTGATCCGCTCCGGCACCGACCGCGGGGTGGTCGCCGTGCTTGACCCACGCTTGGCCACCGCGCGCTACGGCCGCTTCCTGCGCGCCTCATTGCCGCCGTTCTGGTACACCACCGACCCGACGGTGGCCCGCTCCGCACTGGGCCGGCTGGCCGCAACAGAGACATTGGCAACCACGGGCCCGGCCACCACGGGGGACTGACGCCGCCTCAGATGCGACGCAGCACGCTCACCACCTTGCCCAGGATGGTCGCGAACTCGCCCGCGATCGGTTCGTATTGACTGTTGTGCGGCATCAGCCAAATCCGCCCGCCGCGCCGCTTGAAGGTCTTCACGGTGGCCTCGCCGTCCAACATGGCGGCCACGATGTCCCCGGACTCGGCCACCGACTGCTGGCGAACCACCACCCAGTCCCCGTCGCAGATGGCCGCATCGATCATCGAGTCACCGACGACCCGGAGCAGGAACAAGGTGCCCTCGCCGACCAGTTCGCGGGGTAACGGGAACACCGCCTCCACCGACTGCTCGGCCAGGATCGGGCCACCGGCCGCAATCCGCCCCACCACCGGGACGTAGGCCGCGGCCGGCCGGTTCGCCCGCCATTCCGGCTCGTAGGCGTCGTTGCCGTCCGGCTCCGCACCGTCGGGCACCACGCCGTCGGGCAGTCGGACCTCCACGGCCCGCGGACGGTTCGGATCCCGACGCAGGTAGCCCTTGCGCTCCAGCGTGGTCAGTTGGTGGGAGACCGAGGAGGTCGAGGTCAGGCCGACCGCGTCGCCGATCTCGCGCATCGACGGCGGGTAGCCGCGGCGCTCCACCGAGCCCCGGATGACCTCCAGCACGCGGCGTTGCCGCGGGGTCAAGCCAGAGCTGTCCGGCGGTCCGTCGGGCAGCGCGTGCAGCTCGCCACCGGGCTCGTCCTGCTTGGTCCTGCCGGCCACCTTGTGCCTCCTGAATCGCTGCTGAAGATGTCAAGCAGAATAACGTGTTTCGACACTCCGATCAAACAAATGTTCGAATCAATCGTGGATTCTGTCGGAGGTCTCGGGTACAACTGTCGCATCGGAATCCTCGAAAGCATGTTCGACACGCCCGGGACCCGCCAGGAGGCACTCGTGAACACCTCAACGCTCCTCGAGAACACGCCGGCCGCGCCCGTCGAGCGGTCCGTCCGGGTGCGGTTGACCAGGCGTGGCCAGGGCGTCGTGCTGGTCACCATGCTGGCCGGCATCTTCGCGGCCGGGCTCGCCTACGGCGCCTCCGCGCACGGTGCCGATGGTGAGCCGGCCGCCGCGACACCGCATCGCACGGTGGTGGTGCAGCCGGGCCAGACCCTGTGGGCAATCGCCCGGCAAGCCGCACCGCACCGTGATCCCCGGGTGGTGGTGGAGTCCATCCGGCAACTGAACGCACTGCCCGGCGCGGTGATCCAGGCCGGACAACAACTGCTGCTGCCGTGACGGATGTGGCCGGTGGGAAACGGCCCGACACGCCCGGCGAACCGAACGCTTGCAGTGGGGGTGGTCGGGACCTACGGTTCCCACATCTAGTAGTTACACCACTGTAAGTAGTCCACAAGTTGTGCACACGTGGTCCGCAGGACATGCACATCATCGTCCACAGGCAGACCCGTCCCGAGCCCCGGAGAGGCCCGTGAACTGTCCGTTCTGCCGGGTCGCGGATACCCGCGTGGTCGACTCCCGCACGGCTGACGACGGCGCTGCCATCCGTCGCCGTCGGCAGTGCGAGCAGTGCCACCGGCGCTTCACCACGGTGGAGACCGCGGGTCTGTACGTGGCCAAGCGCAGCGGCACCACCGAGCCGTTCAGCCGGCAGAAGGTGCTGGTGGGCGTGCGCAAGGCCTGCCAGGGCCGCCCGGTCGGCGAGGACGCGTTGGCGGTGCTGGCCCAGCGGGTCGAGGAGACGGTCCGCAGTAACGGCGGCCCGGAGATCGCCGCGCACGACATCGGGTTGGCCGTGCTGGGTCCGCTGCGCGAGTTGGACGAAGTGGCCTACCTGCGGTTCGCCAGCGTCTACCGGGGGTTCACCTCGATGGCGGACTTCGAGGCGGAGATCGAGGCACTGCGTGCGGAGCAGGCGAGCGCAGTCGCCACCCCCTGACCACTCAAAAATACGTCGGCGCCGTCGGCAATGCGCACGAGGCAACCGTTGTTAGATCAGAAGGAGGATTGGGACGTGACCGAGACGGTGAACGGCGACTCGACGACGGCGACGGGCGGTTGGCCTTCGGTGCCCGGAGGGCAACGGGCCCGCCACCAGCGCGGGCTGAGAATCGAGCGGGTGTTCACCACGGCCGGTGCGCACCCCTACGACCAGGTCGACTGGGAACGTCGCGACGTCGTGATGACGAACTGGCGCGACGGCGCCGTGATCTTCGAGCAAAAGGGCGTGGAGTTTCCGACGTCCTGGTCGGTGAATGCGGCGAACATCGTCACCACCAAGTACTTCCGTGGCGCGGTCGGCTCTCCCACCCGGGAGTGGAGCCTGCGTCAGTTGATCGACCGCGTCGTGCACAGCTACCGGTCGGCCGGTGAGCAGCACGGCTACTTCGCCACCCCGGCCGACGCGGACGCGTTCGACGACGAGCTCACCCACGCCCTGCTGCACCAGGTGTTCTCGTTCAACTCCCCGGTCTGGTTCAACGTCGGCACCACCGCTCCGCAACAGGTGTCCGCCTGCTTCATCCTCGCTGTCGACGACACCATGGACTCGATCCTGAACTGGTACCGCGAGGAGGGTCTGATCTTCAAGGGCGGCTCCGGCGCCGGGCTGAACCTGTCCCGCATCCGGTCGTCCAAGGAGCTGCTGTCCTCCGGCGGCACCGCCTCCGGCCCGGTCAGCTTCATGCGCGGGGCGGATGCCTCGGCCGGGACCATCAAGTCCGGTGGCGCCACCCGGCGCGCCGCCAAGATGGTCATCCTCGATGTGGACCACCCCGACGTCGCGGAGTTCATCGAGACCAAGTCCCGCGAGGAGCGCAAGATCCGCGCGCTGCGCGACGCCGGTTTCGACATGGACCTCGGTGGCATCGACATCACCAGCGTGCAGTACCAGAACGCGAACAACTCCGTCCGGGTCAGCGACGAGTTCATGCGCGCGGTCGAAGCCGGTGACCAGTTCGGGCTGCGCTCACGCACCAGCGGTGAGGTCATCGAGCAGGTCGACGCCCGCGAACTGTTCCGCTCCATGGCCACCGCGGCCTGGGAATGCGCCGACCCCGGCATCCAGTACGACGGCACCATCAATGACTGGCACACCTGCCCGGAGAGCGGGCGGATCACCGCCAGCAACCCGTGCTCGGAGTACATGCACCTGGACAACTCCTCGTGCAACCTGGCCTCGCTCAACCTGCTCACCTTCCTGCGCGAGGACGGCACGTTCGACGCCGCCACCTTCGCCAAGGTGGTCGAGCTGGTGATCACCGCGATGGACATCTCCATCTGCTTCGCGGACTTCCCGACCGAGGCGATCGGCAACACCACCCGCGCTTTCCGGCAGCTGGGCATCGGCTACGCCAACCTCGGCGCGCTGCTCATGGCCACCGGACACGGCTACGACTCCGAGGGTGGGCGTGCGCTCGCCGCGGCGATCACCTCGCTGATGACCGGTACCGCCTACCGTCGCTCGGCCGAGCTGGCCGGCGTGGTGGGGCCGTACGAGGGCTATGCCCGCAATGCCTCCGCGCACGCGCGGGTCATGCGCAAGCACGCCGCGGCCAACGACACGGTGCGTTCCATCGGCGAGATGGACCGTCAGATCCTTGATCTGGCAACGAAGACCTGGGCCGACTGCCTGCGCATCGGCGCGGAGAGCGGCTGGCGCAACTCGCAGGCGTCGGTGCTCGCGCCCACCGGCACCATCGGCCTGATGATGGACTGCGACACCACCGGCATCGAGCCCGACCTGGCCCTGGTCAAGTTCAAGAAGCTGGTCGGCGGCGGCTCCATGCAGATCGTCAACCAGACCGTGCCGCG
>Ga0137412_10003091_pt1 | contig 13283 bp, 10 predicted proteins | sample CZODoug2_1_16fun_FD_122160 | JGI IMG/M metagenome (GOLD analysis project Ga0137412, IMG submission 122160) | Vadose zone soil fungal communities from Angelo Coast Range Reserve, California, USA - CZODoug2_1_16fungal (Hybrid Assembly) | ecosystem: Environmental > Terrestrial > Soil > Vadose zone... | reverse complement strand
CTTCTCGCTGCCGAGGACGAGTTCGGCGACCAGCCCGATGGCGGACCACACCGAATAGCGGCCGCCCACCCAATCCCACATGGTAAAGCGGTGTTCTTGAGCGATGCCGAAGGCATCCATGGCGGTGGCATTGGTCGAGACCGCGACGAAATGCTTCGCGGGCGACTTCTCGCCCAAGGCACCGACGATCCACGCGCGCGCCGCGTTGGCGTTGGACTGCGTCTCCTGGGTGACGAAGGTTTTCGAACAGACGATCACCAAAGTTTCAGACGGATCCAAGCTGCGGGTCAGATCCTCGAGCTGCGTGCGATCCACGTTCGACACGAAGTGCGGCGTGATGCCGCCGCTCCATTCATGGTGAAGCGCGTCGCAGACCAGCAACGGCCCTAAGTCCGAGCCGCCGATGCCGATGTTGACCACGTGCTTGAACTTCTTGCCCGTGACGCCGAGCTTGTCGCCGCGGCGCACCGCACCAGCAAAGGCCGAGAGTTTCTTGCGCGAGTCGCGAACCTCGGCTTGGACGCCGGCGCCGCCGGCGAAGTCGGAGCGCAGTGCGGCGTGCAGTACCGCGCGCCGTTCCGTGCTGTTGATGGCATCGCCGCGAAACATGGCCGCGATGCGCGCCGGGAGATCCGTGGCGCGGGCGAGATCAAAGAGCACAGAGAGGGTTTCCTGCGTGATGCGCTGGCGCGACATATCAAGCAGCCAGGTGTCGTACTCGACGTGGAAATTCCGCCAACGCGCCGGATCGGCCGCGGACAGCTCACGAAGATGCGCGCTCTTGAGTTTGTGTGCGTGATTGGCGACCGCGGTCCACGCGGGAATGGATGAATTCAATTTTGCCATGACGGATTCCCGCTGCTGAAAATTGCACCGACCTGGATACTACTACGCTCGCATCCATCGCGGCATTTCAAGTTTCACTCGCGGGTTCGCCGATCTAGCGGTGGTAATACTGCAAATACCATTCGACGAAGTGTTTCACACCCTCCTCGAGTTCGGTGCTCGGCCGATAGCCCACATCGCGCTCCAACGCATGGACGTCGGCCGCCGTATCCGGCACGTCGCCCAATTGCATGGGCATCAGGTTCTTGAGCGCTTTGCGGCCCAGGCACTGCTCGAGGACTTCGATGAAACGCAGCAACGTGACGGGTTTTTCATTGCCGATATTGTAAATTTTATACGGCGCGCGGCTGCTGCTCGGATTGGGTGCACTGGAGTCCCAGCCGGGATCCGGCGCCGCCACATGGTCGACGGCGGCGACCACGCCTTTGACGATGTCGTCCACGTAGGTGAAATCGCGCTGATGATGACCCTCGTAGTACACATCGATGGGTTCGCCGGCCAGAATCTTTTGGGTGAACAAGAACAGCGCCATGTCCGGCCGGCCCCATGGACCGTAGACGGTGAAAAACCGTAAGCCCGTGGTCGGCAGGCCGTACAAGGACGAATAGCTATGCGCCATGAGTTCATTGGCTTTTTTGGTGGCCGCGTACAACGTGAGCGGATGGTCCACGCATTGCTGCTCGGAAAACGGCAAATGCGTATTGGCGCCGTACACCGAGCTCGTGGACGCATACACCAGGTGCTCGACCGCGTGCGCGCGGCAGCCTTCGATGACGTGCAGGAAGCCGGTGATGTTGCTATGCACGTACACGTGCGGGTTCTCAATCGAATAGCGCACGCCGGCCTGCGCGGCCAAATGCACCACGCGTTGAAACTTTTCGCGCGCGAACACCTCCTGCATGGCATCGCGGTCGGCGATATCGATTTTTGCGAAATGGAATCGATCGGAGCGTTCGAGGATGCTCAAACGCGCCGCCTTCAGCTCAGGATCGTAATATCCGTTGAGGTTGTCGAGCCCGACGACCTCATGCCCCTGTTCCAACAGCAATCGCGCGGTGTGAAATCCGATGAAGCCGGCAGCTCCGGTCACGAGTAGCTTCACAAACTGCGCCACACCGTGTTGCCATGCGAGGCCTTGTCGAGCAGCGCCAACACATGCTCGTGAGCCGCCATTTCCTCGTCGCTCGCTTGGACCACGACGATGCGCACACCCTCTGCGCCGCGCATCGGTGCGGCCTGGCGCGCCCGGCTTCGTGCGGTGTCGGATTCCGCGCTCAACATGAACTTCGCCTGGCCGCCGGTCATGGCGAGATACACCTCGGCGAGAATGCGGGCATCGAGCAACGCGCCGTGATACTCGCGATGCGAGTTGTCGACCGAGTAGCGCTTGCACAAGGCGTCCAAGGTGTTGCGCTGTCCGGGGTGCATCTGCCGCGCCAGCGCGAGGGTGTCGAGCACGCGGCAGGTATCCGTGATTTTTCGCGCCGCCTCGAGCCGGCCGAACTCAGCGTTCAGGAAGGCAACGTCGAACGGTGCATTGTGAATGATGAGTTCCGCATCGTTCACGAATTCGAGGAACTCAGGATGTACCTGCGCGAACGTCGGCTCCTTCGACAATTGCTCGCGCGACAGACCGTGAACCTGCTGCGCGCCTAAGTCGATGTCGCGCTCCGGATTGAGATAACGATGGAACGAGCGTCCGGTGAGCCTGCGGTTGAAAAGTTCGACGCAGCCGATTTCGATGACCCGATGCTGCTGTTCGACTTCGAGGCCGGTGGTTTCCGTATCGAGAACGATTTGACGCATCAGCGCTTACCGTCCCGCCAACAGGTGATCGATGGCGAGGTTCGCCAATTGGTCGACATATTCATTTTGTTCGTGTCCCGAGTGACCTTTGACCCAGTGCCATTCGATATCTTGCGCCGCCGCGGCCGCATCCAACTGCTCCCATAAATCTTGATTTTTCACCGGTTCGCGTGCGGCCGTGCGCCAACCGCGCGCCTTCCAGCCCGGCAACCATTCGGTATAGCCCTGCATGACGTATTTCGAATCGGTGTACAGCTTCACGGCGCAGCGTCGCTTCAAGGCGCCCAAACCGCCGATGGCCCCCATGAGTTCCATGCGATTGTTGGTGGTTAATGTTTCAGCGCCCGACACTTCTTTGCGCTGCTTGCCGGCGATCAGCAGCGCCGCCCAACCGCCCGGCCCCGGGTTGCCGCGACAGGCACCGTCGGTATAGATCTCGACGTGGGTCATGGACCGGTTTCGTCGGAGCCGACCTTGTTGGAACCGACTTGGGTGGTGGGCTCCGCCGCGGGCACCAGGACCAGTTGGCGTGACCGGCGCTTCGGGCGTACCAAAGTCAGCGCCTGCACACGCTTGCGTGCTTTGAGAAGGTATGCGCCTGCGGTCAAGGCGCGTCGCGATCGGTACTCGGCTTGGCGCACCGTGCCGTCAGCCAATTTTCGCGGACGCCGCGTCATCGGCATGGGCCCCAAGTACCCGTAGACGCTGGCCACCTCGAAATCGAGTAAGGCCATCCAATCGCGCAGGCGCCGTTCCGAGAGCATGCGCCGCGTCTGCGGCGGAAACGCCGGACGTCGAAAATTCCGCGCGAACAGCCGCCGTGCGCCCCAGCCGCTGAACGGATTGAAGCCGCAAATCATCAGGCAGCCTTCTGCGCACAAGACTCGCCCGGCCTCGCGCAGCACCGCATACGGATCTTCCACCAGCTCCAAGGTGTGCGGCAGAAAAATCGCGTCGATGGAATCCGAGGCGAAGGGCAGCGACGCCAGTGCTGCGCACAGGGTCACGCCCGGACTCATTTCCGGCGCCAGCAGCGTCGTATGCTGCGTGCGGGCGCCCCCCAGCAGATGTTGCCCGGGACCCCAGGTTCCCACCTGCAGCAACTCGAAGCCAAAAACGTCGTCCAGAGCCACCCGTGCGAGCGCGGTTTCCTCGCGCAACACTCGGGCGCCGAGCGGACCGTCGAACCAATCGGTGGCTACGTTGTCACGCAATGGTAGCAATCAGGACTCCTTGAAAACACTAGCAAAGTTCGAATGTTACAGGTTAAATACGGCGCAAAATGTCAAACCAATCAACGCCTCTCAATGTGCGGCCGGTCCGCGCATTCTCCGACAACTACATCTGGCTGATCGAGCCGCCTGCGGCGCCGGGTCGCGTGGTAGCCGTCGATCCCGGCGACGCCGCCCCGGTGATCGCCGAGCTTCGCCGCAGCGGCTCAAGCTTAGCCGCGATTTTGCTGACTCACCATCATGCCGACCATATCGGAGGGGTCGCGGACCTGCTCCGGCTAGGCCCGGTGCCGGTGATCGGGCCGGACGATGCGCGAATCCCCCTGCGCACCCGCACCGTCCGCGACGCCGATCGCTGCGAATTGCCGGACTTGGGACTTAGCTTCGACATTTTGGCCGTGCCTGGGCATACCTTGAGCCATATTGCATTTTCGGGACATGGCGCGCTGTTTTGCGGCGATACGTTATTCAGCGCGGGTTGCGGTCGAATGTTTGAGGGTACGCCTACACAGATGAACGCTTCGCTCAATCGCCTGCGCGGCCTGCCGCCGGAAACCCGCATGTTCTGCGGCCACGAGTACACAGCCGCCAACCTGCGCTTTGCCTTGGCGGTGGACCCCGATAACCGGACCACCCTCGACTATCGGGACGCCGTCGCGCGCACGCGGGCCGCCGATGCGCCGGGCGTCGTCACGCCAAGCCTGCCCTCGCCCATGTCGCTGGAAATTCGCATCAATCCCTTTCTGCGCTGCGACGTCGCCGCCATACGCGCTGCCGCCGAGGCGCACGCCGGCAAGCCCCTCCCGGAGGCTTCCCAGGTGTTCGCCGTGCTGCGGGCCTGGAAGGACAGGTTTTGACGGTGGCCACGATGATCCGCCACCTCGTCATCGCGGGCGTGGCCTTGGGATTAGGCGCCTGCGCCCATCAGCCCACAGCGCCGGTGCGCGAACGCGTGGTGGTGCCGGTTACAGCCACCGTGGCCGATACGACGGCATCGCCATCGCCGCCTGGTGCCTCTGCCGCCGGAACGACTCCGTCCCTGACGATGCCGAGTGAATGGCAGCATCATAACGGCGAAGATTACGACGATCTGTTCGACCGGATGCGCGCCGGCTTTGCCTTCGATGAGGTCCAAGAGCCGGCCATCGATCAACAACTCGCTTGGTTCGAACACAATCCAGACTATCTGGAACGGGTATTCCAACGCGGTCAGCGCTACATGTACCACATCATCACCGAGGTGGAGGGGCGCGGCATGCCGACGGAATTCGCGCTGTTGCCGGTAGTGGAAAGCGCCTACGAGCCCTTCGCCTACTCGGTGAGCCGCGCCGCCGGGCTCTGGCAATTCATTCCCGGTACCGGCGTGCGTTTTGGGTTGAAACAAACTTGGTGGTACGACGGCCGCCGCGATGTCATCGAATCGACGCGGGCCGCCCTCGATTACCTGCAAGCTCTGCACGACGAATTCGACGGCGATTGGCTGTTGGCGATCGCCGCCTACAACGTCGGCGAAGCCGGGGTCGAACGCGCCATTGCCTACAATAAATCCGTGGGTAAGCCCACGGATTTTTGGCATTTGAATCTGCCGGCCGAAACGCGCGCCTATGTGCCGAAATTGCTGGCGATGAAGCGCCTGATGGCTGAGCCCGAGCGCTATGGTTTGGAATTCGCGCCGATACCGAACATGCCTTACTTCGCGGTCATCGACACCGACTCGCAGATCGATCTGAAAATCGCCGCGCAATTGGCCGGCACGAGCTACGACGACCTGGTCGCGCTCAACCCCGGTTACAACCGCTGGGCCACGGACCCTGCGGGGCCGACCCGCATGCTGGTGCCCATCGACAATGCCGATGCCTATGAGGCCGCATTGAAGACGCTGGCGCCCGAGGATCGCGTCCGTTACCTCGTGCACGATGTAACGAAGCGCGAAACGCTGCCGATGATCGCCAAACGATATGGCACCTCGGTATCCGTGCTCTCGAAAATCAACGACCTGAACGGCGGCCGCGTGGCCGTCGGTCAATCGCTCAAGATTCCGGAGATCAGCGCGCAGTTGTCGGATAAAGTGCTGCTCGCTGCCTCGCGGGTCGACCGACCCGAAACCGACAGCGCCGGTCGCAGGCAGCACCAGATCGTCTATCGAGTGCGGGCCGGCGAAACCCTTTCCAGTATTGCGCGCCGCAACAACATGCCCGTCAGCACGCTCGCTCGCCTGAACAATATGGGCGCAGGCGATTCGCTGGTGAAAGGCCAACGGCTGGTCATCAAGGCGAGCGCACGGCGCTATCGCGACGAGGGCGTCGTGTCCGGACGCCGCGTGCTCTACACCGTGCGCCGCGGCGACACGATTTACAGCATCTCGCATCAGTTTCAGGTCTCGGTCTCCCAACTCAAGACTTGGAACGGCATCAACCAACGCCATCTCATCAGACCGGGAAAGCGCTTGGTCATGTACGTCGATTCCAATCGGCAACAAGGCTAAAATCTAACATCGGGCCGGGGTCGCCTAGACCCCGTTATTTTCGGACGGCGTCGCCTCGACGCCGTAGTTTCGGCGCGTCAGCGCCTAATAAAGGATCACTTATGGGGTTTTTGCAGGGTAAGCGCGCCTTGATCGTGGGGCTTGCCACGGATCGTTCCATTGCCTGGGGCATTGCCCAGGCGATGCATCGCGAGGGAGCGGCGTTGGCGTTCTCACACATCGAGCGCATGGCCGATCGCGTGATTCCGCTCGCGAAGCAGTTGGGTTCGGACATCACCTTCGAAATGGACGTCGCCGCCGATGACGATATTGCGCGCGGCTTCGCGCATCTGAAAACCCGTTGGGACTGCTTCGACATCCTGGTGCACGCCGTGGCGTTCGCGCCGCGCGAGGCGCTCACGGGTGCCTTCATCGATGCGACCACCCGCGATGGCTTTCGCATGGCTCACGACATTTCGAGCTACAGCTTGACGGCCCTGGCGCGCGAATCCCTGCCCTTCATGAAAGGACGCGCCGGCGCCATCGTGACCCTGAGCTACTTGGGTGCCGTGCGTTCATTGCCGGGATACAACGTCATGGGCCTGGCAAAGGCCAGCCTCGAAGCCAACGTGCGTTTCTTGGCGGCCGACTTGGGGCCCATGGGCCACAGGGTCAACGCCATCTCCGCGGGCCCCATCAAGACGCTCTCCGCCGCGGGCATTCCTGGCCTACGCAAAATGCTGGGGCACGTAGCGGCCGTGTCGCCGATCAAGCGCAATGTCACCATCGAGGACGTCGGGAACGCCGCCGCGTTCCTGTGCTCCGACCTGGCCGCCGGCATCACCGGCGAAGTGACTTACGTCGACGGCGGCTTCAACTCCGTGGGCATGAGCTTTCCGCCCGACGCGGAAACAATCTGATCCAGTAGCAGGCGCCACGCCGGGGGCGCCTGAGCGCCGCGCTGGGTTACCAACGCCCCGGTTATGATCGCTACGTCAACCACTTCGAGGGTTTTGCGTTTGATCTATTGAGTTCGTGGATCGCGCGCTTCGCGGTTAGGCCGTGAAGGGTGAACTTTGAAGGCGGTTTGACGCACTCACAATTAGTAAAATGGACAGCATCGGCGGCGCGCATTTGAGGGCATTGCATTATGTTAAATAAATCCATCTTCCAGACGCTTACGGTCGGCGCCGCGCTTGTCGCGCTCGAAGCCTGCACGAGCTACCCCGTGCGGACCGACATCAACCCCAACATGTCAGTGACGAGTTGTCAGAGCTACGCCTTCGCCGACGAGCATGTCGCGAACACCGACCAGCCCTCGGCCTTCGGTAATCCCTTGAACGCCGAGCGGCTGCGCCAAGCCATCGAAGCCAATATGGCCTCGAAGGGCATCCAAAAGGCCAGTGACCGGAAATCCGCCGAATGCGTGGTCGGCTATGCCATGGGTACGCGTCAAGTGTTCGACGACTACTACGGCAGTTTCGGTGTTGGTTGGGGTTGGGGTGGCGGCTGGGGTCGTCGCGGATGGGGCGGCGGGATTGGCTATGACGGGCCGTACGTGCGCGACGAGACCCGGATTTCCATCGATCTATTCGACGCCAAGTCGCGTATCCCGATCTGGCATGCCAGCGTCAGCCAAAGCGTCTCGGATCTGACCGGCCCCAACGCGGTGGAGAAAATCAATGCGGCCACTACCGCGATTTTCACTAAGTTTCCGAGTGGCGCTGCAGGACCGGCGGGCGGACACACCACGACGTAACGGCCTCGCGACGAGTCGCGCCCGCCTCCTAGCGTGGCGGCAGAGGTCGCTTCACGAACACGTAATACAGCGCCGCCAGCACCACTGCCAGCGCCAGGACGAGCAGGAAGAATCGGTGCAGCGAACCCTTGAGAAGCTCGGGGTGCTTGCCGACCGTCATGCCCAGCCAGGCCAGCACCGAGGTCCACAACAACGACCCTGCCAGGGTTGCCGCGCTGTACCAGCGGAAGTCCATACGCAGGATGCCCGCGGGAACACCAATGAGATGCCGGATGACGGGCAGCAAACGGGAGAAGAACACGCCAGCCCAGCCGTAATGCGCGGACCATGCCTCCGCCATCATGATCTTCGTGGCAGCGACCCCGACATAGGGCCCAAAGCGCATCACCAGTGGCCGTCCCAGCCAGCGCGAACCCCAATACATGATGGCCGCTCCCATCCATGACCCCAAGGTGCCCGCGGCGATCACGCCAGCCAGGGAGAGTTCCCCTTGAGTGTGGGCGAGATAGGCCGCCGGAGGGATGATGACTTCGCTCGGGATCGGCACGAACGTGCTTTCCAAGGCCATCAAGCCGCCGATGAGCCAGTAGCCACCCTGGGATAGAACGGATAGATACCAGTCCGAGAACTGATGCAGCAGATCCGCCAACTAATCCAACGCCTGCACATTGATGGTCACCTTGGCATCCGCCCGTGCCGCCGCGGCGTAGCCCTGCGCTTCGCCCGCTGCCGACTGCTGCGCGATTTGACGCCGCAGCTGCGCTTCCTGCTCCTTGGGGTGGTCGCCGGCCGGATTTTCACGCACCGCGGTCACGGCCAGCACGGCGGCATCGCCGCCGCCCAGCGGCAGGTTTTGATACACCGGCTTCTGGGTGGGCTTGGGCGCCTCGAACGCCTCGCGCCGAATTTCCACGGGCACGGCCGGATCGTTGCGCGCCACGAATTTCGCCGGCTGCGGGGCCACGCCCACGCTCTTGGCGACGGCATCCCAGGCTTCGCCCGCCGACAGGCGCTTCACCGCGTCGGCGGCCGCGCTCGCGGCGAGCTCGGCGCCGCGTTGTTTCTTCCACCCGGCCACGACGTCGATGCGCACCGCCTCGAGCGGTTTCTGCTGCGGCAGCTTGTGATCGGTCGCCCGCAGCACCACCCCGCGCCCTTTCTCCACTTCGACCATGGGACTCAGGCGTCCGTCCAAGACGTCTTGGCTGAAGGCCGCTTCCAAAACCGGAGCTGCCTTACCTAAATCGCCGCCGCCCTCGATGCGGCTGAACTCGGGAATGTCGTGAACCGTGAGGCCGGCCTTGCGGGCGACGACGTCGATGTCCGTCGTGTTCTGCAACGCCGCATCGGCCAATTGGTCCTGGGCATTGTTGAACAACCGCTCGGCCTCGTTGCGGCGGTACTCAGCCTCGAGATCGCTCTTGCCTTGCTCGAAGGTTTTGACGGCGGCCGGCTGGATGCCGTCGAGCTTCAAGATGTGGTAGCCGAACTGAGTCTTGACGGGCCCACGGATCTCGCCCTCCTTCATGCTGTAGGCGGCATCGGCGAACGGTGCGACCCAGACCTTACGCTCTGACCAGCCCAAGTCGCCGCCTTGCTGCGCCGATCCCGTATCTTGCGAGAATTCTTTGGCCAGTTTCGAGAAATCCTCGCCGCCTTGGGCGCGCTTCAAGATCGATTCGGCCTTGGCCTTGACCGCTGCGTCCTCTTTCGGCTCTGTGACCTGCAAGAGGATATGGCGCACCCGGCGCTGCTCGGGCTGGGTAAAGCGCTCCGGCGTCTTGGCCTTCTGCTCCTCGTAATACGCCCGGAGCTGCGCATCATCGACCTTCACTTTGGACTCGAGCTGCCCCATGCTGATTTCGAGGTAGCGCAGGTTCACCGTCTCCGGGGTCATGTACTCCGCCTTATGAGCGTCGTAATACGCCTTGATCGCCGCATCGTCAGCGGTCGCCTCCGCGGTGTATTTCGCCGCGGACACGGTGAACCAAGACAGTTCACGCTGTTGTTCGGTGAGCGCGCGCACCTGCTTGAGTTCACTCGCCGTGACGAAGCTCGACATGGTGAGCGCCGTGTCGAGCTGACGCAGCTTCACGTCGCGGCGGAACAGAGCTTCGATTTCGGCGATCGAGCGGCCCTGGGCTTTGAGTACCGCGATGGCGTGCGCCTGATCGAATTTGCCGTCGACTTGGAACGCAGGCACCTGCGCCATGGCCTTCATCAGTTCGACATCGCTCACACGATAGCCCAGTTCATCGGCACGGGTGAGTACGGCCTCGCTGTTCACGTATTCATCGAGCACATGCCGCTTGATTTCATTGCGCTGGAGGTCGTCGATCGTACCGTTCGTTTGCCGCTCGAATTGCGCGAGCTGCTGTTGGTACGCCTGTCGAACCTCGTTGCTGGAGATTTCGCTGCCGTTCACTTTCGCGGCGTAGTTCGGCGCGCTCATGGTCCAGTTGATGCCCCAGAACACGAACACCAGGCCGATCGCGCCCAGCACCACCCCGGCAAGCCATCCCTTTAACTTATCGTGAATCGACTGCAGCATGTTTCTACCTGTTTTCCTTACCGGCCTAGACGGGGGCCCGCTCCGCAGGCCCTGCCCTCCCGGCCGCGCCTCGCCGGCCGGCCTTCACGGCCCCGCACCTGGCCGGCCGACCTACGCGGCCCGCACCTGGCCGGCCGCATCATACCCGCAGCGCGGCCATGCGGCACGCGCGGGACTCTTCGTCAGGAAATGGCGGAGTGGACGGGACTCGAACCCGCGACCCCCGGCGTGACAGGCCGGTATTCTAACCAGCTGAACTACCACTCCGCTGTTGGTGGGTGCTGAGGGGATCGAACCCCCGACCCTCGCCGTGTAAAGGCGATGCTCTACCAGCTGAGCTAAGCACCCCCCTGGAAGAGGGGCGGAAATATACGCGAGGGGATACCGCTTGGCTATAGTGTCAAGCCATTTTTTGGCGCGTAGGCGCTCACTGCGCTCCCGATTCGGCAGCTGCTCAGCGACCGACCCCTCGCCTCCCCGCCCGGCGACCCGCTAGTGCGCCTAGTGCGCCCGCACCTGAGCCTTGCCGCGGGCTGGTTTGCGCCGGCGCTTCTCGCCGACGATGGCCTCGGGCGGCTTCGCATCGAGCGCCGGCAGCGCCGCCGGCACGTGGATCAGAGCGACTTGCAGCACTTCGTCGATCCACTTCACCGACCGGATATCGAGCTTCTCTTTGATATTGTCCGGGATTTCCACCAGGTCCTTGGTGTTCTCGTCGGGGATCAATACCGTGGTGATGCCGCCGCGATGGGCCGCCAACAGCTTTTCCTTCAGACCGCCGATGGGTAGGACTTCGCCGCGCAAGGTGATTTCACCCGTCATGGCGACATCCGAGCGTACCGGGATCTTGGTAAGCGCAGAAATGAGCGCGGTGCACATGCCGATGCCGGCGCTCGGCCCATCCTTCGGGGTCGCGCCCTCCGGCACGTGAATGTGCACGTCCGCCTTTTGATAAAAATCCATGTCGAGCCCCAACACGGCCGAGCGGCTGCGCACCACCGTCATCGCCGCCTGGATGGATTCCTGCATCACTTCACCGAGTTGCCCGGTGTGCGTGAGCTTGCCCTTGCCGTGCACCACCGCAGCTTCGATGGTCAGCAACTCGCCGCCCACCTCGGTCCATGCCAGACCGGTGACCTGGCCGACTCGATTGCTCTCCTCCGCCTTGCCATAGCGGAAGCGGCGCACGCCCAGGTAGGTATCCAAGTTCTTGGAGTCGATCGTCACCGTCTTGTCGGCGGGCTTCAGCAACAAATGTTTGACCGCCTTGCGTCCGATCTTCGACAGTTCGCGCTCCAAATTACGCACGCCGGCTTCGCGCGTGTAGTAGCGGATCATGTCCTGGATCGCCGTATCGGCCACCACCAATTCGTTGGGCTTCAGGCCGTTCTGCTTCACCTGTTTCGGCAACAAGTAGCGCCGCGCAATGTTTGCCTTCTCATCCTCGGTGTAGCCGGGGATGCGGATCACTTCCATGCGATCGAGCAGCGGAGCCGGGATATTCAGACTGTTCGCCGTGCACACGAACATCACCTCGGACAGATCGAAATCCACCTCGAGGTAGTGATCGTTGAAGGTGCTGTTCTGTTCGGGATCCAATACCTCGAGCAATGCCGAGGAAGGATCGCCGCGAAAATCCGTCGACATCTTGTCGACTTCATCGAGCAGGAACAGAGGATTCCGCACGCCGCACTTGGCGAGATTCTGGATGATCTTGCCGGGCATGGAGCCGATATAGGTGCGGCGGTGGCCGCGAATCTCCGCCTCGTCGCGCACGCCGCCCAACGACATGCGCACGAACTTGCGGTTGGTGGAGCGCGCCACGCTTTGACCCAATGACGTCTTGCCGACGCCGGGCGGACCTACCAGACACAGAATGGGGCCGCGCAAATTCTTGACCCGCTGCTGCACGGCGAGGTATTCGACGATGCGCTCCTTGACCTTCTCCAAGCCGAAGTGATCGGCCTCGAGCACCTTCTCCGCGGCGCTGATGTCAAGATGTACCTTGCTGCGCTTTTTCCACGGCGACTTCACCAGCCAATCGACGTAATTGCGCACCACGGTCGCTTCCGCCGACATGGGCGACATGAGTTTGAGCTTGGCGAGTTCGGAATTGGCCTTCTCGCGCGCTTCCTTGGGCATGCCCGCCGCTTTGATGCGCTTCTCGAGTTCGCCGATCTCATTCGGCGCATCGTCGAGTTCGCCGAGTTCCTTTTGAATGGCCTTCATCTGCTCATTCAAGTAGTACTCGCGCTGGCTTTTCTCCATCTGCTGCTTGACGCGGCCACGAATGCGTTTTTCGATCTGCAGCACATCCATTTCGCCTTCGATCACGGCGAGCATGTGTTCCAGACGCTTGCGCACGTCGGGGATTTCGAGAACTTTTTGCTTTTCGGAAAGCTTCAAGGACATGTGGGCCGCAACCGTGTCGGCCAAGCGTCCTGCCTGTTCGATGCCCGCGAGCGACGTGAGGATCTCCGGAGGCACCTTCTTGTTGAGCTTTACATACTGTTCGAATTGAGTGATGACGGAGCGCGTGAGCACGTCCATCTCGCGCTCTTCGTAGCGCTCCAGATCGGGCATGGCGGTGACTTCGGCCGAGAAGAACTCGCCCTCGATCAATTT
>Ga0137412_10003090_pt1 | contig 13286 bp, 6 predicted proteins | sample CZODoug2_1_16fun_FD_122160 | JGI IMG/M metagenome (GOLD analysis project Ga0137412, IMG submission 122160) | Vadose zone soil fungal communities from Angelo Coast Range Reserve, California, USA - CZODoug2_1_16fungal (Hybrid Assembly) | ecosystem: Environmental > Terrestrial > Soil > Vadose zone... | reverse complement strand
AGCGTATCGAGTTGGACAGGAAATTCTGCAACACGCGCCGCAGCAACTGCGGATCCGAGAACACCACGTGATCGCAATTGGCGGTGCGCAGCCCCAGCCCTCGGTTGCGGGCGATCACCGTAAATTCAGCCGCCAAGGGCCCGACCACTTGAGCCAGCGGGAAGTGTTCCGCGTGAGCTTCTTGAGCACCCGCGTCCAGACGAGAGATATCAAGCAGCCCGCCCAAAAGATTTTCGGCGGCGATCAGCGCCACTTCGGCTTGCCCGACCAGCGGAGCGCTGGACGGCGAAAGCCCGACGCGGTCGACCGATGAGATGAACAGGCGCGCAGCGGTCATCGGTTGCACCAGGTCGTGCGACGCCGTGGCGAGAAAGCGCGTCTTGGCTTCGTTGGCCCTTTCGGCGGCAATCTTTGCTTCAGCCAATTCAGCGTTGAGCGCCGTGAGTTCGCGAGTACGCTGGACAACCCGATCCTCCAGCGTCTCGTTTGCCTCCTGGAGAGCCCGTTGTGCGCTCTTGTATGCGGTGATGTCGGAATAGCTCGTCACGAATCCGCCACCACGCATCGGATTGCCCCGAATCTCCAGGACCGTCCCGTTTGGAAGCTCGCGTTCGTGAGAGTGCGCCTTGCCCGCGCGCATGAACGCCAGACGCCGCGCAACAGCTGCGTCGACATCGGCGGATACTACCCACCCGCGCGTGGCGTTGTAGCGGATCAGATCTTCGATCGGCCGGCCGACGGCGACCATGCCGGGAGGGTATTCGAATAACTGCTGATAGCGCTGATTCCAGGCGACGAGGCAGAGATTGGCGCCGACAACGCTCACGCCCTGCGACAGATTCTCGAGCGCGGCGCGCAGCAGTTCTCGATTGAACTGGATCGCGTGCGAAGTTTCGTCCAGAAGCCGCACCACATCTTCGGGCTGCATATTGCGACCACGCAAAGTGGTTCCGAGCACGAGGCGCGCGCTCGACGTACCCAGGACGCCCGCTAACAGGTGTTCGACAAAGCGCGCAAACTCGGGCTCCGCTTGCTCTACGCGATTGAGCACTCCGAGCCCGACTCGGGAGGCGTATTCCGCAAACGATACGGTGGCTCGCTCGGGTCCAAGAAAACGCTCGACCAGCTCTTGAAGGTCACCGACCGTTGCCGATATGCGCGGCAGGCCGCGCTCCGGAGCTTCCGGTCCCGCCGCGTCGTCCAGAAATTTGGCGGCTTGAAGACGCTCGCGAAGTCCCGGCGATCTCAGCAGCGAGACGGCGACATAGAGAACCAGGTTGAGCGAGAGGCTCCAGAAGACGCCGTGCGTCAACGGATCCAGGCCGGACAGGCCGAGCAGCGCTTCGGGGCGAAGCCAGCCGATGCCAAAGGGTCCGTCGCGCAGGATTTCGAGGTTGTGTCCGCCGGCGCGCAATATTGCCGGCATCAGCAGCGTATAGGCCCAGGTCGCGAAGCCCACGACGAGACTGGTCACCACCCCGCGGTAGCGCCCGCCTCTCCAAAGAACGCCGCCGACGAGGCTGGGCGCGAACTGGGCCACGGCCGCGAAAGATAGAAGACCGATCTGTGTCAGCGTACCCGGCCCGGTGAACAGGCGGAAATAGCCGTACGCGAGCGCGATGATCACCACGATTGCGACGCGCCGGACCATCTTGATCAGCCCGGACAGGTCCTGACCGGGAAGCTGCCCCAGGCGATTAGACCGCAGCAACAGCGGCATGACGATTTCGTTGCATATCATGGTCGATAGAGCGATGGTCTCCACGATGACCATGCCGGTCGCAGCGGAGAACCCACCCAGATAGGCGCCGAGTGCCAACCACGTATGGTTGCCGGCCAACGGCAGTGCGAGCACAAAGGTGTCGGCGGGAACCGAAAGACGGGAAAATTGCTCGAGGCCGCTTGCCGCAATCGGCAACACGAAGACGCTGATGATCGCAAGGTATACGGGAAAGACCCAGCGGGAGGTCCGCAGATCCGAAAGGACCGTGTTCTCGACGACAGCGACGTGGAACTGTCTGGGCAGACAAATGATCGCGGCAGCCGCGAGCAGTGTCTGGGATACGAAACCCATCTGCCACGAGGGCTCGCTCACCCGGCTCGATACCTGCGGCAGCGCGAGAGCATGCGCGTAAGCGTCGCCCATGCCGTTTCGCAAGCCGTACACGGCATACACCCCCACTGCAAGAAATGTCGCCAGTTTGACCAGCGACTCGAACGCGATCGCCAGGACCATCCCGTGGTGGTTCTCGGTGCTCACCAGATCGCGCGTTCCAAACAGAATCGCAAAAGCCGCCAGCATCAGTGCGATCGTCAGCGCACTGTCGACGAGGTGACTGCGAATCCGAACGAGACGGCCTTCAGCTGGAGCGCGATGTAGGGTAGGACGCCGACCACCGCGATCGAAGTCACCAGCATGGCGATCGCTTGATGGCGGCCGTATCGAGCGCCGATGAAGTCGGCAATCGACGTGATGTTATGGCGTTTGGAGATTCGAATGACCCGCTGAAGAAGCCGTCCGCCAAAGAGGAACATCAGCGCCGGCCCGAGATAGATCGGCAGAAAATCCCATCCGCTGCTTGCCGCGCGTCCGACGGCGCCGTAAAACGTCCACGAAGTGCAGTACACGCACAGGGCGAGGCTATAGACCCACGGCTTGCGCGCGGGAGGGCCGACGATACGGGCGCGACGGTCTCCGAAGTAGGCAATTGCAAAAAGAATCGCGACGTAGCCCGTGAAAATGGCAAACAGGGTCCAACTGTTCAGCACTTGCTCACCTCCTCCTGTTCGCAGCGTTTCTCCCAAAATCGCTGCGCCGGATCACCCTGCACGGGTGAGTCCGCTCCCTGCGCGGACCGCGCGGCCTGGGCCGGCGGTTGATGCGAGTGTAGACGGTGCGTCAGTTTCCGAGGCGCTGGGGTGCATCGCGCCAGCCCTGTGGTCCTTCGGTTCCGCTTGCATTGCATCGATGGGGAAAGCTGGACGCAACGCCAGGTTGCCTGCCATCGCCGAGGTGCAGTGCAACAACGGCCACCTAGCGATCGAGGACGCCGTCTTGAACATTTCCGACCCCGACGCGGCCGCACTCCTAAGACTTAGGTCGAATTTACGGATCGAAGGGCGGCACGTAGCCTGCAAATCTACAAGACCAGGGGGGTGATCCGTGAACGGCCGCCTACCGACCTGCTGATGCTGAAGTTCGAGCGCGGAGTATGGCCGTTCGAGGATTCCACGACCCCACCAGGCTTGCAGAACTAGAAACGATCAACCGAAAACGCATCATCGATCCGAGGGAGAGGCGCATGAGTGCAAGAGCGGGCGGGATTGCCGCCACACAACGGCCGCCGGAGGCCAGCGGGCGACCGATGAGTGCGGAGGAGCGCAAGGTCATCTTCGCGTCTTCGCTGGGCACGGTGTTCGAGTGGTACGACTTCTACATCTTCGGCACGCTGGCCGCCGTGGTCGGCAAGCAGTTCTTTGCGCCGCTCACGCCGACCGCCCAGTTCATCATGACCTTGCTGGCCTTTGCGGCCGGGTTCGCGGTGCGGCCGTTCGGAGCGCTGGTATTTGGCCGGGTGGGCGACATGGTGGGGCGCAAGTTCACGTTCCTGATCACGATCACGATCATGGGAACGTCGACCTTCCTGATCGGACTGCTGCCCGGTTATGCGAGCTGGGGCTTGGCCGCTCCGGTCATCCTGATCTCGCTGCGCCTGCTGCAGGGCCTGGCCCTGGGCGGGGAGTACGGGGGCGCGGCGACGTACGTGGCCGAACACGCGCCGCACGGCAAGCGGGGGGCCTACACGTCGTGGATCCAGACCACCGCCACGGTGGGCCTGTTCATGGCGCTGCTGGTGATCCTGGGCACCCGCACCGCGGTGGGCGAGGACGCATTCGCCAACAACGGCTGGTGGCGCCTGCCGTTTTTGCTGTCGTTTTTCCTGCTGCTGATCTCGGTGTGGATCCGGCTGAGTTTGAACGAGTCGCCGGCCTTCCTGCGCATGAAGGCCGGAGGCAAGGCTTCCAAGGCGCCGCTGACCGATTCGTTCGGGCGCCTGAGCAATTTGAAGATCGTGGTGCTCTCGCTGCTGGGCGCCACGGCCGGCCAGGCGGTGGTCTGGTACACGGGGCAGTTTTACGCGCTGTTTTTCCTGACCCAGTCGCTCAAGGTCGAGCCGGCGACGGCCAACCTGATGATTGCGGCCTCGCTGCTGATCGGGACGCCGTTTTTCATCGTGTTCGGCGCGCTGTCGGACAAGATCGGGCGCAAGAAGATCATCATGACCGGCTGCCTGCTGGCGGTGTTGACGTACTTTCCGCTGTTCCACGCCTTGACCCACTACGCCAACCCGGCCCTGGAGGCGGCCCAAGCGGCCGCCCCGGCCGTGGTGGTGGCCGATCCGGCCACCTGCTCGGTGCAGTTCAACCCGGTCGGAACCGCGAAATTTACCTCGCCGTGCGACATCGCCAAAAGCACGCTGGCCACCTCGGCCGTGCTGTACACCAATGAAGCCGCGCCCCCGGGCTCTCCGGCGGTCGTGAAGATCGGCGATAAGACGGTGTCGTTTGTCGATATCGCCGCCAGCGTGCAGGGCGACGCGGCCAAGCAAGGGGCGGAGTTCAAGAAGGCGCTGGCCGAGGCGTTCAAGGCCGCCGGCTACCCTGCCAAGGCCGATCCGGCCCAGATCAACAAGCCGATGGTGATCGCGATCCTGACCATCCTGGTCATCTACGTGACCATGGTGTACGGGCCGATCGCCGCCATGCTGGTCGAGCTGTTCCCGACCCGCATCCGCTACACCTCGATGTCGCTGCCGTATCACATCGGCAACGGCTGGTTCGGCGGATTCCTGCCGGCCACGTCGTTTGCCATCGTGGCAGCCACCGGCAACATCTACAACGGGCTGTGGTACCCGATCATCGTGGCCGCGATGACATTCGTGATCGGCACCTTGTTCCTGCCCGAAACCAAGGACCGCGACATCTACGCGGCGGACTGAAGCAGATCGCGGTCCTTGAAAGGGGTGGAGGCCCGTATTCGGACGCCAGCGGGTTTGACAATGCAAGGCTCATTCGGCGCCGGGCGGCGAGTTGTCGCTCACGATCGAGGCAGGGGGCGACGGAAGTTTCTGACTGCAATCGGCGCGTCATGGGTCTTGCTGAACCAAGGCACGGTTGCCGCTGCGGAGACATCCAGCAATTGGCTCGCGATCGTAGCGCCAAGGGACGGTGCGACTGTCACCAGCCCGGTCAGCGTCGTGGTCGATCTAAACGGGGCGCCCGTCTCGGACGACTACCACGGGCACCCCCATCTGATCATCGACTCTCCGCTTCCCGAGCCCGGCACCCTGGTCCCGATGGACGAACGTCATATCCATCTGACGGGCGGAGAGAGCACGACGACACTCACGCTTGCCCCCGGCAAGCACACGCTGCAGCTGATCATGGCGGGGGACAATCACAGAGTCCGGCAGCACGTGGCCCGGTCTGCCAAGTTGACCATCACCGTCAAATAGAATCCGCCGGTGTCGCAAAGCGACGCCGTTTCGCAGCGCGCGGGTTGCGCGAGCTGCGCTCTTGTAATCTAAACGACTCCTCCCATCGATCCAGAGTGCCCGAGATGTGGTTCCAGCGCTTGCTTGCCGTAATCATCGCAGTCGCAACCATCTCCGCCTGCACGCCGGACAAGAATGTTCCCGCGCATGCGAGCCCACAGCCTGCGAAGGAACTCTTCGTCGACGCAACGGAATCGAGCGGAATCAGGTTCCAGCACTTCAACGGAAGAAACGGCCAGTTCTATTATCCGGAGATCATCGGGTCGGGCGTCGCCGTACTCGACTACAACAACGACGGAAAACTCGACATCCTGGTCCTGCAGGGTGTCTCGCTCGAGCCCGCCCATGACGCCAAGGCGGCAACGGAGCCCTGCACGGCGCGCCTGTATCGCAACGACCTGGTGGTGAATCCGGACGGATCCCGCAATCTCAAATATACGGACGTCACCGAGGCCTCCGGGCTCTGCTCGCACGGCTACGGCATGGGGATCGCTATCGGAGACTTCAACAACGACGGATGCATAGACATCTTCATCACGCATTTCGGCGCGCCCAATCAGCTTTTTCGAAACAATTGCGACGGAACCTTTACCGATGTGACCCGGAAAGCCGGCGTGGCCGGCAACGGCCATTGGGGGTCCAGCGCGACATTCGTCGACTACGATCGAGACGGTTTTTTCGACCTGTACGTCGCCAATTACGTCGACTACAAAACCGAGAACAATAAGAAGTGCTATGCCGGCACCAGCGCGCGGGATTACTGTGCACCGTCGACTTACAAGCCAGCGCCCGGGATTCTTTACCACAACCGCGGCGACGGAACGTTCGAGGACGTATCGATCAAGTCGGGCATTACGCGCGCATACGGTGCCGGCCTGGGCGTGATGGCAGCCGACCTCGACGGCGATCGATGGCCGGACATCTACGTGGCCAATGACGGCAATCCCAATCAGCTGTGGATCAACCAGAAGGACGGCACGTTCAAGAATGAAGCCGACCTGCGCGGCTGCGCGGTCAATGCGGACGGTGTCGCGGAAGCGGGCATGGGCGTGGATATCGGCGACTTCAACGGCGACGGCACCGAGGACATCTTTCTGACCCACCTGACGCGCGAGAAGAGCACGCTGTTTGTCAACCGCGGCGCGGGCTATTTCGAGGATCGCAGCGTCGAGACCGGGGTCGCGGCACCGAGCATTCCGTTTACGGGGTTCGGCACGGTCTTCTTCGATTATGACAACGACGGCTGGCTCGACATCGTCGCCACGAACGGTGCCGTGCATCTGATCGAAGAGCTGAAGACGCCGCAAGACCCGTATCCATTGCAACAAAGGAAGCAGCTGTTTCACAACCTTGGCAACGGTCGTTTTGAAGAGACGACCGCATCGGCCGGTCAAGCCTTCCAGCTCGTGGAAGTGGGGCGAGGCCTCGCGGCAGGCGATCTCGATAACGACGGCAGCACCGATCTCGTCATCAGCAACAACAACGGGCCGCTGCGCGTGATCCTGAACAAAGTGGGGAGCGCAAAGGCGTGGGTGGGCTTGCGCTTGCTGACCGGCAAGCGGGACGCGTACGGCGCGAGAGTCGAGATCAAGCGCCAAGGCGCGCCGACGCTGTGGCGCCGCGTGCGCGCCGACGGCAGCTATCTTTCGGCCAACGACCCCCGCATTCTGGTGGGACTGGGCGACGCACCTCGAATCGAGACTCTCACGGTGCACTGGCCGGACGGTCGAAGCGAAGCCTTTCAGGCGCCGCCGGTTGGACAGTACAGCACGCTGGTACAGGGCACCGGCCTCAAGGATTCCGGCAAGTGAAGACGGCGCGGCACTCGAAGCTCGTTCGATGGGCATGGGTCGCGCTGATCGCGGCATTCGTGGGTGGGTGCCATAGGCTCAAGCACGACCTCGTGCCAGTTCCGATACCGGATGCCACCGACCTTGAACCGTCGGTACGCAATGCGCTGGCGCGTGCCCGGGCAGAATTCGATCGCATCGCTGACCGTAAGCCCGATGCCGTCGAACTGGGTAACGCGTACGGCGAACTTGCCATGACGTATCAGGCGCAGAGTCTGGTACCGCCCGCCGAGGCCGCCTATGCCAATGCACGCGCTCTGGCGCCCGGCGACAAACGCTGGCCCTACCTGCTCGGCCATCTTTACAACGATGCCAGCAGAGTACCCGAGGCCATCGCTCAATTCGAAGCGGCGCTGTCGATCGACGGCCGGGACAGCCCGACCTTGCTCTCACTGGGCGAGGCGTACCTGCAACACGGCGACCTTGACAAGTCGCAGGCGATGTACAAGAAGCTTGAGTCCGATGGCGCCGCGCGAGCGGCCGCTCTGACTGGACTGGGCAAGGTTGCGCTGGCCATGCATCAGTACAAGGAGGCAGCCGACTACCTGGAGCAGGCGCTCAAGTTGTCGCCCACCTCCACTCGGCTGCGACAGCCGCTCGCGATGGCATACCGGGGATTGGGCGATGGCGCCAAGGCAGAGCAAAACCTTCGCCAGTATGCGGTCGAGGGCGTGGAGCCCGGGATTCTAGATCCGCTGGCGGAAGCTTTGGACGCGAAAGTTGCCGCTTCGCGCACGCGCGTGCGCCGCGGGCAGCGCCTGGGTAAAGCCGGGCGCTTCGACCTGGCCGAGGCTGAATTTCGAGCCGCGGTGGAAGCCGACCCGACGAACGCGGACGCCATCGCCAATCTGGGCATCTCGCTCGCCAACCTCGGCCGCATCGATGAAGCTCGGCGTCGACTTTCGGAATCGCTGGCGATCGACGATACGAACGCGCTGGCACATTTCAGCCTGGGCGTCGTCTTGGACCGCCAAGGCCTCGACCAGCTCGCGATGAACCAGTACCAGGCCGCTCTGGAGCGCGATCCGGCCAACTTGCAGGCTCGCGTCTACCTCGCCGATGCGAAGATGCGGATCGGCCTCGCCCAAGATGCGGCTGCGCTCTACCAGCAGGCGCTCAAGCAGTCGCCCGATTCCCATCGCATGCAGCTGTCACTGGCCATGGCCAATGTGAAGGCCGGCCGCCACGGCGATGCCTGCAAGGTTCTCGAGTTGGCACTGAAGGCGCATCCCGGCGACCCGGACATCATCAACACCCTTGCGCGGATACTGGCGACCGCGCCCCACGCCACGCTCCGGGATGGCCCACGGGCGCTGAACTTGGCCAAAGGACTATTCGAGTCAACCCGAGATCCCGAGGTTGGCCAGACCTACGCCATGGCCCTCGCCGAGACAGGGGGCTTCGAGCAGGCCGTGGTGCTGCAAAGAGAGACCATCATCGTGTTCGAACACACGGGCGGGGAGCGTAAGAAGCCCTTCCTGCAGAAAAACCTCGCCCGGTACGAGCAACGCAAGCCGACGCGCGAGGGATGGGCAGCCGACGATCCGGTATTCCAGCCGCGCAGTCCCGCGGCACAACTGGCTAAGGCGTTGCCGCCTTCGTGATCCGAATCTCTCGATTCACCTGTGACACCGCAGCCTCCTGCCTCGTGTCATCGGTCCAATGAACCGTCAGTCGCTCCACGCTCGTTGCTGGTCCGAGGCCGAAAGTCAGCGTGCGCTCGACCTGCGACAGGTAGCCCCGCGTAGGCATGATCTGCCTGCGCTGGGTCAGGCCGTTCGCGGTCACCTCCACCCATGACCCGATCGCATCGCGATTGACCTTGCCACCTCCCTCGAGCCGCACCCGCAACCAGTGATTACCCGAAGCCTGATCGTTGCGAAGCACCAGTGCCGGACCGCCGATCTGGGTAACGATGAGATCGAGATCGCCATCGCCATCGAGGTCGGCGTAGACGGCTCCGCGCCCGACGATCGCCGTCGAAAGCGCGCCGAGCTGTTCGGCCGGCACTTCGACAAAGGATTGCTGACATGCGGCGCCGCAGTTCCAGAACAGTTTCATCGGCTGCGCGTAGCGCTGGCTGGCCTGTACCTTGTTGATCTGATCCTCGATGTGCCCGTTGGCATGAAAGAGGTCGAGCCGCCCGTCCAGGTCGTAGTCGAAGAACAATACGCCGAAGGTCAGTGTCTGCCGCGTGGCGGCGCCGATGCCTTCCACGATTGCCAGATCTTCGAAGCGCAGCTTCGGGCCGCCGCCCACGTAGAGCGCGGACATCTCGTTCGCGAAATTTCCGACGTTGATGGCCAGGTCCCCATCGTTGCGGTAATACGCGGTGTCGATTCCCATCGCTCCGCGGGCGTTTCCGTTCACGTCGTAGGCAACACCGCTCTGGGCGCCCACTTCCTTGAAGGTCCCATCGTGCTGGTTGAGGAACAGGAAATTTCGGACTGTGTCGTTTGCGACCACAAGATCCATCCAGCCGTCGCCGTTCAAATCGATTGGCGCGACGCCGAGCGACTTGGCCATCGGCTTGCCGGTCGCCGGATTGACCACGCGCAGGCCTGCCTTCTCGGTGACCTCCGTGAATGTCCCATTGCCGTTGTTTCTGAACAGCCGCGGGAACGAACCCTCGAACGAGTTCGGAGGTCCATAGGCGCGTCCGATTCCCGTCATCCGGAAATCCATCGCGCGATCGATATCGGGTGACCAGCGAACGTATCGACAGACGAACAGGTCGAGCAATCTGTCGTTGTCGAAATCGAAAAAGGCGGCGCAGGTATTCCAGTCCTGCGTCCCGGAGACGATTCCGGCCTTGCGAGTGACATCCTCGAAGCGCCCCGTTCCGCCCAGATTTCGCAGAAGGCGGATTCCGCCGATGCCCGTCACGACAATGTCGTCGTAGCCGTCGTTGTCGAAATCACCGATGGCCAGACCCATTCCGTAAAGGTGGACGGACTCGAGTCCCGAGCCCGCGGTCGCATCGCGAAAGTGGCCGTGTCCGTCGTTGCGGTAAAGCTTCAGGGTTGGCTGTCGCGGCTCAGCGACCTTCCAGGGCCAACTGCCCGAATCGACGAATAGAAGATCCGCATGGCCATTGTTGGCCACGTCGATGACGGCGACTCCGCCGCCCATGGTTTCGGGAAGCAGCTTCTCCCCGTACGCCCCGTTGTGATGAACGAAGTCGATCCCCGAGGTCTGGGTGACGTCCGTGAAGCGTGCGGAGGGAATGGCGACCGGGGCGCGTTCCGGCGTAACCGGCGCCTTGACCTTGGCCTCTGTGAATGGCGCCGGTTCACGCGGAAAGTGCACAGCGAAAAAGAGAATCGACCCGGCGAGTGCGACTGCGCCGAGGATCCAGATCGAGCGGCGAAAAGCGACACCGATTCTACGGTCGTCCGCGTCGACATATTCGTCGGATTCCTCTTCAGCGTGCGAAGGCGGGCGGTCGTCCATCGGCAGCGCTGACAGCGATTGAGTCCACCGGCTTCAAGATCGGTCCAACGTCGGCAAGGTAGCGCCCGTCGCGTTGCAGTTCGTAGATCACCACGGGCTCCGCGGCGTGATTGGCAGCGGGGTTGCGCATGCGGTGCAAGGCGACCGTGGTGTCGCGGGCATTGTCGTCAGTCTTGTAGCGTGCGTACAGCGCGCGTTCCTCGGCGGCGCGCTTGTCATCTCCGAGTTCCGCATGAATGAGAGCCAGGTTGTAGTGTGCCGCCAGATCCTCAGAATCCAGGAGAAGTGTTTTTTCAAACCAGGAAGCGGCTTGCCGCAGCAGCTTCTCGCGCTGGGGCTGCCGCTGCGGCCCTCGTTCCAGCTTGGCGCGCTCCATCAGAGTCTGGCCCAGTTCATCGAGCGCGATGTAGTCCTTGCTGAAGTCGAACTCACGCTTGCGGGCCTCCGCAAAGTTGGTCCCGATCACGTCCTCGAAGTTGCGAATCGCCTCGTCGAGGCGTCCGTTTTGCTTGTTCACCAATCCGCTGAACCAGGTCACCGACCAGGGATAGGCCGGCTGTTTCGCGTTGGCGGCACGGTCAAGGGAGGCAGCCGCATCGTCGAGCCTGCCCTCACGCAGCTGGACCCGAGCCAGGTTGAGCGCGCCGTCGCCACGCCCCAGTTTCTCGACCTCGGCAAAGGCGGCCTCGGCTTGCCGAAGCTCGCCACGACCGCCTTTGCGAAACAGCCCGATGCCGTAGTCGTTCCAGCGCTGCCACAGCTCGATGCCCGAGGCGACATTGGCCGCCGCTGCCGCGGCACCTTTCACCGGAAACGTCATCCGATCACTCGCAAGCGTTATCACCGGCAAATCATCCTTTGCGGCCGCATCCCTCTTGAAGTACTTGACATAGGTTGCGTCGAACTTGCGGTACTGCAGCCGGACTTCAACGTCAAGCGGGGCTTTCAAATCGCGCGGCACGGTAAAGGCGAAATGTACGGTGTCGGCCGCGCCGGGCGGTATCTGGTTGTTGTACAGCGGCGTAAAGATATCCTGGGGATTGCGTCGGTCGATACGGTTGCCGTTTCGATCGAGCATGTAGACGTTGACGAAGTGTGACCATGGGTCGACCGCGCCGTCGTTGTTCATGCCACCGCTGCGACCCACGATGCGTTCGCCGCTCCTGAGCACGACGTCGATCCACAGCTCGTTGGAATCCACTGTACCCTGGGTCAGCGGGTGCCCGATCTTGACCGTACGAATCACGGTCTCCAGCAGGTAGCGCCGCCCCGGCTCGAGTACGGGGACGATCGGGCGCAGCGGAGCGAAGAGCTCGCCGTCGATGGCACCGCCGACTTTCAGTCCGAACAGATCGAGTCGCACCACACCATCGAGGAACTTCAGGTGCGCCTGGTTCACCCAGCGGGGATAGTCCAGCAGTTGCGGCAGCGCAGTGTTGGCGGCCGGAAACTGATGATTGTGAACCTTGAGCTTGCCCGAGTCGTCAAGACGGCGCGCCCCGAAGTCGTCGGAAATCATCAACGGCATGTGGCAGATGCTGCATCGGTGCGTGGCTTTTGGCGGGTAGTAGAACGATTGCGCGAAATAACCCGATACACCGCTCAAGAAGTAGGTGTCGTAGTGGTTCTGCCCGCGAACCCACTTGTAATGATTCAACTGCTCGGGCAGGTGTACCTTGTGACAGGTCGAGCAGAACTGGGGGCTGCGATGAAGATCCTTGAGGAAGGTCTTTTTGTGGAACGCAGGCTTGCTCTTCACGAGCTGGCGGTTGACCCACTTGAGGATCGGATTGCTGCTGAACGCGAACGGGTAGTGCAACGGCTCCTCGATCGTGAAGTCGGCGTTGCCGCGAGTGGAATTGACGTTCGTGATGGCGTGGCAGGTCGTGCAGGTAATGCCGGCGCCGGCCATGGAGTCCTTGCCGATGTCATAGTTGGGGTCGTCAAACCGATCGTTCTCGAAAGCGCCCGAGAAAAACGGCACGGGATCATGGCACCCCGCGCACCAGCGCGAGGCATGAACGTTGCCGTCACGCTGCATGCTCACGTGGCGCGTCTCCCGGACCGAGAACAGGTAGGCGGGATTGCTGAACGAGCTGAACCGATGGGCACTGTGGTCCCATTTCCCGTAAGTGTCGTTGTGACATTCCCGGCAATAGGCGTCCATCATCAGCGTGGTGGCCGGAATGAAGTTGCCGGTGGCCGTACGTGCCAGCGACGGCGAGTAATACCGTTCTCCTGAGGCCGGACCTTTTTCGTTCCAGTGCCGCGGGTCCTGCGCCTGACGCCCAATCTGTCTGAGGCCGACGTCGACGAGCTGGCGAGACTGATCACCGTCGAGATGGGCCGCGTCACGTTCCAGAGCGACCGCATCCCGGTCGCCGGCCCGGTGCGCGAGGTGCTCGGCGAAAAGTTCACCCTCCAGGGC
>Ga0137412_10003089_pt1 | contig 13286 bp, 16 predicted proteins | sample CZODoug2_1_16fun_FD_122160 | JGI IMG/M metagenome (GOLD analysis project Ga0137412, IMG submission 122160) | Vadose zone soil fungal communities from Angelo Coast Range Reserve, California, USA - CZODoug2_1_16fungal (Hybrid Assembly) | ecosystem: Environmental > Terrestrial > Soil > Vadose zone... | reverse complement strand
GAGAATTTCCCGAACTTCGTGGGAAGCACGGCTCGAGCGGCTACGCGCGGCGACCCCTTCTGCCCCTGCTTCGGCCTTCCAGTCATAGATTTATTTGCCATAGGAAAACTTCAGTATAGCAGGCAGTGCAATTTCCGCACGAAGGGCTCAGCAATCCACGCGAGATTCATTACAATAGAACGGGAATTGGCTAGCGTTAGCCCGCGCCTGGCAACTACCATGGACACCACGCTTTCAATCCGGGAACTTCTCTTCACCCTGCTCCTCAAAGTGGGTGTCGCGTCGTCCATTGCCGCCCTGCTGGCCCGCTGGAACACCTTCCGCCGCGTGCTCTTCACCGAAGAGCGCGATGCCGACCAGAAATTGAAGCTGATGCTCTTTATGACCCCGCCTCTAATCGTCGGCGTCACTTTGCGTCTGGTTAGCCCGTACTACCGCTTCGCCGACCTCTCTCTCGAAGGCGCCTTCCTGACTGGCTTGCTGGGCGGCCGCGTTGTGGGACCCATCGGCGGGGCCATCATCACCATCCCTGCTTTGATGGCTCACGAATGGCTCGGCATGCCCGCGGCCGCGACCGCGGGTTTGCTCGGCGGCCTGATTCGCCAGGTGATTCCCGACAAGGAAGCGCTCTGGAACTTCGGCCCCTTCACCTTCCTGAATATTCCCAAAGCGCTGATGCGCATGATCCGCGACACCGAAATCATGTGGGAGATGCTGCCGCTCCTGACCTGCGTCGGCCTCGAACTCGGCCGCGTCGCGCTCGTCGAGGCAACCAAGCCCAAGTGGCTTTTCGCCATCGATCCTCAGTGGAACTGGCAACTCGCCCTGGTGGTAATTGCCACGCTGATGTCCGTGGCCTCGCCCCTGAAAATCTGGAACAACACCCGTATCGAGATGAACCTCGAACGCCACCAGCAACTCCTCCTGCGCGCCAGAATGGATGCTCTCTCGAGCCAGATCAATCCGCACTTCCTTTTCAACACGCTCAACACCGTTTCCGCGCTTATCCGCATCGACCCCGATACTGCGCGCGGCGTTGTGCTGAAACTCAGCAACATCCTGCGCCGGCTGCTGCGTAAGCACGAAACCTTCGTGCCCCTGCGCGAAGAGCTTTCCTTCATCGACGACTACCTCGATATCGAAGTCGCCCGCTTCGGCCACGACAACCTGGACATCGTGAAAGAAATTGACGAAGTGACTCTCGAAACTTTCATCCCCAGCATGTTGCTGCAACCGATGGTCGAAAACAGCTTGAAGCACGGGCTGGCGCCCAAGCTCGAAGGCGGCCGCATCCTTCTTCGCACCACCAGCAAAAACGGCCGCCTGCAAATCGAAATTGCCGACAACGGCGTGGGCATCTCCGAAGAAAAAATGCCCCATGTCTATGTGGAAGGCATCGGCCTCAGCAACGTCCGCGAGCGCCTGCGAGTTCTCTATGGCGAAGATTTTCAACTCGACATCGAAAGCAGTGAAGGGCAGGGAACCACCATCCGCATCGACGTCCCCGAACTAGCCCCAGCTATCCCGGAAGTCAGCGTTTTCTAAATCTCGAGCCTGTGAAAAACTCCCCTTGACATCCACACGTTCATACAGTATGTTCAGTTAAAACTGAAATGACTGACGCAACTAAAACAGCGCTCACCCCCGTAGCACAGAAATTCATTCTTCACTGGGGCGAAATGGGCACCAAGTGGGGCATCAACCGTACTGTCGCTCAGGTCCACGCCCTCCTATTTCTCTCCCCAGCCCCCGTGCCCGCGGACGAAATTTCAGCCACTCTTTCCGTGGCTCGCTCCAATGTCAGTACCAGTCTGCGCGAATTGCAGGGTTGGGGCATCGTGCGCGTCGTTCATGTGCTTGGCGACCGCCGCGATCATTTCGAATCCACCAAAGACGTCTGGGAAATTTTCCGCACGGTCTCGGAGGAGCGTAAGAGACGCGAAATCGATCCTACGTTGCGAGTCCTCACCGAGTGCGTCCAGGAACTAAAGACTGCGCCTGCCGGGGACGCCTATACCCGCGAGCGACTGGAGAGCATGCTCGATTTTCTGACCATCATGAGCGGTTTGTTCGAAGAGATTCTCCGCATGCCCATGGGCGCGCTGAAGGGTGTGGGCAAGTTACGCGGCAAGGTGATCACCCTGTTGGGGAGCGACAAGAAAAAGGTTGGTTGAGAGGCGAGGAAAAAAGGATTTCACCACAGAGAGCACTGAGGACACGGAGTTCCGCAGAGAAGAAGGCAGGCCATGATTTCCCTAGCGAATGAATATACGGATGGCAAAGGCCGGCACGCCAAAGGCTGGCTCTTTTTCGATGCCGAATGCGGATTCTGCACCCGCAGCGCCCGCTGGATCGCCCCCATTCTCGGGCGCCGTGGCATGGCCGTCGCTCCGCTGCAGGATCCCCGCGTTGGCGCGCTGCTTGGGATGAACAGGGAATTGCTGTTGAGGGAACTGCGATTCCTGCTCTCCGACGGAAAGCAGTACGGCGGCGCCGATGCGGTCGTCGCGGTCGCGCGCGAAATCTGGTGGGCTCGCCCGCTGGTGTGGTTCGCAAAACTCCCCGGCGCAATGAAACTTCTGCACTCCGGCTATCGCTGGGTTGCCGCGCAACGAAGCTGCGCCGCCGCAAACCAAACCGAGTGCACCGTAGCTCGCAAGGGATAAGACCCCTCGCGAGCTCGATTCTGGATTCAATGGATAGAAACGAATAAGAGATGCCGAAGATTTCTCCAACGGAGTTTTACGCGGTACCGCTTCGCGTGCATACGTTTCTTGCCGACATCCCGCTGCACGACGTTTGGGCGGTGGACCTGCCTGCGCTCTGCGGTGGCATTACCCTTGCCGAATTTCTTCGCCGGAATAATCAGGGCGGAACCATCAGGCTTCCAACCGCGGCTCGCGCGCTCTTCCGATTCCGGTTCTTTCTTGGGCGCATTTTTCGACTGGAGGCGGAGCCGCCGGATGCCATGGCAGCCTCGTTTGCAAATCGCGTTACGTCCGAGGATCGCGCTTGTTCTCTTGTCCCGGCTGGAACACCGGAAGGACTGTTCCGCGTCGTCTATCGCTTCGAAAACGAGCAATTGCTTGAAGTACGAAACCGTACGGTCCACGCCGCGGCCCTCAGTGCGCTTGTGGAGATGGCCGATGGCTATCGATTCTACTTTGCGGTGTATGTGCGCCAGAGCTCATGGATTACGCCGTTCTACATGGAGTTAATCGATCCGTTCCGCAAATGGATTATCTATCCGGCGCTGCTGAGATCCATTCGTGGAAGCTGGGATCAGAATATGCGGACGCGCGACTCGCGCCCTACTCCGGTCTCCGTTCGGAGCAATTGAGCCCGGCTGAACTGCTAACAAGGACGCTCGTCATCGAGCGGCTTTTGCTGAGTAGGCGCTGGCGAGGACTTGCTCGTAATAATTTTCGTACATGGGAATAACGTCGTTGGCGCAGAATTTTTTCTTGGCGCTGACGCGCGCTAGCTGCCCTATTTCGCGCCCGCGGTCGGGGCGGGAAAGCAGCTCAATTGCATACTTGGCAGCGGTCTTCACGTCTCCGGGCTCCACCAGATAGCCATCCACACCATGCTCGATGACTTCGGGAACGCCACCCACATTCGTCGCGATCACCGGAACTTCGCATGCCATGGCCTCAAGCGCCGCAAGGCCAAAGGATTCCAGCTGCGAAGGAAGCAGAAACAGATCCGCCTGTCCCAGCTTTTCCTTAATTCCGTTTTGTTTCCCCAAAAACAGTACGTCTTTTTCCACTCCGCGACTGCGCGCCAGCGCTTCCGCCGGCTCCCGATCCGGCCCATCGCCGATCATCACCAGTTTCGCCGGCATTTTCTCGCGAACCAGCGCAAAAATCTCGATTGCGTCCAAAATGCGCTTCACCGGACGGAAATTCGAAAGATGCATCAAAATTGGCTCGCCATCCGGAGCCCACTCCGCCCGAAGCTTGGGGTCCGGCTTCCGAACATACAGATCACAGTTCACAAAATTCGGAATCACTTCGATTGGCCGCTTGATCCCAAACTCCACAACCGTCTGTCGAAGCAAGTAACGCGAAATCGAAGTCACCCCGTCGCTCTGTTCAATCGAATACTTGGTGATGGGCAAAAAGTTCGGGTTATTGCCAACCAGCGTAATGTCCGTCCCGTGCAGCGTCGTAATAAACGGCAGCCGCCGCGGCGCCGCCATCTGCCGGGCCAGCAACGCGCTCACCGAATGCGGTATCGCATAATGGACATGCAGAATGTCCAGCGCTTCCTTTTCAAAAACTTCCAGCATTTTTACGGCTAACGAGAGCGTATAGGGAGAGTGGTCGAACAAGGGATAAGAAACCACCTCGGCCTGGTGGAAATGAATCCGTGGGTCGCTGGCGTTCATCCGAATCGGGGGCGCATAGGTAATGAAATGCACCTCGTGGCCCCTGGCCGCCAGCTCCTGGCCAAGTTCCGTCGCTACAACTCCGGACCCCCCGTAGGTGGGATACCCTGTGATACCGATGCGCATAGGTGACGTGTGAACCGACTCGTCCGCCAAACTGGCGTACCATGTTGCCTGCGGCATGGTACACCGATTAGACGTAAGGGGGAGTGAGAACGTGACACGCCTGACCGGGAAAAGTGCGGTGATTACAGGTGGAGGAACGGGAATCGGACAGGCTATTGCCCTGGCCTTTGCCCGTGAAGGCGCACAGGTCGCTGTGGCTGGCCGCAGGAAAGAAAAACTGGACGAGACACTTCACCTCTTGCAGCAGGCGGGCTGTTCCGCACTAGCACTCGAGTGTGACGTCACCAAAGCTGCCGACACACAGCGGGTGGTCAAGTCTGCGGAAGACGCCTTTGGAAAAGTGAATGTCCTGGTCAATAATGCCGGAGCGCTTAGCGTCTCCACGGTTGAAAACATCACGGAAGAGGACTGGGACCGCGTGATGGCCACCAACGTTAAAGGACCCTTCCTGATGTCTCGTGCCGCGCTTCCCGCCATGCGCCGCGCAGGAGGCGGCTCCATCATCAATGTGGGTTCTGTTTTAGGAATCGTCGCCATCCGCGACCGCGCCGCCTACTGCGCCTCCAAAGGGGGAGTATCCATGCTCACAAAGGCCATGGCCCTCGATCACGCGCAGGACAACATCCGCGTGAACTGCGTTTGCCCTTCTATCGTGGAATCCGATATGACCCGAAATCTGTTCGCCGAAACCGAAGCCGGCCGTCAAGCACGCGAAAGCCGTCTGGCTTCGATCCCACTGGGCCGCTTCGGAAAGCCTGCCGACATCGCCGGCCTGACGGTCTTCCTTGCGTCCGAGGAATCTTCGTGGATGACCGGAACTGTGATCCCCGTGGACGGGGGAGTTACCGCCTACTGAAAGAGGCTGATTCGAATGTCGCGAAAAATGACCCCGGAAGAGAAGCACGTAACCGAGCTGGTTCGCCGGCGTATGAAGGAGAGCAAATCCTCCGAACTTCTCGGGTTTGATGTGGAAAGCGTGCACGACGGCCGGGCGATTTTCCGCCTGGACGTCCGCCCACGCCACAAGCAGATTCACGGCGTGGTCCATGGAGGCATCCTGGCCGCACTGGCGGACACAACCGCTGCAATCGCGGCCTACACCGTGGTTCCCAAAGGCGTGGAAATTGCCACGCTCGAACTGAAAATTAATTATCTGGAACCTGTGCCGGGCGGTCGCGTGAAAGCGGATGCCCGCGTGTTGCGGAAGGGGCGCAACTTTATTGTCGCGGAATGTGAGATTTTCAACGAAACGGGCACACTTGCGGCAAAGGCCTTGATGACCTTTTCAGCGGCCGGTGGTAATACCCTGGGGAAGTAAAGCTTACTCGTCGCCGCCCTGTGCGGACTCTTCTCCGTCTTTATAGACGTACTTGATAAAGCGCTTGAAGACCATCAGATTCGGCGCGCCGTTGCGAGTCAGTTTGATGCAATCGCGGTCGTACCACTCGACTGCTCCGCGCAACTCTTCCCCCGTCTCCAGTACCACCACCATCGAGGTGCGTCCTTGCATCTGCTTGACCCAATAGAAGTTCTCCGCGTGCGTTACCTCTGGCGGCGCGGGCTTCTTGCTGGGAACGGGCCCGTTGTTGTTATTGTGCGAGGCGCGGGGAGGCGCCTGTTCCTTGACGTCCGCAAAGTTGGGACGGTACATGCGGCGGTTCACCATGACTACTCCTTAACGAGATTGGCTAGTTTCTTACCGTGTGATGCACATTGCGGGCGTTGGGTTTCGTTTATTATGACGCGGCAGACGGAATAAAGATAGATGCCCTAACGTGGCGTGGGGGAGACACCTGAAGCGGCCGAAAGCGATGCGGCCAGCGCATCCATGCCTAGCTGCCGGTTAAGATTTCGGCGCGCTCCGGAGGCCAGTTCGTCAACACCAGTGATCGCGCGCATCACCCACTCGGAGTTTACGGAACGTGCGAGCGCCCCAAGTTCCTTTGCCAGATGGGGATTGCGAAGCTGAGGCGCTTTCAATCCCGCACTCATTTCCAGCAGGTCGGAAAGCAGCCCGTAAAAATCCCCCAGCAAATCCTCGTAGGACGATTCGCGATCCTTCGCGAGTTGATTGGTGGCCGCGAATAGCTGCGAAAATCCCTGTCCCCGGGCGGCATGTTCCAAAATCCGTAGAATCGCCCGCCGTCGCTCCACCACCGCTTCCACATTCATCTCGCTGGCCAGTCCCGGACTGCCCTCTGAGAGTTGCGCGGCCAGCTTGATGTCGGCTGGTTTCAAGCTGCCCTTTGCCTTCAGAATGCTCTCGACTTCGGCTTGCGGCAGCGGCTCAAAATGAAATTGCATGCAGCGCGAAACGATGGTGGGCAGCAGGTTGAACGGCGAAGGCGCCGTCAGAATCAGTGTCGCGGAACCCGGTGGCTCCTCCAGAATTTTCAGGAAAACATTCGAAACGTCGCTGCGCATCGTCTCCGCGCCATCCAGAATAAACACGCGCCGCCGCCCCATCGGCTGAAAATACGCCGCGCGCTGGACCGCCCGAAGCTGGCCAATGCGGAGCACGGGCCGCACCACTGGGCTTTTCAGTCTCACTGGATCCGGCACCATCACCCACACGTCTGGGTGGCTCTGCAGAATCAAAGGAACACGTTCCACGGTCGCCGCGTCCGCGCTCTCGCCGCGCTCAGCCAGCCCCTGGGCGATCAAGTCGTCCAGATTAGCTAGTTGTCCGATGCGCTGGCAGGTGGGGCATTCCCCGCAGAAGTCGTCCTTCAGCCGCTCGCAGTTGGCGGCCTGGGCAAACATTCGCGCCAGTGTGAATTTCCCCACGCCTCGCGGCCCGGTGAACAGCATCGCGTGAGGCACGCGCTCCGCTCGCAACGCGCCGCGCAGGGCGGCAACCATCGCCTCGTTGCCCAGAAATTCGGAGAAGCCCATCGGTCAACCTTTTTTCCAGATCTCCAGCAGGGGTTTCACGGCCTGCAGGCATTCCTTCGCGATATCTTCCGGCAGCCGCAGCCCGTTGTTCCCGGAATCGTAGCACTGAATCGTGGCCCACGGCCGGCTGCGCGACATCATGTCGTACATCTCCGCCGCGTCTTCCAGATGCCGCAGGTTTTTTTCCAGGATATCGTGCTTCGCGGATGTGTACTTGCGCTCGGTCTTCTGCGCCACAAGTTTCTGCGCCTGGCTTGGCGGCACGCGCAGATACAGGATCATATTTTCCCGCGGCAGGCCGTAGATGGAATATTCCAGATGCTCAATCCACCGGAGGAATTCCGCGCGTTTTTCAGGCTTTGCCAGGGCCACCTGATGAGCGAGGTTCGACCCGATATAGCGGTCAACGAGCACAATCTTCCCCTCGTTGAGCGCCGACTCCAGCCGGGGCTTGGCCTCGAACCGGTCACCCGCATACAGCATCGCGGTGAAATGCGGGTCCACGCTCTCCAGCGGCCCGAAATCTCCGTTCAGGAATTTTCCCACCATGGTCCCAAACCACGATTCGTACTGGGGAAATCCAGTGAAATAAACTTTGTAGCCGAGGCCTTGGAGTGAGTGTTCGAGAAGTTTGGCCTGAGTGTGTTTTCCGCTACCGTCGATTCCTTCGATAGCGATCAGCAATCCGCGTGTTGTCATGTCTCCGGTTCTTGGTAGGGGCAGACCACCAGCGCCACACAGTGTATCGGCTGAGAGAGCGACCTGCAATGGTCCTCTCGCAGGTGGGTTCGCCGCACCGTCGGCAGAAGAAGACGCCGGTGCGTGTTAGGATTTTACCGGCACTGCGATGGCGACCAGCTCAACAATCCGGGAAAATCTTCAACAGGTTCGCCAGAAGATCGAAGCGGCCGCGCGTCGCGCCTCCAGAAAACCCGAAGAGATTCTTCTGATCGGCGTCTCCAAAACGCATCCCGCGGACGCGATTCACGAAGCCTATAATGCCGGGCTCCGCCACTTTGGCGAGAACCGTGTTCAGGAATGGGAGGGGAAACTCACCGCAGTCGCCGACCTCCAGGCTACCTGGCATCTCATCGGCCATTTGCAGAGCAACAAAGCCGCTCGCGCCGCGAAGGCCTTCCACTCTGTGGATTCGGTCGACGATTGGTCGCTAGCGCAGCGCCTCGATCGAGCGCAGAGCGAGAAGGGAACAGGCGGAAAACTTCGTGTCCTCATCGAGGTGCACATGGGCGGCGAAGATACGAAGAGCGGCGTCTCCGAAGCGGACCTGCCCGAACTGGCGGAACGCGTGATGACGCTTCCGCATCTCGAATTTGCCGGATTGATGTGCATCCCGCCCCTTCACGAAAATCCCGACGAAGTACGCCCCTTTTTTGAGACGCTGCGAAAACTCAAGGAAAAGTTGGAAGCGCACATCGCAAGACCCCTTCCCACTCTGTCCATGGGGATGTCCCACGATTTTGAGGCCGCCATTCTGGAAGGTTCGACGGAAGTTCGCATCGGCACGGCGATTTTTGGTACCCGGCCGAAGAATCCCTGAATCCAATATCGTGAATTCAACGAAAGTTTGGGAGAACTTATGACGCTTTTCACGCCGTTACAGCTGCGGGAGTTGCAGTTGAAAAACAGAATTGCCGTTTCGCCGATGTGCGAATACTCGGCCAAGGACGGGCATCCCGGCCGCTGGCACCTTGTGCATCTCGGCAGTCGCGCCGTTGGCGGCGCGGCGCTGGTGATGACCGAGGCGACCGCGGTGCAGTCCATCGGCCGCATCTCGCCGTGGGACACCGGCATCTATCTCGACGCACATGTCGAGTCGTGGAAGGCCATCGCCGATTTTGTGTGGGAGCAAGGCGCGATCCCCGGCATGCAGCTCGCTCACGCAGGCAGAAAGGGAAGCACCGCTGCGCCGTGGATGGGTGGTAGCAAAGTTCCAGCGAATGAAGGTGGCTGGGTTCCGGTGGCCCCCAGCGCGGTGGCCTTTGATACCAACTATCCGGAGCCAAAAGAACTCACCGTCGGGGAAATTGACCAGATCGTCGAGGATTTTCGCGTCGCCGCGCGTCGCGCCCTGACGGCGGGGTTCCAGGTCGTCGAGATTCACGCCGCGCACGGCTACTTGGCGCACGAATTCCTCTCGCCGCTCTCCAACTTCCGCACCGACGAGTATGGCGGCAGCTTTGAGAATCGCGCGCGATTTCCACTGCGTGTTGTGCAAGCTGTCCGCGAAATCTGGCCCGAAAAATGGCCGGTCTTCGTGCGCATCTCCGCCACCGATTGGAAAGAAGGCGGCTGGGATCTGCCGCAGAGCATCGAGCTATGCAGACGTTTCAAGGGTCTCGGTGTGGATCTGGTGGATGTATCGAGCGGCGGCCTGGTACCGAACGTGAAAATTCCCCTGGGCCCCGGCTACCAGGTCAAGTTTGCCGCAGCAATTCGCAGCGAGGCGCACATCGCCACTGGCTCGGTAGGCATGCTGACCGACCCAGCGCAAGTCGAGACGGTCCTGACAACCGAGCAGGCCGATCTTGTCTTCCTCGCCAGGGAACTGCTGCGCGATCCCTACTGGCCCCGCCGCGCCGCACAGGAACTCGGCACGAAGCTCAAGGCGCCGGTTCAATACGAACGCGCCTGGTAAAGCCGGATACCCTGGCACCTGTTAGTCTTGTGAAAGATGAGTTTCCTGGAAATTTCCGAAGACCCGGCACGCGGCACGCTGACCCTTAATGTCCGCGTCCAACCGCGCGCCAGCAAAGACGAAATCGCCGGCGCCCTCGGTGGGGCGTTGAAAATTCGCCTCTGCGCCCCGCCCGTTGAAAACCGCGCCAATGAAGCCCTGGTCGCTTTTCTCGCCGATCTTTTGAAAACCCCAAAATCCGCTGTTAGAATCCAGAGCGGCGAACACGGGCGCAACAAACGTGTGGAGATTCGTGGCGTCACCCGGCAGCAGATTCTCAATCTCCTCCATGAAGACGCGTAGGCGTCACATTTAGATTCCCTAGAAACGCGGACGGAACCTGAGGCAATGAGCGCAAACATCGAATCCATCCAGAAAGATTTGCGAGCCGCGAAGCTTGACGGCTGGCTCTTCTATGATTTCCGCGGCCGCGATCCCATCGCCCACCGCATTCTGGCGCTTCCCGAGGGCATGCGAACCCGCCGCTGGTTCTATTTTGTCCCTGCCAAGGGCGCCCCGAAAAAGCTGGTGCACAAGATCGAAGCCCAATCGCTGGCCGCTCTCCCCGGCGACACTCTCTATTTTTCCGCGCAAGAGGAATTGCGCGGCAATCTGAAAAAAATCCTCGGCCGTTCCAGGAACGTGGCAATGCAGTATTCGCCGAAAAACGCCATTCCGTATGTCTCCATGGTGGATGCAGGCACGATCGAACTTGTCCGCAGCACGGGTGTGAAAGTCGCCACGTCCGCCGACCTTGTTCAGAAATACGAAGCCTGCTGGAGCAAGGCGCAACTGGATTCGCATCTGGCCGCCGGCCGCGCTATCGACAGGATCGTTCAGCAAGCTTTTGCGTTCGCCGCGCAATCGGTCCGCGAAAGAAAGAATCTGACGGAATACGATCTGCAGCAATGGATTCGCAAACGCTTTGACGAAGAAGGCTTGACCACCGAAGAAGGCCCCGACGTCGCCGTGAATCAGAACGCCAGCGACCCCCACTACGGGCCCACGCGCGAATCCTCAGCCACGATCAAGGAAGGCGACCTGCTCCTCCTCGATGTCTGGGGTAAGCAGAAAACCGCCGGCAGCGTCTATTACGACATCACCTGGGTCGGGTTTTTGGGCGCGAAAGTGCCCGACAAATTTGCCAAGGTTTTTAAAGTGGTGCGCGAAGCTCGCGATGCCGCCGTCGAACTGATCCAAAAGTCCATCAAGTCCGGCAAACCTCTGCAAGGCTGGCAGGTGGACCAGGCCTCCCGCCGCGTGGTCGAAAAAGCCGGCTACGGAAAATATTTCTTTCACCGCACCGGCCACAACATCGGCCAGGCGGTGCACGGCAACGGCGTCAACATGGACGGCCTTGAAACTCACGACGCCCGCCATCTGATCCCCGAAACCTGCAACTCCGTCGAACCGGGAATCTATCTGCAGGAATTCGGAATCCGCAGCGAAGTGGATGTCTACATCGGCGAAAAAGAGGCGCGCGTCACCGGCGCGATTCAGCAGGAGATTCTGCCGCTGCTTGCTTAGAATTTTCACTTTGGAGTGACATGGACGAACCATTGGAGAACCAGGCAAACGACGGGGCACAGTTCACTCCGTCCACAAAGGAAGAACGTTTTCCCAGCGAATCCCCCGCCATCGCCATCGGCATTGCCGGGTGGCTCATACCTGGCCTGGGCCACGCCCTGCAAAGGATGTGGGGTCGCGCTGTGGTTGTATTTCTAGCGGTTGGTCTGCTCATCTTCGCCGGCGCGTCCATGAAAGGGAACGTATTCACCCACCAGGGAAACGACGCTTTTGACACTCTTGGCTATATCGCCGACCTCGGCACTGGCAGCTTCTACCTCTTCGCAAGGGCCATCGAAACCGGTGGCGCGGACGTTTCCCACGCCGACGGCGATTACGGCACGCGCCTTCTGGCTACAGCCGGCGTCCTCAATCTTCTGGCGGCCCTGCATGCCTATGAGGCCGCGCGCGGACACAAGGCATGACGGCGATTCCCCCTCTCGAACTCACGCACTTCCAGGCCTTTCTTCTCTTCGCCGTGGTAATTTCCGTTACCTTTGGGTTTCTCGGCCGCCGTCGCCCCAAAGATCGCGTCAAATACATTCTCTGGTCGCTCTTTCTCTTTCTCCTGGTGGGCATCGGCGTCGGCTGGGCGATGTTCCCGTTTTCCCGCTGAACACTTTTCCGCACAATCCATTCACCGCGAATTGACAGTGATTTTCAGCGGGTGCTATCGTCATAAAGCAGGGCCGAGGTAGCTCAGTGGTAGAGCAGTCGATTCGTAATCGACAGGTCGTGGGTTCAACTCCCACTCTCGGCTCCATCTAACTTGGGGTCCAGCCCGGAGACATGGGTAACAGAATGTACCGGCTACATGGGTAACACTTTTGGGCCGAGTAGGTTCTCGAGTGGTTCCAGTACACGGGTCCCCCAAATTCCTCAATTTCTTGCTATCCGCCAACCGTTCATCAACTGTTCTTCTGTTCTTGGCGATTGGCTTCTCTGCTTCAACGGCGGCGACTTAATACGGCACTTGCGATAGACTCCGAAACAGATCTACGAAGCCTAAGGCAGCGGATCAATCTCACAGGATCCCGAGGATAATGCGTCCGGCGTGTCGAAATTGTCAGTTTGTCAGCTCTTGCAGCGGACCGTTCTTCGGCCTATATATTCCGTCAGGGAGGCGATCATGTTCGAAGTACCGGTGGACAAGCAAGAATCCAAATTGAAATACGAACGCATTGGTATCTCAATCCTGGTGCTCCTGGTGGTAGCAGGAGCCGCTTTTTATTTCATCCCAAAGCAGGGTGAGAAGCAGCCTGCGGCTGCCGCGGCAGTCCCGACGGCGCCGGCTGATCCAATTCACGATTTGAAAATCATCCGCGTCACAATGAATAAAGATCCCATGGGAACCACCGCGGTATGGCTGGTTACTCTGCAAAACAAATCTTCGGCCTACACGTACTCCAACGTCCGTTATGAAACCAATTACATCGGCCCGGACGACAAATCGATCCTCGTGAATCAAGGCTCAATCCCGGAATCCTTTAGTCCCGGCGACGAACACAATTCTCAAATTCGCGACACTCTCTACCCGAACGGCACCGCCTGGTACAAGTTCAAGATCGTGGACGCCAAGTCTTCGGTGCGCTAGCAGGACAAAGCAAAAAGGTT
>Ga0137412_10003087_pt1 | contig 13287 bp, 10 predicted proteins | sample CZODoug2_1_16fun_FD_122160 | JGI IMG/M metagenome (GOLD analysis project Ga0137412, IMG submission 122160) | Vadose zone soil fungal communities from Angelo Coast Range Reserve, California, USA - CZODoug2_1_16fungal (Hybrid Assembly) | ecosystem: Environmental > Terrestrial > Soil > Vadose zone... | reverse complement strand
GGATATCGAGACAGGGGGATCGTCCAGCCGATCGTGCCCCAGACGAGGCACTCATCGTAGCCGCGCGGAATGTGCTTATTCACGAGTGCGCGCACCGTCGCGATCGTTTTCGCACGACCGGCGGGGAGTGAGGCGATGTATTGCCTTGGCGTCTTGACGTTCGATGGTGGTTTCATGGATTCGCCGTCTTGCCGAACAAAGTCTATCACCGAACGTTTGAAAACCAGCCAGCGGCAGGGGCGCAACCTAAAGAGGGAGTTTTGAAACGCTCTAAAGATAGCCGAGCTTCGCATTTTCTTGTCGCGGAGGGCGAATCAATGTGGTAGGAGTGTAGTGAGCCTCTGCCCTCAACCTAGCCCAGAAATCCAACTGAGGAGATTTGCAAATGAAGATCGAAAAAATGTTGGGAGGATTGGTGTCGTTGGGCCTTGCGGCGGCGCTGGCCGTACCGGGGGCCCTAGCAAAACCGCAAACTGCACCCCAAACCGCAGGTAAAGAAATGGGAATGCACGGCGGCGGACTAGAGGCCTCAGTGCAAAGCTTGAATCTCACCGACGACCAGAAAGCAAAGGTGAAGGATATCTTTGCGGATGTGAAGACGAAGAAGCAGGCACTGTCCAGTGATGCTTCGCTGAGCGAGGAGCAGAAAAAGGCGAAGATGAAGGAGTTGCACAGCGCCACGATGGCCAAGCTAAACGAGGTGCTGACACCCGAGCAGCAGACGGAGTTGAAGAGCAAGATGGAAGCTGCAAAGGCGAAAGCACCGATGCATCCGTGATCCAAGAAGCCGCCGGCTCAACCGGCGAAAGACATAAGAGAGAGGCGCCCGGTTTGGAAGAGCCGGGCGCTTTCGTTTATGCCGCACGGGTAAGCAGGCGCAACGGACCGTGCTGTCCACCCAATAGGTCGCAGGCCAGATAGAGACTACCCAGCACATCAAGACAGGTACCTGTAATGCTGACGATCGCTACTGTATGGTGGTCCACGCAGCGTATTGTAGACCCGAAACTTCGGGCACTATGGCCGAATGCCAAAATCGAATTACGACGAACATCCGAACTGCTGGCGGCTACGGGTTTGGTGTAGGCTTTTGGCTGGAGAGAATTATGCTCAAGTTCCGACTTCTAGGATTGACGATTCTTCTGCTGGCGTGGGCCATGGAAGTCTCCTGAATTAAAGTTTTAGGTTGTAAGCCCCCGAATGGGAGCCAATTCTCTGCACAAAGTTTCAATCTCCTCCTGAGCTTTGGGCGGGAGGGAAATGAATTCAAAACCGTAGATTGTTCCAATCTTGCGCCGCACCATCGCGGTGATTTCCTCCCCAGCAGCTAGAGATAGCCGAACTTCTTCCCCAGGCCGCAAGACAGAGGTGCTAGCAGCGGATAGCCCACACAAACTAATATCAGACGTTGTTGCCTGGCAAGAGGAGCCATCTTTCCGGTGGATAAGAATTGGCTCAGAAAACCGGCAACGCGGATGCCGCCGCCGTTCGACTTGCTGCGGAGTGCTGGAAGCGATTGTTTCTTGGCCCATGCTTTTCCTATGCGACTTCGAGAAGAACCTGCGCCGCAAGCAGATGTGGAGCAAGCGCCCTTCCAAAGCGTTTGTCTCCTAAACGCAGACTAGATTGGCCAATTGGGGAATTTGAGGCTCCGGCGACCTAAGTTGGCACCTCGTGGGGAATGCCAGCACCATTTTGGGCCGACTATCATTCTTGCCCGAACCCTCCGATTTATCCGAGGATTAGGACGCCTACATGGCGAAGCTTAGAATCAAACCGTAAATGGGAGCGATTTGGTATAGGCTTTCCTGCGGAGAGGATCATGATCAAGTTCAGACTTCTAGGATTGGCGACGCTTCTGCTGGTGTGGACCGCGCAAGGGCGTGCACAGTTTGCGCACGCGGAGCACAAACAGATTGTCGATGGCGCTGGCAAGCCGCTGCTTGTGCGGGCGACGAATTTGGGGAATTGGATGGTGCCTGAGGGATATATGTGGCTGTTCGAGGGCGGGCCGCAATCGCCTGGGGAGATTCGGGCGCTGGTGATGGAGCTGCTTGGGCCGGAAGGGTCGGCGGCATTTTGGCAGAAGTGGCGCGAGGACTACGTCACGCGTGAGGATACTGCGCTGCTGCACCGGGCGGGGTTCAATGCGATTCGAGTTCCCTTGCATTACAACCTGTTTGAGAGCGACGGCGCGGAAGGCTTTAAATTGCTGGATAGGCTGATTGGGTGGTGTAAAGCGGAAAAGCTGTATGTGATGCTTGATTTGCATGCGGCGCCGGGCGGACAGACGGGCGCGAACATCGATGACAGCGCGGGATATCCCTGGCTATACGATAGTCCGCAAGAGCAAGAACATCTGATGGCCATCTGGCGACGGCTGGCAACACACTATCGCGATGAGCCGATGGTGCTGGGTTATGACCTGCTGAATGAACCGATCCCGCATTTTCCGAAGCTGGCGGCTTTGAATCCTGCGCTTGAACCACTCTATAAGAAATTGGCGGGCGAGATACGGAAGGTGGATACACACCATATTCTTTTTCTGGGCGGGGCACAGTGGGACGGGAACTTTTCAGTCTTTGGCAAACCTTTCGATACAAACGTGGCCTACACGTTCCACAAATACTGGACGGCGCCAGATGAAAGCGTGATCCGGCAATACCTTGATTTTCGCGAGCGCTTTGATGTGCCGATCTGGATGGGGGAGTCCGGGGAGAATACCGACGAGTGGATCGCGCAATTCGTGAAAACTTTGGAGAAAAACAATATCGGATGGGCTTTCTGGCCGTACAAGAGGATGGGAAAACCGTCGGTGGTGGTCAACATACTCCCGCCCGCTGATTGGGGAAAGATTGTGGAATTTGCCAAACTGCCGCGCGGGACTGGGCACGTGGAAGAACGGCTGAAGGCCCGACCTGAGCAGGAGACGATCACGCGTGCTTTCACCGAATTGTTGGAGAGTGTCCGATTGGAAAGATGCCGCGTGAATTATGGATATTTGAAAGCGCTGGGGATGAAGGCTGATGTTGAGGCGGTTAGCGCGACGGGACCGGCGAGGTGAAGGACTCTTCCGTCAGGGAGCAGGAGCAGATTCGTCGAGTTCTAGGATGAGCACTTGGCCGTTGGAGTGAAAGGTGCCGCCGGTGGCGGTTTTGGCTTCTTTCATAGGATTGCCGGGGAGGAAGTGGGAGATTTCGGTGACGAGGCCAGTGCTGGCGAGAGTCTTTTCGACGTAGTCGCGTTCGAGATCGATATCGGGATCGATTTTATGGGTGACGCCATTGTTGCGCTGGTCGCGCTCGAATCCGATATCGTGAGTGGCGGCACCTACCCACAGCATCCTGCCACTGACTTCAAATGGCGCTTTCCAGATGCGTAGATGATTGCGTGTCTTGACCACGCTAATGGGCTCGGCGTGAGCCCAGCCGTAGTCTTGCGGGCGGCCAAAGAGGTAGAGCGGGCTCATAGGCATGGTCAAGTAGGACTCTTTGGAGAGGCTTTCGATGAGGCCGTGGAGAACTGTGGCTTCGACGTTGGCGTCGACTTTTACCCAGCCTGCGGAGGTAAAGACACGCCGCATGGCCTCTTCGGAACCCAGGACCAGGAAATTGACCATGTCGCCGGGGTTACCCTGCTTGTCGCCGATGCGGCGCGGGAGCTTCGAGAAGAGATCGTTGTCGATGCCCGGAAGTGAGCTAACTTGCTTGGCGACCACGCGCGCGATGCCGCCTTCGGGCGCGTAGACCTCGATGCGTACGGCATAGTTGCCGTCGCCGGTGTCACTGGTGGTCTGATTAATGCCTACGGAAAGGCGTCCGGAGATGGGGGCGACTACTTCGCGGCGAGCGCCGATGGCAAAAGGCTGCGCCGTGTCTTGATTGCCGATGCGCCCGATGAGCGCGCCGCGTCCGGTTGCGTTAAACGGCAGCACGCGGAGAAGGTCCTTGAAGCCGCGGGCGAGGCCTTCGGGGCCGTTGTCATCTTTCGCGTCCGCATAACGGAGTTTGCCAGTGGCAGTGACGAGCACGTGTTCGCCGGCCTGAACGTCGATACCAGTATCGATCCAGGATTCATCGCCAGTGAGTTGAACTTCCTGGGATAGACGTTTTTTGCCCGTCGGCGTTTGGACGGAAGTGGAATCTGGCGATTGTTGGGTGGGAGCCGCTTGCGGCGACGGGGGTACCACATTCTCGCGGACGAGTTGAGCGTGCAGTGGGCTTAATAAAGTTGCCGCAAGGAGGGAACTTCCAAGGAAAAACGGCAGTTTTCTCAAGCGAAGTCGATTCATTGGGCGGCCATCCCGTGCAGGGTCAGGAAGCATCTCCACTGTTAGCAGATGCCCAGAGGGGGTGCAAGTGTTGTCCTCGCTTCGAGCTGATGTTCCAGAGCGAGAAGCGGATATTGACTAGAGACCTGCAAGCGGAGATCGTTCGTAGAGAAGCCGCAGGATTCCTTGACGGAGCGTAGCGAGGCTTGTAGATTGGCAATATGCCGTAGAGTTGTGAGAGGACATACCCGCTCCCAGATATGCCCTTCCGTGCGGAGAGCCGCGACAGGCGGAGAGAAAATCAGCAACTAACCCGAGTGAGGACTGCGGCAAAAGGCATGAAAAAACTTCAACGACAGCTGGTGATGACTGGATTGTGCGTGGCGATAGCACTACCGGCGGCTGGGCAGGTCCAAGCGCCAGTTCCGGCCGCGGTACAAACACAAACCACACCGCCGGCGCCACAAGCCCCTGCGCCTGCGCAGCGCGCGCGGGCTATCCCGCAGGGCACCGTGAGCGTGGATGGCAGCGAGGCGATGTTTACGACGATTTGCGCGTTGCTGGCGGCGGGCTTTGAATCAAACGTGAGCGCCGACAATTGGACCGCCTTCCGCGCGCAAATGCGGGAGCGCTTGCGGCAGCAACAGGGTCCGGCAGTGGAAGCGGTGCGGGAATTTTACCGGCAGCATGAATTGCGAGATCCCGGGGCGACGCTTTCAAGATATTTGTGGTTTGGGTTGGTATCAGGACCTGCGCCCTCGTTTCAGCCGGTCCTGAAGCGGGATGAGTTGCCGCCGGAAATCATCGCCCTCGAAGGATTCAGCGAAATACTCGCGAGCTATTACAAGGAGCAGAAAATCGGGCAACTGTGGCGGCAAGTGCAGCCGATTTATAACCGCGAAATCGAGCGGCTGCACGATCCGGTCTCGCAGATCGTGTTTGTCACTTCAGCATATTTGCGAGAAATCCTCGATCAATCAGGGCCGCGTTCGTTTGCCATCGTTGTCGAGCCGCTGGTGGGCCGCATCACCAACGTGCGAAATTTCGGGAATCACTACGCGCTGGTATTGAGCGGTGGAGAAGAAATACCGACGGACCTGGTGCGTCATGCGTTCCTGCACTTCCTGCTGGATCCCTTGCCGCTGATGTATGCGCACGTGACCGCGGTGAAGCGGCCGTTATTTGAGAAGGCGGCTGCGGCGCCGCGTCTGGCGCCAGAGCTCAAAGACGACTACGCCTCGTATTTTGCGGAATGCATGGTGCGCGCGGTGGAGCTGAAACTCAAGCGCATGTCGCCTGGCGAACGGGAAGCAGCGATGAGCCGGGATGATGAAGCTGGATACGTCCTGGTGCAGCCGCTCTTCGCGGCCCTGCCCAAATTCGAAAATTCCGAACCGTCAATGAAGATCTTTTTTCCGGATTTGGTGAGGTCCATCGATCTTCAAACTGAAAGCAGACGGCTGACGGCGGTGAAGTTCGCATCCGCCGACGCCGCGAGTCCGGAGGACGAGGCGGCGAATGAAAAGATTGCGCGCGAGAAAAAGACCGCGCCCACCACGGTTCCGAATGATGCGGAAGTCATCACGGCGCTGACGGAGGGGGAGCGGCGGATTGCGGAGAAAAATCCACGTGCGGCCGAGGCTTCGTTTCAAAAAGTCCTGACGAAATATCCGGATCAACCGAGGGCCTGGTATGGAATTGGATTGGTGGCGATGCTGGATCACGATGCGGCAAGAGCCAAGCAAGTGTTCGGGCGACTGACGGTGGGGGAGCACGCGGCGACAGAGGATCCCATGGTACTCGTGTGGTCGCACGTTTACCTCGCGCGGATTTATGATTATGAGGGAAATTCGGAGGTGGCGAGAACGGAGTATCAATCCGCACTAGCGGTGCAAGGCGGTCCGGATCAAGCCAAGCAGACGGCACAGAAAGAGTTAGCTACTTTGGGTGGAGCGAAGCCCGAAGCGCGGCCCTGAACGAAGTTCAATTTCGCCTGCACCTGTCAAGTCGGCAGAATGATGGCGAAGTCGCAATTCAGATGAAGCAGTGAAGTAAGCGAGGACTGCAAATGAAAACCAACAAACGATTCTGGAGCAGCGTACTTGTGATTGGCGGATGGATGCTGTGCTGTAGTGGAAGTGCCGCCGCCCAGGGCGGTGCCGCGTCAGGGGCTGCTGCAGGGGCCGCCGCGACGGCCGCGGGTGCCAACATGCGAAACGCGGGTATTGGTAGGGATACGTCGCCGCTGAACGCGGAAAACTCGTTGGAATTGATCAAGCCTGCAGAACATCGTGAAGAGGAAGCTTACCGATCCTTCCAGGCGGTTTCACCGGAAGACCCGAAAAAAAAGGTAGATCTCGGGGAAGCGTTCTTGAAAAAATATCCCTCGAGCCAGTACCGGCCGCGTATTTATTCTGGACTGGTGGCTGCCTACCTCGAAACCAATCAGGTTCAAAAGATGGAAGAAGCCGGCGACCAGGCGCTCACATTGAACCCGAAAGACGTGCAGGTGCTGGCAATGCTGGGGCAAACGATCCCGCGGACTATCGCCGCGAGCACGCCTGAGCCAGAAAAACGGCTGGACAAAGCGGAACAGTACGCGACTCGAGCAATCGACGGGACACTGGCGATCAAGAAGCCTGAAGGTTTCACGGATGAGGAATTTGAAAAGGCCAAGAATCAGACTTTGGCAATTGCGCACAGCGGGCTCGGATTAGTGGATTTCCACCGCGGGAAATTCCCCGAAGCGATCGCGGAACTGGAGCAGTCCGTAAAGCTGGATCCCCGGGCTGATCCCGCAAATTATTACGTGCTGGGAGTGGCCCAGCACAATACTTCGCATTTTCGTGAAGCGGCCGCCGCATTCCGCAAATGCGCGGAGTTTAAGGGAAACTTGCAGGCCACGTGCAAGGACAACGCCGATAAGGATACGATCGCGGCTGCGGCGCCGGGCAGCTCTTCGAATTAGATTGAGGTTGAAGCAGTTGCGATTTTCGTCCGAACCAAGAAGGGAATAGGAGAACAGGATGAGCAGGATTTGGAAGATCTGTTTGGAGACCTTGGCTGTCGTAGCGATGTTGGCATGCACAAACGGAGTTGCCGTTGCGCAAAGTTCGCAATCTGGACAGGGAAGCCAGAGCCAGCCTCCGGCGCAACAGACAGACAAATCGAAGCCGCCGGAGGTTACACCGCTCACGCTGGACGCACTGGCGCCGGTGAATGCGGATGAGGACGCCGCCTACAAAACTTTTTTTGCCGTGGTCCCGAATGATTCCGCCAAGAAGATCGAACTCGGTGAAGCCTTTATCCAGAAATATCCGGAGAGCCGCTACAGGTCTCCGGTCTACGGCGCGTTGACTTTTGCCTACGTGCAGGCTGGCAACATGCAAAAGATGCAGGAAATTGGAGAAAAAGAAATCGCGCTGGCGCCGAATGATGTTTCCACGCTGGCACTTCTGGCGCAAACTCTGCCGCGAGGCATTCATGGGAGCGCCAGTTCGGCAGAGAACATGCAGGCGCTGGCCAAAGCCGAACAATACTCCAAACAGGCCATTGAGATTGCGCCAACTCTTCCCAAGCCGGACGGCATGACTGATGAATCGTTCGCCGGGGCGAAAAATCAGGCGCTGGCGATGGCCCACAGCGGGTTGGGATTAGTCTACGTGAGGCGAGGGAAGAATGCCGAGGCGATACCGGAGTTGGAGCAGGCGATCAAGGTAGATCCCAACCCCGACCCGGTGAACTTTTATCTGCTCGGGATGGCAAACAAGGCTACCTCCCATTTCGACGATGCCGTAGTGGCATTCAACAAGTGTGTGGCCATCGCTGGTCCGATGCAGGGGACCTGCAAGGCGCAGTCGGATGATGCCAAGAAGCTTGGCGCGACGGAATTGAGCGCGCCGAAGTAAGCTAGCACGCCGGCGCGGCGGAATTATGCAAGAAACAATCCGGATCGCCGACGGAGCGCTTGAGGAGCGTCTGGGGTATAAGTTTTCGACGGGCGAGCTCCTCGATCGAGCGCTGACCCATAGTTCGGCGGTCCCTGACTTGCGGGCCGCAAGTTCCGAAGAGGCTGTCCCGGCGTTACTTCCGCGGGATAACGAGCGGCTGGAGTTTCTCGGGGATGCTGTCCTCGAATTGCTTACCAGCGAATACCTCTTGGCCTCCTTTCCGGAGTGGAGCGAAGGACAACTCTCCAAGAGCCGCGCGCGGATCGTAAATGCCGGTTCCCTGGAGGTGGCTGCGCGCCGCCTGCGACTGGGAGAGCATCTGCGATTGGGGCGCGGGGAAGAGAAAACGGGTGGGCGGGAAAAGCAGACCCTGCTGGCCGACGCCTTCGAAGCGGTAGTCGCGGCGGTTTACCTGGATGGCGGGCTGGGTGCTGTTCGCGAAGTGCTGCGAAAGCACTTGTTCGACCAGGCCCTTGAAGAGCGCGGCGAGAGTATCTCCGAGTCCGATCGCAAGTCCGCATTACAGGAGCTTTTGCAGGGACAGGGGCGGGCCCCGGCGGAGTATCGCGTAGCAGGGGAGAGTGGCCCCGACCACCAAAAAGTTTTCCAAATCGAGGTTTGGATTGACGGGGCGTACATAGCAACCGGCGAAGGCAGCTCGAAAAAGGAAGCGGAACAACGTGCGGCACGCAGCGCAATGGAACAACTCGAACGTGCGGAAGCGAAAGGCTGAGGCAGAATGCCGGAAGAGACACTAACACCGACATCGACACGGACGGAAGAACAAGCCGCGGAAAAGAAACAGGAGCCGGAGAAGAAGCAAGAGCGCCACGAGGACCAGACTACTATCTCCGAATACCTGGAGTCGCTTCTCGTAACCGTAATCCTGGCCCTATTTGGGACAAGTTTTATCGTTCAAGCCTTCAAGATCCCCTCCGCTTCCATGGAAGGCACTCTGCTCATCGGCGACCACTTGCTGGTGAATAAATTCATTTTCGGCGGAACTGGGGCCTGGTACGAAAAAATTCTTCCGTACCGTCAACTGGAACGCGGCGACATAATTGTTTTCAAGTACCCCTTTGCCGACCACCAACATTTTGTGAAACGTGTCATCGGCCTGCCAGGCGACCATCTCAAGGTCGTCGACGGAGATGTGTACATCAATGGCAAGCACTTGAATGAGCCTTACGCCGTCCATGACTCCTCGGTGTTCGCCGACCCCTTCAACTATTCTTTCCCTCCCGCGCGTGGACAGATGATGTCTCCCAACGCCATACCGGAATGGAGACCGGAAATCCGCAAGTATGTTCAGGGAGACGAGATCGTCGTTCCGCCCGGGAAGTATTTTGCTATGGGCGACAATCGCGATCACAGCCAGGATAGCCGCTACTGGGGATTTGTGGACCGCGACGCCATTATGGGGCGGCCTTTCCTGATCTACTGGTCGGTCGAAGCGAGAAGCAGCGACTACAACACGGAGAGTACCTTCTGGTCGCGATTGGTAGGAGTTTTTGAGACGCTCGCCCACTTGCCGACCCGCACGCGATGGGGCCGAATGCTCCACACGGTTCACTAGGATTCGGACCAGCGATCCACGCCGCGGTTCCCAGAAGTCTTTTCGTTTGGTTCTGAGTCCAGGCGCGCCCCTACCTTTTTACCTATGAGTCTGCGAAACTTCCGAGCGAGATGACCCGGCTGCAAAAGTGGTGGAAGCCAGCGCTGGCGACGGTCGTGTTCGTGATCGCCTTGCAGGCCTGCGTGTCTTACTTGGCGCGGACTCGCCGCGTGCACGCCTACCTGGTAGCACATCTGGAACGGGCCTTTGGACGGCAGGTGGAAGTCGTCAGTTTCGACGCACGGATTTTGCCGAGCCCGCAACTGGACGCCAATGGTGTAACCGTCGGGGAGGATCCTGCGTTCGGGCACGAATACTTTCTTCGCGCAGAGCGTCTGAATGCCGGACTCCGCTGGATGGGCCTTCTGCGCGGACATTTTGAGTTCGGGACCATATCGCTCAACAAGCCGAGCTTGATTCTGGTGAGAAACTCGGAAGGCCGCTGGAATCTGGAGAGGTGGCTGCCGCCGGCAAAAGCCGATGGGGGGAAAAGCCCGCTCTCCTATGGACCGCCCTCGCCGGTCGCTCCCGTGAACCGGTTGCAGAAAATCGATTTTGATGAAGGACGCATCAATTTTAAGGCCGGCGACGACAAGTTGCCCTTTGCGTTCATAGGAGTTTCGGGGAGTGTGGAGCAGATTTCGTCCGGGCGCTGGCAATTGCAATTGGAGGCTCAGCCCTGGCGCAGCGGAGTTTCGCTGCAATCGGCGGGGAGGATTCGAGTGGCCGGGGACGTGGCGGGAACTTCGACGCGTTTGCAGCCCGCGGAAATCACTTTGCACTGGAGTTCGGCATCGTTGGCGGATGTCTTTCGCCTCTTCCGCGGACAGGACTACGGGGTACGTGGAGTGTTTTCCTTGGATGCCAGCGCGAAAAGCGGGACGGCCAAGGAAGACGCGACGGGAGACTGGAAATTCTCAGTGCTAGGACGCGCCGGACAGATTCATCGCTGGGATCTCACGGAACGCGGCGATAATCCCCGCCTGAATGTGAATGTAAAGGGACGCTGGAACGTCGGCGTCAGGAGCTTGCGTGCGGAAGAGATCGTTGTGGAGGGTCCGAGATCGAATCTGCGCGGGGTGTTCAGCCTTGAAGGTGGAAGCGCGCCGGCGATGGAATTGCGATTGGATTCGCTAGGCGTACAGGCCTCGGACTTATTGGCCTGGTATCGGGCCTTTCATGCGGGAATTGACGATGGTGTGGCGGCAGAACAGTATTTCACGGGCGGAATGATTTTGCGTGGTTGGCCGCTCGCGTTGGAATCGGCGGCGCTCTCGAGTAGCGGGGGGATCATAAAAGTGCCGGGGTTTGCGGCGCCGGTGCGAATCGGCCCTTTCATCGGAGGGCGCGAACGAGGCCTGCTCTCCATGGGGCCGGCGAGGGTAGCACTCGGCGGAGAACTACGTGATGTTGTGGCGCCCAAACGCCGCCGCGTAGCGCTGGCGATGGAAAACGCTGCTGACCTGACATTCGCGCACGATCTGAATTCGCAAACAGGCGGCATCAGCGTTGAAGGAAACATCCGCAAAGTAGAAGATTTTCTTAAGCTGTCTGCGGCGCTCGGACATCAACTGCAACATGGTTGGGAGCTCACTGGCCAGGCTACTGCGGTCACCAAATGGGAGTGGAAGAAGCCATTCGACGGCCGGTGGAATGGCAGGATTGGTTTCAACAGAGCAAATTTGACGGTTGCGGGGTTAAACCAGCCACTCAAGATTGCCGAGAGTGCATTGGACTGGATGGATGGCAGGCGGAACGTACGCGTGTTGAAAATCGATGGTTTCGGTGGGACCTGGACGGGAAATATTGAAGAAGCGCCTCAATCCGATGGAGGAAGCGGGCCGCAATGGAATTTTCACTTAAGTGTGGACCAGTTGAACGCGGCCGACCTGGATCGCTGGGTCGGCCCGAGAGCCCGGCCGAGCTGGTTGCAGCGGCTATTGCCCCAGCTCCTTGGTGGCTCGGCCCCAAGCACACCAGCGAGCGAACTTGTCCGTCGCGTAAACGCTGACGGCGAGCTGGACATCACCCAATTGACGATCGAAGAGTTGAAGCTCGAACAGGTAGTCGCCAAGGGATCACTGCATGACTTGGAACTCGACGTGCGCGAGGCACAGGCCGAGTGGGCCGGCGGCAAAGTGCAGGCAAAAATAAATGCCAAGTTCTTGCCGCGGCCGGTCTACGATATTGCCGCCAAACTGGAGCGCGTAAACCTGGCACAACTGCCGGGGGCCGGTCGGATTGCGGAGCGAGTGGGCGGCGCGGCTTCCGGAACCTTGCAGATGAAGACCGCAGGCGTGGGCCGTGACGAACTTTTGGGAAAGCTGACAGGCCGGGGCGAGTTTCATTTGAACAAGGTGGAGTTCCGCGGTTGGGATGTGAATGCTAGCGTGGCGGACGGAGCGGCCCATGCTGGAGTGTCACGCTGGGTCACTGGTGAATGTTCGCTGCGATTGAAAGACAGCAGTATTTTTCTGGAAGACTTTCGGCTCGATGGCGGGAAGGAGTTGACGCTGGTGAATGGAACGCTCAGTTTCGGGCGAAACGCTGAATTGGCGATCGAGACGACTAGCGCGCGCAAGAGCAAAGACCCTAAAGCGAGTGACTACAGCGTTGGACACGTGCTGAAAATATCAGGTCCGCTCGATGGGCCAAAAGTTTCCGTGGAAAAGTCGGGTGTCCGGCAGCCTGCGGATTAGCTCTCTGGTATCCGGATGAAAAGGAATTCATTAGCGTGAGGGGGAATGATCGATGAAGCGTTACGGGCTGCTGTGTGCGATAGGAGTGCTGGTTTTGATTCCAGGGGCGAATGCTCAGAAACCGTTCACGCTGGAACAGGTGATGAGCGCGCCGTTTGTGTCGGACCTGACGGCGGCTCCAGCAGGCGCGCGTGTAGCGTGGGTTGCCAATGACAAGGGCCGGCGGAATATCTGGGTGGCACGGCTTGGCTCGCACGAAAGTGCGCAGCAGATCACGCACTACAACGATCTGCAGGGGATGGGCGTGCCGCTGACCTTCTACCTCATCACCGGTCGGACCCAGTCGATGAATCCGGTCTGGATGCAGGCGCTGCGCGACGGGCACGAGCTGGGCAACCACACGCAGACCCATCTCATGGCCGGCACCGCGGCCGACGTCGACGCCGGGACCGCGTTCTTGCAGCGCACCTTCGGCATCAGCGTGTGGACCATGGCGTCGCCGTACGGCGACCCGAGCTATCCACCGCTGGCCGCGACGCGTTTTCTCGCCAACCGCGGCACGAGCAACGGTCTGGTCGCGCCCAACGACAACACCGATCCGTTCAACCTGTTTTGCTACATCCCGCCCACGGGCGCGGCGGCCAGCGCGTTCAACGCCGAGATCGATGCCGCGCGCAACGCCGGACGCTGGAAGATCGTCCTCGTGCACGGGTTCGACGACGTCGCCGACAGCGCGTTCCAGCCGGTCAACAT
>Ga0137412_10003085_pt1 | contig 13292 bp, 9 predicted proteins | sample CZODoug2_1_16fun_FD_122160 | JGI IMG/M metagenome (GOLD analysis project Ga0137412, IMG submission 122160) | Vadose zone soil fungal communities from Angelo Coast Range Reserve, California, USA - CZODoug2_1_16fungal (Hybrid Assembly) | ecosystem: Environmental > Terrestrial > Soil > Vadose zone... | reverse complement strand
GGTCGCCGAGTTGATGGCCACCGACTACACCGACGAGCTGATGGAGGAAATGGGCCATCTGCAGGAGGAACTCGACGCCGGCGACGCGTGGGACATCGACTCCCAGCTCGAGCAGGCAATGGATGCACTGCGCTGCCCGCCGCCCGACGAGCCCGTGACCCACCTGTCGGGGGGCGAGCGCCGACGCGTGGCGCTGTGCAAGCTGCTGCTGTCCAAGCCCGACCTGCTGCTGCTCGACGAGCCGACGAACCACCTCGACGCCGAAAGCGTCCTGTGGCTCGAACAGCACCTCGCCGAGTACAAGGGCGCGATCCTGGCCGTCACCCACGACCGCTACTTCCTGGACAACGTGGCGGAGTGGATTCTCGAGCTCGACCGCGGCCGCGCCTACCCCTACGAGGGCAACTATTCGACCTACCTGGAGAAGAAGGCGGAGCGCGTCGCCGTGCAGGGCCGCAAGGATGCCAAGCTGCAGAAACGCCTGCAGGAGGAACTCGCCTGGGTGCGCTCAGGCGCCAAGGCCCGGCAGGCCAAGAGCAAGGCCCGGCTGGGACGCTACGAGGAGATGGCCGCCGAAGCCGAGAAGACGCGCAAGCTTGACTTCGAGGAGATCCAGATCCCAGTCGGGCCGCGGCTCGGCAGCGTCGTCGTCGACGTCCAACACCTCGACAAGGGCTTCGAGGGGCGCGCCCTGATCAAGGACCTGTCGTTCACGCTGCCGCGCAACGGCATCGTCGGCGTCATCGGCCCCAACGGCGTCGGCAAGACCACGCTGTTCAAGACCATTGTCGGACTCGAAGAGCCCGACAGCGGCATCGTCAAAGTCGGCGAAACCGTCAAGTTGAGCTACGTCGACCAGAACCGCGGCGGAATCGACCCGAAGAAGAACGTCTGGCAGGTCGTCTCCGACGGGTTGGACTACATCGAGGTCGGCCAGAACGAGGTGCCGTCACGGGCCTACGTCTCGGCGTTCGGCTTCAAGGGCCCCGATCAGCAGAAACCGGCTGGCGTGCTGTCCGGCGGCGAGCGCAACCGGCTGAACCTGGCGTTGACGCTCAAGGAGGGCGGCAACCTGATCCTGCTCGACGAGCCCACCAACGACCTGGACGTCGAGACGCTCAGCTCGCTGGAGAACGCCCTGCAGCAGTTCCCGGGGTGCGCGGTGGTCATCTCCCACGACCGCTGGTTCCTGGACCGCACCTGCACGCACATCCTGGCGTGGGAGGGCGACGACGACAACGAGGCCAAGTGGTTCTGGTTCGAGGGCAACTTCGGCGGCTACGAGGAGAACAAGCTGCAGCGGCTCGGTGCCGATGCCGCTCGTCCGCACCGGGTCACCCACCGAAGGCTGACGCGCGACTAATTATTCAGGGGACGATCCAGACGACCCGGGGAAAGATTAGTGTCGCTCCTGCGTGCCAGCGTCGGTACGCGGGTGTGAGTCAGGAGCAAACGGCATGACGGTGAATCCGAGCGGCGACGACTTCGACGGATCAGCCAGAACGACGGTGTTGCACAAGGACGCCAACGCCAAACTCGCCCGCGCGTATCTGCAGACCTATCAGGGGCCGCAAGGTGATGCGCCGTCCGCCGATTCGGCGATTACCGCACCCGTCGACCAGTCGGTCGCGGGCAGACTCGTATCGCCCGCGCTGCTGACCGCCCACAGCCGTCTTGGCTCACATCGCAGGATCGGCGAGACGAAGGTCGCGGTGTACGGCGCCGACGACGCCGGCGGTTTCGGGCCCGCACTTCAACTGGTCACCGACCAGAGCCAGATGCTGATGGACTCCGTCACGGTATTGCTGCACCGGCTGGGCGTGGCGTACTCCGCGATCATGAATCCCACGTTCCGGGTCCGCCGCGACACGTCGGGTCAGCTCGTCGACATGTGGCCTGCCGCCGACCCGGACGCACCCCGCGACGGCGTCGACGAGACGTGGATCCACGTCGCGCTGTCCCCGTCGGTGGACACCCGAAAGGTGACCGAGGCGGCGGAAACGCTGCCCAACGTGCTCGCCGACGCGCGGCAGGTGGCCAATGACTCGGCGGCGCTCAACGCCACCCTCGTCGGTCTGGCGAACACTCTGGACGCCGACCGCACCGGCCTCTTCCCGAGCTACGACCGTCGCGACGTCGCCGCGCTGCTGCGCTGGCTGGCCGACGGGCACTTCGTCCTGCTGGGTTATCAGCGCTGCGCGGTGCGCGACGGAGAGGCGTCGGTCGACCCGGCCAGCCGTCTCGGTGTGCTCCGCTTGCGCACCGACGCGTTCCCGCAGCTGACCGGTCCCGACGATCTGCTGGTGCTCGCGCAGGCCACGATGCCCAGCTTCCTGCGCTACGGCGCCTACCCCTTCATCGTGGTCGTCCGCGAGAACCACGGCGGGCAGGGCCAGGCCGTGGAGCACCGGTTCGTCGGGCTGTTCACCGTGGCCGCGACGAACGCCAACGTGCTCGAGATCCCACTGATCTCGCGGCGCGTCCACGAAGCCCTCGCATTGGCGCAGGGCGACCCCAGCCACCCTGGCCAGTTGATGCTCGACATCATCCAGACCATCCCTCGCTCGGAGCTCTTCGCACTCAGCGCCCGCGATCTGCTGGACATGGCAAGGGCGGTCGTCGATCTCGGTTCGCGGCGGCGCGCGCTGCTGTTCCTGCGGGCCGACCAGCTCGCCCACTTCGTATCCGGCCTGGTGTATCTGCCACGTGACCGCTACACCACCGCGGTCCGGCTCGAGATGCAGGACATCCTGGTCCGCGAGCTCGGCGGCGTCAGCATCGAGTACACCGCGCGGGTCAGCGAATCCCCTTGGGCGGTCGTGCACTTCACCGTTCGACTGGCTGCGGGATCGCGACCGGCCGACATCGACACGTCGCTGGTCAACGAGTCCAGGATCCAGAACCTGCTGACCGAGGCCGCCCGTACCTGGGGCGACCGCCTGATCGGCGCGGTCAAGACGGGGTCGATCGGCCAGGCCGCCGCCGAGCACTACTCCACTGCGTTCCCTGAGGTCTACAAGCAGGCCTTCGCCCCTGCGGACGCCATCGGTGACATCGCGATCATCGAAGAGCTGCAAGACAACTCGGTCAAACTGGTGTTCTCCGAGGGCGGTGAGGGCCAGGCCGCCCTGCTCACCTGGTACCTGGGTGGACGATCGGCATCCCTGAGCGAGCTGCTGCCGATGCTGCAGTCGATGGGCGTCGTGGTGCTCGAGGAGCGGCCCTTCACCGTGACCCGGCCCGACGGCCTGCCCGTGTGGATCTACCAGTTCAAGATCGCCCTACGGCAGGCAATTGCCGATGAGCATGACGTTGCGGGACGCGCGGCCACCGCCGCCCGGTTCGCCGATGCCGTCACCGCCATCTGGCAGGGCCGCGTCGAGATCGACCGGTTCAACGAGTTGGTGCTGCGCGCTGGGCTCACCTGGCAGCAGGTCACCGTGCTGCGCAGCTACGCAAAGTACCTGCGGCAGGCCGGTTTTCCGTACAGCCAGTCGCTCGTCGAGACCGTGGTGAACGACAACCCCCACACGGCTCGCTCCCTCGTCGAGTTGTTCGAGGCACTCTTCGATCCGTCCGAGGACGCCGAGCACGACGCGTTGGCCGCGGCGGCCGCCGTCGCCGCCGACATCGACGCGTTGGTCAGCCTGGACACCGACCGGGTGCTGCGCGCGTTCGCCTCCATGATCCAGGCCACGTTGCGCACCAACTACTTCGTCACGAGGACCGGCTCGGCACGCGAGCAGAACGTGCTCTCGGTCAAGGTCAACCCCGGCCTGATCGACGAATTGCCGCTACCCCGGCCCAAGTTCGAGATCTTCGTGTACTCACCGCGAGTGGAGGGCGTGCACCTGCGGTTCGGTTACGTCGCGCGCGGCGGACTGCGGTGGTCGGACCGTCGCGAGGACTTCCGCACCGAGATCCTCGGGCTCGTCAAGGCACAGGCCGTGAAGAACGCCGTCATCGTGCCCGTCGGCGCCAAGGGCGGCTTCGTGCTCAAGTCGCCGCCCGCCCCCACCGGGGACGCGGCCGCCGACCGCGACGCGCAGCGCGCCGAGGGAGTGGCCTGCTACCGGCTGTTCATCAGCGGTCTCCTCGACATCACCGACAACGTCGACACCGCCAGCGGTGCAGTCGTCGCGCCGGACCGCGTGGTCCGCCGGGACGGGGATGACGCCTACCTCGTCGTCGCCGCGGACAAGGGCACCGCCACCTTCTCCGACATCGCCAACGACGTCGCCAAGTCCTACGGGTTCTGGCTCAGTGACGCGTTCGCCTCCGGCGGTTCGGTGGGCTACGACCACAAGGCGATGGGCATCACGGCCAAGGGCGCCTGGGAATCGGTGAAGCGGCACTTCCGCGAGATGGGCATCGACACCCAGTCCGAGGACTTCACCGTTTCCGGTGTCGGCGACATGAGTGGTGACGTGTTCGGCAACGGAATGCTGCTGTCCGAGCACATCCGGTTGGTCGCGGCGTTCGACCACCGCCACATCTTCCTCGACCCCAATCCCGACTCCGCCAGCTCGTGGGTCGAGCGCAAGCGGATGTTCGAGCTGCCGCGCTCCAGCTGGGACGACTACGACCGTGCGCTCATCAGCGAGGGCGGCGGAGTGTTCAGCCGGGAACAGAAGTCGATCCCGATCAGCGCGCAGGTACGCGAGGCACTCGGTCTGGCCGACGACGTCGAGGAGATGACGCCGCCCGCGTTGATGAAGGCGATCATGCTGGCGCCGACGGACCTGTTCTGGAACGGCGGCATCGGCACCTACATCAAGGCGGAGACCGAATCGGACGCCGACGTCGGTGACCGCGCCAACGACTCCGTCCGGGTGAACGGAAACCAGTTGCGCGCCAAGGTGATCGGCGAGGGCGGCAACCTCGGTGTGACGCAGCGCGGGCGCATCGAGTTCGAGTTGGCCGGCGGACACGTCAACACCGACGCACTGGACAACTCGGCTGGCGTCGACTGCTCCGACCACGAGGTCAACATCAAGATCCTGGTCGACTCGCTGGTCACCGCGGGCAAGGTGAGCGCCGAGGAGCGGACCGACCTGTTGATGTCGATGACCGACGAGGTCGGGCTTCTGGTGCTCGAGGACAACGCCGCCCAGAACGACCTGATGGGCACCAGCCGGGCCAACGCCGCCAGCCTGCTCACCGTGCACGCCCGTCAGATCAAGGGCCTTGTCGTCGAGCGCGGCCTCAACCGCGAACTCGAGGCGTTCCCGGCGGACAAGGAGATCCGCAGGCGCACCGAGGTGGGCGTCGGCCTCACGTCACCCGAACTCTCGACGCTGATGGCACACGTGAAGCTGCGGCTGAAGGACGAGTTGCTCGCCGGCGAACTGCCCGATCAGGAGGTGTTCGCCGCCCGGCTGCCCGAATACTTCCCGCATCAGCTACGCGACCGCTTCGGCCCCGAGATCCGTACGCACCAGCTGCGCAGGGAGATCGTCACGACCATGCTCGTGAACGACCTCGTCGACACCGCGGGGATCAGCTACGCCTACCGCGTCTGCGAGGACGTCGGCGTCGGACCGGTCGATGCGGTGCGCGCGTATGTTGCCACCGACGAGATCTTCAAGGTCGGTGACGTCTGGCGGCAGATCAGGGCCGTGGGCAGCGCCGGAGCGTCGGTCGCGGTGACCGACCGGATGACGCTGGATCTGCGTCGCCTGATCGACCGCGCCGGGCGTTGGCTGCTCAACTACCGCCCGCAGCCGCTGGCGGTGGGCGCGGAGGTCAACCGGTTCGCCGCGAAGGTCGCCGACCTGACGCCGCGGATGTCGGAGTGGTTGCGGGGCGACGACCGCGCCATCGTCGCCAAGGATTCCAGTGAGTTCGTTGCGCAGGGCGTCCCCGAGGACCTGGCGATGATGGTCGCGACCGGGCTGTACCAGTACAGCCTGCTCGACGTCATCGACATCGCGGACATCGCCGACCGCGAACCCGCCGAGGTAGCGGACACGTACTTCACGTTGATGGACCACCTCGGCGCCGATGCCCTCCTCACGGCGATTTCGCGGCTGGCCCGCGACGACCGTTGGCATTCGTTGGCCCGCTTGGCGATTCGCGACGACATCTACGGGTCGCTGCGCGCATTGTGCTTCGACGTGCTCGCCGTCGGCGAACCCGACGAGACCGGCGAGCAGAAGATCGAGGAGTGGGAGCTGACGAACAGTTCCCGCGTGACGCGGGCGCGCCGAACGCTCTCCGAGATCTATGAGGACGGCGAGAAGGACCTGGCGACCCTGTCGGTGGCCGCACGCCAGATCCGCAGCATGACCAGGACGAGTGGGACGGGTACCACTACGTGACGAAACGGTTCATCACGCCGGTGCCGGTGCGCTGGTCGGACATCGACATGTACCAGCACGTGAATCACGCGACGATGGTGACCATCCTGGAGGAGGCCCGCGTCCCGTTCCTGGCCAAGCCGTTCGCCGACGACTTCGTCACCACCGGGCTGCTGATCGCCGAGGTCAAGGTGACCTACAAGGGGCAGCTTCGACTCGGGGATTCGCCTCTGCAGGTGACGATTTGGGTGAACCGGCTGCGTGCGGTCGACTTCACACTCGGCTACGAGGTGCGGTCGGTACTGGCCGATCCGGACTCCAAGCCGGCGGTGATCGGGGAGAGTCAATTGGCGGCGTTCGACATCGAGGAGCAGAAGCTGGTGCGGTTGGCCCCGCACCACCGGGAGTATCTGCAGCGCTACCAGCGGTGACCCAGCCCGAGCGCGACCGCGGCTTGTGGCTCGAGGACGCCGTACACCGAGAAGACCTGAGTACCTTCGTCGACGCCGCGTTGCGTCTCGACGACTCCAGTGTGATTCGGCTGCGGGAACGACCTGGCGGGCTGGTGGTCGCCTGGCTCGCAACCGGATTCGACGTGCTCGCCAGCCGTGTCGTCGGCGGCCGGGTGCGCCCGGCCGACCTGTCCGCCGGGGCCGATGCGCTGGCCCGTGCGCTGCCCCACATGGACCGTTCGGGTTACGTCGATCCCGGCTTCGCGATGGATTCGGCATGGCGCGGCGCACTGCCACCGGACAACGGGTTCGTCCACCTCGACGACGTGCCCGCCCGTGCGGTTCTCGACCTCGCGCAACGCGGGGTGGCGTTGGCCAAGGAGCACAGTAGCGCGCACGGCCCGCCTGCGTCGTTGCTGGACCAGGAGGTCGTCGCCGTCCGTTCCGGCGATATCGAGGTCGGCATACCGATGCGGTGCGTATTCGCCTTGACCGCAATGGGATTCCTGCCGCAATCGAGAACCAAGGGCGACGAGTTCGCGCCGGAATCGGTGGCGGCCGACGAGGTGGTGCGGGTGCGGGTACTGCCGGCCTGGCTGCGCATCGACGCGCGGTTCGGCACCGTGTACCGGCGCCGCGGCGACCCGGCCGTGGTGTTGCGCTAGCCGCCCGTGAGTGCGACGTAGGCGGCGTTGAACTCCTTGACCTGTTCGTCGCTCAGCGACGGCCACTGTTTGACGCGGTCGAGGATCTCCTTCGGCGGGTTGATCAACGGGTTCGACGCTGCAGTCGGGTCGATCTTGTTCAGAGCGTCGGTCATGTCACTCAGAACCGGGATGTAGCGGGTGTACGCCACCAACTTGGCGTAGTTGTCCCTGTCGTAGACGTAGTCGATCCACGCCTCGGCGGCCTTTTGGTTTTGCGTCGTGTACGGGATGACCATGCTCTGCACGCCCATGGTGCCGCCGGCTTCGGGTACCACGAACTTCAGGTCGGGATTGTCGGCCTGCAACTGCACGACGTCGCCCGAATAGGCTTGTGCGACGGCGATGTTGCCCGCGGCGAGGTCGTCGGCGTAGTCGTTGCCGGTGAATCTCCTGATCTGGCCCTTGTCCTTCTGCTCCCTGATCAGGTCGATGGCCTCGTGCACGGATTCGGTGGTCGGCGTCTCAGGTGAGTTTCCCTGCGACAGCATGACCATGCCGAGACCGTCCTGTGTGTCCGACAGCATGCTGACCTTGCCTCTGAAGGCGGGGTCCCACAGGTCGTCGATCTTGGTGATGTCGCGTCCGGTCGCCGCGCGGTTGTAGGCCAATCCAGCCATGCCGGACATGTAGGGCGCGGTGACCTTGCGGCCGGGGTCCATGCTGGCGTTGAGAAGTGCGGGTTGCAGATTCTTCTTGTTGGGCCAGCGGGATTCCCGAATCTCGTTGAGCCAGCCCAATCCGTGCAGCCGGGCTGCGATCACTGCCGAGGGCACCGCGAGATCGCAGCCGATGTCTTGTTTGTTGGCAAGCGGATCCCTGTTCTTGGCGAACCACTGCTCGTCGTCGTTGTAGTTCTCCAGGTAGTCCACCGTGAGGCCGCTGGCCTTCTGGAAGTCGGCGACGAAACCCGGAGCGATGTAGAGGGGCCAGTTCGATACGCGTAACGCCCCCGTGGCAGGTGAGCCGTCGTCGGGCGTCGGCGTCGGGTTGGTGCTGGGACTTCCGCCCGAAGCGCAGGCGGCCAGGAACGACGGACCGACGACGGCGGTCGCGGCACCGATGACGCTGCCGGTCAGGAACCGTCGGCGCGTCGTCTGGCTGGTCCTCAGCCGCGATGCGAAGGCTGAATCGAAGTCATGGCGCATGCGGGGCAGGCCTTTCCCGATGAAACTCAGGCGGCCAATGTAGGCAGACCCTCCGCCGCTGGGACATGCTTCCGACGCTGGACCGACATGACGATTCCGCTGTGTCGGACTGAGAGGCTAGCGAATCCAAGCCGCGGCGTTGGGCGGCAGCGCGCCGTCGGCCACCGCGTCGCTGGCGAGCAACACCACGCCGTCGGGCAGCGGCACCGGCCGGGTTCCGGCGTTCAGCACGCACACCACGCCGTCGACGCCGCGGAAGGCGAGCACGCCGCCCGATGTCTCCAACCATTCGATGCCGTCGCCGAGATCGCCTCGGCCGTGGCGCAATTCGATGGCGCGCCGGAACAGCGATAGCGTCGAACCGGGCACCCCGTCCTGCTTCTCGACCGTCAACTGCGACCAGTCCGGCGGCATCGGCAGCCAGGTGTCCTCGGTGTCGGAGAATCCGAACGGGGGAGCCTCGCCCGACCACGGCATCGGCACCCGGCAGCCGTCGCGCCCGCGCACCTGGTGTCCGGACCGTTCCCAGGTGGGGTCCTGCAACACCTCGTCGGGCAGCTCGACGTTCGGCAGACCCAACTCCTCGCCGTTGTAGACGAACACCGTCCCCGGCAGGGCCAGCATCACCAACGCCATCGCCTTGGCCCGCGCCAGACCCACCGCTCCGCCGCCGTAGCGGCTGACCTCGCGCTCGACGTCGTGATTGGACAGACACCACGTCGGCGCCGAGGCGGCGAGATCGGCTGCCGCCAAGGAGTTCTCGATGGCCGCCCGAACTCCGGCCGCATCGAACTTTGCCCGCACCAGGCGGAAGTTGAATCCGAGGTGAAGTTCGTCGGGACGCAGATACTTGGCGAAGTCCTCGTTGTCGAACACCCAGATCTCGCCGATGGTGACGGCGTCGGGGTAATCGTTGAGCACGGTGCGGATGCTGCGGTGGATCTCGTGCACTCCGTCGTGGTTGAACCGAGGGTCGTCGTCATCGAGGGTGAGCATCGGCAGGTTGGGGTTCTTCATGTCGGGTAGGCCCGGCGGCTTGGCCATGCCGTGGGCGACGTCGATGCGGAACCCGTCGACGCCGCGCTCGAGCCAGAACCGCAGGGTCTTCTCCAGGTCGTCGAAGACCTCGGGGTTGTCCCAGTTGAGGTCCGGCTGCTCGGCATCGAACAGGTGCAGGTACCACTGGCCCGGGTTGCCGTCGGGCTCCACGACCCGGGTCCACGCCGGGCCGCCGAACACCGACACCCAGTTGTTGGGCGGATGCAGACCGCCGGGGCCGCGGCCGTCGTGGAAGATGTAGCGCTCGCGCTGGGTGCTGCCCGGGCCGGCCGCCAGCGCGGCCTGGAACCACGGATGCTGCGAACTGCTGTGGTTGGGGACGAGGTCCATGGTGATCCTGATGCCGCGGGCGTGCGCCGCCTCGATCAGGCGTTCCAGCGCACCGATGCCGCCGAACAGCGGGTCGACGTCACGCGGGTCGGCGACGTCGTAACCATGGTCGGCCATCGGCGACACCATCACCGGGTTCAACCAGAGCGCGTCGACGCCGAGATCGTTCAGATAGTCGAGGCCGGCCGTCACTCCGTCGAGATCGCCGACACCGTCACCGTTGCTGTCCCGGAAGGATCGTGGATACACCTGGTAGAAGACGGCGCGGGACCACCACGCCTCGCGGGGATTGGTCACGGCCGCACATCATGCCAAATCAAAACGTCGAGTTGACCATCGAATGGGCGGCCATCTCCAGGTACTGCAACAGGGCCCGGCGATGATCGTCGTCGAGGGTCTCGGCGTCGATTTCGGCGATCGCGGTGTGCATGCAGCGCAGCCAGGCGTCGCGCTCCAGGAAGCCGATCGTGAACGGCGCGTGCCGCATCCGCAGCCGGGGGTGGCCGCGCTGATCGGAGTAGGTACGCGGCCCGCCCCAGTACTGCTCGAGGAACATCCGCAGCCGCTCCTCGGCTCCGTCGAAGTCGTCGGGCGGGTATATCGGGCGCAGGATCTCGTCCTCCCGGACCAGCTGGTAGAACCGCGACACGATGGCCTGAAATGTCTCGGCGCCACCGATCTCCTCGTAGAACGACCTTTGAACGTCTGTCACCAGACCATTGTCCGTCCGGAGGGCAGGAGCGCAGCGACCGGGGATGTCACCGCCCGAGGGTGGCCTCGGCAAAGGCGGTATCCGTCACTCGGCGTTCACCAGACTGACCAGCGAACACGGTAGGAATTATCGTGCAGTCGGCACCGATCCGTGGTGGACTGTTTCCTCGGAGGACGTATGTCGCAGCGAAAGAGTCGCGGCCACCGACAACTCGGGACCGCGGTGGGCCTAACAGGCCCGTCGATCGGTCCTGCTCAGACGCCGCCTCTGCACAGTGCAGAGCCGGGCGCACCCAGCAACCAGGCGACCATCTGGGGACGTCGCCGGGTGCTATTGCTCAACTCCACCTACGAACCGTTGACCGCCTTACCCGTCCGGCGTGCAGTGATCATGCTGATGTGCGGTAAGGCCGACGTCGTCCACGACGACCCGTCCGGTCCGATCATCCATTCAGCCACCCGCACGATCGTCGTGCCCTCGGTGATCCGGCTGCGTTCCTTCGTACGGGTGCCCTACCGCGCCCGCGTCCCGATGACACGAGCGGCGCTCATGCACCGCGACCGGTTCCGCTGCGCCTACTGCGGCGGCAAGGCCGACACCGTCGACCACGTGGTGCCGCGCAGCCGCGGCGGCGACCATTCCTGGGAGAACTGCGTGGCTGCCTGCGCGACGTGCAACCACCGCAAGGCCGACCACATGCTCTCGGACCTGGGCTGGTCGCTGCGGTCGGTGCCGCTGCCGCCCAAGGGACAACACTGGCGGCTGCTGTCGTCGGTCAAGGAGCTCGACCCCGCCTGGGTGCGATACCTGGGTGAGGGCGCGGCCTGAGCGGTGTTTGCGATACGGTTTCCGTCGTGAGCACAGCTTTGGCCCATTCGCTGTTGGGCGGCGTTCCGCTATTACTCCTGCTGGTGTTGATCGCCCTGATCTGGTCCCGCAAGGGTCCCCATCCGGCGTCGTACAAGTTGTCCGAAGAGTGGACGCACGCCCCGATCCTGTGGGCGGCCGACGAGCCCGCGGACCACGGCCATGGTGGCCACGGTTCGCATCTGACCGTGGGAGGTGGCGCAAGTGGCAAGTGGTGAGGTCGCGAAGGTCGTCGATCCGGCCAACCTGCCGTACGGCTACGCCGTCACGAACAGCGGGCGGGTATCCGGTGTCACCGAGCCCGGCGAGCTGTCGGTGCACTACCCGTTCTCGGTCAAGGACCTCGTCGTCCTCGACGACGCCCTGAAGTACGGATCGCGGGGCTCGAAGGCCCGCTTCGCGGTGTACGTCGGCGACCTCGGTGAGGACACCGCCGCCACTGCTCGCGACATCCTGGCCAAGGTGCCAACGCCCGACAACGCGGTGCTGCTCGCGGTCTCGCCGAACCAGAAGGCCATCGAGGTCGTCTACGGCGCGGAGGTCAAGGGTCGCGGTATCGAGGAGGCAGCCCCGCTGGGCGTCTCGGCGGCCGCGGCGTCGTTCAAGGAGGGCAACCTCATCGACGGACTGATCAGCGCCGTGCGCGTGCTGTCTGCGGGCGTCTCACCGGCGTAAAAGCCCATTCACGCAAAAAAGTAGTCCCTGTCGTCAATGACTACAGGGACTACCTTTGCGCGGGGTTCGGCTCTCGGAGCCGCCGCGTCACTGATCCGCGTCTTGCCGCTGGGCGATGGCCAGCAGCTCTTCACGCATCGTCGAATCGGGAAGGGCGTTGATCCGCGCGTAGAGGCGGCGCCGGCTGATGGTGCGCGTCAGGTCTGCGCGGAACTGCGTGATCGACATCTTTACTTTCTCCTATGTTGTGCTCTGGATCACAGAGCGTTGGTTGCTGTGTGCTAGCCGACACGGGGATCGCCCATTCGGAAGACTGCTCAATTGTTCGTGTTAATTCGATGTAAATCAAGCTGTGACGTGTGAGATTGCGCTCACCTGCGATGCAATGGGCGGCCTGCTATCGCCGCGGATCGTCGCCGAAAGCAGCCGGCGTCGGCGACGTATTTGTTTGCTGGAGGTGGCCACCATGCTGAGGTTCAATGCCTTTAGCGAGGCCGTCGACGACGCCGCGACGCGGCGGTCGAACTGTTGCGTCGGAACCGCGCGAACGGCACTTAAGCTTGCGGCAGCCGTTTTGAGGGAGGGGCCGACGGTGGGCGTGCTCGACGGGTTCTTGACGACGTGGTCAAAGGCCAGGACGACGTTCGGCGAGGGCACACCACAAGACGGTGCCCAATTCGACAACAGTCGTCAGTTGCAACAGATGCAGTCGAACGTCGAATCGGCCAAGCCGGGATCACAGTGGACCGGTGCGGGTGCGGACACCTATGACGCGGCCAACCAGAAGCAGGGCCGCGTCCTCGGCGAGGCGGCGGCGCTGGATCAGAAACTTCGGGCCGAAATCGACCGATCGGCCGCCGTCGTTGCCGCGGGCCGGCGCGATCTGGATGCGGTGCGGCAGTGGGTGGTCAGTGCGGCGTCGACCGTGCCGCAGACGCCGCAAGGCGAGCGGATGCTCTATCCCATCGTTGGCAAGGGCGCCGGCGAGATCGCCGAGATCCTGCAGAAGTCGAACGGTGACCTCAATGCCATCGCCGGGCGGATGC
>Ga0137412_10003084_pt1 | contig 13294 bp, 10 predicted proteins | sample CZODoug2_1_16fun_FD_122160 | JGI IMG/M metagenome (GOLD analysis project Ga0137412, IMG submission 122160) | Vadose zone soil fungal communities from Angelo Coast Range Reserve, California, USA - CZODoug2_1_16fungal (Hybrid Assembly) | ecosystem: Environmental > Terrestrial > Soil > Vadose zone... | reverse complement strand
TTCGACGCTGTTGTGGGACCGTTCATCGCTTTCTTCCGTGCACATGGCTGGCTCGCGCTTGTGATGTTAGCGGCAATTAGCCTCTACCGGGTGCCGGACTTCGTCATGGGTCCGATGGCGAATCCCTACTACCATGACCTCGGTCTTTCGAAGGAAACGGTCGGAGCGGTGCGTGGCTCAATCGGGCTCATCGCTACGTTTGCAGGCATCGCCGCGGGTGGATTCTGCTCGCTGAAGCTTGGCCACATGCGCGCGCTCGTCATCGGGGGCATTTTGCACTCAGTCGCGGTTGCCGCATACGCGACTCTCGCGTACGCGGGCACGGGCATTCCTCTCTTCGCGCTCGTCATGGCGGGTGACAACTTCGGCATCAGCTTTGCCGGCGTTGCCCTTATCGCGTACATGTCGAGTCTCACCAATCTGGGATACACCGCGACGCAGTATGCGCTTTTGAGTTCAACCTATGCTTGGCTGGGAAAGATCTTGAAGGGATTTTCCGGTGCTGCCGTCGAAAGCCTGAGCACCACGCACGGGCTCATTCACGCCTACGGCATTTTCTTTATCGTTTGCGGACTGACCGGTGTGCCTGCGGTCCTTCTGTTCGCGGCATTGGGTTACTGGCACAAGCGGAAGCAACCGGCGCCAGCCGCTGCCTAGGAAAGTCTTCACTCCTGCGAAAATAGCCGTTCTTGAGTTTCGGCGGAATTTACTTCGCGGGAAGAATCACTGGTGTCCCGCGTCCAAGCGCCAGCGTGCGAGCGGCACTACCTTTGTTCACGCCGATTTCGATGTAGCCGCTAGAGCCCACGTACGCAATTGGTTCTCCGGCCGCTCCGTGAGCGAAGGTGTCAACGAGCTTGGTGACTGCTTGCGTGCCTACCTGCATTTTGAAATTACCGTTTTCTTGCGCATTCTCCGCGAGATGCTCCGCGCGGAAATTCGTAATCAGATTGCCGAATGCATCCACGCGCAGCACAACGCCCTTTAAGCCGCCGTCGGCTTCCTTTGGTTTGGGCATGGAGAACTTTTTGTAGTCGGTGATTTCGTCGCCCATGCTCGGCGTTTGCCAACCCTTGGTCAGCCAGGCTGCGACGGGTGCGAAGACATCTCGTCCATGAAAAGTGTTGCTGACCGGACTGAGGTAATAGTGTTCGACATTCGCGTGGCGTACGACCACATTGTCTTCACGCTCAAAAATAACGGACAGAACGCCGTTGTCCGGCGCGATGAAATATTGATTCTGCGCGCTGACGAGAAGCGGCCGGCGCTCAGTGCCGACGCCGGGATCGACAACAACGACGTGAATGGTCTTCGGCGGAAAGTAAGAGTAAGCGGAGCCGATTGTGAGAGCGCCGTCGAGTAGATCGTATGCGGTGACGTTGTGCGATATGTCGACGATGGTCACATCAGGATTAATTTTGAGGATGACGCCCTTCATCGTGCCGACCAGATGATCGTTCGTTCCGTAGTCGGTCGTCAGGGTAATGATCGGATTGGGCACCGTATTCCGCCTTTTAAGAATTTCTTGTGATGGCATTGCTTGCCGATTGTTCGAGAATTGCGCACAGGCGGCTCATGCCTCGACGTTATAGTCTCCGCCTTGGCTACTTTTGACGCTATCGAACGCGAGCGACCTCGTCAATAAACCAGGCGTTTCCTGCTGTGCAAAGGACAACTAGCCGGTGGGCGAAAGAATCGCGTTTGCCTTTTTGTTTGCCGCGCGAAGGGGAAACACGCGAGAGCTGGCGCAATCGGGAAATGGAAAATGCACGGCCTGTACGCCTGGTTGGGTTGTTATGTATAATCAGCAAGTTAGGAAAAGGGCGGGCGTCGTACAATGGCAGTATAGAAGCTTCCCAAGCTTCGGACGTGGGTTCGATTCCCATCGCCCGCTCCAGAAATCCCCGAAGATCAAATTCAACGCCTGGATCGTTCTACTTCTTCGTTACGACCAGCACGGCAAAGCTGCCGGGCTTCATTTTTCCCCGGCGTTCACCCGCGGCGGGTGCGTCAAATTCCGCTGACGGCAGGAATACAGTGTGTGTCTTCAAATCCAGTCCCATGGTCCTTGCACTCTTCTTTGTGGGCACGTTTTCGACGACTGTATATTGATCCGGCGAATCCTGGTGCACAACCGTCAAATGCCCGTCACCGGTCGAAGCGAACGCGTAATTTGTTCCCGGATCGTAGGCGTTCGCATCCACGCCATCGCCAATCGCCGGCGTCGCGACAACTTTTCCGGTCTCGCCATCGATTACCGCCATCATTTTGTTGTCGCACCCGGCGAACAGCCGATGATTCTTGAGATCAATCGCTAAGCCGGAGGGTTCCTGGCAGGGAGCAAGCGGCCAGCGGTGCAGGATGGTCAGCTTCTTCGCGTCGAGGTGCACCAATTCGGATTTATCCTCGATGTTCACGTAAATTCCGCCACTGCCGTCCGCGGCGGCAAACTCCGGCTTGCCGCCCAGCGGCACAGTTCCGAGTGCGGCCCCGGTCATCGCGTCCAACGCCGTCGCGTCTTGGCTTCTGCCATTAAACGTGAACACGCGCTTCGTGACCGGTTCGTAGAGGATTGCGTCGGGGTTCGTTCCGGTCGGATAAACGCCAATCGGCTTGAGCGTTTTCAAATCGAAGAAAGTCGAGTTGTTGGCACGACCGTTGCTTGTGAAGCCGCGTCCCAGGTCAGCGGCGATCGCAATGCCGTGGACGCCGGCAGTGTCCGGAATATCGCCCACAATCGCGTAGGTGTCTGCATCAAGCACCACGACGTGCGATCCGTGGGATACGTAAACGCGCCGCGCGGCGCTATCGACTCCGACATAGTCCCAGCCCTCTTCACCTGGAATAGAAATCGTCTTGGTCAGAGCGTAGCCGGATGAAGCTGGAGCCGCTTTCGGTCGAGCGCTTAGCAAAGCAGTGCCGACGCAGAGAGTGACGCCCGCCGCAATCGATGCGAAAAGTTTGTTTGTCATTTCGTGTGACCTCCGAGGAGCTTTGCTGTTCTAATTCCGGGCTGAGTGTCCGCGTGCCGTTTGTGTGTACAGCCTTATTGTTAGCCGGAGAAAGATGAACAGGGGTTAAATTTGCACATCAGATTGAATAACTGCGATTTGCCCTGGCCTGAGACAAAAGCCGAAGTATGATGCTGCTATGAGAGTGTTGCTCGTCGAAGATGATTCACGCATCGCTCGATTCGTGGCCAAAGGACTGCGCGAACAGAGCTATGCGGTCGATGCGGTGGCGACTGGGGAGGCTGCGCTCTACGAAGCGGCGGTGAATACTTACGATGTCGTGATTCTCGACGTCATGATCCCCGCGCCGGACGGCTTTGCGGTTTGCCGGGAGCTGCGAAAGTCGGGCCAGCGCATGCCGATCTTAATGCTGACAGCGCGCGACGCTGTCGAAGATCGAATCTCCGGTCTCGATAGCGGCGCGGACGACTACCTGACCAAACCGTTCGAATTTGGCGAGTTGCTGGCCCGTTTGCGAGCATTGCTTCGGCGTACCGGCGAATTAAGGCCGGCGCAGATCTCGGTGGCAGACCTCGTCGTTGATACTGTTGGCCAGCGGGTCACACGCGGCGGCAAATCTATTTCGTTCACGGCGAAAGAGTATGCGCTGATCGAGTTTCTTGCTCGCAACGAGGGACGTGTGGTCGGACGCGCCGAAATTGCGGAGCACGTCTGGGACGAAGAATTTGATCCTTTCTCGAATTTAATTGAAGTGTACGTGAATCGCGTCCGTCGAAAGATCGACGCGCCTCCCCACAAGCCGTTACTCCATACACGGCGCGGCGCGGGCTACATTCTTTCTCAGCAGGCCGAAGCTGCCGCGAGCTCCGTCGCAGCCAGTACACCCGCAAAGAAAAACCATGCTTAATTCCGTTCGCGTTCGCCTGACGCTTTGGCACGCAGGCGCTGTCGCGTGTGTTTTACTCATCCTCGCGTCGGGCACTTATTTGTTGCTCCGGCAGAATTCCATCCGCCGGGTGGACAGTTCGTTAGTCGACGTTGCCAACGGTTTTCTCGCAACGGTTCAGGCGGAATTGAGGGACGCCCACGAATCGGAAACTTTCCGCGATTGCGTCGCAGCGGCAATTCAAGAACATAGTTACCGTGAAACGGCGTTCTCCGTATTCGATGCGCAGGGGAAGCTCATTCTTGCGTCTCCGATGAGCCCTCTGCTTTTGGAATCCGAAGCTCAACGTTACGACGACTTGCGCCGCCAGGCGACTTCCGATGATGCAACTCGTCGCCCGTTCCGCACACTCAAGGCCTCTGGCCACCTTTACCGCGGATATTCGCGGTCGTTCACTGCTGACGGAGCCACCTGCGTGCTCGTCACCCTGCAGTCTCTCCGCGGCGAGAAAGAATTTCTTGCCGCACTGGAGCAGACTTACGCGCTCGTCATTCCGCTCGCCGTATTGCTTGCGGGTGTTGGTGGCTATTTCCTGGCAAGACGCAGCCTTTCTCCGGTCGTCTCCATGAGCAACCAGGCGGAACGCATTAGCGCGAAAAATATGCAAGACCGGTTGGCTGTCCGAAATACGAAAGACGAACTCGGCCAGCTTGCGTTGTCGTTCAATCGCCTACTCGATCGTCTCGACGATTCCTTCCAGCATCAGCGGCGGTTCGTGGCCGATGCTTCGCATGAACTCCGTACGCCCGTTGCGATTCTGGCCGGCGAAGCGGACGTCGCCCTTTCGAAAACGGACCGTCCGCCCGAGGAGTATCGCGAATCACTGGAGATTCTGAAAAGGGAAGCTCTCAGGCTGAAGCAAATCGTGGAAGACCTCTTCACGTTGACCCGCGCAGACATTGGCCAGCTTCCTCTCACGCCGTCCAGCTTCTATCTCGACGAACTCGTTGCCGATTGCGCTCGAAACTTTCGAGCTATCGCGCTGGCGAAGCGAATCACACTTACCTGCACGCCATCTCCTGAATTACTCGTTTCCGCCGACGAAGCGTTGCTCCGCCGCATGTTCCTCAATCTCTTGGACAACGCCATCAAATACACGCCGGTTGGCGGTGGCGTGACGGTCTCGTGCAATCGAGTAAACGCCGCCTATACCGTGACGTTCTCGGACAATGGCCCCGGGGTTCCTCTCGATCTGCAACCCCGTATCTTCGAGCGCTTTTTCCGTGCGGACGAATCGCGTGGGCGGCAAGACAGTTCAAGCGGCGGCGCCGGGTTGGGCCTCGCAATCTGCCGCTGGATTGCGGAGGCGCACCATGGCACGTTGGAATTGACCAAGTCTGATGCGGCGGGCAGCACGTTTACCTTCTCGATGCCCGCGCCAGACAATGCTGGCAACGCTTCATTTGATTAATCCCGCATTTATCTTGCCCAGACTAACATCGAGAAACTGGCCCTGGATTTTCGGGCTAGGAGTTTGAGTCAATGATTGCTTGTTTTTTTAGATTTCGTGCCAGCTGCTTGTGGTTGTGCACCGCCTTTGCGTTCAGCAATTGCGTTGCTGCGCAATCGCCGCAACCGCCATCTCCACCGCAGGACTCCGCCGCGCCTGTTCGGCTTACCCTGCAAGACGCGATCGACCGCGCGCGAAAAAACAGTACGGTGTTTCAAGCGGCTGCGACCGAGGCAGCATTGTCGCGCGAAGATAAGAATCAGGCGCGTGACGCGTTGCTCCCGAGCGTCGCGTACAACACTTCGGCGATCTATTCACAAGGCAACGGCACTGGGAATCCAGTCCGGTTCATTGCCAACAATGGAGTGCACGAGTACGTCAGCCAGGCCAATGTTCATCAGGTCCTCGATGTCGCGTCTTTTGCGACGTATCGGGCTGCTGCGGCCGCAGCCAGCGCGGCCAGGGCGCGAGCGGAAATCGCCTCCCGTGGCCTCGTTGTGACCGTAGTGCAAACCTACTACGCGACTCTCGCTGCTCAGAAAAAGATCGAGGCCGCCACTAAAGCAGCCGATGAAGGCGCAAAGTTTCTCCAGCTTACGCAAAGCCTTGAGCACGGTGGCGAAGTGGCCCACGCCGACGTCATCAAAGCCGAATTGCAGGCAAACGACCGCCAGCGTCAATTGCAGGAAGCCAGGTTGGCTCTGCTGAACAGCCGTCTTGATCTCGCGGTCCTCCTTTTTCCAAACTTCACTGACAATTTTGAATTGGCTGACGACTTACACACCGCGGTTGCTCTTCCCACGTTGCCCGAAGTCGAACAGCGCGCGTCGCGTGATAATCCCGATCTGCGTGCAGCGCTCTCGACTGTCCAGCAATCGGGTCACGAAGTGTTGGCATCTCGCGCCGGATATTTTCCCGCAATCAGCCTCGACTATTTTTATGGAATCGACGCGGCGCGCTTTGCAACGCGCACCGACGGCATCTCCAATCTCGGCTCGTCGGTCGTAGCATCTCTGAACATCCCTGTCTGGAACTGGGGTGCAACGCAAAGCCGCGTAAAGCAAGCAGAGTTGAAAAAGGCGCAGGCGCAGCGCGAACTGTCGCTCGCGCAACGCAAGCTTCTCGCTGAGATTCAATCCCTGTTCCATGAAGCCGAGACGGCTTCGAGCGAACTCGCGAGCCTCGAGCGATCGGCGCAACTTGGCGCAGAAAGCCTTCGCTTGGCGATGCTCCGCTACCGCAACGGCGAAACGAATATTCTGGAAGTTGTCGACGCGCAAAACACCGCCACGGCCAGCGACGCCGCTTTTCAAGACGGCGCCGTGCGCTATCGCGTCGCGCTTGCCAATTTACAAACATTGACCGGAGAACTGACAACGCCATGATGCAGCAGTTGCAACAACCGACGTCGAGTCCCCTGGTAACAGCCAAACGCACAATCGCGTTCCTCGTTTGTGCGTTTATGCTGGGATGCAGCGCATCTGAAAAGGAACCGACGCCCGTTGTTTCTGTTCACGTCGAGCCCGCGCAGAAGGGTCCAGTCGAACAGACCGTTACCGCCGAAGGCGTCGTGTTCCCTTTGCAACAAGCCATCCTCTCGCCGAAAATTACCTCCACGATTAAACAATTTCTCGTTCAGCGTGGAAGCCGCGTGAAAAAAGGCCAGCTCCTTGCGGTACTGGAAAACGCAGACCTCTCCGCCGTGGCGCAGCAAAGCAAAGGTGAATTCGAACAAGCGGAAGCTGGCTACACGACTACGACAGCCGCCAGCCTTCCCCAGGAAATTCAGAAAGCGGAGCTGGACGCCGCCGCCGCGAAAGCCAATTTCGATGCTCAGCAAAAAGTATTCGACAGTCGCAAAGAACTCTTCGATCAAGGCGCCCTTCCACGTCGCGATCTGGATGCGGCCCAGGTCTCTCTCGCGCAGGCCCGCACGCAGTACGAAGTCGCCCAGCGTCAGCTCGCCGATTTGCGGCGCGTTGGGCAGAAGCAAACCTTGAAATCCGCCGAAGGGCAGCTTACCGCCGCGAAAGGGAAGTATCTCAGCGCCGAAGCGCAGCTCAGCTATTCGGAAATTCGCAGCCCCATTGACGGCGTCGTCACCGAGCGTCCGCAATATGCCGGTGAACTCGCCACCGCCAATCAGCCAATTCTCACCGTCATGGATACTTCATCGCTCGTCGTGAAGGCCCACGTAGCGCAATCGGACGCCGCGGCGCTAAAAGTCGGCAACTCCGCTCAGATTCAAGTCCCGGGCGCTTCCGATCCGGTCGCGGCAAAAGTCTCTCTCGTCAGCCCTGCCCTCGATCCCGGCAGCACGACGGTGGAGGTATGGGTTCAATCCAATAAACCGAACGCCGCGCTGAAGCCTGGCATGACCGCTCAACTGCTCATGACGGCGCGTTCCGCCAAGGACGCGCTCACCGTTCCCGCTTCAGCCGTGTACAAAAATGACGACGGCTCCGAGTATGTCGTCATCGCAACGCCAAACAATCACGCTTCCATCAAAACCGTACAGATTGGCATTCGCGGCAAAGATCGCATCCAGATAACCGGTGGCCTCAACGTTGGAGACAAAGTCGTCACGTCCGGCGGCTACGCTCTCCCCGACAAAACACAGGTAAAGATTGAAGCGCCGGCTTCGAGCGATAAAGAAGCAGCTTCGCCGCAGCCAAATTCGTCAGCTCCTCCCGAGAAGGACTAGGCGAGCATGTCCTTCCTCCCCGGCTCCACGAAAAAGGGCCTATCCACGCGGCGCAATCTCCCGTGGTTCCACCGGTTCGCGCGGCCCGTACTCTTCCTCATCGTCAGCCTCGCTGTCGTTGGTGGCTATCGCGCCCTCACGATGCCCGTTTCCGTTTTTCCTTCGACCGATTTTCCCCGCATCGTGATAGGCGTGGACAACGGCGTGATGCCCATCGACCAAATGCTCGTCACCATCACGCGGCCTATCGAAGAAGCCGTCAATAGCGTCCCGGGCCTGCAGACCGTGCAGTCCATCACCAGCCGCGGTTCGGCGGAAGTCGATCTGTTCTTCGACTGGAATTCGGACATGATTCTCACGCTTCAGCGCGTGGATGCCGTCGTCGCGCGCTTGCAAACCGAACTTCCGGCCACCGCAAAAGTCGAAACTCACCGCCTTACGTTCGCCGTTTTCCCTGTCATTGGTTACAGCCTCACGTCCGATCGCATTCCCCCTTCGAAGCTTTGGGAAATCGCCACATACCAGATCAAGCCGCGCATGAATCGTCTCAACGGCGTCGCCACGGTAATCGTACAGGGCGGCCGAGTTCCGGAATTTCAGGTCACCCCGGATCCGGCGCGTCTCGTCGCTGCCAGTGTTACCGTCAACGATATTCTCGACGCGGTTCGTCGGACGAACGTCATCGAATCACCCGGCTTGATCGAAAGCGATCATCACCTCGTGCTTGGGCTCGTCAGCGGCCAGGTTCGCACGCCCGCGGAACTTGGCCAAATCACAATCAAGAATTCTGCCGGAGGCGTGCCGATTCGCATCGCAGATGTCGCCGCCGTCGCGCCGTCAGACGCACCCGTCTACACGGTCGTCACTTCGAACGGCAAGGACGCGATTCTCCTCAACGTGAATCGCCAGCCGGAAAGCAATGCGATCGACGTCGCGACGGAAGTCCACGGGTTGGTCGGCGAGTTGAAGGCTTCTCTTCCGCCAGACGTTCATCTCGAAACGTTTTACGACCAGTCAACCATCGTTCACGATTCCATCGCCAGCGTTCGCGATGCCGTCTTTCTCGGCATTTTACTCTCGTCGGCGATTCTCGTTCTCTTTCTTCGTGATTGGGGCACTTCGCTCATCGCGGGGCTCGTCATTCCCGTAACCCTTTTGATCACGTTCATCGTTCTCAGCGCCACCAGTCAAAGCTTTAACCTCATGACACTCGGCGGCCTCGCCGCCGCGGTCGGCCTCGTCATCGACGACGCCATCGTCGTCCTCGAAAATATCGTGGCGCACCGCGACAGCGGGCAAAACCGCATCGATGCAGTGACGAGCGCGCTCCGTGAACTCATCATTCCGTTAACGGGTTCAACGATCACGCCGATCGTAGTCTTCGTGCCTCTCATTTCTATGACCGGCGTTTACGGTACCTTCTTCCGCGCGCTCGCCATCACTATGTCCGTCGCGCTCTTTACGTCTCTTCTACTCGCCCTGACGTGGACGCCGACCCTGAGTCAATATCTTGTCCGCCGGAAAGAATCGCAGGGAGTGATTCCATCCGCGGGCGATGCAGTGGGGGAAGAACCTGTTTCCGGTTTCTTCGCACGCTGCGTGGAATTCTACGCCCGCATCATGCAAGCCGTCGTCAAGCGTCCCATCCTTCTCATCGCGGGCTCTCTCGTAATCGTCGTCCTCTCTTATGTTTCCTACCGGCTCCTCGAAACGGAACTCTTACCGACAATGGACGAAGGTGGCTTCATCCTGGACTATTTCACGCCTCCCGGAAGCTCGCTCGCCGAATCGAACCGCATTCTCCAGCACATCGAGGCAATTCTCCACGCCACGCCCGAAGTCGAAACCACCTCCCGCCGCACGGGCCTTCAACTTGGTCTCGCCGCGGTCACTGAATCAAATCGCGGGGACTTCACCGTAAAGCTCAAGGCCAAGCGCAGCCGCTCCGTCGATGACGTGATCTCCGATCTCCGCGCACAGATCGCGACAGAGGAGCCAGCCACCAAGATCGAATTTGTTCAGTTGCTCTCGGACATGATTGGTGATCTCACCAGCCAGCCTGAGCCCGTCGTCATCAAGCTTTTCGCTGAAGATGGAAGACTCTTGAATGAAACCGCTCCGCGCGTCGCTGAAGCCATTGGTAAGGTCCACGGCGTCGTGGATGTCCTCGACGGCGTGGACGACACCATCAGCGGCCCTTCTGTGACGTATCAGGTCAACCCCATCGTGGCCGCGCGCGCGGGTTTTACGCCGGACGAAGTCAGCACCGACGCGCTCGCGATTCTGGAAGGTGCGCCCGCCACCACGCCGGTCGTGCGTGACGACCGGGCGTATACTATCCGCATCCGCTTTCCGCAGGAAAATCGCGCCACGCTCGAGCGCATGAACAACACGCTGCTCGTCAGCAGCACCGGCAAGACCGCCACACTCGGCGCACTTGCCACCGTCAGCCAAACTCCGGGTGAAACCGAAATTCGCCGCGAAAATTTGCAGCGCCTTGTTGCGGTCACCGCTCGCCTCGCGGGAACCGACCTTGGCAGCGGTATGCTGGCTGTGCAGAAAGCCGTCAACGCTCTCCATCTTCCCGCGTCCATCCGCATCGAATACGGTGGTCAGTTCGAAGAGCAGCAGAAATCCTTCCGGGAGCTCTTGAAAGTTTTTCTTCTCGCGCTGCTATTGCTCTTCACGGTGCTGTTGTTCGAATTCCGCACATTCTCCGCGCCGATCGCTATTCTCGCTTCCGCGATTCTTTCCACCTTTGGGGGATTCGCTGCGCTTCTCATTACGCGAACGACATTCAATGTCGCTTCATTCATGGGAATGATCATGGTCATTGGCGTCGTCGCAAAGAACGGCATCTTGCTTCTTGACGCCGAAGCCCACTTTCAAGAATCAGGCATGTCGCCCCACGACGCGATGATTCAGGCGGGCCGCCGCCGTCTTCGCCCCATCGCGATGACTGCTCTTGCCACCGTCGCGGGAATGCTGCCGCTTGCCTTCGGGCTCGGAGCGGGTTCGCAAATGCTGCAGCCGCTCGCCATCTCTGTTATCGGCGGCCTGCTTAGTTCGATGGTTTTTTCGTTGGTCTTCACGCCGGCAATCCATTACTTCATCGGCCATTCCGATGCAGCCACGGAAAGTGCCACATAAACGGAGACGTTCGGTCTAACTTTGCGCCCGCGAATCTCTAGGCGCCAAGCAAGTTTGCGTGAATCCGCGTGTATCCATATTCCTGCGCCCACAACGTCAGCGGTATGGCCGCCAAATCGTCCGCTTCCGCCACTGCGTTTCCGTCCTTGGTTAAATCAATTGTCCGGATGTAGTGTTTGCACGTATCGCAAGCATCCACGCGAACATGCGGAAATTGCTCCGCCACAAACACCGGCAATTTATCCTCGCGCTCCTCGCCGCACGCTGGGCACAAAATTCTGCGGAAGCCCCACTCGTGCGCGCAAAACGCACAGTGCAGAAATCGCCTGCCACCGTCGCCCTCGGGACGCAACACGCCTAGCAAAGGAAGGGAATTGCACGTCGGGCAAAGATACGGCGTCCCCTCCGCGGCATCGTCAGCCGTCGCCTCGCCAACAAACTCCGCGTATGCCTGCAGGAATCCGCGCGCCAGAAATTCTCGCAGCACTGGTCTGCCACTATCCGAGCGCGACATTCCGTTTTCGTCCGCTCTGCCGCCATCCCGCCAGTAGTTGGTGAGCAACTCTACCCACGCAGCCGACCCTTCCCGCGCTATGTCGGTTGCCGCCGCCCCCAGCGGCTTTGGCGCGTGTGCCTCCACCAGCGCCAGAAAGCTTGAATACTGTGGCAGCAGAACCGCCAAATTTAATTCCGCGCGGAAAGCGCCGCCACTCAGTGTGACCGCTGCTTTACCCCACTCCTTGACCAACGTCGCAAACAGCCCTTGTTGAAACTGAGTGATTTGCTCGTAGAACTTCAGCGGTTTTGCGGCAAAGGAATATTCCGCGGCCAGGTATTTTGCCCGCTCGATTCGTTTGTCGTATTCGGAAAGTTTCTGTCGGCCGGTCGTCATTTGCGCGGCGCGGAAGAGCGTCCGCCCACGATCTCATCATACCAGCCCGGATGATAACGCTTCGCGAACTCCAGCGAAACGTCGCCGCGAATCACGCTTCCGAACGCCCCGCGTTCCGCAAAAACGCTCATGTAAATGTGAATCAGGAAATTCGCAATCGTCACGAGCGCCGCCACTGGATGCAGAAACACGGCGATATATCTTAGCCAACGCATGTTCCAGGAAATACTCTCCGGAAACCACAACACAATTCCCGTTAGAAGCAGCAGGATCGCTCCGTAAAAAAAGCTCCAGAACAGCGCCTTTTGTCCAGCGTTGTACCGCCCCGCCGGAGGCATCTTATCGTCTTCGTTCCGAACATAGTGATGCAGCGAACGCCACCACTTTTTGTCGGCCTCCGTCGAACGCATCTGTGCGGCCCACAACGAATACATCCGCATCACCGCTGTGAAAAAGACCAGTCCGATCCATGGATGCAGCGTTCGCGAAGTTTGTCCGCCACCCAACACCGCGGCGATCCAAAAACACCACGGTGACCAGAACGCCAGCCCTGTCAGCAGCAAATAGATGTAGGAAAAGGCCGCCAGCCAGTGATTCAATCGCTCCGCAAACGCATAGCGCAGTACCCGGCCACGAGGCAAAATCTGATCCGGCTGGCTCACGGCTTCACTCCTTCCTGCGGCGCGTCATCTCGGTCTTTCGGCCCGAATCGCAAGTAGTGCACGAACAACCCGATCAATCCGCCGACCATTGCCACGTTTCCGAGCCACTTCAGCGGTCCCTTCCACAACTTCACCATCAGCGGAATGGTCGGATTGCTCGGCAGCCCGCCGTAAAGTTCCGGCTGCGTCGCGTCATGAAGCACATAAATCACGCCCGTGCCTCCAACGCCTTTCGGATCGTAAACACCGGCGTTCGGGAAATTGTAATTGTCCTTCAATTGCTTCGCGCGCTGCTCCGCCAGCACCAGCATGTCTTCTTTGCTTCCAAAGTGCAGGCAACCTGTCGGGCACGCCTTAATGCAAGCCGGCTCCAGCCCCTCACTCACGCGGTCCGTGCACAGCGTGCATTTGTAAACGCGCTTCGTCTCTTTGTTGAACTTCGGAATATTGAACGGGCATCCGCTGATGCAGTAGCCGCACCCGATGCACTTGTCCTGCTGAAAATCCACAATCCCGTT
>Ga0137412_10003083_pt1 | contig 13298 bp, 13 predicted proteins | sample CZODoug2_1_16fun_FD_122160 | JGI IMG/M metagenome (GOLD analysis project Ga0137412, IMG submission 122160) | Vadose zone soil fungal communities from Angelo Coast Range Reserve, California, USA - CZODoug2_1_16fungal (Hybrid Assembly) | ecosystem: Environmental > Terrestrial > Soil > Vadose zone... | reverse complement strand
ACCCGCGAATCGGCGAACTTGCAGTACGGGCATCGCATCGCATCCACCTCCCTGCGTATCCGGTATCACTCGGCACCACACCACTCGCGGCGGGCCGTCCGGTGGACTTCCTGTGGACTGCCTGCCGACAAGCTGTGGATGACGAGACCCAACCTGTGGACTACTCACACCAGTGTAACCACTAGATGTAGGGGTAGACCGTAGGGTGTGACGCTCTCGCGCGCAAGTGCCCGCCCGGCGAGTCGCGCCGTTCGTGTCCGTTTTGGCGTGGCGCCCAACGGGCGGCATCCGGTCGGCAACGGGGCGGGCCTGAGTAATGGATCGGAGCTGCCAGGAACACGGCGCGAAGGAACTCGACCGGGTGTCTGGTCATGCGCCGCGCGGCGCACGCACAAGCGCCGAGGTAGGGCAGGCGGGGCATCCCGCTGGCCCGTTGCGGAGCGACCCGGGGCCGCTCGTCAGGTGGAGTATGGGCCGGGCCCGGGAGTGGCGGACAGCCATCGGCTGGTCTGCCCGACCAGAGTGCGCGCGTCCGGCGCCGGTCGGAAGTGGCCTTGCCGCGTTCAGACGGTCCGTTAGCGGGGCACCTGGAGCCGCTGCCCGGGGTGGACCGTGGTGGACGAGAGGTGGTTGCGTGCCTGCAGGGCCGAGACCACGGCCCGGGTGTCACGGTCAGGCGCCAACGCGGTCGCAATCGACCACAACGTATCGCCGGAATGCACCTGCACCACGGCCGGGGCAGACGGCGGAATGACCGGCGTGCGCAGGGCGGACAGCACTGCGGTGACGGTGATCCAGCTCGCGATCACGAGCGCGGCCACGCACACCACGGCACGCAGCTGACGCCCGCGTGCCGTCAGCCGCGTGCCACCGGCCCTGCTCGCGGTCGAGGTCACATAAGCGTCCGGCAGTGCGGTCGACAGGCAGCGGATCGGCCGCCGCCGGCTCGCGATACGCCCGGGCGTCGGCTGGATGTCGTGGTCGGCCCGATCCGGCAACGCTGGGAGCAGCACCGACCCGGCGAAGCGCCTCGATCCATCCGGCGCCGCTACACCGAGCGGCGCGCCCCCGCTGACGGGCGCAGCCACGGTGGCTGCGCCGCGCTGCGGGTCGGACGGCTGATGAACGCGCAGGGCGATCGACGACCTGGCGGCGGTATGCGCGCTGACGGCCTGCCCGGCCGACGAGCCATCGCCCGCATCGCCTGCGGAGTCTCGTCCGGGCCGAAGCCCAGACCGGGCGTCGATTGCTGGGCGCACATCGCGGCCGCCGTGGCGGACCTCGGCCCGCGCGCCGCCAGCCGCCGGCCTGCCGAACTGGTCTGTCGGTGACTCCAGCGGCGCGCCTGACCGATCGAATGGCAGCACCACCGCGGGGGCCGCGCGCACGGCCCGGCGGGGCCGCGGAGAAACATCGTAGGCAACAGACACGCCAGCCTCCTGACACCAACAGCGCTCCGAGCCCGACCTTGCAAGCTCGAACGAGCATTCGATCGAACGCCCGTGCGATGTCTATCACCGGGTGCCGACAGAATTGTGGCGACACGGCGTGTCCTCGAACAGATGTTTGAAGTCGCTGCTGTTGATCGCTAGCGTGGCGGGCAGAACAGATCGGGGAACGATCAGCTCGATGATCGGAAAGATCGCCCCCGACACAAGCGAGACCACTACTGGGAGGACGACGTGGCCGAGCGTACAAGCAAAAGCGCGGGACGCGGCGCCCGAGCGGCGTCGACCACGGGCGCTGGCAAATCGGGCAAGCCGGCGGCCGGTAAGCCGGGAAAGGCCACCGGCTCCGCCAAGCAGCCGGTCGCGGCGCAGCAGGCCGCGACAGTGCGTACCTTTCCCGATCAGGCTCCGGACGACAGCGGGCTAACGCCGCGACAGCGTCGCGTGCTGGAGGTCATTCGCGACTCGGTGGAGCGTCGTGGGTATCCACCCAGCATTCGCGAGATCGGTGATTCCGTGGGGCTGACCTCGACGTCCAGCGTTGCCCACCAGTTGGTGGCCCTGGAGCGCAAGGGATTCCTGCGGCGCGATCCCAACCGGCCGCGAGCGGTGGACGTGCGCCGCCCGGACGAGCAGCGCACCGCTGCCCGCCGGCGCGCCAAGACAGGCGGCGGCACCGCGATTCCGGCCGAGGCGCCCACTCCTACCTATGTCCCGGTGGTGGGCCGCATCGCCGCCGGTGGGCCCATCCTTGCCGAGGAGGCCATCGAGGACGTCTTCCCACTGCCGCAGGAGCTGGTTGGGCAGGGCACCCTCTTCCTGCTCCAGGTCGTTGGTGACTCGATGGTCGAGGCGGCCATCACCGACGGCGACTGGGTGGTCGTCCGGCAGCAGCCGGTGGCCGACAACGGTGAGATCGTTGCGGCCATGATCGAGGGCGAGGCAACCGTGAAGACGTTCCGGCGGCGTGACGGGCACGTCTGGCTGATTCCGCACAACTCCGCGTATGCCCCCATTCCGGGCGACGACGCCACCATTCTGGGTCGAGTGGTCGCGGTGCTGCGCAAGATCTGAACACCACCGCTCGACGCCCGGTCCACCAAACGGGTCGGCCACGCAGGGCGGGCTCAACCAACTCGCGGGGTCTGCGCCGCACCCGGACGATCGGACGAGTCCGGGTGCCCGCCGGCCCACTGCCCGTCACCGATCCGGCCCAACCGGCCGTCGAAGAGCAGGTGCAGGACCCGCAGCAGGACAGTTCCGAGCGCCACTCCGGCGACCAGGTCCGATAGCCAGTGGTAGTCCAGCAGCGCCATCCCGAGAAACGCACATCCCGGCGCCACGAAGCGAAGCACGTTCAGCAACCGCCGAAGCCAGTCAACGACCTGGTACTCCGCGGCCAACCAGGCCACGAGGCCCCACATCAAGAGCGCGTTCGGCACATGCCCCGACGGATAGGACTCGCCGTCGGCGTGCAGGGAGTCCACGGGTGGCGCGGTCCGGCCGACGCCGAACTTGAATGCGTAGATGACGATCGTCAGCAACGCGAGCGCGACGGCGAAGCGGATAAGTGGCTGCCAGCTGCGGCGTACCACGGCCAGCACCAGGACAAAGCCGCCGATGACGACCAGAATCGACACGCGCTGACCGAACATGGTCAGCGGATAGACGGCATCCCGCGGGAACGGGACGCGGTAGAGCTCCCACTTCCGAATCGTGTGGCTGGCGTGCGCATCCAACCGGGTCCATGGCCCGCGATGCAGCACATCGATCGTGATCCAGACCGTGAGGACGGCGGCCAGGACGACGCACAGCCAGCTCGGTGGCCGCGTGGCGCGGTGCGTCCTATCGTGCCCAGCCGACGGCCCCGGACGCGGTGCCCCGGGCAGTCGGCGCTGCGCCTGACTGGGTTGACTGCGCTGACTAGGCGCCACTCGACGGTGGCTTAGCACCCGTCGACGCGCCCGTGGCCTCCGGCGCGGCGGCCTTCGGTCGAGCCGGTTGGCCCTCGATCACGGCCGGTGGCGGCGTGGCAGCCGGCTCTGCCTTCTCTTCGGGCTCCTCCTCGTGCATGGTCTTCATCTCAGACTTGAAGATCCGCAACGAACGGCCCACAGAGCGCGTGGCGTCGGGCAGCTTCTTATACCCGAACAGGGCCAAGAACACGACAACCAGAATGATCAGGTGCCACGGCCTGAGCTCGTTAAACAGCATGCGCTCGCTCCTGTTCGCTTCCCCTCGGCTGGGGCCTTACTTTACGCTCCCATGCCAATAACGGCAGGTCTTCCGCGGCCCGTCACCAACGATTGGGCAAGCCTTACTCGATAACGTCAACACCGGTCAACATCAGTTAACCAGAAGCCACCGCGAAAGACGCCAAAGCGACCGCAAGTGGCTGATGGACTCTGGCCCGAAGGTACGTACCTTCCGCGGTGTGGTCGCTGGCCAACACCTCGCCGTCGTTGTGCACCCGCGACACCAGGTCGCCGCGGTCGTAAGGCACCACCACGCTCACCTCGACCTGCGGTCGGGGCACCCGGTCGAACAACACCTCGCGCAGCTGCTCCAGGCCCTCGCCGGTGCGGGCCGAGACATACACGGCGTCCGGACACAGCCGCCGCAGCCGGCCGAGCATCTCGGCATCGGCCGCATCGATCTTGTTGACCACCAGCAGCTCGGGCACCGACGCCGCGTCGATCTCGCCGAGCACCTCGTGCACGGCGGCAATCTGGGAGGCGGGGTCGGGATGGGACCCGTCCACGACGTGCAGCACGAGGTCGGACTGGCCGACCTCCTCCAGCGTCGACCGGAACGCCTCGATCAGCTGGTGCGGCAGGTGCCGGACGAACCCGACGGTGTCGGTGAGCGTGAAGTCGCGGCCATCACTGGTCCGCGCCCGCCGGACGGTCGGGTCGAGGGTGGCGAACAGCGCGTCCTCCACAAGGACCCCGGCACCGGTGAGGCGGTTGAGCAGGCTGGACTTGCCGGCGTTGGTGTAGCCGGCGATCGCGACACTCGGCACCGCACGAACGGTACGAGAATGCCGTTTGGTGCTGCGTACGGTCGCCATCGCGGCGATCTCGCGACGCAGCTTGGTCATTCTCGCTCGAATCCGGCGACGATCGGTCTCGATCTTGGTCTCACCCGGGCCGCGGGTGCCGATGCCGCCACCACCGGCCACTCGACCACCGGCCTGCCGCGACATGGATTCACCCCAGCCGCGCAGCCGCGGGATCATGTATTGCAGCTGGGCCAGCTCGACTTGAGCCTTGCCCTCCTTGCTGCTTGCGTGCTGGGCGAAGATGTCGAGGATCAGCGCGGTCCGGTCGATCACCTTGACCTTGACCAGCTCCTCCAGCTGACGGAGCTGCCCGGGGGTGAGCTCGCCGTCGCAGACCACGGTGTCGGCACCGGTGTCGATCACGACGTCGCGCAGCTCGCGGGCCTTGCCGGAGCCGACGTAGGTTGCCGGGTCGGGCTTGTCCCGGCGTTGCATGAGACCCTCCAGCACCTGCGAGCCGGCGGTCTCGGCCAACGCGGCCAGCTCGGCCAGCGAGTTCTCCGCCTCGGCGGCGGTGCCGTCGGTCCAGACACCGATCAGCACGACGCGCTCCAGCCGCAGCTGTCGGTATTCGACCTCGCTGACGTCGGCCAGCTCGGTGGCAAGACCTGGCACCCGGCGCAGCGCGCGGCGTTCGTCCAGCTCGATGCCGCTGCCATCGGCGGCGTAGAAGCCGGGTGAGTCCGCGACCTCCCAACGATCTGGGGTGCCGCGCTCCGCGGCGTCCTCGGCCGGGTCGGTGCCCGGAGCTGTGGGCAGAGTCGATTGCGGCAGTCGCGCCGCTGTGCGAATGGGTTCAGTCATGGGTACTTCGATGGTGGCACGCCGCGGCCCGGATAGCACGTCACTTTGTGCTGTCCCGCCGCCCACGTGGATCGGCGTGTATCGCGACGAAGACCGACCAGCGCTCACCGTCCGGATCGGGCGGTCGCGCCGCGAACTCATCCAGCACGGCGCCGATCCGATTGGTGAACTCCGCCCGGTGCTCGGCATTGAGCCGCAGCCCGAGCCGTGAGGCGTCGGCCAATTCCCCGCCTGCGTCGGCCAGCTCGTCGAGAAACGTCTGCAGCATGATGTCGCCGGGGCTGGCCACACCCGGCACCGTGGTGCCACTCAGCTGCCACGACTTGCCGGTAGCCCGATAAGGCACTTCCCGCGCGCCGCGGGTGCCCCGCCGGGCCGGGAGCGCCTCCAGAAACCCGGTATCCACCAGACGCCGGACATGGTGCAGCACCGACGCCGGATCCCGGTCGAGCCGACCAGCGATCTCTTTGTTGGTGAGCTCCTCGTCCAGACACACCCGCAGGATCCGCATCCGCAGCGTCGAGGCCAACGCGCGGGCCTCGGCCTCCGTAGCCTGTCGCCGCGGCATCCGCTCCCGCGATGCGGCGCGTGGAGGGTCAGCGGCTGATCGCATGACGGCCAGCCTAGCGGGTTTCGGAATGTGATTGACTTTTCCCAATCACTTCCCGCAGGCTGATCGGGTGAGCAGCCCACGCACCGGTTCCCTGCTGCGGCACCGCGACTTCCGGATGCTCTGGGCCGGCGACTCGCTCAGCCAGTTCGGCTACATGGTGACCACGCTGGCGATGCCGCTGCTGGCAGTGAAAACGTTGCACGCCACCCCGTTCGAGGTCGGCCTGCTCACCACGTTCGAATACCTCGCCTTCCTGGCGATCGGCCTGCCCGCGGGCGCCTGGGTGGACCGGATGCGCCGACGCAACGTGATGATCACCGCCGACATCGGCCGGGCGGCCGTCCTGGCCACGATCCCGCTCGCCGCCGCGTTCGGAGCGCTGACGCTGTGGCAGGTGTACGCGGTCGTTCTCGTCACCGGTTGCCTCACCGTGTTCTTCGACGTCTCCTACCAGAGCTACCTGCCGTTCCTCATCGGGCGCGAGCATCTCGCCGAGGGCAACGCGAAATTGCAGGGCACTCAGTCGGTGGCGCAGGTTGCCGGGCCGAGCATTGGTGGCCTCCTGGTGCAGGCGCTGACCGCGCCCTACGCCATCCTCGCCAATGTCGGCAGCTTCCTGTGGTCGGCCGGCTGGGTCGGGCGCATCGGGGCCCGCGAACCACGCCCGGACCGCACCGCCGACCGCCATCTGGTCCGTGAGGTGCGGGAAGGCGTGGCGTTCATCCTTCGCCACCCCATCCTGCGCAAAGTCGCCGGAGCGACCGGCACCAGCAACCTGTGGAGCTCCGGCGGCCAGGCAATGTTGATCGTGCTGCTCGCCCGCAAGCTGAATCTCTCGGCCGGGGTGATCGGCGCGCTGATGTCAGCCGGCGCAGTCGGCGGCCTCCTCGGCGCCCTTGGCGCTCGTCGACTGGCCGGCTGGCTCGGCGAAGGTCCGCTGACCTGGATGAGCGTCGCGATCACGTCACCGGCGGCACTGTTGTGGCCGTTCCTGCATCGGGACTGGACGCTGGGCCTGTTCGTCGTGACCCAGCTCGCGATATCGGCCGGGAACGTGATCTATAACGTCACCCAGGTCACGTTCCGCCAACGGCTGTGCCCGGACCGGCTGCTCGGCCGGATGAACGCCAGTATGCGGTTCCTGGTGTGGGGCACGATGCCGATCGGCGGGCTGGTCGGTGGCGCGCTCGGCTCCACGGTCGGGGTGCGGACCGCGCTGCTGATCTCCGCGATCGGGTCGAGCCTGGCCTTCCTGTGGATCTACTTCTCGCCGCTGCGCTCGCTACGCGTGGTCGGCGCCGAGGAGGAGCCGGTCGCCGTCGGTTGACAGCCGGCCGCGGGCGACCAGCACCGCCGGACCGGTGAGCAGCACCGAGTCGGCCCAGCGGACGGTCAGCACACCGCCGGGCACCCGCACCGACCAGTCCTCGTCCCGGCCCTGACCGGCCGCCATGATCGTCGCCACTGCCGCGGCGCATACACCGGTGCCGCACGAGCGGGTCTCCCCCACGCCGCGCTCGTGCACCCGCAACGACAGCGCCCGATGCCCCGTCCGCACCACGAACTCCACGTTCTGCCCGGCCGGCAATCCCGGCTCGACAACTGGTGGCGCGGTCAGGTCGAGCCCGGCGAGCGCCGCCTCCTCGCCCAGCGTCACCACGATGTGCGGGTTGCCCATCGACACCGCGACCCCGGCGTGCCGGCCGATCCGGTGGGTCCCGGCCAACAGCTCCGGACGGCCCATGTCGACGGTGACCTCGCCGACCGCCGGGACCGCCACGGTCCGCGGGCCGGCGCGGGTTCCGATGACCAGCTCCCCGGCCTGCGCCAGCCCGGCGTCCACCAGGTAGCGGGCGAACACCCGCGCCCCGTTGCCACACATCTCGGCGATCGACCCGTCGGCGTTGCGATAGTCCATGAACCAGCCACCGTCGATCCCGACAACCCGCAGTACGCCATCGGCGCCGATGCCGGCGCGGCGGTCGCAGATCGCCCGGACCAGCTCGGCCGACAGCTCGAGGCGGTCGTCGGGGTCGGGCAGCAGTACGAAGTCGTTCTCGGTGCCGTGGCCCTTCACGAAGTCGAGGTAGGTCACGATTCAACGATACGGGCCAGCGCTTCGGGTAGCGGGTCGGTGTGCGCCAGCCACGCGATGCGCGGATCGCGCCGAAACCACGATCGCTGCCGGCGGGCAAACCGGCGGGTCGCCTGCGCGGTCTCGGCCCGCGCAGCCGCGTCATCGCACTCTCCGTCGAGATAGGACAGCACCTGCTGGTAACCCAGTGCTCGGCTGGCCGTGCGACCACTGCGCAACCCGAGCGGCAGCAGCGCCCGTACCTCCTCGACCAGCCCTTCCCGCCACATCCGATCGACGCGGTCGTCGATGCGCGCGTCCAGATCCGGATGGTCGAGTCCTAATTGGACAGAGTCCTGCCGCTCGTACGAGGGCATTGTGGCCGAGAACGGCCGGCCGGTGATCTCGATGACCTCCAGCGCGCGTACCACCCGGCGACCGTTGCTCGGCAGGATCGCCGCCGCGGCAGCGGGGTCCACAGTGGATAGTCGTTGATGCAGCGCCGCCGCCCCAAGAGCGGCGAGCTCATTCTCCAGGTCGGCGCGCACCTCGGGCGACGTGCCCGGAAACTCGATACGATCCACAACGGCGCGGACGTACAGCCCGGATCCGCCTACCAGAATGGGATAGCGGCCACGCGCCAGGACATCCTCGACCGCGGCCACCGCCAGCCGCTGGTATTCCGCGACACTCGCCTCCTGGGTGACCTCCCAAATGTCATAGACGTGGTGCGGCAGGGCCGACCGCTCGGCCGGATCCGGCTTGGCGGTGCCGATATCCATGCCCCGATAGAGCTGCATCGAGTCGGCGTTGACGATCTCGGCGGGCAGCCGGCCAGCGAGCTCCAGCGCCAGCGCGGACTTGCCGGCGGCCGTGGGCCCAACCACCGCGACCAGAGTCGGCCGGCTCATGCGGCCAGCCACGTGGCGACGAAATAGCCGACGCCGTAAGGATCGTCGTCATACAACAGGTCGGCGGTAAGTGGCTCCGACGCCGCGCTGGCAGCAACCTGCCAGGCCGCCCGTCCGGCCGCCAGCACGTCCTGCGCGAGCCGCTGATCCAGCTCCAGCAGCCCGGCGGTATCGGCCGAGCCGAGCATCCGCGCGACATCGGCGTCGAACGGGGTGGCCCGTTCGTCGAACGCACCGGGTGCCTCCGTGGTGCGCCGGGCCGAGCCGTCGCCCATCACCAACAGCCCGAGCCGTTCCCGCGCGGCCAGCGATCGGCCGAGCCGGGCGCAGGCCGCGGGCGGCGCGTGTTCGTGCACGCTCTGTCCGATCACGCCATCGGCTTCACGGCCGGCGAGCAGGTAGGCACCGACGGTCAGGGACAGCGGCAGGTCGGCGGATCCGCCGACCGGTCCCAGCGCAAACCGTCGGTCCAGCCCGTACCCGATCAGGCTGCCGCAGCCCTCCGATCGCTGCGTGCTCGGGCCGGTACCGAGCACGCAGATCTGCGCCGGTGCCGCGGCAAGCAACCGGTCGAGCGCCGCACCGCAGGCCGCCCGCAACGATGCCAGCTCAGGCGCCGCGCCGGCCGCGAGCTCGGGCACCAACAGCGGCGGATGCGGGCAGAAAGCCGCGGCGATGAGCACATATGTCAGGCTAGTGGTCCAGGTCAGAGGTCCCGGGCATGGCCGCGATTGGACGGCAGCCGGGCGGCACGTAGATGATCGGCCATACACGATCGATGAAGACCTGTGAGAATACGGGCACCGCGCACGGACGCCCATCCGTGGTCAGCTCGAGGAGGACGGGCAGTGAGCCATCCAGCCGACCAGCAGGCAGCCACGCCGGCTCCACCGGCTCCACCGGCGCCACCGGCGCCACCGGCCACGTCCTGGGGACGCATCGACGCCGATGGAACGGCCTATGTGCGCACCGCCGACGGCGAGCGGGCCGTGGGTTCCTGGCAGGCCGGCGACGCGCAGGCCGGGCTGGATCACTTCACCCGCCGCTATGACGACATGGTTACCGAGGTGGAGCTGCTCGAGCAGCGGCTGGAGACCGGCGCCGGCGATCCGAAGGCGACGATCACCCATGCCCGCGAGCTGCGCGCCGGGCTGGCCACCGCGAACGTCATCGGCGACCTGGGCGGCCTGGACGAGCGGCTGGGCAAGTTGGTCGAGGCGGCGCAGGCACACACGGTCGAGCGCGCCGCCGAGCGCGCGGCGGCCCGCGAGCGTGCCGCCGCGGCGAAGGAGACCCTCGCCGCCGAGGCCGAGGCGTTGGCGGCCAAGGACGGCAACTGGAAGGTCTCGGGCGATCGACTGAAAGAGATCGTCGACGAGTGGCGGGCCATCAAGGGAGTCGACCGGCGCGCGGATGAGGCGCTGTGGAAGCGGTTCAGGGCCGCTCGCGATGAGTTCACCCGGCGCCGCGGCGCGCACTTTGCCGCGCTGGATGAGCAGCGAGGCGCGGCGCGCGTACAAAAGGAACGACTCGTCAACGAGGCCGAGAAGCTCATCGACTCGACTGACTGGGCCCCGACCGCGTCCCGGCTCAAGGCATTGATGCGGGAATGGAAGGAAGCCGGCCGGGCCGCCAAGTCCGCCGATGATGCGCTGTGGACCCGATTCCGGGCGGCGCAGGACACCTTCTTCGCCCACCGGCAGGAGGCGCTGAGCGCCCGCGACGAGGAGCAGGTGAGCAACCAGCGCGCCAAAGAGGCACTGATCGCGGAGCTCGAGGCAGTTGACGCCGGTCGCGACCCGGCCGGCGCGCAGGCGGTCATGCGCTCGATCCAGGATCGTTACGACGCGGTGGGGCACGTGCCCCGCGAGGCGGTTCGTCCGCTCGATGAGCGGATGCGGGCCGCCGAGCAGCGCGTCCGCGACGCGACCGACACCCGGCGCCGGCGCGACGCAGCCGCCTCGAATCCGCTGCTGGACCGGATGCGCGAGGCGGTGGCGAAGGCGGAGTCGACCCTGACCAAGGCCCGCGCGGCCGCTGATCCGGCCCGGATCACCGAGGCGCAGGAAGCCCTCGCCGCGCGCCAAGAGTGGCTGGCCGAGGCGGAGCGCGCCGCGCAGCGGTAGCGCCCGACTCGCGTCGCGGAACCAATCGGGGCTCGGCTCGTCGGAACCTGCGCGCGGGTAATACCGTCTACCTGGGCAATTACCCGCATTAGAGGTTAATCGCCGCAACCGGGCGATATCCGCTAGTATGCCGGGTAGTTCCGAAGGATCCGCCCCGCTGCCGAGGAGCGACAATGGCGCCGACGATCACCGTGACCCCCGATGGATTCGACCAGCCCAGTCAGCGGTTCAAGATCCTCGGCAACCAGATCGGTCAGCTCGACAACGAGGTCGGCAGCCAGGTGGGCGCCGCCAAGGGAGCCGCGGGCGACGGTGGTGTGGCCGGCGCGCTCGATGTGTTCGCGCAGGGGGTCTCCGGCGCCCTGATGGTCCTCGACAGCGACGCGTGCCTGCTCGGCGGCAACATCGCCCAGGCCAAGATCACCTACCAGGTAACGGACGCCAAGGCCTATGTCGTCAGTGATCTGACCCCCACAAGTTGAGCCGAACCAGTACCCGCCCGCGTCAAGTGAGGAAGATCCGTGGCTAACGATTTCGGGATGCCCAAGCCGCCGGGTGACCCAGACACCCTGACCAAGGTGGTCGGCAACCTGCAGAAGGTCGCCAGCGACATGGACGGCCACGGCGGCGCGATCCAGGCCGAGGTCGGGCCCATGCGGGCCGCGTGGAACTCTCCCGGTGGCGCGGCCGCGGCCGATGAAAGCACCACGCTCGGTGGCACCGTCAAGTCCTACGGCAGCCACATCAACGACGGCCGGACCGCGCTCAACACCTACGCCGGCGTATTGAGCACCGCCCAATCCAACGCCGTGACGTGGCAGGGTCAGGCGCAACGGGCCGACACCGAGGGGCTGGCCGAGGCCCGCAAGATGCACCCCGGCACCACCGACGCCTATCTGCGCACCACGTGCGAATACAGCAATCACTTCAACCCGATCGTCAACCCGCTCCGGTCGAAGTACGCAACCGAAATGACCACGCTTAGAAATGCGGCAACCGCCTGTCAGAACGGGCTGGAGGGCGCAATTCCCGGCTACAAGAAGGGGATGACCGCGGCGCAGGCCATGGCGGTCACGATGAACAGCGTCCTGCTCACGCTTCCCACCGCCGCGGCCGACCAGGCCCGCCAGGACGCCCAGACCTTCCAGTACCAGTTGTCCCACGGACTCAAAGGCAACGACCCGTACTCGCAGGCGATGTACGACCGAATCGCCGCGGAATCCAACAACACGGCCTACGCCGACGCATTCGCCAATCAGCTCAAGGCCGACGGGATCGTCAGCGTCCCCGAAGCGATCGAGCAGGCCGAGCGCAGCCACAATCTCAATTACGCCCAGGCCGACAGCCTGATGACCGCGATGTCCAACATCATCGGCCAGGCGACCAATATCGACAACAACCCTAATCATCTTTCCGACGGTGAGATCAAGAAGCTGGTCGGCTATTCCTCCGACACCAACACCGTCGACCCTGGACGACAAGGTGGCAATTGGCGCCGGTCATGGGCGATGGCCGAGCTGCTCGGATACAGCAAGAACTGGGGGCCGAAGTTCCTCAGCGATGTATCGAGCCAGATCTACGACAACCGCGGCGCGCTACGGCACCTCAGCTCGCTGTCCGACGAGCTGCCCCTCTCCGGCTCGGAGAACGGCCTCGTGCACGTCGACCCGATGCTGATCGCGCTGCAGAAACTGCAGGGCAACGGCCAGGCCGGGCGGCTCTTCTTCGACGTCAAGAACCAGCAGGGCCAGCCCGATCGCATCCTCAACCTCATGAAGGAGTACTCACAGGCCGCGCCAACGGCGATCGCACACAGCGAGTCCATCCTCACCGGCGCGATCCAGCAGGCGGCGATCGATTTCCCACCGGGCGGCCGCACCGGCGCCGACGGTCAGCGCGGCGCCGACGTCGCCAGTTGGTTCCTGCACTACGCCGCCGACGAGGCCCACGGCCAGGACGGCTTCGTCGACACGTTGTACGGGCCGACGCAGCACGCGGTCGCCAGTGTGCTCTCGGCATACTACGGCGACGTGACCCGCACGCTGCGTGACGGTAGCGGGGTCGACCTCGGCCAGGGCGCCTACATGGTGAAAACCGACCCGCTGTTCAACGGTCAGTTCGGCGCCAACATGTCGTTCGGCGACCTGTCGTCGCTGCTGTCGAACGTGACGCACGACGACGGCATGCGCAACCAGATTTACCAGGCCGCCGCTACTTATACGAGCGCCGACCTGCAGTTGACCGCCGCGACACACGGGGAC
>Ga0137412_10003081_pt1 | contig 13302 bp, 12 predicted proteins | sample CZODoug2_1_16fun_FD_122160 | JGI IMG/M metagenome (GOLD analysis project Ga0137412, IMG submission 122160) | Vadose zone soil fungal communities from Angelo Coast Range Reserve, California, USA - CZODoug2_1_16fungal (Hybrid Assembly) | ecosystem: Environmental > Terrestrial > Soil > Vadose zone... | reverse complement strand
CGGTAACGGCCAGGACGAACTTTTCGCAGCGCTTTCGGGCGAGCGGCTGGCCCAGGACCCCGGCACGGTCGTGATCGACGGACATGCCGCGGGACACCTTTCGATCACCAAGCGGCGCAAGCTTGGCGCGGCCTTCGTTCCCGAGGAGCGGCTCGGTCACGGCACCGCGCCGCGCATGCGGCTTTCCGAGAACGCCCTTCTGACCGGTCATGCCGCCAGCGGCATGGTCCAGCATGGCTTCGTCAACACCGCAGCGACCCTCAACACGGTCGACAAGGCGACCGCGGCCTTTGACGTCCGCAAGGCCAAGCGCGATCCTGAAGCCGCCAGCCTGTCCGGCGGCAATTTGCAGAAATTCATCGTCGGCCGCGAAATCCTGCGTAACCCGGTCGTGCTGGTCGTGAGCCAGCCGACCTGGGGCGTCGACGCGGGTGCCGCCGCCGTGATCCGGCAGGCGCTGCTCGATCTTGCCGCGGCAGGCGCGGCGGTGCTGGTCACGAGCCAGGACCTCGACGAGCTGGCCGAAATCACCGACCGCATTGCCGTGATGTTCCACGGCCATCTATCGGCGCCTATGGCCACCGCCGAAGCCAGCCGGGAAAAGCTCGGCCTGTTGATGGGCGGAGCCAGTCTGGAACAGAAGGAAGCGGCGCATGCAGTTGGTGCTTGAAAAGCGCGCCGAGCGATCGAACACGATCGCGCTGATTTCGCCGCTGATCGCGATCGGGCTGACGATCGTGACCATGAGCATTCTGTTCGTCATCCTCGGCAAAAACCCGATCTCGGCGCTCGGCGTCTACTTCATCGACCCGCTCACCGACAGCTATTCGCTGCAGGAAATCGCGGTGAAGGCATCGCCTCTGGTGATGATCGCGATCGGCCTGTCGCTGTGCTATCTCGCCAACGCCTGGAATATCGGCGCCGAAGGCCAGTTCCTGGTCGGCGCGGTGGCCGGAAGCTGGCTCGCGGTGAAGACCAACGGCACCGATGCCGGCTATTGGGTGATGCCCGCGATGCTGCTGCTCGGGGCTGCGGCCGGCGCGCTCTATGCGCTGATCCCGGCGATCTGCAAGGTCAGGTTCGGCGCCAGCGAAATCCTGACCAGCCTGATGCTGGTCTATGTCGCCGACCTGTTTCTCGATTATCTCGTGCGCGGTCCGTGGCGCGATCCCAAGGGTTTCAACTTTCCGACCACGGCCGAGTTCGATCCGGTCGCGACCGTGCCGGTGCTGATCGACGGCGGCCGCCTGCACCTGGGCGCCCTCATTGCGCTGGTCGTGGTGGCGGCCGGTGCGGTGCTGCTCGGGAAGACCATCAAGGGGTTTGAAATCCGGGTGGTCGGCGCCGCCCCGCGCGCCGCGCGGTTCGGCGGCTTCAACTCCAACCAGTTGATCCTTCTGACTTTCGCGATCTCCGGCGCGCTGGCCGGCCTCGCCGGGATCATCGAGGTCGCCGGCCCCGTCGGCCATCTGCAGCCCGGCATCTCGCCCGGCTACGGTTTTACCGCGATCATCGTCGCGTTCCTCGGGCGGTTGAACCCGGTTGGAATATTAATTGCAGGACTTTTTCTCGCACTCACCTTTATCGGCGGCGAGCAGGCCCAGATCGCAATGAAGATCCCGTTGGACGTCACCAAGGTTTTCCAGGGCATCCTGCTGTTCTACGTGCTCGCCTGCGATTCCCTGATCCTCTACCGTTTTCGGCTGATTCCCGCGTCGCCAAAGGTGCACCGTGGAGCTCGTTGAGGCCATCATCCTGTCGGTGCTGGCGGCCTCCACGCCGCTGCTGCTCGCGGCCACCGGCGAACTGGTGACCGAGCGCTCGGGTGTGCTCAACCTCGGCGTCGAGGGCATGATGATCGTCGGCGCCGCCTGCGGCTTCGGCGGCGCCTGGCTCTCCGGCTCAATCATCATCGGCGCGCTCTGCGGCGTTGTCGCCGGCATCCTGATGTCGCTGATTTTCGCGCTGATGGCACTCGGGCTCGCGGTCAATCAAGTGGCAACGGGACTGGCGCTGACCATCCTCGGAATCGGACTGTCCGGCCTGATCGGGGCGCGCTTCGTCGGCGAACGCATCGCACCGGCGCCGCACCTCAATATTCCGGGCCTTACCGACATTCCGCTGGCCGGACGTATCCTGTTTGGAGAGGACGGATTTGTCTATCTTTCGATCGCTTTGGTATTCGGCATCTGGTGGTTGCTGTACCGGACGCGGGCCGGACTGATCCTGCGCGCCTGCGGCGACAACCACATCTCCGCCCACGCGCTGGGCTATCCGGTACTTCGAATCCGGCTTTATGCGGTGATGTTCGGAGGCGCATGCGCCGGGCTTGCGGGAGCCTATCTCCCGCTTGCCTACACGCCGTTCTTCATTCCTGGGATGACGGCTGGCCGCGGGTGGATCGCGCTGGCGTTGACGGTTTTCGCGAGCTGGCGGCCGGCCCGGCTGGTCGTCGGAGCCTACCTGTTTGGCGCCGTCACCATTCTTCAGCTCCATGCGCAAGGCGCCGGTATCGGCATTCCATCGCAGTTCATGTCGTCGCTACCCTATCTCGCGACCATCATTGTTCTGGTTCTGCTCTCTCGCGCGCGTACCGGGGGCTCGACGGCCCCCGCCGCGCTTGGCACTGTCTTCGTGCCGGACCGCTAGCTTGATGTCGGTGCGTGCTGCGATGGGGCGCCCACGTTCCGAACTATGGTTTCCCCGTTTGGAGATTGAGATGAAGAGAGCATTGTTTGCGGCCGCCGCAGCGCTTTTCATGGCCGGATGCATCAATAGTAGCGCCTGGGCCGCCGACAAGCTGAAGGTTGGCTTTATCTATCTCGGACCGGTCGGCGACCTCGGCTGGACCTATCAGCACGAACAGGCACGCCAGGCCCTTGTGAAGGAACTTGGCGACAAGATCGAAACGACGTTCCTCGAGAACGTGCCGGAAGGGCCAGACGCCGAGCGCGCGATCGAGCAGCTGGTGCGCGCCGGCAACAAGCTGGTCTTCACCACCTCCTTCGGCTACATGGATCCGACGCTGAAGGTCGCGAAGAAATATCCCAACGTGCATTTCGAACATTGCTCGGGGTACAAGCGCGACAAGAACATGTCGACCTATTCGGCGCGCTGGTACCAGGGCCGCTACATCCAGGGTCAGATCGCGGCCAAGATGTCGAAGGCCGGCGTCCTTGGCTATATCGGCTCGTTCCCAATTCCGGAGGTCGTGTCGGGCATCAACGCGACGATGCTCGGCGCCCAGACGATCAATCCGAACATCAAGGTCAAGATTATCTGGGTGAACTCCTGGTTCGATCCCGGCAAGGAGGCGGATGCGGCCAAAGCGCTGCTCGACCAGGGCGCCGATGTGATCATGCAGCACACCGATAGCCCGGCGGCCATGCAGGTCTCGGGCGAACGCGGCAAGCTCGCATTCGGCCAGGACTCCGAAATGATCAAATTTGGTCCCAAGGCACAGCTCACCTCGATCCTCGATACCTGGGCGCCCTACTACATCGAACGCGTCAAGGCGGAGCTCGCCGGCAGCTGGAAGTCCGAAGACGTTTGGGGCGGTCTCGAAAGCAAGATGTTCGAGATGGCTCCCTACACCAACATGCCTGACGACGTGAAGAAGATGGCGGAGGACACTCAGGCGGCCATCACCGCCGGCAAGCTGCATCCATTCAAGTGCCCCGTCGTCGCGCAGGACGGCAAGGACGTCGAATGCAAGGGCGGCGACCACCTCGACGATGGCCAGATCCTCGGCATGAACTTCTACGTCAAGGGCATCGACGACAAGATTCCCGGGAAGTAGGCCCACGAGCGACCAAGAGAAGGCCCCGGCAATATCGCCCGGGCCTCTCCGTTCACTCTACCCCAAGCGCAACGCGTGCGCGGCAGCACTGTGGCGGCGGATCAGGTCCGCCACATCGAGCCCGGGAATGGCGCCGTCGATCACCGCCCATCTGCCGCCGACCATCACCCGATCGGCACGGTGGGCGCCGCAGAGCACCAGCGCGGCGAGCGGGTCGCCGGAACCGGAGAAGCGCAACTCATCGAGCTTGAACAGCGCAAGGTCCGCCGCCTTGCCGACCGCGATCTCGCCGAGTTCGGGGCGACCGACGCAGGCGGCCGAGCCCTTTGTCGCCCATCTGAGCGCATCCTTGTGGCTGACCTTCGTCACGCCATAGCGGGCACGCTGCAGCAGGAACGCAGCGCGGACTTCCTGCATCAGGTTGGATCCGTCGTTCGAAGCCGATCCATCGACGCCGAGCCCGATCGCGACGCCGGCATCCTCCATCTCGCAGACCGGACAGCAACCCGAGGCCAGAATCTGATTGCTGCAGGCGCAATGGCTGACGGCCGTCCCGGCCCCGGCCAGCCGTTTCATCTCGCCGGCATTGAAGAAAATGCCGTGAGCGAGCCAGGTCCGTGCGTTGAGCCAGCCGCACTGCTCGAGATAATCGAGCGGACGACAGCCATACATTTGCTGGCAGAACCTGTTCTCGTCTTCCGTCTCGGCAAGGTGCGTGTGCAGCCGGACATCGAGCTTCTCGGCCAGACCGGCAGTTGCGCGCATCAGCGAGGTCGTCACCGAAAACGGCGAACATGGCGCCAGCGCGATCTGCACCATCGCGCTCTCGCCGCGCTCATGATGCTTCGACACCACCCGCTCACTGTCAGCGAGGATCGTATCCTCGTCCTGCACCACGCTGTCTGGCGGCAATCCGCCGTCGCGCTGCGAGAGGTTCATCGAGCCACGCGTGAGCAGCACGCGGACGCCCAGCCGCCTCGCCACCGCAACCTCGATGTCGATCGCCTCCTCCAGACCCGCCGGAAAGACGTAGTGATGATCGGTGGTGGTGGTGCAACCTGACAGCAGCAGTTCCGACATCGCGACGCTGACGCCGAGTTCGAGCGATTCCGGACTGAGCCGGGCCCACACCGGATACAGCGCCTGCAGCCAGGGAAACAGCTCGCGATCCATCGCAGCAGGCAGCGCCCGCGTCAGTGTCTGGTAGAAATGATGGTGGGTGTTGATCAGCCCGGGCAGCACAACATGGGCGCTCGCATCGTAGACCGCAGCGTTCGCCGTCGACGGTTCGCGTCCGCGTCCCACGCATTCGACAATCTTGCCGCCATGGACCACAACGCCGCGTTCGGCGCCGTCAGCCAGAATAGACAGCGGGTCCTTGATCCAGGTCGGCTGTATTTGATCCATCATTCCGTCTCCCAAGCGTGCGAACGCTTCACGTCCTGCCTGCAAGGACCAGCCCACGTCCCGCAACAATTGGCGCTGGTCTTGCACGACTTAGTAGTCAATGATGCAACTGGTTGAAAGCGTTAGTCTATCCATGGACCTGAACACCGTTACCGAGATCGTCCATCCGCTGTCGCGGGCGCAACTGCCCGTTTGGACGGCAGGCGATGCCTGGCTCGCGGGCGGAACCTGGCTGTTCTCGGAGCCTCAGGTGCATCTCACCCGCCTGATCGATCTCACCGACCTGAAATGGCCGGCGCTCACGATTGGTGACACACACCTGACCATTGCGGCAACCTGTACGGTCGCGCAGCTCGATGCCCTCGCCTGCCCACCGGACTGGATGGCCGCGCCACTGATCAACCAGTGCTGCCGTGCCTTTCTCGCCTCGTTCAAGATCTGGAAGACCGCGACCGTCGGCGGCAACATCTGCATGTCGCTTCCGGCCGGACCGATGATTTCGCTGACATCGGCCCTCGACGGCGTCTGCACGATCTGGGCGGCCCAAGGCGGCGAGCGCACGGTCCCGGTCGTGGACTTCGTGACCGGCGATCAAACCAACGTGCTTGCTCCCGGTGACCTGCTGCGGCAGATCGATATCCCGATCGCGGCTCTCAAGCGGCGTTCGGCCTTCCGCCAGATTTCGCTGACGCCGGTCGGCCGCTCTGCTGCGCTGCTGGTCGGCAGCGTCGATGCTGACGGCGTGTTCGCATTGACCCTCACCGCCGCAACGGTGCGGCCCATGCAATTGTCGTTTCCGGCCGTACCTCGCGCCGATGAACTGCGCGAGACGATCCTGCGGTGCATTGCGGACCGCCTCTACCACACCGACGTCCATGGCAGTCCGTTGTGGCGCAAACACATGACGCTGCGGCTGGCCGATGAGATCCGCGACGAATTGCAGGCGCGTTCATGAATTTCGAGATCAACGGCAAGCCGTTTTCGAATCCACCGCGTCCCGGGCAATGCCTGCGCACGTTCCTGCGCGAGCTCGGTCATTTTGGCGTCAAGAAGGGCTGCGATGCCGGCGATTGCGGCGCCTGCACGGTGCTGCTCGACGGCGAGCCGGTGCATAGCTGCCTGATCCCGGCATTCCGCGCCGACGGCCATGTCGTGACCACCATCGAAGGCTTTGGCGGCCCCGACGGCACGCATCCGCTCCAGCAGGCGTTTCTCGATGCGCAAGGATTTCAATGCGGCTTCTGCACCGCCGGCATGATCCTGACCTGCGCTTCGCTGAATCAGGCACAACGGCAGGATCTGGACGCCGCGCTGAAGGGCAATATCTGCCGCTGCACCGGCTATCGTTCGATCCAGGATGCGCTCGACGGCAAGACCAATATCGAGGATGCGGCGGCCGGCACGGCGTTCGGCCGCAGCCTGCCGGCCCCCGCAGGTCCCCTCATCGTACGCGGTGCTGCGCCGTATACCTTCGATACGGCAATCGACGGCCTGCTGCACATCAAGCTTGTGCGCTCGCCTCACGCCCACGCAAGAATCGTCGCGATCGACAAGACGGACGCACTGAAGGTCGCGGGTGTCCACGCCGTGCTGACGCATGAGGACGCGCCCGACCGCCTGTTTTCGACCGCACTCCACGAGCGCGACTGGATGGATCCTGATGACACCAGGGTGCTCGACACGATCGTTCGCTTCGTCGGCCAGAAAGTTGCCGCGGTGATCGCGGACAGCGAAGCTATTGCGGAGGACGCCTGCCGCCGCCTCAAGGTCTCGTATCAGATCCTTCCCGCCGTGTTCGACCCAACCGCTGCGATCGCCAAGGGCGCTCCGCCAATTCACGGCGACAAGACGATGACGCATCGCGTCGCCAATGGCGCGCGCAACATCGCCGCCGAAACGCACGGCGAATTTGGCGACGTCGCGCGCGGCCTCGCAGAGGCGACCGCCACCTATGAAGGCATCTTCACCACCCAGCGCGTCCAGCATGCGGCGCTGGAGACCCATGGCGGGCTGGCGTGGCTTGACGCCTCGGGTGTTCTCAACATTCGCTCCAGCACGCAGGTCCCGTTCCTCACCCGTCGCGCATTGGCCGGAATTTTCAAGCTGCCGTCCGACAAGGTCCGGGTGTTCTGCGAGCGCGTCGGCGGCGGCTTCGGTGGAAAGCAGGAGATGCTTGTCGAGGATATCCTCGCGCTCGCCGCGCTTCGCACCGGCCGGCCGGTCAAGCTCGAACTGACGCGCGAGGAGCAATTCATCGCGACCTCGACGCGGCATCCAATGCGCGTCACCGTGAAGGCCGGCGCGGACAAGGACGGCAAGCTGACCGCGCTGCAACTCGACGTGCTGTCAAACACCGGCGCCTACGGCAATCACGCCGGCCCCGTGCTGTTCCATTCGGTCAGCGAATGCCTCAGCGTCTACAATTGCCCCAACAAGAAGGTCGACGCCATTGCCTGCTATACCAACACGCTGCCGGCAGGCGCCTTCCGTGGCTATGGCCTGCCGCAGACGCTGATCGCCGTCGAGGCCGCGATCGACGAGTTGGCCAGGCAGCTCGGCATCTCGCCGTTCGACATGCGCCGCCGCAACATGGTCAAGCCAGGCGACCCCATGCTCGCGCCGCCCGGCTCCGACTATCACGACGTGAGCTACGGCTCCTATGGCCTCGACCAGTGTCTCGATCTGGTCGAGCACGCGATGGAAACACCCCGGCCACCGCTCTCAGCCGACTGGCTGATCGGCGACGGCATCGCACTGACCATGATCGACACCGTACCACCGGCCGGCCATATCGCAGATTGCAAGATCAGGCTATGCGACGACGGACGTTTCGAGCTGACGGTCGGCACCGCCGAATTCGGCAACGGCACCAGCACGGTCCATCGTCAGATCGCAGCAACCGCGCTTGCAACCTCGGTCGACCGCATCCTCCTCAGACAATCCGACACCGCGCATGGCGGCCACGATACCGGCGCCTATGGAAGCGCCGGGATTTTCGTGGCCGGCAGCGCAACGCAGGCGGCGGCCGAGAACCTGGCGCGCGATATGAAGGCATTGGCCTGCCGTATCGCCGGAGGCGATCCCGCTATCTGCGTATTGGAGGACGATCATGCAATCTGCGGCAAGCGGCTGTCCTATGCCGAGATCGCACGAATTGCCCGCCACAATGGCCGGCCCCTGCAAGCAAGCGGTACATCGGAAGGAACACCGCGTTCTGTCGCCTTCAACGTGCAGGGGTTTCGCGTCGCGGTGAACAAGGCCACCGGCACGCTCAAGATCCTCAAGAGTGTACAGGCCGCGGACGCCGGCCGTGTCGCCAACCCGATGCAGTGTCGCGGCCAGATCGAGGGCGGCGTGGCGCAATCGCTCGGCGCGGCGCTCTACGAGGAATTGCTGGTCGACGGTGGCGGCCGCGTGATCAATCCAAGGTTCCGGGATTATCACGTACCGTCCTTCGCGGACGTGCCGCGCACCGAGGTCCATTTTGCCGACACCTCCGACAGCATCGGCCCGATGGGAGCGAAATCGATGAGCGAGAGTCCCTACAACCCCGTCGCCGCCGCGCTCGGCAACGCCATCGCCGACGCGACCGGCATCCGCTTTACCGACGTTCCCTTCAAGCCTGACCGGCTGTTTCCAGCGCTGCTGAAGAAATTTGGCTAGTTTAGATTAGCAAAGCGCGATGAGATTAGGTTTGAATCATCATCTGGAACTCCGCGCCGCAGGCGCGCGCTGCCAAAATATCGAAAACAACCCCATGCAAAGTAGCCGGCGGCTGCCGGCGTTCGACAAGGCCACTTGACACGTCGGGCAACTCAGGGGTATTCTTCCAATATTCCGAAATCGTGTGCCCTCCTCGCCCGCACTAAAGCGGGATGAAGTCAGGGTTGAATCGGCCGGGCGGCAAATTCGCTGCACCTCCCCCGCCTACCCCCGCCCGACCGTACACTCGATCTGGCCATGGGGCTCGTCGGTGGGCAAGAACACGTCGTTGTTGTTGTCGAGTCCGAAGGACGAGAGGTTGATCGGGATAAAGTGCATGTTCGGGCATGCCATGCTGATCTCCGATATCTCGGGCACCTCGGCCAGCGCCGCCTCGCCCATCCGGTAAAGACTATCCTGCACGCTCTTGCTGTAGGTTGTCGAAAACACCTTCAGCACGGTATCGAGGATCTTTGCGTTCGTCGCCGGATAGCTCACGGGCTTTGCCGACCATGCCCATGATGCCACCATGTTGGTCGCGCAGATGCGATCCGCGGTCTCCGGGATCGTGGTGTAGCGATCCTTGACGTAGTTCTCCCAGCCCGACTGGGTCGACTTCATGAATGCGAACCCATCGATGCCCGAGACCAGCGTCGGCACGCCGCCGCGCATCATCGTGATCTCGACCGTCGGACGGCCGTTGCCGTCGCGCACGAAGCTGTGCGGATGTGGCTTGCCGTCAAAGCTCAGGCGGGTCCATTTGGTCTCGTGCGAAATGATTGCGACGGATGCGATCTGCGGATAGGTGTCGAGATATTTCCCAGCCAATACCTGGCAGAACTCCTCGGCACAAAGACCGGTGTTTTCGCGCGCGACCACATTGACGATGTTCTTGATGGTGTCGGTCGAGACCGACATCGTATTGTCGGCATCGGTAAAGGTGCGAGCGAAGTCGCCTTCGACCATCGCCTTGATGCTGAGCTGACTGACCTCCTGCCGTTCTCCGTCGCGGTGAATCCGCATCACGCGGACGCGGCCCTTTCCATATCGATTCTTGATCAGCGGCACGTCAAAACCTCCAACTACAGCCCCGGGGGCTGGTATGGTCGCCGCCCGTCGCGCCAGTATTGAGCAACGTTTGTGCCATCGGCAAGCCTACAGCCGCATCGACGGCCCAGGCATCGCTGCCGGAATCTTCACCATGCTTGCCGCACCTTTCGGCAGCCGTCTGCCGCTTGCGTTTCCGTACCTAGCTGCCGCGATAGGTCGCGTAACTCCATGGCGTCACGAGCAGCGGCACATGCAGATCGCCTTCGGGTTCGCTGACCGAAAAGCGTAACGGTATCTTGTCGAGGAACGGTGGATCGGACAACGGCACGCCGCGCTTGGCGAAGTAATCGCCGACGTCGAACAGCAACTCGTATTGCCCTGCCGGAACGGGACGTCCACCTATCAAGGGGTGATCGGTCCGTCCGTCGGCGTTCGTCGAGGTACGCGTCACCACGCGGCTCGCGCCCAGTTCCGCGAGTTCGATCAGCTCGACCCGGACCCCCGCAGCGGGCTTGCCGCTATGGGTATCCAGCACATGGGTCGAAAGATGCCCGTGCACGGCAAGCCTGTCGTCGGCTGTCACCGCCTGATCGAGCCTTAGCGCTGCGATCCTGCAGATCTCCTCCACCGAGTTCTGCATCTCGGCGGCGGCGTCGTTCGACAGACGACGCTCGAAATCGCGCAAGATGGAAGCCTTGGTGCGGCGGCGCACGCAGACGATATAAGGAAAACCGAACTTGGCGTGGTAGGCATTGTTGACGCGCTGAAACGCCTCGTACTCGGCGTCGGCCAGTTGGTCGAGTCCCGCGCTGTCTTGTTCGGCATGGGAGTCCCTGGTAAGGCCCGCCGCCCGCTGCGTCTTGTTGGCGAGATCGGGATGCACCTTGATCAATGCCAATCGTCGTTCGGCCGGCGCCTGCTCGACCGCGGCTCTCATCGCCATGAACAATTGGACGATACCGTTGTAGGGCCGCTTCACGGCCACCTGTTCGGCAACCCAGGGCGAATGTTCGAAGACATTGGCGAGCGTCATGACGAAATCATTTCGGCTCGCGTTGTTGAGATCGGTCAATGTCGTCGCCATGAGTCCGTCCGATGGTTCGCAAGATGGATGTTACGTCGATATGCAGTGTGCTGGCCTGTCGTCCCGGGTGATGCGCACGCACCGCTGCAGTGCGCTAGTCCCCCGCTAACGCCGGTCGTAGGACCACCCGAACAATCCGCTCCGCTGCGTTTCCGGTTCGGGCGGCGGCGTGACCTCCCTGGTCTCGGCCGCCGGCGCTGCGGCCGGTGGCGTCGGCACGTCCTGGCATTTCATCGAATAGACCAGTTCGCCTTTCGCGGTCCGGCCAATCGGAGCGCAAACGTCCGCAGATACGGCCGCAGCTTTTGGAAGGGCTTTGGACGTCGGCCGTGTTTCTGCCGACGCCGGCGAAACGGCCAACAGCACGACCAGCAGGATTTTCGTTCTCATCGGCTGTCCTTCTCGGATGGTGCGCCCGCGGGTTGTTACAGATTGGTGTCGGCGGACGATAAGCCCTGCCGAAAATTTAGTCGCGCCCAATTATTTTGCGCACCGCTTCGTGATTGTACCCACCCTGAGGAAAAGCCATCGCAAGGACTATTTCCTGAAAAACCAGCCGACGAAAGCGCCGGCTAAAAGACGCAAGGGAGATCCCCAATGAAGAAGAACGCCTACGCTGTCGCCACAGGTCTGCTACTTGCATTGACCTTGCAGAGCGCCATGGCCACGGAGCACCACCGCAAGCCGCAGACTGCACCACCCCACCAATCGCAGTCCCGTCCCGCCGACGCCTATGCCGCATGGCAGCCCTCGCTACCCAGGGTGAGCAGTCCGGTTCCTTCCTACTACACCGGCGGCTATTCGGCGCCAGCCGGACATTAGACCAATCCCACGCCTCGCATGCCAAGAGACCCCAGGACACCCCAAGACACCTTCGGCCTGACGCCAGCGCGCGTCAGGCCGAAGTCACGCCGGGTGAGAACCCATCGCCATGCTGGCTTCTGGCGTGCCGCTCGGCACCGGCGTCCGGCCACTATCTCAGACGGCGACGCCGAGCTCAGCGAGCAACTCTCCGATCAGCTTTCGCCCGTCGGCATCCTGCGTCACCGCCAACGCGTTGCGATAGTCCGCGATCGCAAGATCGAACCGCCGGATCATTCGGTAGGTCAGCGCGCGGTCGCGCAGAAGCTGGGGATTTGCGGGATTGATCTCGATCGCCTGCGTGAAGTCGGCGATGGCAAGGTCGTATTTGCGCAGGGTATGATAGAGCTGGCCGCGGTTGCCGAGGGCGACGGCGTCTCGCGGGGCGATCTGAAGGACCTTGCCATATTCCGCGACGGCCAGCTCTTCGAAGCGGCCCTCGTTGAGGAAGGCGTCGAAATCGGAGCTGGCCTTCCGCTGCAACGTCAATGCCCGGCCGAAGTAAGCATTGACCCGCTTTGGATTGATCGCGATCGCGGCGTCGTAGTCCTGCAACGCGCGGTCGTAGCGGCCCTTGTCCCGGTAGGTGTCGCCGCGGTTGGTGAAGGGAATCGGATTGTTGTGATTAAGCCGGATCGCCTGATCGAACTCCGTGATGGCGCGATCGAGCTACTTCTGGCGGCGGAACACAAGGCCGCGGCCATTGAACGGTCCGTCGGCACTCGGGTCGGCCTTCGTAGCCGCGTCGAAGTCCACCTGCGCACGGTCGTAGACGCCCTGGGCCAGATAGGCGTTGCCGCGGGTGAGGTAGACGCGGGCGAGCTCCTTGGCCTCAGCGGGCGGCGCATTCGTGATGACAAATGAGCAGGACGAAGCCCGCTGGGCCGGTGGAGTCCTGCCAGCCCAATTGATGATGTTGGGCATCATTCCCTACGTCACTCACTATGCCCTCAGCGCCGCATTGCTCGGCATGAACCGGCAGTCATCGATCGCAATCAACGCGACGGCGCAAACCGCCACGTTGTTGCTGGTCAGTGCCGTGTTCGCTCCGCTGGGCCTGTATCCGGCAACGGCTGCAATCGCGTGCCGGCCGTTGCTGACCGCCACGATCCCGGTCATCTTCGCGCGCCGCTATGGCGGCATCGCAGCCAAAGGTGTGCTGCTGGCACAGACACCAGCGCTGCTGGCAGCTGGCGCCACCGGGGCGCTGTTACTCGGCCTGAGGTGGGTGCTGGCCCCGTACCTGGGCAGCCTGGTGCTGTTGGCCGGGCTGACCGCGGTTGGGGTTGTAACCTATGGCGCCCTGGTTCGACTGTGGCTGCCGGAGTTCGCGGCCCAGATCGCCGCACGGCTCCCGATGCTGCGCCGGTCGCCCACCGCGGGCTGATCAACAGCGGCC
>Ga0137412_10003079_pt1 | contig 13306 bp, 14 predicted proteins | sample CZODoug2_1_16fun_FD_122160 | JGI IMG/M metagenome (GOLD analysis project Ga0137412, IMG submission 122160) | Vadose zone soil fungal communities from Angelo Coast Range Reserve, California, USA - CZODoug2_1_16fungal (Hybrid Assembly) | ecosystem: Environmental > Terrestrial > Soil > Vadose zone... | reverse complement strand
GCGCAGCGCGCCCAGAAGAAGCTGGAACAGGAGTTCGCCCCGCGCGGTCAGGAGCTTTCGCGGCTGGCGGAGCAGCTGAAGAAGATGCAGGAGAGCCTGGAGAAGAACGGCGTGACGATGTCGGAGTCGGAGCGCCAGAAGCGCGAGCGCGAGTTCGGCGACCTCAACCGGGACTTTCAGCGAAAGCAGCGGGAATTCAACGAGGATCTGGGCCACCGGCGCAAGGAGGAATTCGAAGGCGTGATCGAACGCGCCAACCGGGCGGTCAAGCAGATCGCCGAGACCGAAAAGCTCGATGTCGTGTTTCAGAACGAACAGGTCGTGTGGGCGAATCCCCGCATCGACATTACCGACAAGGTCATCAAGGCGCTAGAGGATAGTCGCGCGGGCAAGTGAATTGGCCGAGCCACCCGTGACGCAATCCATTTCGCGCACTTATCGGCTTGGTGAAATTGTCGCCCGGCTTGGCGGGGAGCTGATAGGCGACCCCGATGCCGAGATCCGCCGAATCGCCACCCTGGAAAGCGCCCGCTCCGGCGACCTTTGCTTCCTTTCGCACGCCCGGTACCGCGCGCAATTGCGCGGCACCCGCGCCTCGGCCGTGATCCTGGCGCGCGAGGAGCGGGACGCGACGGCCTTGCCGAGGATCCTGTGCGACGACCCCTATGTCTACTACGCCCGGGCCGCAAAGCTTTTCGGTTCGGAAAGTCGCCCCGTTCCGGGAATTCATGCGCGCGCGGTGGTCGAATCGGGCGCCGAAATTCCCGCATCCGCCACGGTCGGCCCGGGCTGTCATATCGGCCGCGGAGCGCGGCTGGGCGAGCGCGTCGTGATCGATGCCAATTGCGCGATCGGCGAAGACGCGGGGATCGGCGAGGACAGCCGCCTGGGGCCCTCGGTCACGGTCTATCCCCGCTCGCTCATCGGCAAGCGCGCGTTGATTCATGCCGGCGTGGTGATCGGGGCCGACGGTTTCGGCATGGCGCCCGACGCGGGACGCTGGATCAAGATCCCGCAGACGGGTCGCGCCGTCATAGGCGACGACGTCGAGATCGGCGCCAACACCACGATCGACCGCGGCGCGCTCGACGACACCGTGATCGAGGACGGTGTCAAGCTCGACAACCAGATCCAGATCGGCCACAACGTGCGCATCGGCGCGCATACCGCGATGGCCGGATGTGCGGCGGTCGCGGGCAGCACGCGCATCGGAGCGCACTGCGCGATCGGAGGCGCGGCGCGCATCATCGGCCATTTGACGATCGCCGATCACGTGACCATCTCCGCCGCAGCCGTAGTGACGAAATCCATCACGCGCGCGGGCACCTATGCCGGCGCGCTGCCCTCGGCGCCCGGCCGTGAGTGGGCGAAAACGGTTGCGCATCTGCGCGGCCTCGACCGGCTGGTCAAACGAATCCGCGAGCTGGAAAAGCGGCTCCCCCTAAAGAGAAAGAGGTAAGCGATGGACATCCGAGAGATCCTGGAGTACTTGCCTCACCGCTATCCCATGCTTCTGGTGGACCGGGTGCTCGAATGCGAACCGGGGAAGCGGCTCCTCGCGCTCAAGAACGTCACCATGAACGAGCTTTTCTTCATCGGGCATTTCCCGCACTATCCGGTGATGCCGGGCGTCATGATCATCGAGGCGCTCGCCCAGGCGGCGGCAGTATTGTCGTTCCGCACGATGAACGCAAAGCCGGACGACAAGTCGGTCTATTACTTCGTGGGGATCGACGAGGCGCGGTTCAAGCGCCCGGTGATCCCCGGTGACCAGCTCCTGCTCGAGGTCTCGATGGAGCGGAATGCACGAGGACTCTGGAAATTCGCGGGTGAGGCGCGTGTCGGCGACGTCGTCGCCGCCGAGGCGAAGATCCTGTGCACGCTGCGTCCGATATGATCCACCCGACGGCCATCGTGCATCCCGGAGCGAAGCTCGCCTCCGGAGTCTCGGTGGGCCCGTACTCGATCGTCGGGGAGCACGTCGAGATCGGGGAGGGAACGTCGATCGGACCGCACGTGGTGATCGACGGGCGAACGCGCATAGGAGCGCAAAATCGCATTTTCGGATTCAGCTCGCTGGGCGGTCCGCCCCAGGACAAGAAATACGCCGGGGAGCCGACCGCGCTCGAGATCGGCGACCGCAACACCATCCGCGAGTACTGCACTTTCAGCTGCGGCACCGTGCAGGACACGGGCGTCACGCTCATCGGCAACGACAACTGGATCATGGCCTACGTGCATATCGCGCACGACTGCCGGGTCGGCGACCACACGGTGTTTGCCAATGTGGCCACGCTTGCAGGTCATGTCCAGGTCGGGGACTATGCGGTGCTCGGCGGGTTTACCGGAGCGCATCAGTTCGTCTCGATCGGCGCGCACTCGATCACCGGGGTCGCGACGGTGCTGCTCCAGGATCTGCCCCCTTACGTGATGGCCGCCGGCAATACGGCGAAGCCGTTCGGAATCAACAGCGAAGGGCTGAAGCGGCGCGGCTTCACCGCGACGAAGATCACCACGATCAAGCGCGCCTACAAGACGCTCTACCGGTCCGGCCTCGCGCTCGAGGAAGCGCGGCGCAAGATCGCGGGCCAGGCCGCGAAGGCGCCGGAGCTCCAGGTGCTCGTCGAGTTTCTCGAGCGCTCGCAGCGGGGCATCGTTCGCTAGCCGCTGGTGGAAAGCGATCCCATCGTCGTAGGCATGGTGGCCGGGGAGGCCTCGGGGGATTTTCTCGGAGCTCATCTTATCGCTGCGCTGCGCAGGAAGATTCCCCGACTGCAGGTCGTCGGCATCGGCGGCCCGCAAATGGAGGCGGAGGGCCTCGATTCCTGGTTCCCGATGGAAAAACTGGCGGTGCGCGGCTACGTAGAGGTGCTGCGGCATTTTCTGGAGCTCCACGCGATCCGGCGAAAGCTCCGACGGCGCCTGATCGCGGCGAGGCCGAGGCTTTTCGTCGGCGTCGACGCTCCCGATTTCAACCTCGGGCTCGAGCGCAAGCTGAAGCGAGCGGGCATTCCGACGGTGCATTACGTGAGCCCGTCGCTTTGGGCCTGGCGCGGCGGACGCATGTCTGCGATCGCTGCCTCGGTCGACAAGATGCTGGTGCTGTTTCCCTTCGAGGAACCCCTGTACCGCGCCGCGGGGGTGCCGGTGGCCTACGTCGGACATCCTCTGGCGGATGCGACCTCCGACGAGGACGAATCCGCCGCGGCAAAGGAACAATTGCGGCTGCCTGCGACACGGAAGATCGTGGCGCTGATGCCGGGGAGCCGCCAGTCGGAAGTGCGCTACATGGCCGCTAGCCTCATACAAACGGCCAAGCTGATCGCGGCGCGGCAGCCTGCCGTGCATTTTCTGGTGCCGCTCGTGAGCCGCGAAACGCGTGCGATTTTCGAGGAAGCGATGTACGAAGCCGGCGCGGGGGAATTGCCGCTCACGGTGCTGTTCGGCCATGCGCGCGACGCGATCGCCGCGTGCGACGTCGCGCTCGTGGCGAGCGGGACCGCGACGCTGGAGGCCGCGCTCGCCAGGAAACCCATGGTAATCACCTACAAGATGGCCCAGCTCACCTACGGCATGATGTCGAAGATGGGAACTCTGCCGTGGGTCGGCCTGCCCAACATCATCGCCGGGGAATTTCTCGTTCCGGAGATTCTCCAGGACCAGGCGACCCCCGAGAACCTGGCCCAGGCGGTGCTGAACTCGCTCAACGATCCCGTCGTCAACCGCAGGCTTCCCGAACGCCTCGACCAGATACGGCGGCTCCTGCGCAGGGACACGGCGGCCCGCGCTACGGAAGCGCTCCTGCCGTGGCTGCAGTCCGCCTGATCTGCGGCGTCGACGAAGCCGGCCGCGGGCCGCTCGCAGGGCCCGTTTGCGCAGCCGCAGTGGTGTTCGAGCCGGGGCGGCGTGCGCCCGCCGGCATCGCCGACTCGAAGGTCTTGTGCCCGCGCGAGCGCGAACGGCTCTCGATCCTCATCAAGGACAAAGCGCTGGCCTGGGCCGTCGCCTGGGCGAGCGTGGAGGAAATCGACAGCCTGAACATCCTGCAGGCGAGCCTGCTCGCCATGCGGCGCGCGGTGGAATCGCTTCCGGTCTCGCCCCACGAGGTGCTGTTCGACGGCCCGCATTGCCCGCTGCTTGCGTTCCCGGTCCGGGCGATCGTCGATGGCGACGCCAAGGTGAGGGTGATCGCGGCGGCATCCATCCTGGCGAAGACCGCGCGCGATGCCGAGATGTGCCGGTTGCATCGGTGCTTTCCGCAATACGGTTTCGACGAGCACAAGGGATATCCGACGCCGCAGCATCTTCGCGCGCTGCGCCGGCACGGCGTATGCGAAGTCTATCGCCGCAGCTTCGCTCCGGTCCGCGAAATCCTGGAGCGCGAAGACTGAGGGCGCGGCGCGAAGTCCGCGAGCAGCCTGCGCAGTCCTTCGCGCTCCGCAGCCGGCCGAAACAGCGGCCGGCGCGTCGCCATAAGGCGCTCCAGGCGTGCGTGAAAGGCCGGATCAAGCGCCGCACGGCGTACCTGGCGGGCGAGAGCCCGCTCGTCGGCGAGACGGTAGTAGCCGGGGTAGCCGCGGCCCAGCATGCCGATGTTTCCGGAGACCCGGGATGCGATCACCGGAACGCCCGCGGCCGCCGCTTCGCAAATCACATTGGCGCCGCCTTCCATGCGCGAGCTGAGCACCAGCGCGTGGCTGCGCGCGAGCCAGCGCATGGCGACCCAGTGCGGGACGTTCCCGAGCCAGCGATAGCGCGGATCGGCGCGCGCCAGACGCCGCGCGCTGCGCGCCATGTCGGGCGAAAGCGCTTCCCCGAGCTGCACGATCTCGAGCTCGGGCAAGTCGCGCAGATAGGCGAGGGCGAGCGCGGCGCGAAAAGGATCTTTTTCTTCGCGCAGATGTCCGATCACGGCGACGCGAAAACGGCGCGAAGGCGGTTCACGCGAGGCGTGGACCTCGGCTGATTGATAAATCACACGGGTCTTGCCTCTGAACCGTGCCCGAAGCTCGAGCCTCCCCATCTCCTGCAGCACGACCAGGCGGTCCGCGAGCACAAGCGACGCTTGTGCATCCCGATCCGTGCGGATATCCCTGTAAAGATCCGTGCCGGTCAGAACGACGACCACGGGCGAGTCGGGAAACCGTTCGCTGAATTGCGCGATCGAGGCGTGGCTGCGTCGCGCGTGCAGCGCGATCATCGCGTCGGCCGGCCGGCCGTCCCAGCGAACCGAAATCCGGACCCGGTGACCGAGCGAGCGCAGCATCGCGGCCCAGCGTGTCGCGGTATGGCGGTTGCCGCTTCGGGACCGCACCCCCGCAGGGGTAATGAGCGCGATTTTCATGCTATGTTTGAACTCTCCCATGTTTGCCGAATCTCTGTCGCAGCAATTGCGCGATGCCAGGCGGCGCACCCGGCTCCTCACGCGCGACCTCGAGGGTCCGCAATTGTTCGGTCCAAAGCTCCCGATCGTCAACCCCGTGCTGTGGGAGCTGGGGCACGTCGCCTGGTTCCAGGAACGCTGGTGCCTGAGGCTGCGCGCCGACGAGTCGCTCTCGGAGAGCCTGCTCGAGGGTGCCGACGCGCTCTACGATTCCGCGACGGTCGAGCACGACACGCGCTGGGATCTGCCGCTGCCTCGCCTTTCGCCCACGCTCGAATATCAGGACCGCGTTCTCGAGCGCGTGCTGGCGCGCCTCGAAAGGGAGCCGGACAACGAGTGGTTTCTCTATTTCGTGCGATTGGTGCTCTTCCACGAGGACATGCACGCGGAAGCGTTTCACTATACGCGGCAGACGCTCGGCTACGCGGATCCGCTGGAGCGGGACAACGCAGGGGAGGGCGCCCTGGACGGAGACGTCGAGTTGCGCGGCGGAGAGTTTCTGCTCGGGGCCACGCGAAACTCTGGGTTTCATTTCGACAACGAAAAGTGGGCGCACCGGGTCGAGCTGAAACCCTTTCGAATGGCCCGTGCGCCCGTCACGAATTCGCAATTCCTGGAATTCGTTCGCGACGGCGGCTATCGGCGCCGCGATCTCTGGTCTCCCGAGGGCTGGAGCTGGAAGGATCGGGCTGGAGGCCCGTGCTACTGGGTCGAGCGGGACGGCGAATGGCGGGAGCGCCGCTTCGACGAGGAGGTCCGGCTGGACGGTGATCTCCCGGTGATGCACGTCAATTGGCATGAAGCGAGCGCGTATTGCCGTCACGCCGGCCGGCGTTTGCCGAGCGAAGCGGAATGGGAGATGGCTGCATCGTTTTCCCGCGAGCCCGGAAAGCGGCGCTACCCCTGGGGAGATACCGCCGACGATGGCGTTCGCGCAAACCTGAACGGGAGCGGCCGCGCCCCGGTCGGCGCCTTCGCCGCCGGGGACAGCTCGAGCGGCTGCCGGCAAATGCTCGGTAATGTCTGGGAATGGACTTCCAGTACCTTCGCGCCCTATCCCGGTTTCGTATGCGATCCCTATCGTGAGTATTCCGAGCCGTGGTTCGGAACTCACAGAGTACTGCGCGGCGGCAGCTTCGCGACACCCGCGCGCCTGATCTCCAATACCTGGAGGAATTTCTATACTCCGGACCGCGGCGACATCTTCGCCGGGTTCCGCACCTGCGCAATCGAGTGAAATCCATCCGCTCAAGAGACAACCCGCAGGTGAAGGCCCTGATCCGGCTTGCCGCCTCGTCGCGGGAGCGCCGCAGGACCGGCAGCACGATCCTGGAAGGGGAGCATCTGGTGCGGGCGTATCAGGAGAGCGGCGGTATCGCCGAGGTGATACTTGCGAGCGAGAGCGCTCTCGCCAGGCCGGAAATCCGCAACTTCTTCGAAAACGTACCGGCGAAGTCGCGCCTGGCTCTCGCGGACGCGCTGCTCGAGAGAGTGTCGCAGCTCGTGAGCTCGGCCGGAATCGCGGCGGTCATCCGGACGCCCCTGCCGAGTCCTGCACCGCGGAGTATTTCGAGCTGCCTGCTGCTGGAAAATATCCAGGATCCCGGAAACCTGGGGTCGATCCTTCGAACGGCGGTCGCGGCTGGCGTGCCACAGGTTTTCCTGTCGAAGAGCTCGGTGTTCGCATGGTCCCCGAAGGTGATCCGTGCCGGCATGGGCGCGCATTTCTCCCTGTCGATCTTCGAAGGCGTCGATGTCGATGAATTCGGGCGTTCGTTCGGCGGCGCGGTGGTCGCCATGGAACCTCGCGCCGGCGCGTCGCTCTACGACCTCGACCTCAAGGGACCGGTCGCGTGGCTATTCGGCAACGAGGGCGCCGGATTGTCCGAGAGCGTCAGGCAGCTCGCCACTCACAGGGTACGCATCCCCATGCCCGGTCCCGCAGAGTCGCTGAACGTCGCCGCAGCGGCAGCGATTTGCCTGTTCGAGCAGATTCGCCAACGCAGCGCCGCTTAATACCCTCTGCGTTCCAGCTTGAACTCCTGCATGATGGTCGTGGCGATTTCCTCGATGGATTTCGTCGTCGAGTTCGCCCAGCGTATGCCTTCGCGCGACATCAGTTTTTCCGCCTGCTGCACTTCGTAGCGGCAATTCTCCAGGTCGGCGTACTTGCTGTTGGGCCGGCGCTCGTTGCGGATCTCCCGCAGCCGCTCCGGCGCGATGGACAGGCCGAAAAGCTTGCCGCGGTAGCTCTGGAGCGTGGTGGGCAAGCTCATCCGGTCGAAGTCCTCCGGGATGAGCGGGCAGTTCGCCGCGCGGATCCCGAATTGCAGCGATAAGTAGAGGCTGGTCGGCGTCTTGCCGCTGCGCGACACCCCCACCAGGATCACGTCCGCCGTGCCGAGGTCCCTGGACGAGGCGCCGTCGTCGTGGGCGAGGGCGAAATTGATCGCATCGATGCGATGGGTGTAGCCCTTTGCGTCCCGCGTGCTGTGCGAGCGGCCGACCGTGTGCGTGGATTTCGCGCCGAACTCCGCCTCGAGCGGATCGAGGAAGCTCTCGAAGAAATCCAGCACAAAGGCGTTGGCCTTGCGTATCGTTTCGCGTATTTCGGCATCGATCAGCGTAGTGAAGACGACGGGCCGGCCGTTTCCCGTGGCGGAGGCCTCGTTGATCCGGCTCACGCAGGCCTGGGCCTTCTCGACCGAGTCTATGAAGGGGACGGTCATCTGGTTGAACACGATGCCATCGAACTGCGTAAGCAGGCTGTGGCCGAGCATCTCGACCGTGATCCCGGTCCCATCGGAGACGAAGAAGACCGTTCGGTGGCGGTCGGGCATAAGGCCAGGGGAGGTATTTGGGCTGCGCCGAAGATGCGCTGCCTGTAACATAACGGTTTCAGGATGATCCTTCAACCGCGACGAAGAACGGTTTCATGGCCCGGCTCAAATACGTAGTGAATTTCGACCGGCTCGGAATGGGAGACATCGAGCAGGTCGGTGGGAAAAACGCCTCCCTGGGCGAGATGATCGGCCAGCTTTCGCAGGCGGGGATCCGGGTGCCGCGAGGGTTCGCCACCACCGCCGATGCGTTCCGGGAGTTTCTCGACCAGGGCGGCCTGGGCGCACGCATCGACGCGCGCCTGAAGGAATTGGATGCCGACGACGTCGGGGCGCTCGGGCGCTGCGGAGCGGAGATCCGCGGCTGGATCGAGGCAACGCCCCTTCCCAAGGGGCTCCAGGACGAGATCGGGAAGGCGTACGAGGAGCTGACCGGGAGCGACGAGAGCGTATCGGTGGCTGTGCGCTCCAGCGCCACGGCCGAGGACTTGCCCGACGCCTCCTTCGCCGGCCAACAGGAGACCTTCCTCAACATCCGTGGTCTCCCCAACGTGATGAGTGCGCTCAAGCAGGTGTTCGCTTCGCTCTACAACGATCGCGCCATCTCCTACCGGATCCACAAGGGATTCGGGCACGCGGCGGTGGCGCTCTCGGCGGGCGTGCAGCGCATGGCGCGAAGCGATCTCGCCGCGAGCGGCGTGATGTTCACCCTCGATACGGAATCGGGCTTCCGCGACGTGGTATTCATCACGGCCTCATGGGGACTGGGGGAGATGGTCGTGCAGGGCGCGGTCAATCCCGATGAGTTCTACGTGCACAAACCGATGCTGCGCGGGGGAAAGTTTCCCGTGATCCGGCGCAGCCTGGGCTCGAAATTGCAGAAAATGGTGTTCGCCGAGCGGGCCTCCGCGGGCGTTTCGGTGAAGACCCTGGACGTGCCCGAGGCCGACCGCAGCCGGTTCTGCCTCACCGACGAGGACGTGGTCGAGCTGGCGCGCTTCGCGCTCAAAATCGAGGAGCACTACCAGCGGCCGATGGACATCGAGTGGGCGAAGGACGGCTCGGACGGCAGGATCTACATCCTGCAGGCGAGACCCGAGACCGTGAAATCGCGTAAATCGGCAGAGGGGCAGGAGCGGTTCCTGTTGAAGCAGACCTCCGAAATCCTCGCCACCGGCCGTGCGATCGGCCACAAGATCGGCGCGGGCATCGTGCGCGTGGTCAAAGACGCCTCGGAGATGGGGCGCATCAAGCCGGGCGACATCATCGTGACCGACATGACCGACCCCAACTGGGAGCCGGTGATGAAGCGCGCCGCGGCCATCGTCACCAACCGCGGCGGGCGGACCTGCCACGCCGCCATCATCGCGCGCGAGCTGGGCATCCCCGCCGTCGTGGGCTGCGGCGACGCCACCGCTACGCTCGAGGACGGCGAGGCCTGCACCGTTTCCTGTGCCGAAGGGGACACCGGAAACATCTACCGCGGCATCCTCGAGATCGAAGTCACCTCGCGCGACCACGGTGAAATGCCGAAATGTCCGGTGAAAATCACCATGAACATCGGCAACCCGAACCTCGCCTTCGACTTCCAGGCGCTGCCCAACTGGGGAGTCGGTCTCGCCCGCCTCGAGTTCGTGATCAACAACATGATCGGCGTGCATCCCAGGGCGGTGCTCGAGTACCCGGACCTCCCCGCCGAGTTGAAGCGCCAGGTGGAGCACGCGGCGCGCGGCTATCGTGATCCGCGCGCGTTCTTCGTGGAAAAGCTGACCGAGGGCGTCGCCACCATTGCGGCCGCGTTCTGGCCGAAGCCGGTGATCGTGCGCCTGTCCGACTTCAAGTCGAACGAGTACAAGAAACTGATCGGGGGTGCGCGCTACGAGCCGGACGAGGAGAACCCGATGCTCGGTTTCCGCGGCGCGTCGCGCTATATCGCCAAGTCGTTCCGCCGCTGCTTCGAGATGGAATGCGAGGCGATGCGCCGGGTGAGAAACGAGATCGGCCTCACCAATGTCGAGATCATGGTGCCGTTCGTGCGCACGCTGGGCGAGTGCGCCCAGGTGATCGAGCTCCTCGCGGAGAATGGTTTGCGCCGCGGCGACAATGAGCTGCGGCTTATCATGATGTGCGAGGTGCCCTCGAATGCGGTGCTCGCCGAGCAGTTCCTCGAGCACTTCGACGGATTCTCGATCGGGTCGAACGATCTCACGCAGCTCACGCTCGGCCTGGATCGCGACTCGGGTCTCGTGGCCGACGCGTTCGACGAGCGCGACCCCGCGGTGAAAGCCATGCTGCGATTGGCGATCCAGGCCTGCCGCAAGGCCGGGAAATACGTCGGTATATGCGGGCAGGGGCCCTCCGACCACCTCGACTTCGCCCAGTGGCTCGTTCAGGAAGGCATCGAGAGCCTCTCGCTCAACCCCGATACCGTGGTGGACACCTGGCTGCAGCTATCACGCGAGGCCGACACGACGGCCAAAGCCAAGGTGACGGCAACCTAGTACTACGGCCGGTCACCGCGAACGCAGCAAGCGCTGCTGCTCGCGCTTCCAGTCCTTTTCTTTTTCGGCGGCACGCTTGTCGTACTGTTTCTTGCCTTTTGCAAGGCCGATGTTGATCTTGACGCGCCCGCGCACGTAGTGCAGATCGATCGGCACCAGGGTGTATCCGGCGCGGTCGACCCTGCCGATTAGACGGCGGATTTCCTCGGCGTGCAGCAGAAGCTTGCGCGTGCGCACCGGATCGGCCTGGACGTGGGTGGACGCAGCTTCGAGCGGGCTGATGTGCGCGCCGATGAGGAAGATCTCCTCGTTGCTCACGATCACGTAGGCTTCCTTCAGTTGCGCGCGTCCCGCACGGATGGCCTTGACCTCCCACCCTTCCAGCGCGATACCCGCCTCGTAGCGCTCCTCGATGAAATATTCATGCGACGCCTTGCGGTTTTCGACGATCGTCACGCGGGGAGGTTTCCTTATATGATTGCTCGATTCTACAACGATGATAGCCGTCGACCGATCGGCGCTGGTAGCCCACAGCGCACAAAAAATGTACGCGCTGGTCGCGGACGTGGAATCCTACCCGCAGTTCCTGCCGTGGTGCGACCGGGTGGTCGTTTCCGTGGGCGAACCGGGCCGGACCGTCGCCACATTGCACGTGAGCTTCCGCGGGATGAAAAAGCAATTCACGACTGAAAATTTCAACCGGCCCGATGTACGCATCGACATGAAACTGGTGTCGGGCCCCTTTCGCAGCCTGGAGGGAAGCTGGGTGTTCACCGCGCTTTCCGACAACGCCTGCAAAGTGCAATTGAGCCTGCGGTACCAGTTTGCCAGCACGCTGCTCGAAAAGGTCGCCGGCCCGGCGTTTCATGACATCACGGACAGCTTCGTCGACGCGTTTGTGCGTCGCGCGGACGAGAAATTCGGCAGCGCGTGAGCCCGTCCAAGATCGCCGTCGAAATCGTCTACGCGCTTGCCGACCGGCAGGTGCTGCGCCGGATCCTGCTCCCGGACGGAAGCACGGTCGAGGACGCGATTCAGGTGAGCGGCCTGCGCGCGGCGTTTCCGGAAATGGACACGACGCATGTCGGAATCCATGGAGAACCGGTTCCCCTCGCCACGGTCCTGCGCGACCGGGACCGCGTTGAGATCTACCGGCCGCTGCGGGCCGATCCGAAGGAAGTCAGGCGAACGCGCGCCGCGAAGAAGCGCGCGAAGGGATGAGGCTTTAGTTGCAGGCCTGAGCCATGTCGGCGCGCGCGCGGCTTTTCTCCTGCTCGATCTGCGCGTCGTCCATGTAGTAGCGCTCGCCCTGCGCGGTGATGCGGGAAAGGCGCCCGCCGATATCGTATTGCGCGAGGCGCTCCCGGGCGTTGCGGCAGTTCAGTTCCTTGGCCTGGGCCTCGGCGGATTTCTGCTGGGCTTGCTTCGAGGCCTTTGCCTGCTCCTGCTGGCGCTGGCGGAACGCCTGTTCCTGCTCCGCCGCGGTCTTGGGCGCAGTGCTCTTGGCCGCGGCCGCCGCCTTGTCGGCGGGCGAATCGGCGGGCGAGGCGGCGGGAGAAGCCGCGGGAGCCGAGAGAACGTTGCGGGACATCGTGCCCGATTTCGTATTCGCGGGGCAGGGGTCCTGCGTATAGATGATCTTGCCCGCGGCATCGACGCATTTGTGGACCTGCGCCTGCGCGCTCGATGCGGCGAGAAATGCGACGACAAGCAGCGCGATTCGAGGCATGACGAATTCCCCTTGACGGGTGAAGCGCACCATAGCGAGTTTTCGCGCACCCGTCAATCGAGGGTGCAGGCGAAACCCAAGAATTTACCGGGAGTTGCGACCGGCGTATAATCCGACTTTTGGGTGTGGCAATGCGTCCAGTCCAGAAGGCTCTCACCTTTGACGACGTCCTTCTCGTACCGGCCCACTCCAGCGTCCTGCCCCGAAATGTCAGCCTCAAGACCCGGCTGACGCGCAACATCCAGCTCAACATCCCGCTCGTCTCGGCGGCGATGGACACCGTCACCGAGTCGCGCCTTGCGATCGCCATCGCGCAGGAAGGCGGCATCGGAATCGTCCACAAGAATCTCACCGCCAAGAAGCAGGCCGTGGAAGTCGCCAAGGTCAAGCGCTTCGAATCGGGCGTGCTTCGCGATCCGGTGACGGTGTCGCCGGACATCACGGTGCGCGAGCTTCTCGCGCTCACGCAGCAACACCGGGTATCCGGATTCCCGGTGGTGGAGAAGGGCAAGGTCGTCGGCATGGTCACCAACCGCGACTACCGCTTCGAGACCAACCTAGACCAGCCGGTGCGCGCCATCATGACCCCGCGCGATCGGCTGGTGTACGTCAAGGAAGGTTCGAGCCCGGAGGAAGCGCGCGCGCTCCTGCACAAGCATCGCCTCGAGCGCGTGCTGGTCGTGCGCGACGGCTTCGAGCTGCGCGGCCTGATCACGGTGAAGGACATACTCAAGTCGAGCGAGCACCCGGATGCCTCGAAGGACCAGCAGGGCAAGCTGCGGGTCGGCGCCGCGGTCGGCATCGGGGAAGGCACGGAGGAGCGCGTCGCAGCTCTGGTCGAAGCCGGCGTCGA
>Ga0137412_10003078_pt1 | contig 13310 bp, 12 predicted proteins | sample CZODoug2_1_16fun_FD_122160 | JGI IMG/M metagenome (GOLD analysis project Ga0137412, IMG submission 122160) | Vadose zone soil fungal communities from Angelo Coast Range Reserve, California, USA - CZODoug2_1_16fungal (Hybrid Assembly) | ecosystem: Environmental > Terrestrial > Soil > Vadose zone... | reverse complement strand
CGCGCAGGCCGGTGTTGCCCGCCGCCGCGGCGGCGTCGACATCGGTGGTCGACAGGTCGAAGTCGAGTTCGGCAGCCAGCTGCTCCAGTTGCGCGTGCACCCGGTCGCAGATCGAGCAGCCGGCGCGGGTCAGCAGCTGCACCTGTGAGCGGCTCATGGTTTAAGTGTGGCAGGTCGGTGAAGAACGGCGCCCCGGTTCAGGGACGCATTACTAAGCCACTAAGCCGCAGACGGCGCCAGAAGTGGTGAAACCGCGTTGCCGGCAAACCGGTAGCCAGCGGGCGCAACCTGGCACTCGCTGTCAGCTGGTTTCCATTCCAATCTCGTTGTCGCACAGCTATCGTCCACCATGGAAGGTTGGGCGGTTCCGGCACGGTCAGGGTGAATTGTGCCGGGTGCGCGAGGCCGTTAGCTTTACCGCTATGGCTGAGCGCGGGATGTTGCGGGTTCAACCCGAGGTGATGCACGGAGCTTCACAGGCGTTGTCGGGTGCGGCAAAGGATCTGCACACCAGGCTCGTCGAGCTTGATAGCCAGGTCCGCGAGATGCTCGCGGGCTGGCAAGGTGGATCGGGCGGGGCTTACGGCGAAGCGTGGGATCTGTGGCATCGCGGGGCCGGTGAGGTGCAGCTGGGACTCGCGATATTGGCGAAAGCGGTTGGCATCGCCGGTGTCGACTTCCAGGCCCAGGAGTATGCGTCGGCCCAGGAGCTGGACGGTGTTTACCGTGGCTGACGCGTTCAGCGTGGATCCGGAGGCATTGGCGGATGCGATGCAGCGGATGGGCGAGTTTGTGCGGCACACCGAGAGCGTGGTTGCCGAAATTGACTCGCTGGTAACGCATCTGCACAGTACATGGTCGGGACAGGCGGCGGCTGCTCACGCTGAGGCGCACCGGCATTGGTCGCATGGTGAGGCGACGATGCGGGAGGCGTTGAAGCAGTTGAAGACTGCCGGCAGCACGGCACATCACAACTACACCTGCGTGACAACGACGAATATGAGCATGTGGTCCTGGGCTGATGGCACCGCTTGCGGTTGATCCAGAGGTGCTGGATGGCGCTGGCGCCGCCGTGGTTTCGACCGGCGAGGGTTTAGGGTCGGTCGTTTCGACATTGACCACGGCGCTTGCCGGATGCGACGGGATGGCCGGTGATGACCCCGCCGGTGCAGCATTTGGGCGCAGCTACAACAATTCGACATCCAAGCTGCTTGAGGCGATGGCGACTACACGGAATGGGTTGTGCCGTCTGGGTTACGGGGTGCGGATGTCGGCGCGCAACTATTCGGTGGCTGAAGCGATGTCGAATGTCTCCGGGCACGGCGAGCCTATTCCGGCCCCGCATCCGACCGCCGCTGTGTCGGCGGGCTCCACGCCGTCGGCTGTCGGCAACGGCACTAACGCCCCAGCAGGCTGGGGTTGGGTGGCCGAATATATCGGAATGATTTGGCCCAATGGCGATTCAGCAAAGTTACGGGCCGCAGCGGCCGCCTGGACTAGCGCCGGCACGAATTTCGAGGTCAGCGAAATACTTGGCGCCGTGGGGCCGATGAGCCGCATCGGCGTCCAGCAAACGCAAGTACGTGATGATGTGTTGCTCGTCATAAATCGTTAACATCGCGTCGGTCGGTGCCGTATCGTCGACATCGGGATCTAAGGGCGGTTTCTGCATAGTGGTCCTGCCTTAGTAGATTTTTACTTGAGTGCTCGTCTTGCCGATAGGGACTGAACGGTCACACTTTGGTCGAACACACGGCGAGGCATGCCGATCATAATACATATTATAGGAGATAAACCTCATAGTATGTAAAGACGCAACTTGCGCAGATGGACATGCGCAAGCTCGTGGGTCGAAACTTCGGACGGCTACGGAAGGAGAAGCGCTTCACTCAGGAGCGTTTCTCTGAAGCGTCGGGATTCACGCAGCAGTATATTAGTGGTCTCGAGCGTGGACGACGTGTGGAGCTATCTCGCGATGCTCAAAGGAACGCGCGACGCAGTGGAAACTGCGATAGGAAAAGGCCAGACGCTCGAACAGATGAAGAAGGCGAAGATACTGGATCAATGGAAAAAATATTCTGGAGACTTCGTCAGCGAGGACGTATTCCTCGAGACACTCTACAACTCACTGACGGGGAAGAAGACGGGAAAGTTCATCAAGCACAATTGATCGACACTAAGAAAATTCGATCGGACCTTCTCGGCTTTGTCCGGACAGCGTATCCGGAAATGAACGTGCGGGTTGATCCATGGGAACCGGATCCCTCCCGGTTTGCTATTTACTTCGTCGAGCCGGGGTGAGCACCGTCGTGCAGGCGATTCGGCTAATGGGGGCGGGCTTTCTTGTTCTCCTTTTTCTTTCAGGAATCCGGCATGGCTTGAGGGCGATCGCCTGGCGCTGCTGTATGGATCCGGGAGCGCCTCCCCAACGGTTCCTGGATTTGGTCGCTCTGCGGCTGATGGGAGAGTCGGCTACCGACTTGTCTCCGGCCGGACCAATTCTGGGAGAGTCGCTCAAAGTCTGGGCCGTGTCGAAAAGCATTCCCGCCAGGTTTGGTGTCACGTCGGTTGTGATCGAGGATCTCACCTATAGCGTGGGGACCGCCTCGTTTGTTTTAACTGGGTTCTTGCTCTTACTTGTTTCCACCGTGCGCAAGCATGATTTGGTCAACCCCGGCGGAGCGATGATCCTCCTGGCGCTGGCTGCGATTCTCCTCGCGATCGCTGTTCAGAAAAACCACCTGCTGCGAAAGCTTTTCCTGCGATTGAGAACTTCGGCCCGGGGGCAAGCTCTCCTCGCCCGGCACGGACCAGCCCTCCGCGGTTGGAAAGTGGGGGTGCGGGAGTTCTTTCGAATCCGCAGGAGGCTCTTTCTTGGTGTCCTGACGATGGAAATTGCGGTGAATGTGATCAGCTTCGGAGAGACCTACCTGATCCTCAAGAGCGCCACGGCGCACGCCTCTTTCCTGAATGCGTATCTGGTGGAGTCAGCGAATCGCTGCGCCCAGCTCGTTGCTTCGTTCGTGCCCTTCGGACTGGGCGTTGACGAAGGAACAACCACGGCCACGCTGCGCTCCCTGGGGCGCTCATTAAGCGAGGGCGTTTCCGTGGCTATTATTCGAAAGATTCGGTCGCTTTTCTGGGATTTTGTGGGGCTGGGGTTGGCGGCGCATTTCATGATGGCGAGACGCGAGCAGAGTCGAGGAACCCCATTGGCGCAGACTCACAGGGAAGATGTTCCTCCAGCTCTAGCGGCTGCGATTGCCGGGAGGATCCCATGAAGCGGCTCATCGTGAACGCGGACGATTTTGGACTGACGGAAAATGTGAACAGGGGAATTCTGGACTCTCATCGCGAGGGTATTGTGACCAGTACGACTCTCCTGGCAAATGGCATGGCATTCGAATCCGCTGTAGCGGCGGGCAAGCGATTTCATCGACTCGGGATCGGAGTGCACCTCAACCTCACCGAGGGGAAGCCTGTAGCTGACGCGCGTCATATTCCAACTCTAGTGGATCGAGGAGGCCGGCTTCATCTGGCTCCGGCTCGTCTCTGGGCGGGAATTGCTTTAGGGCAAGTGAGTCTGTCGGACATTGAGGTCGAACTCCGGGCGCAAGTCAGTAAGGTCATTCGCGCCGGCATCCGGCCGACGCATTTCGATGGACATAAGCACGTCCACGTTCTGCCGGGCGTCTCGGAAATTGTCATCCGGCTTGCGCGCGAGTTCCGCATACCAGCCGTACGCTGTCCTATGGAACAAAACGCTCACGCGAGCGGCCCTTTACGAAATCGGAGGTTCTCCAGGATCTCGATGGTCAAACAATACCTGGTTAGCCGGGCGGTCTCCGATCAGGCTAGGAATTTCAGGAAGAAGCTGGCGCAAGTGGGACTCGTTTCCCCGACTTACTTCCAGGGTCTTAGCCAGACAGGTTTTCTGGATGCGAGCGCCATCCGCGAAATCCTGGGGAACTTGCCGCCAGGCACGAGCGAATTGATGTGTCATCCCGGATATCGCGACGTCGAGCTTGAGAGGACAGGAACCCGGTTACTGACCGAGCGGGAAACAGAAATCCAGGGCCTCACGGCGCGTTCGGTCAGGAATTTTGTAGCGTCCGGTGGCATCCAGCTTTGGAACTACAAGGATTTTGCTGCATTGACTCAGTGGACGGAAGTGGCCGCCTGAGCATGACAATTGTCGGGATTGCGAAGCGAACAGAAGTCCACGCCACGGACTCGGAGCAGGAGCGATGAAAGAGCCAAGAAGAATCAGGTTTTCGATCGTCGTACCCGTCTTTAACGAAGAAGGCAGCACGGCAACGCTTTATGTCACGCTGACACAAGTGATGCGCGCCCTGGGAGAGCCCTACGAGATCGTCTTCATCGACGACGGGAGCACGGATCGCAGCCCCGCAATTCTTGGGGATATTCAGGAAGCAGATTCGTGCGTTCGTGTGGTCACATTGCGGAGAAACTTTGGCCAAACTCCGGCGCTAAAGGCGGGGTTTGACGCCGCCCAAGGCGAAGTCATCATCGCCATGGACGGCGATCTGCAACACGATCCCGCCGAGATTCCTTCTTTCATCGAAAAACTTGACGAAGGCTTCGACATCGTTAGCGGTTGGCGCTCGGAAAGGAAAGACACTTGGCTTACCCGCCGCCTGCCGAGCCGCATTGCGAATTGGGCCATGGCTAAGCTTTCTGGAGTCCCACTGCATGACTTTGGCACTACCTTCAAGGCCTACCGCAGAGAGATTATTCAAAACCTCCCCCTCTATGGGGAGCTGCATCGGTTCATTCCCGCTCTGGCAGCATGGTCAGGCGCCCGCATCACGGAGATCCCTGTGACCAATCCACCTCGTCAACACGGGAAATCAAAGTACGGACTTTCCAGGACATTTCGTGTGTTTCTGGATCTCCTGAGCACAAAGTTCTGGCTGGATTACTCGACCAAGCCCATGCACTTCTTTGGCTTTTTCGGCCTCCTCGCGACCGGCGCCGGCATAATGACCGGGTCCCTGCTGCTTTTCCAGAAGGCGATTGCTCGCACAGTATTCACTTCCAACGCCACTCTGACCTTTGCGACGATCGCTCTACTCTTGGCTGGCGTTCAAATCATGTGTGTGGGACTTACATCAGAGATATTGTCACGCACCTATTATGAATCCCAGAAGAAACCGATTTACGTCACCAGAACAACGAGAAGTTCCGACGTGCACTTGGAATTTAGAGCTGAAGTAACAGGCAGGGTAGAAGTAGAAGAGGATAGTGGAAATCATTCCGAAAATCATGCCAATCCATCCCAATTGCCGGCGCAATCTCGCCGGGAGCGCCCGATGCTAATGGTGTCAGCACATCAACCCACGCTAGTGCGCAAAATCTCACGCAACGGTTTGGCTTAGACCGCAGCCTGCGAACGCTGGTTCGCTCGGGTAACTGTTGAATGTATTTCAGCTCGCCCTTTGCCGTTCTGTAAGCCTTACGAAGATACTCGACTATTCTGGCTTTTTCCCAGGGATGCGCATGCCAGATTTTGTATGTCCCCTTTCGGTGATGGTGTCCGCTGCGTTTGAAATTCCGGCAATGTATTGCACGGTGCCAACTAGCTGACAGATGCCACTATGCTGACATTTGCATTTCGGCATTTTTGCATTCGAATCCGCCCACCAGTTTCGCTATCTCAAGCTTTCTTAAAGGGAAGAGCAAGGAGGGAGACAGATGGGGCTGAATCCAAGTGTCGAACACGTTCGACACTTGTCGAGAAAACGTCGAAATTCCCGACACTCGCTCCGGGGATCATCATTTTCACAACGCAAAGCTCTTCTGTCTTCAATCAGTTGCCGCGGTCTCGGTTAGAACGAGTCTTTGGCAAGCGCAGTGCAGTGTTGTCGGGCGTTGGAGCAGACCAAAGGCTTGAAGAACGCAGAAATATGACCATTGACCCCGGCAGTCAACGAAAGCTCGTTCTCGCTTAATTAGTTCCGGGAAGGGTAGGCTCGAAGACGACGGTGGTATAGCGCGTGCAATCGATTGTGTGAAGGAGAGACGAATGGCCACTGCAGCAAAATTCCGCATCGATGTTGCGATCCATGATCTGCTGATGAATTCGACCAAGACGCCTCCAATGCCCGCTGAAGCCATGGGGCTAACTCTCCCGGAGCCTGTCTTTCCTCGATTTCCGGATCGGCTGAAAGATCCAGGACCGGAGACCCCGCCTGAGAAGCGTCAATGGGGTGTGAAGGATGTCTACCGCACCTCGCGCGGATGGTTGTTTCCCTATGTCCGTTCACGAATCCTGCCCGGCGAGTTCCATCCCATCACTGCGTATCTATTTGTCGAGTACAAATGCAATCTCGACTGCTGGTACTGCTGGTCATACGACAACAAAATCAAAGGCATGACAGAAGACGTGGCCCGGCGTTCCATCGACTGGCTGCACGACAATGGGTGCCGGGTACTTGCGTTGATGGGCGGAGAGCCGCTCCTGCGGCCGGAGTTCGTACACAAAGTTGTGTACTACGCCGCGAAAAAAGGCTTCTGGGTTTATATCGCCACGAATGGACGGCTGCTTCGGCCCGACGTGGCGGATCGTCTTGGCGACGCCGGCGTATCTGTCTTCAATTTCGCCATGGATTCCTGGGACCTCAAGCCCAGCCTGCCCAAAGCTCTTGTTCCTGCGCAGAAGAATCTGGAGCACATTTTGCGCAAACAATATGTGGACGGCTACCTGGTCTTTTTCAACATCAATATCTGCCGCAATAACATGGAAGACGTACGGAAGCTCACCGAGTACGCGCACGATCATCGCGTGGCGACGGATTACCACATCAACGAAACCCCGATGCTCGAACAGGACGATCACTTCAAGCATCTTTACGACAACCCAACCTACATCCGTCCGGAAGACTGGCGGGAAGTCGATACTCTGGTGGACTGGCTGATTGAGAAAAATAAATCTGGCTACCAGATGGTGAACTCGGTGCAACGGCTGCAAGAGATCAAGGCGTTCCTGCGCATGTCTTCTGGACTCGATCTGAGGGAATACGGCTGGAATGGTGACGGAACAAATGGCAATGGCCATCAGGCCGAGCTACTCGCCTCGATGCCCGGGGTTGTCCAAGAGGCGAACGGCGAGCTGCGGTTCGCTGATTGGGACTGCCGCGCCGGCCAGAACAACGTCATCATTCGTACCGACGGCACCGTCGCGCCTTGCTTCCCCATGTATGCGTCAACTTTCGACTGGGGAAACATCGATCGGCCCAAGTTCGATCAGTCGCAACTTTCCAACATGAAGACAACCTGCCAGCGCCATTGTTTCTCGACGCTGAACCACAACCTGGCGTACTGCTACAACGACGCCCGCGTGATGAAGTGGCTCTGGGCGAACGCGATCAAGAATAAATTCCAGGGTGGCGTGCGCAGCTTTGAGGATTAAAACAGGGCAGAAAAAAAATTGAAGGAGAGGTGTCGATGCTGATTATGAAAATCAGAGCTTCTCTCGTCTTCTTGGTTCTTCTCGGATTGATTGTGAGCATCTCCGGTGCGAGAGCGCAGTCGGATCGGGAAGAAAACAGCGGCAACGTTGCGGCGCCCGTTGACCCGCTACGGCCAGACGTCGACGAAGATAAGCTTTTCACCGAACTGCTGGCGCATAACCAGCAAAGGAACGCCACCCTGCTCGGCTACACAGAGCAGAGGACTTACAAAGTGACGGACACAACCGGAAAGGTTCGCGCCGAGGAAAGCGGCCAGATGGAATATCACGCGCCCGACAAGAAAACTTTTGTGACGAGTTCCGAATCAGGCTCGGGAATGGTGCGCCGTATGGCCCTCAAGCCTCTGATCGCGAGCGAGATTGAAACAACTTCCGGAAAGCAGCATCACGATAGCTCCATCTCTCCCGCGAATTACACATTTGAACTTCTTGGCGAACAACAAGTGGGGTCCTATCGCTGCTTCGTGGTGCGGGCGACGCCAAAACGGCAAGACAAGTATCTGTTTGAAGGAAAGGTGTGGATCGATACCGAGGACTACGCTGTCGTCCGCATCGCCGGGCACCCCGCAAAGAAACTTTCTTTTTGGATCGAACGGGCCGACTTCGTGCGCGAGTATCAAAAAATCGATGGATTCTGGCTTTCAAAAAAAGATGAAACATTTGTAAAGGTCAGAATGTATGGGCAGAAGATTCTCATCATCGATCATCAGAACTACACCGTAACTGGAGCAAAAAAGACCGAAGAGCTAGTTCGATACGATGATGGCGAGTGATAAAGCAACCCCGAAGTTTCTTGGCAAGGGAGGGACCGGATACTCAATATTCATGAGCGCCTCGCGGGATGAGGCCATTATGTATGGGTAATCCCCCCAATCGTCTAGCGCGTCAAGTTGCGTTTTTTCTCGCTACACTGGCATTTCTAGTGGTTTCGACCGTCGCACTGACCCACGGTCATCGCAATTGGAAATCGCCTGATGAATCTCACTGTGCGATGTGCGTGGCTGTACACAGTTCAACGCACGCGGTCGCGACTCCAATTGTTACATTATGTTTTACCGCAGTTAAGAGTTCTATTCTTGTTTCCCCCAAAGGTTTCCTGCTCTCTTATGCTCCTCCTGCTCTGAATCAAGATCGCGCCCCTCCCGCTCTCTAAGCGCTCTCGGTAGATAATGCAAACATCTAATTAGCTGGCCTATGCCGGCTGTTGTACAACATGCTGCAGCCGGCAGGCGTCAAAGAAAGAGAGGCGGAATGTCAATCCATCCTGAGCCTGTTTGACGAATATACAAATTACAATGGGTTAGGTGAGCCTCGGCATTCCAGGAAGGTGTTCACGTGTCTTCAACTTTTAGAGTACTGGCAGTCGGTTTCATCGCTGTATCAATGATCTTCGCGCAGGAGAAGCCTGCGGGAGACGCTAGCGTAACGCGCGTGACGCTCGACAACGGACTGCAAGTGGTGATCGTTCGCGATCCACTTGCTCCCGTCGTGACCGTCGAGCAAAACTATCTTGTCGGCGCCGACGAAACGCCGGCGGGCTTTCCCGGAATGGCGCATGCCCAGGAACATATGTTGTTTCGTGGATGTTCCGAATTGTCAGCCGATCAGATTTCCGCGATCTTTGCCCAGCTCGGTGGGTACGGGAACGCCGACACGCAGCAGCACATAACCCAGTATTTCTCGACCATTCCCGCCGCTGATCTCGACATCGCTTTGCGGGTTGACGCTGATTGTATGCGCGGCATTCAGGATTCACAGACTGAATGGGCCCAGGAAAAGCCGGCCATCGAACAGGAAGTAGCTCGCGATCTGTCGAATCCAACATACAAGTTCACGACGCGTTTGAATGAAGACATGTTTTCCGGTACGGTTTATAGTCACGACGCCCTGGGAACCAAGGATTCATTCGACGCCACGACCGGGGAGATGCTCAAGGACTTTTACAAAAAGTGGTATGCCCCCAACAACGCGATACTCGTCATTGCGGGCGATGTGGACTCGAGCGCGGTGCTGGCAAAAGTTAAGCAGTTCTACGGAGACATCCCCAAGAAGTCATTGCCTGCGCGTCCCGAGATCAACCTGCAACCTGTAAAGCCGGAATCATTTACACTCGATAGCAATCTTTCGTACCTACTGGCATTTGTGGCCTACCGATTTCCCGGGACAGACAGCCCGGATTTCGCTGCCGCCAATATTTTGAGTGATGTCCTTGCAAGCCAGCGCGGGAATTTGTATGCGCTGGTTCCTCAAGGTAAGGCGCTGCAAACCGAATTTGGTTTTGCGGAAGCATATCGAAAGGCCAGCGTGGCGTATAGCGCCGCGGTCTTGCCGGCTGACGGGAACGCCGCCCCTGTGATCGCGGAAATACGTAAAATCCTGGCGGATTATGCCGCGCACGGCGTGCCGGCGGAACTCGTGGAAGCTGCCAAGCGCCGCGAAATCTCTGCGGCGGAGTTCCGCCGCAACTCCATCCCCGGGCTGGCCGAGGTATGGTCAGATGCGCTCGCTGTTGAAGGGCGCAACTCTCCTGACGAAGATGTCGAGGCAATAAAGCGGGCCACACTTGCGGATGTGAATCGGGTTGCAAAAGAATATCTTGTGGACAAGAACTCGATCACGGCGGAATTGAAGCCCGTGCCGTCCGGCGCGCCGGTGGCTTCCAAGGGATTTGGAGGAGGCGAACAGTTGACCTCCGCGCCCACGAAGCCAGTCGACTTGCCTTCATGGGCTGGGTCTCGACTGCTTGCGCTTGAGCTGCCACCCGCTCCGCCTTCGTCCACCGAAGCGACTCTGCCCAATGGCCTGCACCTCATTGTGAGAACTTTGAAGGTTACTCCCACGATCACGGTGCTCGGGAACATCCGGCACCAGCCTCAACTTGAAGCCGCGCCCGGAAAGGACGGCGTCAGCGACGTGCTTGAGAATTTGTTTTCGTACGGGACAAAGAACCTGGACCGGCTGGCATTTCAAAAGGCGCTCGATGATATTGCAGCCGACGAATCCGCCGGATTCAATTTCTCCCTGCAGGTTCTCAAGCAGGATTTCTCGCGAGGCGTTCAATTACTGGCGGACAACGAGTTGAATCCCGCGCTCCCTGGTGAGGCATTTGAAGTGATCAAGCCTGAGACCGCGCAATTCGTTGCCGGCAAAATGAAAAGCCCTGGATATCACGCCGGGCGCGCGCTCAATGCGGCCTTGCTTCCGGGCAACGACCCTGTCCTTCGGGAGACAACTCCGCAAACGGTTTCTTCGCTGACCCTCGACGACGTGAAGCAGTATTACGCCAAGACGGTGCGGCCCGATCTCACAACGATCGTGGTGATCGGTGACATCACTCCGGATGAAGCCAGGAAAGTGATCGAGAAATGGTTCGGAACATGGAAGGCTGCAGGCCCTAAGCCCGAAGTCGAGCTTCCCCGCGTGCCCCTGAACAAATCAGCGGCGGCCAATGTTCCCGATCCCAGCCAACTGCAAGACACTGTCAATCTCTCTCAACTCGTCGACATTACGCGATTCGATCCCGATTATTATCCTCTACAACTAGCCAATCATGTCCTGGGCGGAGGCTTTTACGCGACGCGTCTCTATCATGACCTGAGGCAAGTGACGGGCTACGTGTACGACGTGGATGTTCGCTTGAATGCCCAGAAGACCAGAACGATCTATACCGTTACGTATGCCTGCGATCCGAAGAATGTATCGAAGGCCAGAGAGTTGATTCAGCGCGACCTGATTTCGATGCAAAAAGAAAATGTCACGGCGGCCGAACTCCAGCAGGCGAAGGCGCTCCTCTTGCGGCAGATTCCGCTTGCGGAATCAAGCGAAGACGGCGTGGCCGGAGGAATTCTCGCCCGCGCCCAGATGGGTCTGCCGCTCGATGAACCTTTGCGTGCTGCGAAGCAGTATTTTTCGATGACCGCCGATCAAGTTCGCGCCGCCTTCGCAAAATGGGTTCGTCCCGACGGGTTCGTCCAAGTCATTCGCGGGCCGGCGCCTGAATGAAAATTGGTGCGGGAACATCAATTTGATTCATGCGCGGGAAGAATATGCAGCGAAATATTTCGATAGTTGTGCCGTTGCAGCATTAAATCAACTGCCAACTCAAAAAGGAGAATCGCAAATGCGATTGACCGGAATTAGATTGACCGGCAGGAAAATGAAAATATATGTGGCAGTTGTGTTGATTCTGTGCGCGATTGTCGTTTTGAAGACACGCGCCCAGCAGTCGAAGGAGTACGTCAATCGACAGGTGCCCATGGTGCACATGGCAGGCCTTCTGAGGCTGGTCGAGACCATTCCGCTGCCAACCGAAGGCTACATGGATCACCTCAGCTACGATTTGAAAAACCAGCACCTCTTTCTCTCCGGGGAAAACAACAAAGAGGTTGTGGTCGTGGATATGAAAGCGGGCAAAGTGATCCAAGAGGTCAAGGTGGGCGGGAATCCTCGCAAACCATTCTTTAATTCAGCTGCCAACGAACTGTGGGTCGATCTTGGAGACAACACAGCGGTGGCCCTGAACGGAACTACGTTCGAGGTAACCAAGACTGTCGAATTGACAGGCGGAAAAGATGCCCCAACGAGGGACCCGGACAATGCGGCCTATGACGCGGCCAAAGGACTCTATTACATTGGCGTCAGGACCAGGAAAGCAGGAACGAAAGATGGGTCGATCGAGATCGTCGACACGAAAACAGCTAAGTTGGTAGGCCGAATTCCGATGGAAGGTGACGAACCCGCGGCCATCGCGCTGGACATTGCGCCGAATCGTTTGTACGTGGGTATGGGCGACGTTGAGAACGGTGAAAGCACGATCAAGGTGGTGGATATCGCCAAACGCGCGGTGATCGCGAATTGGTCCACCGCTGGAGGGCCGCAGCCGCATGTTGCGGGACTCGATATTGCCAACCATCGCTTATTCATGGGCAGCCGGCTGGGAGGCGGCCACAATGTCGATCCCGGAAAGCTCGTGATCATCAATACAGAGACCGGAAAAGTTATTCAAACGCTGGACGCGACGGGCGGAGGTGACGAAATATTTTTTGACGCGCCGTCCAAACGTGTCTACTTTTCGGGGAGCACCGGCACGCTGGCCGTGTTTCACGAAGACGATCCGGACCATTTCCGGCTTCTCGGGAAAGTTCCAACCGGAGCGATCGCAAAATCCGGAATCTGGATACCGGAACTGAAGCGATATTACGCGGCGGTCCCGAAGCACTTTGTTCAAATGGTGCCGACAACCCAATATGGAATTCGAGACTGGATCACGGAAGAAGCTCACCTGATGGTCTTTGAGGAAATGCCCTGACTGGGCCTGAGAGGCTAAGAAACGAAATCCAGCCGTCACCGCTCTCCGGTAATGCAGGCGTTCGCTGTGCAGCCCGCGTCAGGCGCGGGCTGGGCTGGCGGTGAGCTCCTTACGGACGATGGGCGCGACGCGTGTTCCCAGGATCTCGATGGCTCGCAACATTTTCTCATGCGGAAGCGTCGAGACACCCATTTGGAACGTGATGCGGGAGATGCCGCCGAGGGCTTCATTCACGTAGAGTATTTTTTTAGCGACAGTCTCGGCGTCGCCAATCAGCAGCGCACCGGTGGGTCCACGCACTGCATCGAATTGTGCCCGGGTCGTTGGCGGCCAGCCGCGTTCCTTGCCGATTTCGGTGAACGTGTGTGCGTACCCGGGGTAAAAATCGTCCGCGGCTTGCTTCGTGGTGTCTCCAAGGAAGCCGATGGAGTGGAGACCTACGATGAGTTTATCGGGCGAGTGACCTGCGCGCCGGCCTGCCTCGCGATACAGGTCGATAAGGGGACGGAA
>Ga0137412_10003077_pt1 | contig 13311 bp, 9 predicted proteins | sample CZODoug2_1_16fun_FD_122160 | JGI IMG/M metagenome (GOLD analysis project Ga0137412, IMG submission 122160) | Vadose zone soil fungal communities from Angelo Coast Range Reserve, California, USA - CZODoug2_1_16fungal (Hybrid Assembly) | ecosystem: Environmental > Terrestrial > Soil > Vadose zone... | reverse complement strand
AATGCGCCAAGGCGACGGGGATCAAGCCGATCATCGGTTGCGAGGCCTACATCACGAGCGGCTCATACAAGGAAAAACCGTCACGCGAATCTACCTTCCATTTCACCTTGCTGGCGGAAAACGAGACGGGCTATCGCAATTTGGTCAAGCTGATTTCGGCGGCGCATCTGGACGGTTTTTATTATCGGCCGCGCATCGACAAGGATTTGCTGGCGTCGCATGCGGACGGTTTGATCGGCCTGAGCGGTTGTCTCGCCAGTGAAATTAACAGCGCTCTTCAATCCGGCAACGTTGAAAAAGCGCAGAATCTGACCGCGGAATATCGCGACATTTTCGGGCCGCGAAATTTTTTCATCGAGCTGCACGATCACGGAATGGCCGAGCAGAAGCAATGCAATGCGCATCTGCCAAAATTCGCCCGCGAATTCGGGCTCGGTTTGGTCGCGGCCAACGACGTTCACTTCCTCCGGCGCAGCGATCACCGAGCACACGACGTTCTTCTTTGTATCAACACCGCTACGAAAATTGAAGACGAACAGCGAATGCGATATGAGCCTGAGCTCTACTTCAAGTCGCCCGCGGAAATGCGCGAAATCTTTCGTGATTTTCCAGAGGCGATCACCAACACGCTGGAAATCGCCGACCGTTGCAATCTCGAAATCGAGTTCGGGAAATCGAAATATCCCGAGTATCCGGTGCCGGCAGGCAAAACGCGTGAAGGTTATCTACGCGAGCTTTGTTACAAGGGTTTGCACGAACGTTACGGCGAACGCGCAGCCAACGATCAGGAACTAATCAAGCGACTGGATTACGAAGTCGATGTTCTGGAAAAAACGGGTTTTGTTAGTTATCTCCTAATCGTTTGGGACTTTATCCATTTTGCCAGAGAGCGAGGAATCCCGGTGGGACCGGGTCGCGGTTCGGCCGCAGGCTCCATCGTCGCTTATGTCCTGGGAATTACGGATATCGATCCGTTGCAGTACGGACTGATCTTTGAGCGTTTTCTCAATCCAGAGCGAATTTCTCCGCCCGATATTGATGTCGACTTTTGCGAAGCTCGTCGCGGCGAAGTCCTCGAATACGTCCGGCAAAAATATGGCGAACGTCGCGTGGCGCAGATCATCACTTTTGGCCGGCTGAAAGCGCGCAGCGTGGTGCGCGATGTAGCACGGGTGATGGGACTGAGCGTGCGGGACGGTGACCGGATCGCGAAAATGATCCCGAACGAACTGAACATTACTCTGAATTCCGCGGTCGAGAGGAACCCGGAATTGAAGAGAGCAGTCGCGAGCGAACCGCCGACAAAGCAGTTGATGGAATACGCGACCGCCCTGGAAGGACTTTCCCGCAGTGCCGGCGTGCACGCGGCCGGAGTTGTAATCAGTGATCGCGATCTTTCCGAGTACGTGCCGCTCTGCCGTGACGTCAAAGGCAACGACATCGTCAGCCAGTATTCGATGAATCCATTGAACGACCTCGGGCTGCTCAAAATGGATTTTCTGGGATTGAAAACGCTGACCGTGATTGAAGACACGGTGACGTTGATTCGAAGAAATGTGCCCGGCTTCTCGCTCAAAAACATTCCGCTAGATGACGCTGCTGCCTTCGGACTCTACAATCGGGGCGAAACCATCGGCTTGTTTCAAATGGAATCAGGCGGGATCACGTCGGTCTCGAAGCAATTCGATGTGCGGAAATTGGACGACATCATTGCGTTGATCGCGCTTTATCGGCCGGGGCCGATGGAGTTGATCGGTGATTACATCAAGCGAAAGAAAGGGCTAACGAAAATTAGGTACGAGCATCCGCTGCTCGAGGAAATCTGCGCCGATACCTATGGAGTGATGATTTACCAGGAGCAGGTGATGGCGGCAGCCAGCAAACTGGCAGGCTATTCGATGGGGCAGGCGGATTTGCTGCGGCGCGCCATGGGCAAAAAGGACAAGGAAAAGATGGCGAAAGAGCGCGCCAATTTCATTGCTGGTTGCGCGCGTACTAACGAGATCGGGGAGAAAAAGGCGAACGCGATTTTCGATTTGCTGGAAAAATTTGCCGGCTACGGATTCAACAAGAGCCATAGCGCGGCCTATGCGCTGATTAGTTATCAGACGGCGTTTTTAAAGGCGAACCATCCGGTCGAATTCATGGCTGGTTTGCTCTCGAACGAGATTAATAACACCGAAAAAATTTCGGTACTGGTGAGCGAATGCAAACGGATGGGCATTACGATTTTGCCGCCGGATGTGAATCGGAGCGGGTTGAAGTTTGAGCCGGAGGCTGTAGCCGCGGTCGCTGGCCGCGGCGAAATTGACGCGGATGATGGGATGCCCGCGCCCAGCGACCGCGGCTACAAGGCGGAAAACGGCGGTCATAGACCGCCGCTACAAGGGAATGCCATCCGCTTTGGCCTGGCTGCGATCAAGAATGTCGGCCAAGGAGCGATGGAGCTTGCCATTCGCGAGCGCGAGCGCGGTGGCGACTTCAAGTCGCTGGAAGATTTCTGCAGCCGGCTCGATTCGCGCATCGCCAATCGCAAAATGTTGGAGTCTCTGGTCAAGTGCGGCGCGTTCGATTTTCTGCACCGCGAACGGGCGGAGCTTTTTGCCTGTATCGATGATGCGCTCGCCTCCTCAGCTGTAGCGCATCGCGATCGAATGGCGGGGCAAGTATCGCTTTTCGGGGATACCCACGAGCATGTTGCGCCGGCACGGACGCGGACCGTCATGCCATGGAGCGATCGGGAGAAAATGAGCTACGAAAAGGAGTTGCTGGGTTTTTACGTTACTGGACATCCGCTTGATGCCTATGCCGACGTTATCGCGAACGGAAAATATCAATCGATTGCGGCGCTGAATGAACTTTCCGATCGCGCCACGTTCCGGGTAGCGGGCGCGATCACGCAGGTGGACAAGAAATTTACCAGGAAAGACGGCAAACCGTTCGCCGTCGTCTGGCTTGAGGATCTAACGGGCACGCTCGAGCTGGTGGTTTGGAATGAGCTTTATCTCGAGTGCGCGGAAAAGTTGGTGCCGGGAAATGTCGTCGGAGTCAGGGGCAAGCTCGATCTGCGAGATGAATCATTGCGCGCGACGGCGGAAAAACTGCGTCTTCTTTCATTGGAAGTTCCGCGTAATCCAAACCCGAACCGCGTTGAGACGCCCCCACTTTGTCTGCATTTTTCGCCGAATACAGGTAGCGATGAATTGCGGCAGGTGCAGGCGCTGCTGACGGCTTCGCCGGGTCGCCGGCCGGTGCAATTGATTTTCGAGACAGCGGAAGGAGAAACATTGCGAGTCGATGCCGGCGCAGCATTTTACGTGTCGGTAACGGCCGAGCTCGAAGAACAATTGCGGCGCTGGCTGATTACGGCGGTGGAGGAGCGGGCGAGGGAAGCAGAGCGGGGGAAGGAGACGGCGGCGGCGGTTCCGGGCGCTTTGGAATATTGATCTGGACCGGTTGACCTGGCTCATCTTCGTCGCAGAGCTTGATTGATTGTGCGACGGCAGAGGTAGAAGATTGACGTAGCGTCAGATTGCGTCCGTCGAGCGTAATCTCGGAGAACGGCAATCCGCTTTCCCCCTCGCGTAACTCAAGACCGTTCCCACAACCGTTGTCGGCAAAAGGCCCATCGCAGCGCAGTTCGTTCGCCGAAGAAAGATTTGCGCGAAAATGTTTTGGATCGGTGAGATCGATCGTTCCTTTCACTTCCGCTTCGGCGGTGTCGCTCAGTTTTATCTTGAGTGAATTGATGGCGATGGCATCACTGCGCCAGTTGCTTTGCGCAGAAAAAGAGAATTGATCGGTTTGTCCGGAAACCGTGCTGCTGAAACTTTTTTCGTCGCCGGCGCCAGTAAGCTTGGCCGAAAGAGCGCCGGACAACGTTCCGATGATGGGGAATTCGAGGGCGTAATCACCCAATTCGCGGCACCAACTTTCCGCTGAAAGCGTGAACGATTTTTTCTGCGCCAGATCGATTTTTCCCTGCGCGCGCAAAAAATCCTCGCCGCGCTTCAATTCCAATTGATCTACCTGCGCTCGACCCGACTCAAGACCAATTCGCGCCGTTAAGGAATCGACCGGGACGCGAAAAATTTTCAAGGCGTCGCCGGTGAGAGCGAGATCGCCGTCAACGGTTCGCTCGTGAGCATGCATGCGACCGCGAGCGGCCACTTTACCGGCGAACGCATCCGGCGAAGCGCCGAAGAGCTCCGCGAATTGACCGAGATCATTAATTGATGCGGAGATGTCCCCGCGAAAATCAGGATTAAGCCACTCTGTCCCGATCGCGGTTTCGCCGCTCAGGGTCAATTCGTTGCGGCGTTGTTTAATAAAGAGCTGCTGTAACTGGACGGTGTGTCCGTAAAAATTTGCGCCCAGCATGATGACGTCGGCGTTGCGTTCGCGCCAACTGAACCCGGTCAATTCCGTCCAGATTGAAGCCGTGGCGTTGAGGAAGTCGCGTGGATCGCCGCGGAAAGTGAACTTCGATGCGCGGACCATCCCTTGGACCGGCTCCGTCAAGCCCAGAGCGCCGGCGAGTTGTGGAAGTGAAATTCCTGAAGCAGTGCCGGCCGCTTCCCAGAGTCGTGTTTTGCCGGGCCGCTCAGTGGCAATGTTCGCGCGCATTTTGCCACCCAAAACGGAAACGCCAAGATCAGTGCCGACGCGTCCGATGCGCAAACCGGTGAGATCAATTACCAATGAATCGATGGTGAAACCTTCCAGCAGATTGACCGAACCAATGGAAAGGCGGTCATCCTGCCAGCGCGTCACGCCTCGAACGTGCGCGAAGCGTCTTTCCAAAAACGGCGCACGCATTTCGACCGCGCCAATGGAAAGTATCCCGCTGTTCCCTTTACTCGCAGAAACTTTTGTATCCTGAAATGCCAGCAAAGAAAACGGTTGCTCGAGTCGGAGTTGATCCGCAAAAATCTCGAAACGTTCCGGCAAAAATCTGGCCAGCGCAGTCCAATCAATGGGACCGGCAGAAAGTGGCGCACGGCCACGGATGAACAATTTTGCATGCTCGACGCGAAGTGAGGAGAGAAGGTGCGATTTTTCCGATCCGCCGAAAAATGCGGCAAAACTAAGACCGGCTTCGATGCGTCCGGCATCAAACTCGACGTGATCGGCATCGAGACCAGCGCCGAGAATCTTCAACTCCCGGATTTCAACTGGACGAAAGAGTGGGGCGTGAATTTCGGAAAAGCCGACAACGAGTCCGGAGCGTCGCGCTTCATATCGGAGCCAGGCTGCGATGCTGTGCTCCATCAACGGCGGCACAACAAAGATCAGAACAACGAGCGCGAGCAGAACAAAACCGAGGGCAAGCAGCGGTTTTTTTCGTAGCGACATGGCGAATGTCTAACGCGCAACAGCGCCGCCGGAAAGGCGCATCAATCGGACCTCGGCGTTTGGTAAAAAATCACCTGCACTGGCGGGGTATCGCCAATACGGGCTTTCAATTGTGTCCGGAACGACTCTTCGGCTTCGGCTGCAAGATTCCGCGCAGCGGCGCGATCGCGCGCGAGTTTGGCAAGAGAAGCCAGCTCCGTTTGCACGTCCGCGCCAGAAATGGGATTCCAAAATCCATTCTCGTAGGCCAGCAGTTCAATAGCGTTTTGTTCGACGCCCAGAATTTGTGCGTGCGGCAAACGAACAATAGTCGTTTCCGGCGTAACCGTGACACTGAATTCCTTGCGCAAATCGAAGCCGGCTTTGGCGGTGTACGTGCCGTGCAAACGCAGGCGTTTGGTGCTTCCGGCCCAGGTGTGAAGAAATTCGTGCTCAACTTCGATCGTTTGGGAAATGAGCGCCAACTCGGCGATCGGTGAGGTTTGTTCAAAGTAGACGCGATTATTGATGGTGACGCGCGGTTGCAACTGTGTGATCTGCACAATCGCGTCGCGCAAATCGCGACCAACCCGCTCCATTTGGTCGACCGTTTCCTTGGTCGTGCGTCCGGGCAGTGAGGCGCAGCGGTTAAAGACAAAAACTCCGGCGGCGATCGTACTCAGCCCAATAATCGTGAACGCCAGCGTCCAGTTGAAATGTCGGGAAAAAGATGGCGGCACCGTCAACAGAAGGAAGTACCGCCCCCCACGCCCGAAAGGACGCGAAGGGCGGCTGTTCCCCCCAGAACAATCTTGGAAAACTTCTCGTCCAGTAGATGAGCTTGGCGTGCCCCGCAACAAAATTTTAGCCTAAATGCATTCCCGTTGTCTAGATGCCATAATCAAACAGATGAAAATCGGGGTTCGATACGAAACAATTTACCGCTACGATCGGGCGGTCAGGTTCTCTCCACACGATGTGCGCCTGTTTCCCCGAACCGATCGATTTGTGCAGATGACGCGGCTCGATTTTCGGACCCAACCAGAAACGACGGTGCGCTTCGGACGGGATGTTTTTGATAATGTCGTCGCCTCCTGTTTTTTCGATCAGCCGTCGGAAATGCTGAAGCTGCGGCTTGCCATCGATGTGGAAGCGGCGAAGAAAAATCCCTTCGATTTTGTTCTGTCCCGTCGCGCTGTCCAAATGCCTTTCAACTACGAGGAAGATATCGCCTCGATCATTTACGCTTATTGCAAACGTCAAACGGACGAGTCTATTTCGTTGCCAGGCTGGACACCGCCTTCGCAGGAATCGCCGCGCGAGACGGTGGCGACGTTGGTGGAATTAACAAACGCTCTCCGCCAAACAATTTCCTATGAGCGCCGCGAAGAAGGCGCGGCTCAATCGCCGGCCGAGACTTTGCGTCGGCAACGCGGGGCATGTCGCGATACCGCGGTGTTGCTGGCGGAAATGTTACGCGATCTCGGTCTGGCCGCGCGAGTCGTCTCCGGATATTTAGCGGGTGGAGAAGGTAGTCGCGCGGAAGGTTCGTTACATGCGTGGACGGAAGTTTTTTTGCCTGGCGCCGGCTGGATTGGATTGGACCCGACGAATGGCATCTTCTGCAATGATAATTTCATTCCGGCGGCGGTTGGATTACGCCCGGCGGATATCGCCCCGATCAGCGGAAGTTTTTATCATCGGGGTCGCATCCCGGCGGAAATGAAGAGCCGGCTCGAGCTGATCACGCTGTAAGGTGAGGCGTCGCCGTGGCATGCGCTTTCATCCCGAGCCGCGTCAGACGGCGAGGGACCTCTCAAATATGGTTGAGGGGTGCGAACTAGGCTGTGTGATTAGTACAGATATGTGAGGTCCTTCGCTTGCGCGCGGGAGGACGGGCTTATCGATACCTCTTTTGCAGCTCTCGAATCTTGCCCGGTTATCGAATGAAGAGTTTTGATCCCGGATAATGCGGATGACTCGGATCACCGGAACACAGACTTTCAGTCTGTGCGCCCAGCGGAGTTGCACTCCGCTGCGTTCGGGGGGAAGCGAACAGGAGGTCCGCTCGGCGCACGGGCAGGATGCCCGTGTTTCGATCGTATCTTTGGTTATCGTTTCGCGATGACAAAATTTCCTAAATGCTGACAAACCTGCGACTGCGCAATTTCCGTTGTTTCGAAGGCGTATCGGTCGATATCGGTCCAGGATTCAATTTGTTTCTTGGTGCCAACGGCGAGGGAAAAACTACGATATTGGAAGCAGCCTGCGTTCTTCTGCGTTTACAATCGCAGCGCTCTTCTTCGCTCGTACCGGTAATTCAAATTAATAAGAAATTTTTCGAAATCCGCGGCAGATATGATGAGCACGAACTTGAGTTTCGCTTCAGCGCGTTGCGGCGTCGGGTGAAGTTTGATGAGATCGAGCAGAGAACATTGCTTGAATATTTGCGCATCGGGCGCGTAGTTTCGCTGGCGAATACCGACATCGAACTGGTGCGCGGTGGATCGGAAGGGCGCCGCCGGTACCTGGATTTTCTCGGCGCGCAAATCGACGGCAGTTATCGGCCGGCTTTGCGTGCCTACGAACGTGCCCTGCGCGCGCGTAACACGCTCTTGAAATCGTCTGTGCCGCGTTTGCGCGAAGTAGCAGCCTACGACCCACCTCTAATTGAACATGGTCGAGTGCTGCTGCGTCTGCGCGCGGGGTTAACAGAAATGCTCGCCCCGCTAGCGACTCACGCTTACCAGCGCATCAGCGCCGGTCGCGAAAAATTCGAGCTCCGGTTTCTTCCGGGCGCCAGCGACGATTTCAAAAGCGATCTCGAGCGGTCGCATAGTGAATCAATCCGTTTACGTCAGACAATTGTCGGGCCACATCGCGACGATCTGGAATTGATTGTCGACAATTTGCCAGCGGCTCAATTTGCCTCGGAAGGGCAACAGCGGACAATCGCGCTGGCGATGAAACTCGCGCAGGCGGAGACGCTGAAAAAATCGAGCGAGGGAAAAGCGCCATTGCTTTTGATTGACGACATTTTCGGTGAGCTCGATCACGAACGCCGCAACGCATTGCTCGATAATTTGCCAGCGGATTCGCAGAAGCTGGTTACGGCCACGGCGATGCCGTGGCGCGATGAGATCACAGCTGATACCATTTACGAAATGCGCGATCGGCGATTACGGCGGATGTAAGTTTCGCGCCAGGATCGGGACGGCGCGCCGCTGAGGTTGCGAACCTGCCCATGCGCTTTTACATAAAAATCGTGCGCGAATTACCGCAGGAGAAAAGAGAAAGTTATGCCGGTTCGTTGCTGGTGGCGCATCCCAACATGCTTGATCCAAATTTTCGCCGCGCCGTCTTGTTCATTTCGGCTCATACCGCCGATGATGGCGCGCTTGGTGTGATTTTGAATCGGCCGCTTGAAAAACAGGTGAGCGAAGTGGTAACCGAAACGTCGCTGAACGCCTTGGAGAAGGTGCCGGTATTTTTTGGCGGACCAGTGGGTCGCGATCGTTTAATTTTTGCTTCGCTGGAGTGGAAGACCGGGGAAGGACTCAAACTGAATCACAATGTGGATGTTGAAGAAGCAAACGAAAAGATTGGGAAAGATCCCAGCTCGGTGCGCGCATTCATCGGCTACGCGGGGTGGGGGGCGGGACAGCTCGAGGCGGAGATGAAGCAAAATGCCTGGGTCATTCGCAAACCGGACCGCGCCACACTGAAACTCGATCGGTTGCCCAGGCTTTGGTACGACATCATGCGCCGGCTGGGTCCTTGGTTCAAGCTGCTGGCCGCAGCGCCGGACGATCCATCTTTAAATTAAACTACGGCGCTTAGCGGGAAGAAGTCAGTTTAGAAACTACCAAGTTAACATTGAGATGTCACACATGCGACACTCAAATGTAAACAAGCGCCGTTTCAAAATTGATTGCAAAAGTCCGGAGACTTTGACCAACAAAGAAAAACATCGCACATCCAACATCGCAGGAGCAATTCAGGCATTAACCATGCCTTCAAGGTTAGGAGCCTGTGCGAAACGATAGCCATGGAGTTGGATTTCTCGGGCAAAGACTCTTTCCACGATCTGGCGTTGCTGCGGACTAAATACTAATTGATACGGTGTCCGATCGTTTCGGAAATGACCCTTTTTTCTGACCCCCAGGTCGCCATCGAAGGGCACGTTCAAACGCGTAAAAATCTCGCCAAGTTCGTCAGTCAAATTTTCATAACGAACAACTCGATCGACGATAATTCTTGATCTGGATGGGTTGGTGTAGCGCGGGTAATTGATCGGGAACTTGCCCCTGGCGAAGTATTGATCGAGGGAAAGGGCGCCGCCGAGGCGGTAGGCGTGCATATGGTAATGCGATAAAACCTTATCCCATGGGTTGCGCTCGACGCAGAACTTGAAATAACTGTTCCAGATGCCGGAAGGGACGCGCAGCCGAACAACCCAGGCCGGCATATGATTGTAAAAACGCTGACGTTGACTGAGGAGGCACCGCCAGGCAGACCGCGGTCCGAATGGGATATGCATGATTTCAGAGATGGGGTTACAGGATCCTTCGTTGTTACGCGGCTGGTGTCCTTCGATAGGAGGGTCGAAAAGGGTAAGGACATCATCTGGACCGCAATGCCGGGCGAGAAATACTTCAAGGCTTGTACCCGCGGTCTTGACCGTTTTAATAAAGATGAATTTGTGCTTGTGCGAAATGATCATCGACGGGTTTTGACTACCATTGCTGTGAGGCAACCAACTAAGATTGTTAGCTTCTGCCTTACATATCGCAACCCGGAATTAGATGGCGATGTCGTGCTGAGAAGCCGATCCGTTCAGCGTGCTAAGGCACAGGTTGGCCCCGAGGGCCCTTGGTAAATGACGGTTTCTGCCATCGTCCCGCCATCACGCTTGTCGGGGTCGAGCTGCCGGTGACGCAGGAATTGACTGGCCATTATCTGCGCCATCTCTACGTTTCTCGGCTTTCCAACAGAGCTGACTACTTCTAGTTCGCTTTCGGCGAATGAATGTGCTCCGGCCTGGGGCCGAGGCCGATAAAGCGCGCCGGAAGCGAACGCAATGCCGGAAACCATTGGAAGAGCCTGAGCAGAAGCGGAAGCGAATCTCCATTTTTCGATTCGCGTCCGGTCACTACCCGGCGATGAATGAAAGCCTGCATTGTTTGGATCACACGGGTTGGCCATTCACGACGTTCTTGCACCTGCTTCAAGTCAGCGACCGACACCGGTCCGGTTCTTAATTTCGCCGCCAATAAATTTGCGGTCGCGACTGCGTCTTGCAACGCGAGATTGATGCCGACGCCAGCGACGGGCGACATGGCGTGGGCGCTGTCGCCAATGCAAAGCAAGCCTTCGCGATACCATTTTCGCAGGCGATTGATCTGGACGGTGAGGAGTTTGATCTTTGTCCAATCATCCAGCTCCGTGATTCGATTTTCCAAGAAAGGTCCGAGGAGCACGATGTCGCGATGCAAGGCGGGCAGGCCGCGCTGCTTGATCGCGTCGAGCTCGCCTTTTGGGATAACAAAACCGACCTGAAAATAATCGCCTCGGTCGAGCAGCACGAGCAGTTTCCCGTGTCGAAAAAATCCAAGCGATTGGGGCGGGTCGGTTTCCCGTTTGGAAATGCGCATCCAGAGGACATCGATCGGGACGCCGAATTCCTGGATCTCGAGTTTTCCTCTTGTGTGCGTGATTGAATGGCGGCCATCCGCACCAATGATCAAGTCAGCTCGCACTTCGCGCTCGCCGTCCGGGCTTTTCACGCGGACGCCGATAATCTGTTCATTTTCAAAAAGCAGATCGATGACTTCATGTTGCATGGACAGAGCAAAGGTGGGGAAGTGCATTGCGCGGCTGGAGAGAAAGTTGAGAAAATCCCATTGCGGCATGAAAGCGATAAATTTGCAGCGCGTCGGCAAGCGCGAGAAATCGGCGATAGGAACCGCATGACCATTAAATATTCCGCGTATCTCGCGTAGTTCCTGGTGGGGTAACCGAAGAAATTCCTCGAGCAATCCAAGCTCATGCAAAAGCTCGAGGGTGGAAGGATGAATGGTATCGCCGCGGAAATCGCGGTTGAAATCCGCGTGTTTTTCCAGAACAACGACGTCCACTCCGGCGCGCGCGAGCAAATAACCAGTCATCATGCCCGCAGGCCCGCCGCCGACAACGAGGCAGCGAACGTGGATGTCAGGCAGCGCGCTCATAGATTAACCGACCGTGGGACGGTTGAAACGTTTTTAGATTAACGTGCGAAAAAGATTGAAGCCAATCAGAGTTGTCTGCGCCAAAAAGAAGATGGCATACCATTGATGGTAACGTTCATTCCGCGTAATCGCGGCGATCACTAGTCAAGCGAAAAAGAGGATGCTGCTGATGAAGTAGAGCGGCCCCAATGCGACTAGATGCGAAATGCCCCTTTAACAAGGTATCGGCGAAATCGACCGGCGAGTATAGTGCGAAGAGAACGAAGAATAGGCGATGGTTGGAGTAATAGTGCGTTTTGTAATTGACGAACTCATCCAAAGAAGACTCGGGCGGAAAAGAACGACAGAGGCCAGGTAACAAGATGGTGGGTGAAATCAGGACAAAGATAAAAAGGAAAAATGTCCACGGCTGCTGGGTGCGCCAGCGATAGAAAATCCACCACGCCACCACCAGATACAGAAACAGGTTCACGACCCAGACGGAGTGTACCCAGTAAACCGGCGACGCGAGCGCGCCTGCAGCATCTCGCCGACGCCGGCGAGGACCCGCGTCATTCCCAAGGCCAAAATGATCGAAATGAGGACGGAGAGATAACTGAACGGATCCATCGGAACATGTTTGATGTATGAGGTTGGACGTTTGATGAAAGCGGAAACAGACGCGCAGAACCGCGTCTCTTCGGCGTGATTCCGCGCGCGGTGTCGCGGGCGAAGAACACGCCGTTTACCCGTGTCCTGCTTTGCCTTTTTCTGGTTGTTTAATCGAGCATGAGCATGAGAATGATGATAGCATGATCAAGTCAGCATATGACGTCGTTATTCTGGGAGCGGGGCATAATGGGCTGGTGGCTGCGAGTTATCTCGGGCGGGCGGGTCTCAGCGTACTCCTTTTGGAAAAAAACGACTATATCGGCGGAGCCACTACTTCGCAGAAAGTGTTTCCCGATTACGAGGCGCGACTGTCGCGTTACTCATATCTCGTTAGCCTTTTTCCTGAAAAAATTATTCGCGATCTGGGATTAAATCTCGAGCTGCGGCGGCGCGCGACGGGATCGTTCACGCCCTACGCGAAGAACGGGCGACACGACGGCCTGCTCCTGAGCAATGTCGACAAGGAGGTGGGTCGAAAGTCGATGATCGATCTTACCGGCAGCGATACCGAGTTTGAGCAGCTAAAGAAGTTCTATAACTTATCGCGCGTTTTCGCCGAGCATTGCTGGGACAGCATGCTGGAACCCCTGGTTGCGAAAGAAGAGTTTCGCCGCCGGTTTGATGTCGATGATATTTCCCGGGAAGCGTGGCGCAGTTTGGCGGAAGAACCCCTCGGACTAGCGATCGAGCGTTATTTGCAAAATGATCTGGTGCGCGGGCTTGCCATGACCGACGCGAAGGTTGGTCTCTTTACGCAGCCGCATGATCCGTCGCTCGTCCAGAACCGTTGTTTTCTTTATCATTTAATCGGAAACAAGACGGGGGAATGGAAGGTGCCGGTGGGAGGAATGGGAGGAGTGGCGCGCGAACTGGAAGAGGCGGCGCGTCGAAGCGGCGCAGAGTTTCTAACGGGTATTAGGATAAGCGCGCTGGGCTTGAATGGAAAAAGCCCTTCCGTTGAGTTTGAAATGGTAGGAAAGCGGCAGACAATCGAGGCGCGGTTTCTCCTCGTAAACTTCGGTCCCAACGTGCTGGCGAAGTTTACCGGCAAGCCATTTCAGCCGGATGCGACCGATGAAGGGTCTGTCTTCAAGAT
>Ga0137412_10000277_pt1 | contig 13314 bp, 29 predicted proteins | sample CZODoug2_1_16fun_FD_122160 | JGI IMG/M metagenome (GOLD analysis project Ga0137412, IMG submission 122160) | Vadose zone soil fungal communities from Angelo Coast Range Reserve, California, USA - CZODoug2_1_16fungal (Hybrid Assembly) | ecosystem: Environmental > Terrestrial > Soil > Vadose zone... | reverse complement strand
TCTGAGCACTCACAGACGTAGATGCCTTATAGAACGGACTGATGAACCAAAGACCAACGAGCGTCACTGCCAAGGCAATGATTCCCTCAATTACCTCTGTCGGCTTTTCGGCAGCAGTCCTGACAAATCTCATTAGTCTGGACATATAAGAAGTATATCTGGACGATGCTTAAATGTCCAATCATTGTGGTCCCCGGTGCCAGAGTTGCACTGACAACTTGCGTATTATAGGTACGCCGTTTTGCTATTAAACTAACCAGGGTCAGCGGGATAAAACCCCGCCCAATTTTTAGTTTTTAGACTAGCATTTCGTGCCCGAAGATAGGTTCTCCGTGATAACGATGGTCCCGAATATATTCCGCAACAGCAAGTGGTCCTTCTGACCTAGCCACAAGGATGATAATATATCGCGGTTCAAACCTACCCTTCTTACACGTTGGGCAGGCCATGAATTTCGTTCCCGTCAAGAGCCTAGAGTTTTGGGCGCGAAGGTCATTGTGCTGCTTACCACAGCAAGCGCAGACTACTTCACTCAATCGTTTTCATATCCAATCTGACCAATAGAGATGAACTCATCATTCTCTACGTCAATGTTGTATTCAATCCCCCCAGCGCTAAAGCGAACCTTGGAGAAAAAGGCATTCTCCTGAAGCAATACTCCAGGAACTCCCTCTTCAATCATCCAAATCTGCTTAACGCCCGGCCTTTCGAGAAGGTGGTGCATCTTCTACTCCCTCAATGTGGCAGTTAACTTCGGACCTAATGGCATCTCTTAGTTTAAAGAGATATTCAGACAAAGCAACCTTTTGGTTGTCGCTGAAAGACTCTACGTTATCCTTGTAAACCCGCAACGCAAGGTAGTCTGGATACTCTACTGCATCCACGATAAAGCCTCTGTACGGTGGCTGCATAGTTTTAAAGATTCTTTGGACAGTAACTGTGTAGCTACTCACTTACCCTCCTCTGAATCTCTTCCATTACATCTTGTGTCTTATGAGAGTTTCTATTCTTATCTGGACTACCGGCACCATTCCAGTAAATCCCGCCCCAAACTCCGTGCTCTCCATCTGCACCTGCGAAGAAACACTGTTTCATTACGGGGCAATGAAGGCAGACCTGGTCTGTGGCTTTCGCCGTTTCGTTATCCGTTTCATACTTATCATAAAAGAATGAAGTTGGCATACCGTTACACAGACCCAAGTCTTGCCATTCAAAGTCTTCCGGGTCAAGCCCTAGTTCATCAAGCAGTCTTGACATTCTTATTGGGGACCTTCCAAGTGCCGTCGTTTCCGACAATCACTCGGGATTCTACACCCCAACGCTCCTTCTTTCGGTCAAAAGAACCGTTCTTGTTGGTCCAGCCATGGCGAGTGGGCTTCCAGAAAACAATATCCCAACCGTCCCAACGAACGTTTGAACCCATCTTGCGCTGCTCACGGACGAACTTGTGTGCTGCACTGTAGTCAAGATTCATAGGTCTTTCCCTTTCGTTCAAAATGTATCATACAAACATCTTAGCATTCTTGACACGGAAGTGTCAATAGTAACCCGACTCGGACTCGAACCGAGGACCACAACAGATTAAAAGTCTGGTGCTCTACCAACTGAGCTACCGGGTCACGGGCGCTTAGCCCAAAACGATTACGGTCTTGTTTTCCTTGCCCTTGTATCTGCCCTTGGCATCATACTTGTTTACATAGGCAATTTCTTCACGGACCTCATCAAGGTCTTCAATTTCACCCTCTGCGTAATCATAGTGGTAATGGTATTCTTCATCTGAGCAACACTGCCCACCCATTCCATACCTATCATACCACTTCACATCGAGTGTCTTATCTTCAATCTTTTCCAGCTCTTCAATGAGCTGTTGTACGTTCATTGTCTACTCCTTTGTTTACCTAGTATAAGCAAAAGGACCGGGTTTTGTCAACCCGGTCCTTCTACCAATTCTGCTAGGCTTACTTAGAAGCCTTACGGACTGGAGCTGCTGGCTTTGCTACCTCATCTGAAGTAGTTACACCACCTTCATCATCTCCACCGACTTCACGTCGGAAAGAAGCGGCCTGGAAATCACGACCAGCCTCACGACGACGACGCTCATCAAGAGTCTCAACGTCTGGACGGGCCTGGTAATTCTCTAGGGCACCCTCGTAATTGACGAACTCTGCGCTGGTTACACCTGCATCTGCTGCAAGCTTAGCAGCAGCCTCCTCAACACCATGTGGTCCATGGGGAGCAACTGCGTCAGCAGACGTGCGTGGCTTGTATTCAGCCTTTGCAGCCTTAGCGTCAGCAGCCTTTACAGCAGCAGCACGCTCATCATCGGAAAGGATGCGTGACTCTGGAGCCTTCTCATCATTTGCCATTTGTATGTTACACCTCCTAAAAACTTATCGGAGGCGTTAACCTCCATGTTATTTCATTGTAGAAGGTTTCCATTAAAATTGCAAATGTCAATTACCGTGTTCGACAATCTTTCCAGTTGCAGTCTCTACGTTATCAGTCTCAGTATCAAGAATGACGTAACTGTAGAATTGGAAGTCCCGGTCCAAACCATACACAAAGGAATAACCCTGCTGGTGCATAAAGGAGTATTCCATCCACTTGTGGTAGTGGCCATGGAACCAGAGATTCGGACGGGTAGCCTTACCAATCCGGTCCATAAGCGCGCGGTGCTCTACAGACTGAGCATCAGGCTTCAAATTGCCCATTGGAACACAGGATGGGGCATCGTGAGTAAACAGGTAATCGGCTTGCCGACCAGCCTGCTCAAGACCATAAACGACACGCTCAGGAATTTCCTCCTGCATCCACAGAGACTTTCCTACTGTACGGTAAGCCCTGTCAATTGAGTAGGCACCACCAACAGCCTGAAAGACCTTCTCACTGCCCTTCTCTCCCCACACCCATCGATTTACTCGACCAGTGTAAAGAATGTGAGAACGCATGTAAGTGTGGCCATGGAATGTCTTGGCACCATTCTTCTCAAGCCAATCAAGGTGGTCCCAATTCTCATGGTTCCCGCCCAAAAAGTACAGCTTAAGTCCAGTGGAGCGAAGAACCTCGTTTACTGCATCAAGGAATCGGTGACCTTCTGGCTCGTGAGTCCAAACTCCGAAGTCACCAACCTGAAGAATCCTGTCAACTCCCTTTCGCTTAGCAGACTTGACCATATTGATAAGCCACTGAGTCTCACCGTGTGTGTCACCCAGTACCATAATCTTCATTTTATTTCCTTTGTTAGACGAAGCTTGCCCCCGAAGGGGCAGATTGTTCAGGCGTTCCAGGGAGCGTCAGGGTCATCGGGAGTCTGAGTCATAGTAAGCCAACTCACAGGCTCATAAGGAGTGACGTTCTGTGCTTCAACATCATCCTCATCCTCAAAGTCTTCATCAGACTCATCAGTGACAGGGTCAAGCTCTCGGAACTCATCCTCATCATAGTCGTCAACACTAGCAGTGTCAACAAGCAGGGAAGCGGGAAGCTCCTGCTCCGTCACACCAACAACAGTGTAACGGCAGACCCTCATCTTCTGGTCAAAGCAATCCGTAGGAACGGAAACCACATCGCGCGGATTAATCTCAACGGTCAGAACCGCACCCTGAGCAAAGTCGGACGCGTAATTCCACGTACCAGCGTGCAGACCAGTGTGGCAGCCAACGCTAGGGTCATGCTGAACGGAAGAACGGGGCATCTCGATAACCGAGCCAAGCGGGTTAGGAATTGCACCAGTCTGAGTCTCACCATCTACTACAGCAGTACCACGAGAAATGCTGTAATACTTGGTTTCGTCGCCCTCTTCCATGGACTTAACACCCTTGTATGCAATGATATTGCCATCAGGGTTGATGGTGAAATCACGGTCAGCGAGCCAGCGGTAAAGCTGTTCCTGAGAGTGAACATTCGGATTCGTCTTGACCTTCTCAAAGAAGAGAATCAGTGGGCCGAAGTCATCAACACCATCATTGATGAATCGAACAACCTGCTGAGTCAGTGCATTGTCTACCTCTTCACCGTCGAAATAAATTCGACCGTTAGAAATAGAGACACGCTCTGAAAGCCTGCGGAATCGCTCCTGTGCAGTATGCGAGATGTCGAAAAGAGAAACAACACTCTCATCGCCAGACTCACACATTTCCTTAATGCGCTGGAAATTCGGGTGAGAATCCGTAGCGCTGTGCATTTCCCCATCAATGAATGCGGTAAGGTTAACCTCATCGGACTCGCTGAAACGGAAAACGCTAAAAGGGAAATTGGACATTCGTATGTCTCCTTAGTTATCCTATCGATGGAAGCTTGCCCCCGAAGGGACAGCACATCTTCACTCAGAAAGTGATGATGCATAAACGCTATTCACGTACAGTACCGCATGGTTTCGCTTGTCGTATGGAAGCCTCTGTGAAGAGCCAAGCATTGGATACTTACTGAAAACATCCATCGTCTCAGACAATTCAACAGGCTTGTATGGAGCGTAAGTGAACTGGTTAAGCAAAGCCTTCAGTTCCTTGTACTCCTTAATGGTATCAGACTCATCAAGCATACGCGAGACCCTAATCATAGCGGCAAGGTCGGGGTCGTCAACCTGTGTGTCATCCATGACATTGAGTGTATTCCTGACGGACCAATCAATCTTCATGAACAACTTATCAGATTCAGTGAGAGAATCACGAATCTCATTGAATCGGTCAAGGACAATCTCTTGAAGAGTCTTTACATTCTTCTTATCCCGCTTGAACTTGTCCCAACGGTTATTGGCAATACGAACAACCGTGACATCCTTGAAGAACTTCCGGAAGCTGGTCATGAAACCATGACCGAAATCCTTCCATTCCTTGCTGGAAATGAGACCCTTAAGTGCAGTATCGCTAATCTCATCAAGAGAGACCATACGCATATGGTCATCTGGAATCCAGACATCGTATGAAGGCTTCTCGCGAGGAACACCCGGCGTCTTTGGAGCCTTGGTCAGGCGAACATCTTCCCAGTCATAAGTGTTCTCAGTGGAAATCCATTCACCGAAAATATCGGGAAGCTCATCAACCACTAGAACAATACCACGAGTAGCGATGTTATTCTGATTTGCCCACAGACGAATCTTCTCGCGGTTGTGACCCTTCAGGTCCGTGTTCTTGTACCCATAGATTACCACACGACTGTGGAGCGAGTCAATGGTTTCGTACCGAGCATCATCAACGGCGTACCGAGAATGACTCAACTTGAAGTTCATTCCCTTTGTAACTCGAACGTTAGTAGGAATCTCTTCACCGTTGTACTTGACCTTACGGTTGCTCTGGACATTGCCAAAAAGAGTCTTTGACCAGTCAGAGTAAACCTTTAGTGCAGCAAACTTATCAGGAGCCGCATTCACGTCTCGCTGAGTTGCATCAACAATCAGGTCCTTAAAGGCGTCCCGAAGAGTTGCCAGCGTCTTTTCAGTACGCTGTGTGTAATGCAGAGATTCACGGGAAGGTGTAAAGCTCACTTCACCAATCTCTACACGAGCAACAATACCATAGCGAGAACGGTAATCCTTCGCATGGACATCCCGCCCGGATTCGACAGGATAAGGCACATTACCCATGACAATAACATCGTGCTCCATTCCAGGAACAACAGTCATGGTATCAGAGAGCTTTCGACCCTCAAGTTGTTCTGGTGCCTCACCGTTCATAAGAACGGTACCCTCATCCCAATACTTGAAGAAGTTCTTAGACTTCCTTTCGAAAGTGTTGTACTTCTTTACAGGGACAACAATTTCTACACCATTGTCCTCATCAGTCTCAGTCTGAGCAATGATTTCCATGATACCCGCGCCAGTTTCGGTACGGGAAACAACAACCTGAGTACGAATACCATCCTTGACAGCATTCACAGTGAACTGATTCGTGTAAGTCAGCGCAGCCTTGCAACCAAGGCCGAGCATTCCGGTGAACTCATCAGAGTCACGCTTAGTAGATGCACCATACTGAGAGTAAATCTCTCGGATATCTGTTGCATCCATTCCAATACCATAGTCCTTAACCTTAAAGAAAGGAGTAAGAGTATTGGGGGTAACAATCTCAATTGGCCTAGAAACACCCGCTCGCTTCTGTGCATCAAGAGCGTTAGTGCTGTACTCGCGAATAATCGCAAGCTCAGGGTCGGAATAAAGGTCAGTTAGAACAGACATAATGTGAGCAAGACTGTTCTGGTCAAAGGACATTGCAACCTTCTCACCACCAAGGTCACCCTGACGTTCCGCAACTGCTGTATTCGGTCGCATTGGTTATTTCTCCTCTTGTCGAACCAATGTAGAAGCTTGGGACCGAAGTCCCATCAGCCTACAGGTCGTAGACTGTCACGTCAACGTTTCTCAGCGTCAACGTTCGGTTGATAATTGACTCTACCACGTTCCAGTCACCACCCGCAAGACCGCAACCGATGCGAGGCATATGAACTGAAGCACCAATATCAATTGCATCTTCGGCAAGACGAGTCAAAGCAATTTCAAGAGCCTCATACGAGAGTGGCTGCTTGTTCAACTTACTCACAGTACCATGTTGAGCAATCATGTTTACCACATGAAGGCCATTTCCCAGAGAAACAAACTGAGTGACACCCAGCGGAAGGAAATAGTAATCCCTTCGCTCATACATGTTTCGATACTCTCGCATGGGCTTGTATGAAATCTTGTTGAGCGCAAGGACGAATCCGGCACCCCAACCGCCCTTGTCGTTGCAGACGTGAGCGATAATCTTTTGGCCATCACCAATAGGCTTGGTGGCATCGCCCTTAACGTAAGTTACCATAGTCCTGGTTCGCCTTCCATCGGGTTCTTCTGGGAAGACTCTACCATCTCCCACTCGACTTCCGCAACATACAGCTCAACGTTGGAACCCTCACCCTTGAGGTAGTTGTACTGGCCCCTAGCATGAGGTTCCATTGTATAGGTACCGCCACCCTTTTTACCATACTTGAGTGGAGTGCCACCAGGATTAATCTTGACGTAGTACAATTTCTTCGGTAGACCCGCCACGAATACTCCTAATTATCTCTTCAGCGGTACACTTACCGCAAATCTTCTGCTTCGTAAATGGTGTCATCGTTTTCTTCTGACACTGTGGACAACGTCGCATTCTTTCTTGCCTGGCCACCAAACAGTCCAATCGGTTCAGGACTTGCGTCATATACTGGCAAACCAATAAGGTGAGTGAGATTAAAATGCCACTCGACCATTTGCTTTCCCATGTTGATGTAGTCAGACTCTACACTATCCCACAGTTCACCGCAACCCGGTTGACCGTTGTCTGTGTAGCCCAGAATGGTAAAGTGTCCATCTTCATGGCAACTTGCTGACTTACTGCATTTGCCACATCGAGAATCTGTTCTATTAAGAATCAGTCTAGCCATATTGCTCCTAAACGGGGAAACCCCGCCAGAAATTACTTTCTGCGGGGAGTCCTCTTTTTCTGAATATTAGGGTCATCAAGCATCTTAGCTACCTGCTTCAACTCATCATTTCCACGCTTAGTCTTTCCCTTAGCATGAAATAGAAGAGCAAGTAGAAGAGCCTCGCCTGTATGGACAAGGCTGCCGTCTCTCAGATAAGCCTTGTCCATGATGCGGTTTCCAACTGGAACCCACTTGCTAGCCATATTATCACCTGTCTCTCAAAAAGCTTACCCCCGATTTCTCGGGGGTTCGTAATTACTCAGTGACCTCTTCGGTCTCCTCAGTAACCTCAGGCTCGGTAAAACGACTGTGGGCGGTACGGAAGCCCTTGCCAAGTGCTATCTGACGCTCACCAAGGTTGTCACTCTCAAGTGCGGAAGCAATAGAGTTCAGAGCGTCAAGGGACAGCTCAACCGAAACAACCTCATCGTCAACGCGAACAAACTTCATCATGTTTCTCCTTTTGTTGTGGAGTAGCGACGGTGAGATTCGAACTCACACTGTACAGGTTTTGAATCTGCCGCCTCCTGCCATTGGGCTACGCCGCCATTGTGTAAACTTCTTTCAACCCCACTTTTTACGTATCTACACTGAGGATTTAGCTTAGGAATTACGGACCAGCTCCACGCCAATCCCGGTATCAACAAGAATCCTGCTGGCACAGGCTTGCTTTACCCGCCGATAGGTGCCAGCCTATCAGTATTCTCCTGGTACGGGTGAGAGGACTCGAACCTCCGATTGTCTCCGTGTAAAGGAGATGCCTTAGCCGCTAGACGACACCCGCATAAGGGCCTTAGCCCTTGCGCATTGCTTTGTAATCTCTATTATACTCAGCTTTGCGCTTTTTGCAAGGGATACAGGGACAATTTCTTTTCCCCGATTTTCCTTGTCCATGACCTTTACCAGATTCTAGATTGCTCTTTTCTCTGTGACAGGTCATGCATAGAAGCTGACACTTCTTGACTTCTTGCCAGATATAGTTTGGAACCTCTTTGCGATTGATATAATCTGAGATTTCATACTTTTTGGTCTTTGAATTAATGTGGTCAAATTCTAGTTTAGACTTTGTACCACACTTTTTGCATCTGCCGCCTAGATATTCGATGAGATTCTGACGGTTAATCGCATAGTTAATTCTATGAGTTTCGTTTGCTTTATCCATCACTTACTGCTCTACTAGCCAGCAATTGCAGCAATTCTTCTGGAGTTTTATTCATTAGAATTGCTGTTGTGTCAAGCGAGACGAGTGAAATGGTGGCCATTCCCATAAATGCACTCTCTAGTGAGATTTCCATTTCACCCATCTGACTTGCAGCCTCTGCTGGTTTCATACCATCCAACAGAAGCGTTAGGAATATTACAGCATCAGAAACACATTTCTTGTGAAATTCATCCATTATCGTGCTCTTCCTCTGAGCTACCCCCGCTTAGCCCCGAAGGGCTTTGTTTTAACGCTTCTTCATATCATTCCAGGTCATTCGATTAATTGTAACATCGTTTGGACCACGTGTATCTGTTAGTGAAACTGTACACGCCTTACCATCATCGTGAATGTATCGAATTATTCCAGGACGACCAGCGTAATGTCCACGAGTGACTTGGACCTTCTGACCAACCTTATACTCTTTACTCATTCGGGGTCAAGTGCTCCCTTCAGGAACTTTCTTGGAAGCTTCTCCTTGTCCAGAAGGACTAGGTACTGACCTTTCTCAGCTCGTTGAGTAACTGTACCATGCCCACCCTTGAACTGTCCAATCGCCACAATTACTCTATCGCCCTTATGCCATGAGACTCTACTGATATAGTGTGGAAGCTTCATCTTAGCACCGTAATCTCGCCACGTCCAACAGAAATTTGGTGACCTCCATTTAGACGAACGATGTAGTATGTGTGTCCGTTCTCAGCTTTGATATCAACAACAATACCAAGTTCATTCTTGTAATTTTTGTTAAAACCAATTGGCTTAGTAATCTTCACAGGAGAATTCATTCTTGCTCTCTTAGCCATTGTGACCTCCTAAGCTTAGCGGGGCAAACCCCGCCAAATTTCAGCCCTTTCGGACCTCGTTCTCATTATAGGCAATCTCGTCACCCTTGTTACGACCAGGTGTTCCAGGCTCGGTTACCTTAACAGCTACCTTACCACGAGCTGAGTCGGTAAAGATGACCTTACCCTTATGACCATCGCTCGTAACAACCTTATCGCCACGTGAAAACTTCATGTTAACTCCCTTATAATTTAAAACTTGTGTACGGGTGACAGGAATCGAACCTGCACGCCACAAAGGACAATAGGACCTAAACCTATCGCGTCTGCCTAGTTCCGCCACACCCGCTTGATGTTATCAATCATAACAGACTCAGCATCAGTCTGTCAAGCTTGCGCCCGAAGGCGCAATGTTCAGTCGTCCCGGACACCAGTGTCCAGTCTCTTCCAATAGTTCTCAGTATACCACCTGATGAACGCTTCTGCAAGAGCCTTGTTTCGGACACCCTCTTCGAGAGTCTTAAACTTTGTGTTGTTGTAGTAATCGGTACTTCGCCCAATTACATCCCAAGTCAGATTCTCATTCGGTTGAACATAGATGTCATCGAATTCATCTGCATCTGGATAACTCATGGCAAATCCTTAAATCGCTCGGAAGGCCAACCATCAAGAGGTTCATCGGTTTGGCAACTAGGTTCAGAGTAGCATCCATAAGAGCATGTACCCTTCCCCCGGAAATATGCACAGCCTGACATATCCTCAGGCTCTTCTTCATAGAAGAGCAATTCCGGTTCATCATCAGCGTTCTTGCCAGCCTCAATACGAGGATACCACACTTGGAAGGAGCCGTTAATCATGTCCTGGTATTCTTCAACACCGTAGACCATACCAAGAGTAGCGTTGCAGTCCTGACACTCGATGGAAGCTGTACCTGAGTCTACCACAAGGTACCAGAAGTGTCCATCACACTCATGCATCTTCTTATATGCATAGGCTTCATGCAGAATAAGGAGTTGTTCAATAGGGCTTAGAGCATCCCAAGGTGGTTGATGCCATTCTGCTTCGTGCATTTCAAAGATATCTGTCATCCAAACCCCATGTGAATATGAGTTCCTACAAGAGACCACCAGCCATAAACAACCCCGGCAGAAAGAATCAGTCCGCCAATCATCCATGACCAGTTAACGATTGATGGCCCACCAAATCCAAGACCTAGCCAAGGTGGTCCGATGAGCCAAAAGACCGCAATTGCTGCAATAATTGTGAGACAAAGCGCTCCGAAGATTGCCATTAGCTCACTCCATGCATCTTATTGTACATGTCCACAATAACATTCTCAGGAACAAATCGTCCACCTTCATCTCTGCGCATACGGTTACGCTCAAGGGCAGTGCCCAAAGAGACTTCAACCGTGTTCACACTGACAACAGCGTCAAATTCATTACCAATCTTTGTGAATGCGGTAATGTACTTCTGGGAAATGTTGCAGTCATCTACGATAACCGAGATACCAACCTCCAGGAGAGCCCTAATCATAGCATGCTCTACCCTGGTGACTGCCCTCTCATCAACAATCCCGCCGAATTCCTGACCATAAAGCTGCATGCGGATGTCGTCTCGGTTTACCCTAGCACGTCGCACATCAGCCAATACCCATTCACGTGCATATGTAGACTTCCCACTTCCGGGAACCCCACGATTAACTACCAGTTGTAGCATTACTCTCCTTCGAGAAGGCTATACGGAATAACAAAGCTAAAGTATTCCGTGCTCATGGTCTGAGTTGTATAGGCATTGCCATGTCCATGGATACCATCCTCAGAATAATCCAGAGTGATATCAGAATCCATGATAGCAGTCTTAAACCAGGCACCTGAATCCATCAAAGCTCCATCGTTGGCCTTAGCCAACTCAAGACACTTTTCCCTGAGTTCGTTATAGCCATCAATCATTTGTTCGTAATCCATTACGAATCCCTTGTTAGACAAGCTTGGCCGGTTTCCCGGCCATCCAGATTACTGATTCTGGGGACCATCTTCAGTAGAACCCCGGAAATCAACATCCGGAAGAATCGTCTGAGGCTTGAACGTCATACGATAGTGGTAAGCGCTAGCCTTGATAGGCGAACCCTGCTCAACAGTGTACGTGACATTGTCAGAAATACCAACAAGCGTCTTCTTGTATTCACCCTTGCCAGTCTTGCAGATAATCTCAAGCTGCTGAGGCTCTGCATCAATCGAGCAAGCACCAGTAACAACTACAAGGTACTTATCAGTGATACCATTGATAACCGTAATCCGGCGGTTGACCTCGAAATTGTCAGCAGCCTTAGAGACATTCTCAGAGGCAACGTCAGCATCATCCTCATTACAGGCAGTCAGACCACCAGTAAGAAGGACAACAGCACCGAGAGCGAGGGCAACGTTCTTCTTGTTCATTATTTCTCCTTTATGGGATTTACGAAGCTTGTCGGGAATTTCACCCGACATGGAACTAATCGCCACGAGGACGAATCATGTCCCAGATAGACTCTTCTACAGATTTGTTGTCAACAAAGTTGAACGACAATGAAGAATACTTTGCCTTCACAGCATAACTTGCAAACAACTTACGCCACTCACGAGGAGTAAGCGAAGACTTCGCAGGCATCTTGTTCAGAATGTTGCAATATTCTACGTGAGACCCATAGTAGATGGTCATGAACGCCTTGTCAAGCTCGTCCGCAACCCCATCAACAAAACCGTGGAACTCGTCCGGAAGCGATGCACAGATACTATCACGTGTCTCGCCTGCCCGCAACCTCTCCCACACTGCACGCTCGTTCAGCCCAGTTACGAGCTTGTGAAGCGCTACGTAATCCTCCTGCTTCAACTTGACGATGCTGGTACCCGACCTAATTACCAGACCCTCAGCATTTGGACGATGCACCTTGAAGCAATCGTTCAGTGAGCTGTACTCAAACACCTCTGTGACTGGACCAGGCCAGTTAAGCATCCCAGCAGCCTCACGAGGACCATAGTAAAACCCACGCTCAATCTGCACAGCACCAAGCAAGATAAGGTCATCAAGCTCACCGTAGTCTAGCACAATCCTGTTCGTCGGATACACAATCTCAAAGAGGAACGTGTAACCCTTGAGAGGCTTTACAATGTGGCTGTAGTTGTTATTCCACAGCTCAGTTGCATGAATAGCCTGGTCCGATGCAAAAGAACCGCGAGTGGAAATTGCATAGTCACCAGTCATAGGAACCCTGTAAAGAATACCTAGGCTACCATCCTTCTTGTCAGTAACCTCAGCAGGGTCAGCAGTGGAGAATTCTAGAGGACGCTCACCGAAATTGAAAAACTTGTTCCACGGACGTGCAATGATGTTGCCCTCAATATCAAGGATAAGACCACGACATGCCAGAGTTACCTTGTCCCAATGACGCTTGTACTGAGCACTCTCTGTGTAGTTATAAATAAAAAGGGGTTCAGTCGGATGTGACTGAACCCTTACCCAACCCGCCGCAATTGCGTCTGTCAGGTCTTTTACATCAAAAATCTCGGAAACGTGAGTCATTGTTTCTCCCCATCAGTAGACTCCGGACTTCCATACTATCAATAACGCGGAGGGAACGAGAGTCGAACTCGCAAGGCCCGTTAAGGACTCGTCTCATTAGCAGTGAGGTGCCATCTCCAATTGGCTTGCCCCTCCATGCCCCGAAGGGCTGTTTTACGCTTCCTTAATACTAGCCTTTGGGATAGTAATTTCCTTACCCCGAACTGTAATAAGGGCCTTCTTACCTAGCTTATTCTTTACGAAGAAGCCATATCGAAGGAATTCAGGATGATTCCGGTCTAAAATCTGAACCTTAGTACCTTTTCTCATCACTTAACCTTTGCAGTATTTCCGTAA
>Ga0137412_10003076_pt1 | contig 13318 bp, 13 predicted proteins | sample CZODoug2_1_16fun_FD_122160 | JGI IMG/M metagenome (GOLD analysis project Ga0137412, IMG submission 122160) | Vadose zone soil fungal communities from Angelo Coast Range Reserve, California, USA - CZODoug2_1_16fungal (Hybrid Assembly) | ecosystem: Environmental > Terrestrial > Soil > Vadose zone... | reverse complement strand
CGTCAAGCCCCGGCTCGCTGGCCGGCAACCCTCCAACCGCGGTGGGGTGCCCCGGGTGATTGACCAGGTTGAGTAGCCGACAGTCGGCTGCGAGGCAAGCGCGGGTCCGTTGGACGGGCCCCCCGAGAGACAGGGAAACCTGACGTGGAGGCTCATTTTGTGTCGTTGCACGTGACCCCGCTCCGTCGTTCGTCGACGGCGCAAGGGCGCTCTCGGTAACCATTCGATCCAGCAGGAGAAACATCGCATGACCAATCCCGAATCGGACCCGACGGCCAACTGGGCCTTCGAAACCAAGCAGGTGCACGCGGGCCAGACACCGGACATCGCCACGAACGCGCGGGCGCTGCCGATCTACCAGACCACGTCCTACACCTTCAACAGCACCGACCATGCCGCGGCGCTGTTCGGCCTCGCCGAGCCCGGCAACATCTACACCCGGATCATGAACCCGACGCAGGACGTCGTCGAGCAGCGCATCGCAGCGCTCGAGGGCGGCGTCGCCGCGCTGTTCCTGGCCTCCGGGCAGGCCGCCGAGACCTTCTCGATCCTCAACCTCGCGGCCGTCGGCGACCACATCGTGTCCAGCCCGCGCCTGTACGGCGGCACCTACAACCTGTTCCACTACTCGCTGCCCAAGCTCGGGATCGAGGTCAGCTTCGTCGAGGACCCCGACGACCTGGATTCGTGGCGGGCAGCCGTGCGGCCGAACACCAAGGCGTTCTTCGCCGAGACGATCTCCAACCCGCAGATCGACATCCTCGACATCCCCGGCGTATCGGCGGTGGCCCACGAGAACGGCGTGCCCCTGATCGTCGACAACACGATCGCAACGCCATACCTGATCCAGCCGATCGCCCTCGGCGCGGACATCGTCGTGCACTCGGCAACCAAGTACCTCGGCGGGCATGGTTCGGCGATCGCCGGCGTGATCGTCGACAGCGGCAAGTTCGACTGGACCAACGGCAAGTTCCCCGGCTTCACCGTCCCTGACCCGAGCTATCACGGCGTGGTGTACGCCGAACTCGGCCCGCCCGCCTTCGCGCTCAAGGCGCGGGTCCAGCTGCTGCGCGACTACGGCTCGGCCGCAGCGCCGTTCAACGCCTTCCTCATCGCCCAGGGATTAGAGACGCTGAGTCTGCGCGTTGAGCGTCATGTGGCCAATGCGCAACGCGTCGCCGAGTACCTGGTGGGCCACGGCGGCGTCGTGTCGGTCAACTACGCAGGCCTGCCCACCTCCCCGTGGTACGAGTTGGGACGGAAGTTGGCGCCGAAGGGCACCGGTGCCGTGCTGGCCTTCGAGCTGGCTGGCGGCATCGATGCGGGCAAGGCGTTCGTCGACGCCCTCACCCTGCACAGCCACGTCGCCAACATCGGCGACGTGCGTTCGCTGGTGATCCACCCGGCCTCGACGACGCACGCGCAGCTGTCCTCCGCCGAGCAGCTCGCGACGGGCGTCACCCCCGGACTGGTCCGGCTGGCGGTCGGCATCGAGGGCATCGACGACATCCTCGCCGACCTCGAGCAGGGCTTCGCCGCGGCCAAGCCGTTCTCCGGGGTGCCGGAGAACGCGGTGTCGGCATGACGACGTTGGAAAGCCCTCCCGAGTTCGCCGCGCAGCTGCCCGCCGACGGCGAGCTGACCGTGGTGAACATCGGGGCGCTGACCCTGGAGAACGGCACCGTCCTCGACGACGTGTCCATCGCGGTGCAGCGGTGGGGTGAGCTGTCACCGAACCGCGACAACGTCGTGGTGGTGTTGCACGCGCTGACCGGCGACTCGCACATCACCGGGCCCGCAGGGCCGGACCACCCGACCCCTGGCTGGTGGGATGGCGTGGCCGGGCCGGGAGCGCCCATCGACACCGACCGGTGGTGCGCCATCTCCACCAACGTGTTGGGCGGCTGCCGCGGCTCGACCGGGCCTAGCTCGCAAGCGCCGGACGGAAAGCCTTGGGGTTCAAGGTTTCCGGCGATCACCGTGCGCGATCAGGTCAACGCCGACATCGCCGCGCTTGCCGCGCTGGGCATCACACAGGTCGCCGCCGTCGTCGGCGGATCGATGGGTGGCGCACGCGCGCTGGAGTGGACCGTTGGCCGCCCCGACACGGTGCGGGCTGCCCTGGTGCTCGCGGTCGGTGCACGCGCCACCGCCGACCAGATCGGCACGCAGAGCTCGCAGGTGTCGGCGATCAAGTCCGATCCGAACTGGCAGGACGGCGACTACTACGGCACGGGCAGGGAGCCCTCCGTCGGGATGGAGATCGCCAGGCGGTTCGCGCACCTGACCTACCGCGGCGAGACCGAACTCGACGACCGGTTCGGCAACGACGCCCAGGGCAACGAGGACCCGACCAATGGCGGCCGCTACGCGGTGCAGAGCTACCTCGAGCATCAGGGCGGCAAGCTGGCGGCGCGGTTCGACCCGGGTACCTACGTCGCGTTGACGGATGCCTTGAGCAGCCACGACGTCGGCCGCGGGCGCGGTGGGTTTGCCGCGGCACTTGGCAGTTGCGGAGTGCCGGTGGTGGTCGGCGGCATCACCTCCGACCGGCTCTACCCGCTTAGACTGCAAGAAGAGCTGGCCGAGTTGCTTCCGGGCTGCACAGGGCTCAACGTGGTCGACTCGATCTACGGCCACGACGGGTTCCTGGTGGAGACCGACGCGGTCGGCGAGCTCATCCGGCAGACCTTGGAGCTGGCGTCACGGTGACTTCCGATCAGATCTGGCAGCAGCGTTCCCTGTCGTTCGGCCAGGAAGCCGCGGCCTACGAACGTGGCAGGCCGTCGTATCCTCCGGAAGCCATCGACTGGCTGCTGTCGTGCGGTGCGCGCGACGTGCTCGACCTCGGCGCGGGCACCGGCAAGCTGACCATCCGGCTCGTCGAACGCGGGCTGCACGTGGTGGCCGTCGATCCCATCCCCGAGATGCTCGAACTGCTCAGCGCGTCGTTGCCCGATACCCCTGCGCTGCTCGGCACGGCAGAAGAGATTCCGTTGCCGGACAACAGCGTCGACTCGGTATTGGTGGCGCAGGCCTGGCATTGGTTCGATCTCGAACGCGCGGTCAAGGAGGTGGCCAGGGTGCTTCGCCCCGGCGGCCGTCTCGGGCTGATATGGAACACCCGCGACGAACGCCTCGGCTGGGTCAAGGATCTCGGCCGCATCGTCGGCCACGAGAATGACCCGTTCAACCACGAAGTGACGCTGCCCGAGCCGTTCACCGGCATCGAACGCCAGCAGTTCGAGTGGACCAGTTACCTGACGCCACAGGCGCTCATCGATCTGGTCGCCTCGCGCAGCTACTGCATCACCTCACCGACCGAGGTGCGAAAGCGCACGCTGGCCGAGGTGCGCGAACTGCTGGCGACACATCCCGCATTGGTGAACACCACCGGCCTTGCGCTGCCGTACGTGACGGTGGGCATCAGGGCCACGCTGGCCTAACGCTTGATGTAATCCCCGATGACGGCCGTACCTTGCCCGACACGGGCACCCGGGCCGGGCGCAGGAACGGCCGTGTCGGCGTTGAGTTCTCCTCCACATTCAGCGCATACCGTCACCGCGGCGGTCGGCTGTCCACACTGACTGTGCACGATCAACGCTGGCGGCCCGTGGCCGGCGGCCAGCCACTTGTCTCCCCACGCGATCAGCGTCGCGATCACCGGATACAGGTCGCGCCCCTTTGCCGTGAGCACGTACTCGTGGCGCACCGGCGCCGTCTGATACTGATGGCGTTCGACGATGCCGTGACGCTCGAGGCTGTCCAATCGAGCGGCCAGCACGTTGGACGCGATGCCAAGATCGCGGCGGATGTCTTCGAACCGCGACATACCCACGAACAGGTCACGCAGGATCAGCGGCGTCCAGCGCTCACCCACCACGTCGACTGAGCGCGCTATCGAGCAGGCGATGTCGGCGAAGGATGGCTTCGGCACTCCTCAACCGTAGTCCATTGCTTTCTGCAATGGACGGTGGTTAGGTTACTTGCAAATCGCAATGGACGGAGTTCGATGACGGAAACGGAAACGACCGACGCAGTGGCCACCTTTCTAGCCGCCACCCTTGTCAACGACGTCGACGGGATGATCAGCGCACTTTCTCCCGATGCCGAACTCGTATCGCCCTTGTCCGGCCGGATGGTCTTTCGCGGGCACGACGACCTCCGCGCGCTGCTCGCGGCCGTCTACGGCGGCCTGTCCGGCCTGCGATGGCGTGAGGTCATCGGCGACGGATCGACACGGGTTGCGGTGAGCGACGCCCGGATCGCGGGCGTCACGATCACCGACGCGATGGTGCTCGAACTCGACGATGACGGCCGGATCCGGCGCATCCGGCCACACCTCAAGCCGTGGCTGGCGATCACGCTGTTCGCAGCCGCGCTCGGACCGAAGCTCGTCCGCCATCCCGGCGCGATCCGCCGAGCGCTTTCAGGCGCCTAGCCGAACCAGCGCCCCACGCGGTCGGCCCAGGCTCTTGCGCGCCGAACGTACGGATGTTTGCGGGGTCACTCGCGTTTTGCGTACATCAACCGCACGCTCGCGGAGGGAAAGCTAGCTAGCTGGTGCCCAACGGGTCGATGGTCCATGCGATGTAGAGCATGGCGGCGCTGACCGTCGCGGTGGTGACGAAGTCGATGCCCCTGCTGCGCACGACGAGCAGCCCGGCGCGGTCCTCGGACAGCGTCAGGCGCATGGCCGCCGCGACACCGACGCCGATCGCCATCACCAGTGCACCGCGGCGCCAGTAGCCTGCGACCACCAGCCCGAACGCCGCGAGCAGAAACAGCCCCACCGTCAGGATCGGCCACTGGCCCGCGAACACTTTGCGTGCGAAATCCCTTGGCGTCACACCAGTTTCGCTTCGTCGAGCTCGACGACGTTCGTCAGCAGGAACGCCCGCGTCAACGGCCCGACGCCACCAGGATTCGGTGACACGTACCCCGCGACGCCCCAGACGTCCGGAGCCACGTCGCCGACCAGCTTGCCCGCGTCGTCGCGGCTCACCCCGACGTCCACCACCGCGGCGCCGGGTTTGACCATGTCCGCGGTGACGATGTGCGTCACGCCTGCTCCGGCGATGATGATGTCGGCCTGCCGGGTGAGAGCGGGCAGGTCGCGAGTCCCGGTGTGGCACAACGTCACCGTGGCGTTCTCTGAGCGGCGGGTCAGCAGCAGGCCCATCGGCCGCCCGACCGTGACACCGCGGCCGATCACCACGACGTGCGCGCCTGCGATCGGGACGTCGAACCGGCGCAGCAGGTGCACGATGCCGCGCGGCGTGCACGGCAGGGGTGCGGGCTCGTTGAGCACCAGCTTGCCGAGGTTCATCGGATGCAGACCGTCGGCGTCCTTGGCCGGGTCGATGCGCTCCAGCGCGGCGTTTTCGTCGAGATGCTTCGGCACGGGCAACTGCACGATGTAGCCGGTGCAGTCCGGGTTGTCGTTGAGCTCGTCGATCGTCGCGTTGAGCGTGGCCTGGTCGATGTCGGCGGGCAGGTCGCGGCGGATCGAGTTGATCCCGACCTTCGCGCAGTCGGCGTGCTTTCCCCTGACGTAGGCCTGCGAACCCGGGTCGTCGCCGACCAGCACCGTGCCCAGCCCGGGAGTTCGGCCCGCCGCGGCCAGCGCCGCGACTCGCTCCTTCAGGTCGACGAAGATCTCGTCGCGCGTGGCCTTGCCGTCCAGAGTGATCGCTCCCACGGCAGCCATTGTGGCAGGCTCACCAAGATGAACACTCCGCCCAATGTGTTCACCCCGGCCAAGCTCGGCCCGGTGACGCTGCGCAACCGCATCATCAAGTCGGCCACCTTCGAGGCGTCCAGCCCGAACTCGCTGGTCACCGACGATCTGATCGAGTTCCATCGACTGCCCGCCGCGGGCGGGGTCGGCATGACCACCGTCGCCTACCTTGCGGTGACCCCCGGTGGCCGTACGCAGGGACCGGTGATCTGGTGGCGCCCCGAGGCCATCCCCGGACTGCGCACCCTGACCGAAGCCATCCATGCGGAGGGCGCGGCCGTCAGCGCACAGATCGCGCATGCCGGACCCGTCGCCGATGCTCGGTCCAACCAGACAGAGGCGCTGGCCCCGATGACGAGCAAGCACGCAAGGGGTGCCACTCGCGACGACATCGCCGACGTCGTCGCGGCACACGCCACCGCGGCCCGCTTCGCCATCGATGCAGGGTTCGACGCCGTCGAGATCCACCTCGGACACGGCTACTTCGTCAGCTCCTTCCTGAGCCCGCTGATCAACAAGCGCGACGACGAATTCGGTGGCTCGCTGCAGAACCGCGCGAAGGTGGCGCGCAGCGTGGTCGAAGCGGTGCGCCGCGCCGTCGACGACGCAGGAGCGGGCACGATCGCGGTGACCGCCAAGCTCAACATGGCCGACGGAGTGGACGGCGGGATCACGGTCGAGGAGTCACTCCAGACGGCGAAATGGTTGCAGGACGACGGCTGCCTGGACGCGATCGAACTCACCGCGGGAAGTTCGTTGGTCAACCCGATGTACACGTTCCGCGGCGGCGCACCGGGCAAGGACGTGCCCGCCCTTGCCAAGGTCGTCCGCGAATATCCTTACTACGACGCCTATCTACTCGACGACGCCCGCCTGTTCCGTGCCGAGCTGACGATTCCGCTGATCCTTCTCGGCGGCATCACCAACCGCGAGACCATGGATCTGGCCATGGCCGAGGGATTCGAGTTCATCGCGATGGGCCGAGCCCTGCTCGCCGAACCCGATTTGTTGAACCGCATCAAGGCCGACGGCGACGCGCACACCGTGACGTCGGTCTGCACGCACACCAATGACTGCATGGTCACCATCTACAGCCACACCCACTGCGTGTTGACGGGGTCGCCGGGCTAAGCGGAACTACCGGCCCGACATCTGCGTCACGACTCCCACGGCGGGATTGCGGAAGTCCTTGAACTCCACCATCGCCTCGTCGCGCATGATCCGGATACCCGACGTCAGCAGGAGCTTGCGCTCGGACACGGTGTAGACGACCTGTTCGGTGTGCGCGCCGAAGCACCCGTTGGCCAGTGCCGTGGCGGGCAGCCTCATGATCGCCCGGTCGGATATGCGCACGCCCCGATACTCGTAACCTCCCCGGCCGTCGGCGCAGATCGCGATCTCCGAGAGCTTGGTACGCCCGATCACGACGGCCGTCTGCTGCGGGTCGCAGCGCGCCGGGGAGTTCACGAAGCCTCGGGCATCGGCGTCGGTGATTGGGCTGGCAGCGGCAGACGGCAAAGCCACGCCCGTAGCCATGGCGGCGGACGCCGCGCACGCCGCAATCACTACCGCAACCATCCCGCGGGGCCCAAATCGGCGTCGTCGCGCCTGGGCGTTCATCCTCGCCATGTCGACTACGAGACCACGTATTGCCTGAACATCGATGGATCTCGGCCGTACCAGTACCGAATCGTTAGCCGCCTGAGATCAAGGCACGCACGCAATCCTCCACGATCCCGTCCACCGCATCCGGGATCCTTTGCCCCGCAACGAGGTGCCGACGCACGACGGCGTACGGCACGTCGACGATCGCCGCGCTCAGCCGGTCGGGGTCGGCGTCCAGTTCGGCACGCAGTCGATTCACGGCGCGGTGCAGTCGCCCGCGCCGCGCCGCGACCGATTCCGGCCACGCCGCGCGGTCCAGTGCGTCGGCCCCGGCGAGCAGCACCTGCGCTTCCACCGGGTGCTCACGGCACCACTGGACCGCGAACCTCGCGGCCGCCACGCACCGCTCCGTCGTGCGACCCGGCGAGGCGAGCGCGTCGGCGAAGCCGCCCTGGAACCGCTCCTCGGTGCGCATCCACAGCTCGCCGCACAACGCTGCCCGCGTCGGAAAGCGGTGGTAGACCGAGCCGCTCGGCGCGCCGACCGCTCTCGCGACCGCCGACATCGACACTGCGGCAGGCCCATCGCCTGCCAGCAGAGCGGCGGCGGCATCGAGCAGTTCATCGACGGAGTAGCGCGCTGGTCTGGCCACGAGGTAATAATAGAGAGGTATCTCTAAAAAGGAGGCCGCGACATGCCCACCGCCAACTCAATCGCCCATCGGTTCTACGACGCACTCGCCGGAATCGACCAAGGGGCCCTAACGACACTGCTGTCCGACGACTTCGAAGGCACCGTCAGCGCAGGCATGCCGCACGGCGTCGGCGGCGTGCACCACGGGCCCAACGACATGCTCGGCGTGTGGAGCACGATCAACGCGCACTACGACATGCGCGTCGAACCCAGCGATTTCCTCGAGATCGACGACCACCGCGTCGTCGTCGTCGGTCACTATCGCGGCCCCGCCCGCGACGGAAACTCGGCGGTCGACGCGGCGTTCGCCCACGTCATCACGACCCGTGGCGATTGCATCGCCGCGCTTCAGCAGATCACCGACACCGCGCGGTGGGGTATTGCACCGACGCACTGATACTCCCCGTCGCTCCGCTCGCCCCCGGTGAGCGCGTGGACCGCCGTCACGCACGGCGCCGGAACCGATAGAGTTGCATCCGATGACGCGACCTTCCACACCCGCGCTGACCGTTCGTTACGACGGGTCGTCTCGCACCTTTGCGGCAGGCAACGACGTTGTCGTCGGCCGTGACTTGCGTGCCGACGTCCGTATCGCCCACCCCCTGATCTCGCGCGCGCACGTGATCCTGCGCTTCGAGGGTGGTCGCTGGCTGGCTGTCGACAACGGCAGCCTCAACGGAATGTTCGTCAACGGCCACCGGGTTCCGGTGGTCGACATCACCGACGGACTCAACGTCGACATCGGCAATCCCGACGGTCCGCGGCTCACCTTCGAGGTGGGTCGTCACCAGGGTTCGGTCGGCACGCCGCCGCCGACCGCCTCGGTGCCGATTGCGAACCGGGCGAGCAGTTCCTGGCCGACCCAGCCGCCGCCAGGCGCGCGGCCACCCACGCCGCCTTCGGGAGCGTCGTACTCGCAACCGGTGTACCCGCCACCCCAGCAGCCGCGCTATCCATCGGGCCCGACGCCCGCCGCGCCGTCCTACCCCAGCAGCCCGCAGTCCTATACCGGTGCGCCGCAGTCATATCCGAGCGCTCCCCCGCAGAGCTACCCGACGCCAGCGCCGTCGCAGCAGACCGCGGGCTATTCGGCCGCCACCACCATGGGGCCGACGGCGCAGCCGCGCCAGAGCGAGGGCAACCTCGCGACCAGCATGCTCAAGATCCTGCGGCCGGGTAAGGCCGCGGATGCGCCTGCGGGGTCGGTGAAGATCGGCAGGGCCACCGACAACGACATCGTCATTCCCGACGTGCTGGCCTCACGCCATCACGCCACCTTGATTCCGAGTCCCAGCGGCACCGAGATCCGGGACAACCGCAGCATCAACGGCACGTTCGTCAACGGCGCGCGGGTTGACTCCGCCAAGCTGCGCGACGGCGACGTCGTCACCATCGGCAACGTCGACCTCGTCTTCGCCGGGGGCACGCTGGCCCGCCGCAGCGAAACCGAGGCGGCGACGCGCACCGGCGGCCTCGAGGTGCACGGCGTCACGTGGACCATCGAGGGCAACAAGACGCTGCTCGACAACATCTCTCTGACCGCGCGGCCAGGCACGTTGACGGCCGTCATCGGACCGTCGGGTGCAGGCAAGTCGACGTTCGCCCGACTGGTGGCCGGGTACACCCACCCGACCAGCGGCACGGTCAGCTTCGAAGGCCACAACATCCACGCCGAATACGCTTCCCTGCGAAGCAGAATCGGCATGGTCCCGCAGGACGACGTGGTGCACGGCCAGCTGACCGTCAGGCAGGCCCTGATGTACGCCGCGGAGCTGCGACTGCCGCCGGACACCACGAAGGACGACCGCGAGCAGGTCGTGATGCAGGTCCTCGAAGAGCTCGAGATGACCAAGCACCTCGAGACGCGGGTGGACAAGCTGTCCGGCGGGCAGCGCAAGCGCGCGTCGGTGGCTCTCGAACTGCTGACCGGCCCATCGCTGCTGATCCTCGACGAGCCGACGTCCGGCCTCGACCCCGCGCTGGACCGGCAGGTCATGACGATGCTGCGGCAACTGGCCGACGCAGGCCGCGTGGTGCTGGTGGTCACGCACTCCCTGACCTACCTCGACGTCTGCGATCAGGTGCTGCTGCTGGCTCCGGGCGGCAAGACCGCGTTCTGCGGCCCGCCGAGCCAGATCGGCCCGTCCATGGGGACGACGAACTGGGCCGACATCTTCAGCAGCGTCGCCGGTGATCCGGATGCGGCCAAGGCCCGCTATCTGGCGCAGACGGGACCACCCCCGCCGGTGCCGCCCGTCGAGGAACCCACCGACCTCGGCGAGCCCGCCAAGACCAGCCTCCTACGGCAGTTCTCCACGATCGGGCGACGCCAGATCCGGTTGATCGTCTCCGACCGCGGCTACTTCATCTTCCTGGCATTGCTGCCGTTCATCATGGGCGTGCTGTCTCTGTCCGTGCCCGGCGCGACCGGCTTCGGTCCCCCTGACAAGCTCAGCGACGCGCCCAACCAGCCGGGCCAGGTACTGGTGCTGATGAACGTCGGCGCCATCTTCATGGGCACGGCGTTGACCATCCGCGACCTGATCGGCGAGCGCGCGATCTTCCTCCGCGAACAGGCGGTCGGGTTGTCGACGAGTGCCTATCTGCTGGCCAAGGTCTGCATCTACTCGGTGTTCGCGATCCTGCAGTCCGGAATCGTCACGGCGATCACGATCATCGGCGTCGGTCCACCCAAGAATGGCGGATTGCTGTTCGGCTCTGGCCAATTGGCGGCATCGATAGAGCTGTTCATGGGCATGGCCGCCGCGACGGTCTGCGCGGCGACGGTCGGCTTTGCGCTGTCGGCGATGGCGAGGACCAGCGAGCAGATCATGCCGCTACTGGTCATCGCGATCATGTCGCAGCTGGTGTTCTCCGGCGGCATGATCCCGGTGACGGGCCGAATCCCGCTCGACCAGATGTCATTCGTCACGCCCGCCCGCTGGGGCTTCGCGGCGACGGCGTCGACGGTGGGACTCACCGACCTGGTGAAGCCACCGATCATGCCCGACGACTCCTTCTGGAAACACACGTCGGGCGCATGGTTCCTCGACATGGCGATGATGGCCGCGCTGTCGATCTTCTATCTGAGCTTCGTGCGGTTCAAGATCCGCCTCAAGGCCGGCTAACGCCGTTGTTCTGCAGCACGGCGTTGGCCGAACGCATCGAGCGGGCCGAGGCCGCGATGATCGGAGCGGGAGCCGAGGCCGCACGGCGACGCGGCAGTGACAAGGCGCCGTTCGTGACCCCCATCGCCGGCGGCCTTGCGTGCTTCGCGGGGGACGGTTCGCCGTTGAACAAGGTCGTCGGCCTCGGGTTCGGCGGAATGCCCGACGACGCCGTGCTGGACGAGATCGAGAACGCCTTCGCCGCCCGCGGCAGCGCGACGCAGATCGAACTCACGCACCTCGCCGACCCCGAAATCGCTACGGCACTGGTGGATCGCGGATACGCGCTCATAGGGTTCGAGAACGTGCTCGGCCGCGCCGTGGACAGCGGAGTGGAACGCGTGTCCCCGCCGGGCGTGACGGTTCGCGAGAGTGGTGACGACGAGTTCGATGCGTGGCTCGACGTGGTCATCGACGGCTTCGCGCACCCGGACACTCAGGGCGTACCCAGTCACGAGGACTTCGGCCGCGAGGCGATCGAGAGTGCAGTCCGTGACATGGCGGCAGCGGGTGTCACGCGTTACGTCGCGCTGTGCGACGGGGTGATCGCGGGCTCGGCAAGCATCCGAATCGCAGACGGCGTCGCACTATTCACCGGCGCAGCCACTGCCCCGGCCCACCGACGCCGAGGAGTTCAGACCGCTCTGCTTTCGACGCGGCTGGCCGATGCCGCCGCGGCGGGGTGCACCATCGCGGTGGTCACCACTGCCCCCGGTTCCAAATCGCAGCAGAACGTGCAAGGGCGCGGCTTTCATCTGCTGTATACCCGTGCGGTACTGGTGAAGTAGTGGCGTAGCCGCCGACGGAACTGGGGTAGCCGACTACCCCAGCCGGCCCGCCGCAGCGGACTTGGGTTCCTCCCACACTGGTCTACATGGGAGTGCCACGACATGACGAAACATGCACGGACGTCTTCCCAATCCCGGGCCTTGCGCCTCACCGCAGCGACGGTGGTGAGCGCGGCCATCACGGCCGGGCTGTTCACCGGGGCGGGGATACCGTCGGCGACGGCCGCTCCCGCCTGTAACGCCCCGGTCGTCTGCCCCCTCATCGGGGTGGGCGCCGGGGTGGGGTCTGCGGTGGCCGGTCTGGTGGGCGGAGCCGGCAGCACTCTTTCCGCGCTGATCGGTCCCGGTGGCCTCTTGATCGGCGATGGACTCGATGGTGGGCCTGGTCAGGACGGCGGCCCCGGTGGCCTGTTGTTCGGCAATGGCGGTAGAGGCGGCGACGGTGTTGCCGGGCAACCCGGCGGAAATGGTGGCCGCGGTGGGTTGTTCTTCGGCAGCGGCGGAGCTGGCGGCACGGGCGGCGCAGGCGCAAAGGGTGGCAACGGCGGCAACGCCGGATTGATCGGCAACGGTGGCGCTGGCGGGACCGGCGGCATCGGCGCGACCGGTCTGGTCGGCGTCAACCCCACCCCGAACGGCACGACCGCCGCCGACGGCGCCAACGGCACCGACGGCGACAGCTCGAACCTCCCGACGGACGGCGAGCCGGGCATCGCCGGCGGACCCGGCACCGCAGGCGGGAAGGGCGGCGACGGTGGACAGACCATCGTTGCGACCACCGGCCAGGTCGGGGCGACCGGCGGAGCAGGCGGCAACGGCGGCGCGGGCGCGCCAGGTGGCACCGGTGGTGCTGGCGGCCTCAACGCCGGCACCTTCGACGGAGACATCACCGGCGGCACCGGCGGTGCAGGCGGAACGGGCGGCACCGGAGCCAACGGCGGCGATGGGGGTACCGGGGGTCAAGGATTCAGCGGTCCAGGCCTTGGAACCGGTGGCAACGGCGGCAAGGGAGGCGACGGCGGTCAAGGTGCTCCCGGCCTCACCGGTGGTGCCGGCGCCCCTGGTGGCAACGGCGGTCAGGGCGGCGCGATCTTCGGCGTGGGTGGCGTCGGCGGAACTGGTGGCACTGGCGGTCCGGGTGGTACCGGCGCCACCGGTGGCAATGGCGGCACCGGTGGCGGCCATGGCAAGGGCTCGACCCTCTCGGGTACGCCCCCGGTGGCTGGCTCCCCAGGGGTGGGCGGCGACGCCGGGGCCGGCGGGACGGGTGGCAGCGGCGGTCCGGGTGGCGCGGGCGGGACGGCCGGCGGCGGCGCAAGCGGTTC
>Ga0137412_10003075_pt1 | contig 13319 bp, 12 predicted proteins | sample CZODoug2_1_16fun_FD_122160 | JGI IMG/M metagenome (GOLD analysis project Ga0137412, IMG submission 122160) | Vadose zone soil fungal communities from Angelo Coast Range Reserve, California, USA - CZODoug2_1_16fungal (Hybrid Assembly) | ecosystem: Environmental > Terrestrial > Soil > Vadose zone... | reverse complement strand
GACGGGATCTACACTCCCGGCCAGAAATTGGTCGTGGAGGACCTCAGCGCCGAGTTCGAGGTCAGCAGGCAGCCGATCATGGAGGCGCTGCGTGTGCTGTCCGCAGAAGGGCTGGTCACCATCATTCCGCAGGTCGGGTGCCGGGTGGCTAGTTACGGCGCGCAGGAGGTGCGCGACTTCTTCGCACTGTTCGCCACCATGGAAGGCGCCGTCGCGGCGCTCGCTGCAACCCGGCGCACCGACGCCGATCTGCGCGCCCTGAACGAGGTATCGGCCCGCATCGGGGCGCTCGTCGACGAGGAAGACCTCACCGAGCGGGCCCACTCCTACCGCATTCGCAATCGCGAGTTCCACGCTCAGATCCATGCGATGGCCGATTCCGCGATCATTGCGGACCTGAGTCGGCGCATGTGGAATCTCAGCGACTTCCTGATCAATACGGCTGAGCTGACCCATTCGTTGCACAGCATCGCCCGCCGCCACCTCGATCACCAGAGCGTTCAGCGGGCACTGGAAGCCAAGGACGGCGAGCTGGCGCGGCGCACCATGGAGGACCACATCATGGCCAACGTCGCCAGCAAGCCCTGAGCTCCCGCGCACACCGTCAGGTCGTGCGACGCTCATCGCGCAGGCCGACGGCCGCGGCACGCACCGACTCGACGATGGTCTGGTAACCCGTGCAGCGACAGATGTTGCCTGCCAAGGCCTCCCGAATCGCTTCATCCGTCGGGTCGGTGTCGCGCGCCAGCAGCCAGCGCGTCGCGAAGATCTGACCTGGCACACAAAAGCCGCACTGAAAGCCGTCGTTGTCCCAGAAGGCCTGCTGCACCGGATCCAGCTCACCACCGTGCGCCACACCCTCGATGGTGGTGATCTCGGCGCCTTCGGCCGTAGCCGCCAGCACCAGGCACGATTTGACGGGCTGCCCGTTGAATTCCACGGTGCATGCGCCGCAGTCGCCGTTCAGGCATCCGGCGTGGGTGCCCTTGAGCCGAAGCTGCTCGCGGAGCACCTCGACGAGCAGGTGTCGATCTTCGCACCGGACCCGGCACGCCCGGCCATTCACCGTCATCGACACGTCCCGATCCGGAACGGCTTCGACGTGCTGTGGTTCGCTCGCCAGCTCGATCATCGATTCTCCTCGTTGGCTCGGTGCAGGGCGCGGCGCAGCACGACACCGGCCACCATGCGCCGGTAGTCGCCCGGCGCCAACTCGTCATCCCAGGGTTCGCCGATCTGCGCCGCCACCCAGTCGTCGACGTCGGCGTCACTCGGGAGCCGGCCGGCGTCGTCGAGCACCGGGGCCAGGTCGAGCCGAATCGGCCGAGTACTGATCGCCCCAAGGGTGACCACTGCGCCGCTGTACCCAACGCCACTGAACCCAATGCCGCCGGACCCCACATCAATCGGCGGCAGGACGGCCGCGGCGGTAGCGATGGGCCAGCTGCCCTCGGCGAGCTTGAGTTTGTAGTAGCCGAGCCGGGCCGCCCTCGCTGCAACACTGACGCCGGTCAACAGCTCACCGCGGCGCAGGTCCACCGTGAAGGCGTCGAGGAAGAACGCGGAGGCCGGGGTGATGCGGGCCCCGCCCGGTCCGTGCAGGTGCATTGTCGCGTCCAGCGCGACCAGCACCGCGGGAACCTCGGAGGATGGGTTTGCATAGGCGGCGGAACCGCAGATCGTGCCCTGGCACCGAATCTGCGGGCCGCCGGTGATGCCCCCCGCCACCCGCTGCAGCAAGTGCGCCGGACCGGGGAATGGCGACGCGGCGAGCAGGTGGGCGTAGGTGACCATGGCCCCGATATGCACGCCGTCGGCCCTGACCGTCACGGCGTCGACCCCGAGGCGACGCAGGTCGATCACGTGGTCGACGTCGCGCTCGCCCCGGGTGAGGCTCGGCACCAGCATGGTGCCACCGCCGAGCACTGCCGCGCGTTCCGCGTGGGCGTCAAGGAGTGCGACGGCCTCGGCCACCTCGGTAGGGGCATGGTGCCGCAACGCGGTCCGGATCATGACGGGACTCCCGCTTCCTTGATTGCGCGCAGCAACCGCGGCGCACTGAGCGGCATGTGGTGGACGTGCACGCCCAGCGGCAGCAAGGCGTCGTTGACGGCGTTTGCGACCGCGGCGAGGGCACCGCCGACCCCGCTCTCCCCTGCGCCCTTCATGCCGAACATCGCGAACGGCGAAGGGGTTTCGCGGCTCAAGGTCTCGATCAACGGCAGGTCGGTGGAGCGCGGCAGGAGGTAGCGCTTGAGCGTGTCGCTACGCAGCCGGCCGTCCGCGCCGTAGGCCGACTCCTCCCACAGCGCGCCGCCGATCCCCATCGCGATCGCACCGAGGAACTGGCCACGCACGAGCATGGGGTTCACGACCGTCCCGCAGTCGTGCAGACCCACGAAGGACAGCAGCGTGACCTGCCCGGTCTCCTGGTCGACCTCCGCCGACACGACGTGCGTCGAGTGCGAGTAGGAGGGATAGACGGACGAGCGACCCAGCTCGTCGGGAACGAGGTGGACGTTCTCCGGCGAGTAGGTTCGCGTCGACTCCAGCTGCCGATCGGTGATGCCCAATCCGGCGCCGCCCAACGTCATCACACCATTGACCACGGCACTCAGCGGCAGCCGCTCGCCCGTGCGGGTGTCGACGACCTGCCCGTCGACGAAATCGCATTCCGCTATCTCGGCTTTCAATAGGAACGCACCTGCCCGAGCCAACGTGGCCCGGATGTCACGCGCAGCAAGTACGGCGGCGGCCCCGCCCACGGTCAGTGACCGGCTGCTGAAGTTGCCGTAGCCGTAGGGGCACAGATCGGTATCGCCCTGCTTGACGCGGACGTCGTCCACGCTCAAGCCGAGCTCGGCAGCCACCAACTGGGCGATGCCCGTCTCGTTGCCGCTACCAGGGCTGGTGACGCCGGTGAGCACGGTGACCCGGCCCGACCTGTCCACTCGCACGGTGGCGGTGTCGTGGCCGCGGACCAACGATCCCGCCAGATCGGCACCCTCCGGGGCGAGTTCGAACGACATCCCGACGCCGAACAGCCTGCCCTCTGCACGCGCGGCCGTTCGGCGGGCGCACAGCGCCGGATAGTCTGCGCCCGACAAGACCTCGTCGAGTGCGGCGTGATAGTCACCGCCGTCGATGTGCTTGGTGGCAGTCCAGTACGGCATCTCCGCGACGGGGATGAGGTTGCGCCGCCGGACGTCGGCCGGGTCGAGGCCGAGGTGCTGCGCGACCAGATCGACGACCCGTTCCAACAACAACGCCGCCGACTCCTTGCCGTACCCGCGAGCGCCGTTCCACGGCGCCTTGTTGGTGGCCACCGGCACCATCTCGACGTCGTAGTCGTCGATCTTGTACGGACCCGGCAGGGTAAGGCCGGCGACGAAGGCCTGTGCCCAGCCGCCGCTCGGGCCCAACGCACCCACGTTGGCCATGATCCGGTCCTTGAGGCCCAGAATCAGACCGGTTTCATCGAAGCCGACTTCAAATCGGTGCACGTACTCCCTGGCACCAACCAGTAGCGACTCCTCGCGGCTCTCAAGCCATTTCACGGGCGCCCCGGCCTGGCGAGCGAGCAGCGCGAGCAACGATTCCTCGGGATAGCTGTGAAACTTGTGGCCGAAACCGCCGCCGAGGCGCGGGGCCACCACCTGCACGTCGCTCTCGGCCATGCCGAGCACCTGCGCGAGGTGCGAGCGCAGCGGATGGGGGTTCTGCGTGGATGCGTACAGGGTGAGGCGGCGGTCGGCCGACCACGAAGCCACGTACCCGCGGGTCTCCATCGGGGTGGTCTGGTACCGCTGAATGAAGATCTCGCCCGAGAGCGTGTGCGGGGCAGCCGCCACCTTCGCCGTGGCGTCGCCCTCGGCGAAGGGTAGGCGGCAGACCGCGTTGTCAGCCCAGCCGTCGAATACCACTGGGGCACCGGGCGACATGGCCGCGTCGGTGTCCAGCACGAACGGCAGCACCTCGTAGTCGACCGCGATGTCGCGCAGTGCCATCTGCGCCTCCTGCAGGCTGTCGGCGACGACGGCCGCGACCGGTTCGCCCACGTAGTGCACGACGTCCAGAGCGAGCGGGTGGAAGTCGGTGGTGGCGCCGCCGACCATGGCCGGGTTGTAGAAGTGCGGGAGGGGTTCGGTGACCTTTGCGGCTTCAGCGCCGGTCAGCACCACCCTGACGCCGGGTCGCGCCGCCGCGGCGGTGGTATCGACTCGCAGAATCCGGGCTGCGGGGTGCGGGCTTCGCAACAACGCGGCGTGAAGTACTCCGCCGGGGAACTCGATGTCATCGAGGTAGACACCATTCCCGGTGAGGACGAGGTCGCCGTCCTTGCGACGGACCGAGCGACCGATGAATGATGCTGAGTCGCTGGCGGATCCATGCTGCACGAGGGTCATGTGCTCGAAGCCATGCCCATGCCGGTGATCCACGCTGGAACCGGCTCGTAGGCCGTCCACTCCAACGTGCCGCCCCATGCCGCGGTCGCCGCTGCCCAGGTTCTGACCTCCAAGGCCCCTGGCCCGGCGAGGCCTTCGACGTCTTCCGCGTCGAGCAGGCCGAGCACGGCCGGGTCGTCAGAGATTCGCTCGAGCAGGGCCCGATCCCACTCCGCGTTGATCTGGCCCGTGGATTCACCTGCGGCGAGCGCCCTGGCGCGCGCCTCCCGGATCGGTTCCAGCTCGGCCACCCGAGTGCGGCCATGGATGAGGAAGTCGCGCCACTCGGGGGTGATCGCCGGGTCGTCCGCCGAGATCGACGCCGGCCAGTGCGATAGTCCCCCGGAGCCGACGACGAGCACGCGTGCCGCGGAGGGGGCACCCCGGATCGCCTGCCCGACCGCGTGGCCGAACTCGAAGCAGCGCCGGAAGCTCGGCAGCGGCGGGCAGCCCGAGTTGACGATGATCGGCACGATCGGGACGTCCAGTGCCGGAAACAACTTCGAGTAGACCTGGGTCAGCCCGTGATCGATGCCCAAATCGAGTGAGACCGCAGGATCGAAACCCTGCGCGGTCACACCCTCGAAGATCTGACCGGCAAGCGGGCCGGCCTGCGGAAGGGCACCGCGCGGTGTCTGGTAGTCGCCCGTCCCGTGCACTCCCCCGATCCCGATGCAGAAGGGTGGCATGCAGTCGTAGAAGAGGTTTCGCGCGTGGTCGGGCCCGAAGACCACGACGACATCGGGCGCGAGCCCTGTCACGGCTGTGCGCAGCCGCTCGACCGATTCGGTGAAGTGTCCACCCGGCGCCTCGGGGGTGCCGGCCGGGGCGATGTTCCAGAACGGCGAATGCGACAGGTTCGTACAGCCGACGACGGTGGCCATCAGACGGCCGTGCCGCCGATCAAGACGAACGCGATGAGGCACGGCTCGTCGGAGCGGTTGGACCACAGGTGAGCGGTACCTCGCTGGATCAACACGTCCCCCGCGGTCAGCTCCCGCTCGTCCGCGTCCATCACCGACCAGATCGAGCCACGGAGCACCAGCGCGTAATCGAGCGACGCCGTGCTGTGGAACATGCTGGAGCGCACGCCCTTTCCGTCGTCCCATGCCTCATCCGGAGGGAACTCGACGATGCGGAACACCGATCCGGACGGTGGTGGCGAGATCTCAACGGGGCCGCTGAGTCCGTCGTCGAAGGCCCCGGCATTGTCGACGGGCACCTTCTCGTGGCGCCAGAAGTCGGTCATCGCGAATGTCGGGGTGTCCGCGATGATCTGCACGTGCGCACAGGTCTCGTCCGAGATGACGGTCGAGTGGCCATCGTCGTCGAGACCGGTGATGAGGCGGCGAAATTGCTGCACCGTGGGGGCGACCGCGATCGGCTTGTCGGACAGCGGGATGTTTTCGGGCATCGTCGTTGCTCCTGCGGATAGTGAGGGGAACCGGGGTCGGATCTAGGGCAGGAGGGACAGTCCGCCGTCGATGACGACGGTCTGCCCGGTCACGTAGGTGGCGCGGATCAGGCCGAGCACGAGCTCGGCCACCTCGTCGGGCAGCCCGGTGCGTCGCAACGGGGCCTTGTCCGAGATCTGCTGGCGGAATGCGTCCCAATCCTCGGTCCAGCGGGTCTCGATGAAGCCAGGCGCGACCGCGTTGATCCTGATCTCGGGGCCCAGCGCGCCACCGAGAAGTTTGCACATGTGGTGCAGCGCAGCCTTACTCACGGCGTAGGGGATGCTGCTGCCGCCGACGTCGACGCCCGCGAGGGCACCGACCACCACGATGTTGCCGTTCTGACTCTTGCGAAGCAGTCGTTCGGCTGCTTGCACGAAATGCCATGGACCAAGCAGATTGAGTTTGAGGATGCCGTCCCAGACGTCGTCGGTGACGTCGTGGATGTCGGGGTGTGGGATCCGCACGGTCTTCCCGGCGGCGTAGACCACCGTATCCAGGCGACCGTGCTCGCTCTCGACCCTCGCCACCACCTCGGCGGCCGCTCCGGGCTCACCAAGGTCGGCCTGCAGGAACCAACCGCCGTCGAGCTCGGCGGCGACCGACTCTCCTTCGTCCACGCTCTTCGAGCTGACGACGACGACCAGGTAGCCCTCCTCGTTCAACCGCCGCGCGACCGAAGCCCCGATTCCGGTGGAACCACCGGCGACGATGGCGACCGATCTGTCGTCGTGTTCCGTTGTTGTCGCCATTACTCAACGCCCCCTGCTGTTTCCAGGACGGCGGCGCGCGCGGCCAGGTAACTGAAGGTGATGATCGGCCCGAAGGTCATACCGCCCGAGATATATCCCTGGCCGGTGGGCGCCGCGCTGGCATTGCCCACCGCATACAGCCCCGGCACCGGTAGCTCATCGGCGCCGAGTACCTGACCGGCGGTATTCACCCGCGGTCCGCCCTTGGTATCGAGGGTGCCGGGCGCCAGAATCGTTGCGTAATAAGGACCGTGCCCCGCGAGCGGGAACATGAGCCCGTTCGGGCTGTGGTTGTCGTCGGCCACCGGTCCGTGGAACGTGATCTCGATCGGCGTCTCGCCGCGCCGGAAATCCTCGTCGACGCCGCCGCGCGCAAACCCGTTGAACCGCTCGACCGTGTTACGGAGCGATGCGGCGAAGTCCGGCGCAAGGCGAATGTTGCGGGCATCGTCGCCGAGTTTGTTCAGCCGCTCGTCGAGCGCCGCCGCGAGCTCTTCCAGCGTGTCGCCGGACACGACGTGCGATGCGTCCGCTCCGGACTCCGGAATGAACGCGCCGAGGAAACCGCCAGGAAAGCGGTCCGCCGCACGCTGGTCCCAGACCGGGAACAGGAGGAAGTTCGGGTACTCCGCGTCATGCGGATTCCACGACAGCATCTGCATCGTGCGGTCGTGATACGGAGCCTTCTCGTTGACCGTGCGCCGCCCGGCCTTGTCGACGATGAGCAGGCTGTCACCGGGGACTGCGAACACGCCCATCATGGTTGGGTCGCGGTTCACCATCTTCTCGAGGACCAGCGGCGCCAGGTACGCGGCGTCCATGTGAACGAGCGGGATCCCCAGTCGAAGCGCGATCCGGTGGAAGTCACCCTCATTGCTCAACGCCGCGCATCCGCCGACAACTCGACCGCCCATGTAGTAGCGGCGCATTTCCTCGTTGTGAGTGAAGCCGCCCGAGCAGAAGACGACCGCCTTGCGGCCCCTCGCGGTGATCTCGCCGTCCGGGGTCATGACGCGCACGCCGACGACGCGACCGGTCTCGTCGACGATCACGCCCGCTACGCGGTGTTCGACGTGCACAGGGATCTGCCGCTGCGCCATGAGTGCGGCCAGCGCGGCGATGAACGATTCGCCGTCGCCACGCGTACCATCCGGGTTGTGCGGGAACAACTCTCGGCCCCGCGGTGCGTTGACCTCGGGCAGATGCATGTGATAGTCCGGGAACTCGGCATCCTGCTCCAGCTCCACCCCCAACGCCTCCAACGCACGGAACGACGTATCGGCGTTGTCGTAGAGGGCCTCGAAGAGTTCGAACTCCCAACGCGTCAGACCGAGGTGCGGATGGCTGGGATCGAACAGCAACGGTCGTGCCATCCTGGCGAGATAGGCCAGCGCGTCGGCCTTGCCGTCAGCCACCCCGGCCTGCTGCATGAACCGGTTGTTCGGAACCCACATTCCGGCAACGGCTTTGCGGGCCGTGCCCCCTACCTGTGCGGCCTTCTCCAGCACGACCACGCTCGCGCCCAGCTCGTGCGCGTGCAACGCCGTGGTGAACCCGGCGAGCGCACCACCGACGACGACGATGTCCACGTCGATGTCCCAGTGCACGCCTGCCGCTGGCTCCGGTGCCAGAACCTCGGGATTGCCCATGACTATTGCTCCCTATTCCTCGGTGAGAAAGTTGATGACCGTGCGGTTGTAGGTTTCGCGCTGCTCCCACTGGGGCCAGTGCCCGGCATCGTTGATCAGTTCGAACCGGCCGCCGGTGATCTTCTTGGCCATGTCAATCCCAGCGCCAGCCGGGCCGGACGGGTCGTCGCTGGTCCAGATGACGAGCGTGGGGCCGGGCACCGCGGACAGGTCGGCGTCGGTGATCATGTTGCGCCGGCGCACATCTGGGTCCTGCAGGCATAGAATGTGGCGCATCGATTCGGCGAATCCGGGCCGGGAATAGATGGCCCCGCGAATCGCGACGAGCTCGTCGGTGACCACTGCGGGGTCGGCCATGAGCCACTCGAGGCGGGCTCGGATCCGTTCCTTCGACGGATCGTCCGCGGCGGCCTGCGATAGGCCGCGGATCTTGTCCATCACCTCGGGGCTGGCCATCGTGCCGCCCGGCGTGTTGAGCACCATCTTCCCGACCCGCTCTGGGTGTGCGGCGGCGAACTTCACCGCCACCCACCCGCCGAGGGACTCCCCGTTGAGGTGTGCCTTGGCCACGCCGAACGCGTCGAGTAGCCCCGCCAGGTGCTCGACGTAGGTGTCGAGCTCCAGGTCGGCCGTGGCGTGGGTGGTGTAGCCGTGGCCGGGATAGTCGTAGGCCAGCACACGGAAGTGCTCGGCCAAGGCGGCGATGTTGTGGGCGTACGCCTCCAGGTGCCCGCCGGTGCCGGGCATGAGCACGAGCGTCTCGCCTGCGCCGGCTTCGAAAACGCGGGTGCGCCAAGGGCCGACATCGACGTAGTGCACGCGGTGCGGGAGAGCGCCCAACACCACCCACACGGGTGGGTCGTCGCTCCGTGTCACTGTCGCGGTCGTTTCGGTCACGAGCACTCCTTCGGCTTGTCGGTGCGTGTCGGCTACCACGGTGCGTTGAGGAGCCATTCGTGCTGGGCATCGGCGAGGGCGAATTCCCATTGCGCGGGGGGCAGGTCGAGAAAGGCGCCTTGCGCGTAGAGCAGCGGATCGCCCGCATGGGTGGCCAGAGCCCGAACCCGGCCGACGATGATCGCGTGGTCGCCCCCGTCCAGGACCGAGTGCAAGTCGCACTGGATGTGCGCAATGACGTCGTCGATCAGGGGAATGCCGTGGCGACCGGGTGTGGTGCGCAGGCCGGAGAACCGGTCATCGCCCCGCCCGGCGAAGCGCACGGCGAGGTCCCGCTGATCCGTACGCAGCACGTTGACGACGTAACCGCCTGCGGCGGTGAGCCGCTGGTGCATCACGCGCCCCTTGTCGATGCAAACCAGGACCAGCGGTGGATCCAGCGACAACGAGGCAAACGCGCTGACGGTGCAGCCGGCGGGCTCCCCTTCGTCGGTCAGGGTGGTGATCACCGTGACACCAGTGGCGAACTGGCCAACGGCGCGGCGCATCGACGCCACATCCGGATCCCCGTCCGGCACTAGCACGACCGGACCGCCGTTGGTCATGACTCCGCCGTGGCCACTCGGCCACGGGCTTCGGCGACCGCATCTTGCGGGTCGCCTGCCAGCTGTAGCGCGCGATCGACCATGCGGAAGGCGTCGGTCTTGTCGTAGCTCAGGTAGTTCATCGCATAGAGCCGAACCGGGTCGCCTGCGTAGTAGCGCTCGTATTGCACTGCGCGCTGGCCGAACCCGTCGCCGCATAGATCCCACGCCAATTTGTAGAGCCGAACCCGTGCGGTGGCATCCATGCCTTCTGCGCCTTGGAAGTAGCGGGCGATGTCCCCGCCGATCTCGCTGCCGAAGTCTTCTGCGGACGGCATCATCAAAAGGCCTCCGGCGCCGAGGGTCTGCAAGACCTCAGCCGCCTTGGGATACGAGCTCGACAAGTGCATCCGCAATGTCTGCAGCGGACCGAACCCACAGCGCAGTGAATTGCCCGACGACGAGGTCTCGTAATCGATCTCCGCGGCCCGCACTAGCGCGCGACAGGTCTCGGTGGACGCGACGAGCTCACCGAGCTTCTGCTGCACGTGCAGGAAGCCGTCGATCTTCACCGACTGTGCGAGCTTCATCGCCACACCGGTGATGAACTGCATTTTCACCAGCCCACGCACACCCGTCTGGTGAGCGGTGTGCTGACGCAGGTTGGTCTCCACGTAGAGCTTGTTGGCCAGTGCGACGTTGCCGTGCAAGAACACCCGGTCCCACGGCACTAAGACGTCGTCGAACACGACAAGCGAGTCGGCCTCTTCGAAGTGCGCCGACAGCGGGTGGTCGAATCGGTTGCGGGTGCCGTCGTCGAAGGGTTCCCGCGAGATCAGCCGCAGTCCCGGCGTCTCGATCGGGATGGCGAACACCGCCGCGTGGCGTTCGTCGCCGGGCCGCAATCCCGGAAGGCTGTAGATGATCAGCTCGTCGGCCATCGGGGCGAGCGTGGCCAGCATCCGGGCCCCACGCACCACCAGGCCGTCGGTGGTCTCCTCGACGACACCCATGTGCAGAAACTGGTCGGCCTGCTCGGCTGAGCTCTTCGACCGGTCGGTCTGCGGGGTGATCAACGCGTGGGTGAGGAAGAGGTCGTTGTCCCGCACGTATTCGAAATATCGCTGAACATTGTTGGCGTAGCGCTGCCCGAGCTCCGCGAACACGCTCGGCTCCTCGGCGAAGGCCATGACGGTGGTGTTGAGAAAGTCGGGCGATCGCCCCATCAATCCCAGCGTGGCCTCCGACCACACCCGGAACGCTTCACGCCGGCCCACCAGATCCTCGTAGGACTTCGGAGCGACGAACGCCGTGCCGACCGGTCCGTTGGGCCCTGGCCGCGTCAAGACCTCCGCATACTGCGGATCGTGCTGCATGTCGTACAACTGGGCGATCTGTTGGATGGGAGCACGAAATGCGGGATGACGCGTCACGTCTTCGACGCGTTCGCCGCGCAGCCACACCTCCCTTGGTGTCTTCTGCAACCGCTCCACGTACTGGGCGCCGGACCGAACTGTCATTCGCTCTCCCAACTAACATGCTAGCCTGTTACAGGACATTAACTCGCATCGCGGCGGTGCGCAAGAGTGCATCGGCAGGCGAATCCGAGCCTGCCCGTTGGCAATTGAGTCCGCGCGACCATCGGGTGGAGCACATGCACGTGCTGAGCCCTGGCCACCACGAGCGCCAGACGGTCGAGTCGGTGGTCAGGAATCAGGTGCGGACGATGGGCCGCAACACTGCTTGCTTGTCAGCTGACGTCTCTCATCAGCCTTTGTCGTATCCTCGCGCCGACGCGGAGGGCCTCATCCGGGTCAGCCAGGTCTTGCGCCAACGCCAACATTCCTGCACCCCTGAGATCAGCCCCCACCGAAGACGATCGACTCATGAGCATGAAGTGGAAATGCCGCCACTGCTCTCCAAAACCCATCAGGTATATGCGTTCAACGTCGGCCTCCGCCTTCATGGCAGCGGTCAGGCGCTGGATGAGCGGACCCATTGTTGGCGCCTCGAGTGGAGATAGTCCCCACGACCAATCGTCGGTGTGACGATTGGTCATGACCACGACCCAACCCGGGACGTCGTAGCCCAGCGTTACCGTCCACGAATCGTCCGCGTAGACAACGGACTCGCTCGGTGCCGACGCGCGCATGTTGCAGACACCGCACTGTTTGGGTTCACCACGGACTTCTACTTCCTGAATCTGGGTATCAGACATCGATTCCCCGATCGGCCGCCATTCGTGTGTCTTGTTCGTCGAGCACGGGTGTGCGCATCTGGCCGAGCCCGGTCATCTCGATGCGGATGGCGTCGCCGCCCTTCAACCATTGGGGCGGTTTCATCCCGGCCGCGACACCGGCAGGGGTGCCGGTGGTGATTATGTCGCCTGGCTCGAGTGTGGTTGTCGCGCTGAGCCATTCGATGATCTGGTACGGATTCTGGATCATCTCCTTTCCGTATACGTCTTGTCGCAGTTCGTCGTTGACCCAGGTTTGGATCCGGATGTTTTCGTAGCTTCCTGCTTCGTCGAGCGTGACGAGCCAGGGCCCGGTTGGCTGGAATGTGTCCCAGCCCTTGGCCCGCATCAGCTGGAAGAGAGCGGCTGCGTTGAATTTCGTGCTTTCTCCCTCGCCGAGATCGCGGGAGCTGACGTCATTGGTGATCATGTAGCCGGCGATGTGTTCCGCGGCGTGTTCGGCCGGGATCCTGCGCCCACCCTTGCCAATGACGACGGTGAGTTCGGCTTCGTAGTCGAGTTGCTCGACTTCGAGTGGGCGCACGATCGGGTCGGTGGGTCCCGACAGTGCCGATCTCGGTTTCTGGAAAATCACCGGCAATGTCGGGACAGCCGTGGCCCCGAGCTCGGCAAGGTGAGAACGGTAGTTCGCGCCGCAGTCGAACAGGTTTGGGGGGTCCGTGATGGGAGGACCGAGGCGAGTCTGGGCCAACGGGATCACTTCGTCCCCACGCTCGAGGGCCGCTGCAATCCCTTCGCTGAGCCGATCGAGAAACGGCAGTACGTTGCGAATGGTCCCGGTCGGTGCGATGCCGATGTCCGCCATCACCCGTGACAGTGGCAGAACGGAGTCGTCGACCAATACGCCAGGGCGTTCATTTCCGCGGGAGCCGAAGCTGACGAGCCGCATTTGTGTGTGTCCTTCCGACTACTACGTCGTGGTAGCAGCGTCGAGATGGGGGCCACCGTCGGGTCGACGTCGCCGGTCGGGCTCTATCGCGCGCTCGGTGGGGCCCAGGCGATCAGCTCGGCAACCGACTTTCCGCTCTGGAGCCCGTGCCGCATGTCCGCCGGGTCGAAGGGAGTGGCGCCGAAGGCGTTGGCATCTCCTCCGTCGTAGAACTCGATGATCTGTTCTTCGTCGTAGGCGGTGTCGTAGAACAGCTCGACGACGTTCTTGTCAGGGTCCGTGTAGTAAATGGAAATCGTGGGCCCGTGGTTGAGACACATCGTCGGCACGATCGAGGAATCCGCGATCCTGACCTGCGCGTCGAGTAACTCCGCCAAGGTCGGATACTCGAA